>RRYU01003953.1_pt1 | contig 165237 bp, 129 predicted proteins | sample 2162651 | NCBI WGS metagenome assembly RRYU01 (sample SAMN10267283, study PRJNA491782) | microbial mat metagenome | isolation source: biomat in the production well | place: Japan: Minami-Kanto gas field, natural gas well KTG3 | collected 2017-06 | reverse complement strand
GGGGGCAGTCCGATCTATCCCGCTCCCCATGGTTTGGGCAGCAGCTTCTTCCTCTATGAAAACTCCACTCCTGTTCTTGTAGATCAAGTTCTCTTCGAGATCTACGACGATGTTGAAGAAGTTTACCTTGAGTACATATGGACTCCGGCCATGCATTTCTACGGAACAAGCGCCGTGGCAACGCAGGCCCCAGAAGAAGCTCCGGCCTTGACCAAGCTCATGCCGAACTTCCCGAACCCCTTCAATCCCAAGACCACCCTCAGCTTCAGCATGGCCCAGGCCGGGCACGTGAAGCTGGCGGTTTTCGATGTGCAGGGTCGTCTTGTTAGGGTGTTGGTGGATGAGTACAAGGCCGCCGGCCCCCACGCCATCGAGTGGGACGGCACCGATGCAAAGGGCGAGCGCATGACTAGCGGCATCTACCTCTCCAAGTTCCTTGCCGGTGAGCATGAGGAGACTCGCAAAATGATTTTGGTTAAGTAATCATCGGATTGCCAACCTCAGGCCCGCGCCGGATTGGGCGCGGGTTTTTTGTTTTCCACCCCGACACAGACTTGATTTACGGCTATCCAATCGCTCAAGTGGAGCTATACTTTTTTCACGGTGAATGTTCTGCAGTTCAATCAACTCCAGGCCAGCCGCCGGTACTGCTGCGACTCAAACATCGCGCTGGGGGAGGAAACAGGGAGGTTGCGATGAGGAGATGTGTCGTAGCACTAGCTGCATTCTTAGTTCTCATGCCGGGCATTGCCGGCGCGAACTATCTGGGCGATGTCCAGACCGACCGAGGCGTGCAGGCTTGGTTGGCCCACGACAATCGCGTCAATGTCTCCTTCAGTTACAAAGTAGATGATCCCGCAGGAGCCCGAATCATGGTGCTCCCCTATTCGAATGGGAGCCCCAGCCCCAGCTATGCCTGGCAGGGTTCTCCTCTCTACCCGCAAGGAGACGGTTGGGGGACGAGCTGGTGCCGGATTACCAGTGGTGACCGGTTAGTGGATCAGATCCAAATCACTCTATGGACTGAGGACTGGAGCGAACTGCTCCTCGAGCTGTTCCTGCCGGTGGAATATCATTACAGCGCCAAGGGAGTTACGGACCTTTGGTACAGCCACAGCACGCCGTCATGGATCCAGTATGACGAGCGTTTAGATATAACCCATCACTTTACAACTGATGAACCGGGCTACATCTACGCCCGCCCCTACTACGACGGTGAACTGGTTTCTGGGTACGGCGCGAGCGGAAGCCCCTTGATCCTCCCGCCCGGCGATTTCGTGGACCACTATTTCTACTTCGGTTCGGGGCCGAAAGATGTCAATCAGATCAGGTACTATCAGTACAATGAGGAACTCACTGAGATAATCTGGGAATGCTTCATGCCGGTGGAGTATCACTGGGAGGCTCACGGCCTGAGCAACTTCGTATTCAATTTCGAATCGAAGGAATGGCTCTCCTACGATGAACATCTCACGGTCAATTTCAACTACAGCACAAGTGATCCCAATGGTGTGAGAGTTTGGGCCCTCGGCGCCGAAGATGGAGCCATAGACTGGCCGGGGATGTACTATCAGGGAAGTGTCCTACTGCCTTGGCCTGGGGGTTTCGGCGAGCGGTTTTTCGGGTACAACCAGGATCAGGAGACCAACCAGGTTGGTTTCCTCATGAGCAACGATGATCAATCGGAGACCTATCTCCAGGTATTCATCCCCTTTGATGCAACCTTTAGAGCCCATTCGATCAACCATGTGAGTTATCAACCCGGAGCACCGGCGATTCTGGATTTCGAGGAGCAAATCGACTGCGGGTTCCACTACTACACAACCGGTGCAAACTCGCTGCGCATTTGGCCTCATCCCTTCGCGCAAGGGAATTCCATACCACACTGGTATTCGGGCAGCCCCCTCTACAGCCCCGTAGAGGATTGGGGAACGAGCTATTTCGGATACGATGGACCGGATGATGTTCTCATCGACCAGGTTCAATTCCGAATGCGGGATGACACCAACGAAGAGATCCTTGTCGAGGCATTCGCGCCGGCGCTGCATTTCTACGGGCATAGTGCGGTAGCCACGGCGATTCCCGAGGAAAATCCCGTGGCGGCTACGGAACTCTTCGCCAGCTACCCGAATCCATTCAATCCCAAGACGACCCTCAACTTCAACCTGGCTCAGACAGGCCAGGTTCAGCTTGGCGTCTTCGATGTGCAAGGGCGGCATATTAAGGTTCTTCTGGATGAGCGCAAAGCTGCAGGCCCTCACGCCATCGAATGGGACGGCACCAATGCAAAAGGCGAGCGCATGGCCAGTGGCGTTTATCTGGCGAAGTTTGTGTCTGAGGACCTGGAAATGACGCACAAGATGATCTTGATGAAGTGATCAGAGAGCAATCTCGCTCAAGACCCGCGCTGGATTCAGCGCGGGTTTTTATTTTCTCCGCACGAAACAGAGGCCGGTCCAGGTGGAATCGAAGGACGCAATTTTGAAATCGACCCATCCTTCCGCCAGCCCGAAAGCGCGGACTACTTTCTGATCCACGTCCTTGGCCTTTCCGGAGGATTTCTTCGGCCAGGCGATCCAGAGCCGGCCCTTCTCCCCACATGCCCGGGCTGCCACGGGAAAACGACGCTCGAGATTACTCCGAGTACTCAGGAACTGAATAACCACGGCAAAAGGCCCTCGCGCCTGTCCCGCCAGTTTCACGTCCGGGGGTAGGGCCCCCAAAGTTGCCTTGAAGTTTGCAGGAGCGCCAAGCAAGGCCACACGATCCTTCGGCTTGATACCAAGTTTCGCCGACAGCGAGCGTCCCCCGTAGGCTGTGAAAACGGAATCAGGTGGGTTCTGCGTTTGATCCTGTTTATGAGCGCTGCGAATGGCTCCGCGAATTCGCGGCCATTCACAATATGTCAGGTTCGGCAACAAGATCATGATCTTCGAAACCTTGGCGGGATCTCCGCCTGCCATAACAAGGGGAATGCTTCGGGTGGCAATTCGATGTTTCAAGGCCACGGCAATATCCCGGCCCTGAGATGGAGTCCGATCTAGGTCGATGATAATGGCATCGGGAGGCATTGCGGCGATTTCTTTGAGTGTGACCGGGCCTGTAAATGGGTCTAGGTCTAGATCATGTCCGGCAGCACGAAGGAGTTTGGTTTTCCTATTCGTCTCATCTTCCTTCAGCTGCAAAACGCGCAATCTCATTCTAGAACCTTAACTTTTTTCCATGGAGGATCAGGCCCTCGCGCCAAGGAATCTTGATGGGCTTAAGAGCCTTGAGAAGTTGTACGTGCCCCAATCGATCGAATCCTTCTTCTGCGAACATGGCCATGGCATCCACATTGCGCGCCACGGGACGAATGCTCAAGTAAGCCACATCGTATTTCGCCGCCTCTGTACAGACATGATCCAGAAGTAGCTTCCCGATGCCGCGCGATCGATGCCCCGGTTTAACGACGATGGGTTCCACTTCCGTTTCTTCATCCGTGTGGAGCAAACCCACAAGGCCAAGGATCTCGCCCTCTTCAAGCGCCAACCAAAGCCCTGCAAAATCTGGCCGATGCATATGCTTGTCCAACTGCTTACCCGGATTCTCGCCGCCAATATCGGGGCTATCATAGATATCGCGATGCCGCTGGGTTAGATCCACCCAGAGTTGCCGACAAGCGTCGAGATCACCTTCTTCGTATGCACGAATTTTCAGGCTCACGCACTCTCCTCATTCGGCCAGCATTTCAACTGCTGCCTCAAAGCTACGATTTTTCCAATGTGATAGGCATTGTGCGCGCTCATGGCCATGAAGACATCGCCATAGCTTGTGCCGGGGCCGATCTCGGCACTGAGGTCAACCGAGTTGGCTTGCTCCGCGATGGCCGACAGGTCTGAAAGGTACTCATCGACCAAGCCCTCCAAGGTTGCTAAATCTTTTGGAGCTACTTGCCGAGGAAAGCGCTCGCCGGCCATCCAATCATTATACATCTCCTCGCTACCGGAGAGGATGACTTTGTGCCAACTTATCAGGTGCATCAGTTCCTGATAGATGCTGTGCTTTGCGCCCCCGGGAAGTGCGCCCACCGCATTTAAGGAAAGGTCTTTCACCGCGCGTGCCCTCTTGGGATACTCACCCTCCAGGAGAACATGTTTCCATATGTTTTCCATTACCCCTCCTCCACCGAATGTAGTTCGAGATAACGTTCACGGCTCAGGCGCATCAGGGTCACGCACTTCACCGAGGGATAGTGTGCAAACCCGAAATCTTCCAAAGTCTACGATCTTTTTCACGATGCTCCGGACCACCCGGGTCCACCACCTTTCCTGAGAATGGGTTTCTTCGAGAACATAAGATCTTATTTTGCCACGACGACCCAATGGGTGATGGACTCTTTGAACCAGTAAGTAAGGATTGCGGCAGCCACAGCCACGCTGATCAGAACTGGCGGCTCCGTTTCCATGGATATGCCCAGGAAACTCGAATTCAAGGATCCACTGGTTCCTGAGTGAGGACCGCCATCGATGAGGTAGTCCATTCGCTCGTAAACGTAGCATAGCGAAAAACGATTGTTTCGTTTAAGAGCCAGGCGCCAATGCTGGCCCCACTCGAAGAAATCCGAACTCCAAGGGCTGTCATGACTACTCCACAGAACGCCACCCGACGCCTCAACCCTCCAGTTTCCGCTGAGTTTTCTTGAATAAACTGGGGCAAGATAGCAGCGTAGATCTTCGATGCCCGAGCTCATACCAATGGAAAGGCCCAGGTTGTTTTTCGCCGCATTGATAGGCCGGAGTGCAATTCCCGTTTCCACGAAAACCCGAATCGGAGATTCCACATGGCTATGGATTTTCGTTTCCGAGCCGAGAAGAACGCCTCCTTCCAGATACTGATGTGAATCCGTTTTGATCTGAACCCGTTCAAGCGCTATTGCGTAAAGAGGCGTGGCGAGCAGGAGCAAGAACAGGAAGCAGCATGATCTCATGGTTCGTCCTCCTGGTTCATGAACTCCTGCGACTTCAGATATCTCAGCACTCGTTCCGAGAATTCTTGATGCGACTTTCGAGTGTACTTCACTGTGGTGTATAGCTGGGCAAGGTTTTCAACCCCCGCCTCTTCCACTCGCTTGCGCAGTTCAGGATGTGCCATGTAGCGTTCCCATCCACGATGTTCTCGCTCCGCGTAAATCTCCAGGATGCGTTCATCGCTGTAATCCTCGTAGGTTTCCTGATGCACTAAGCCGCTCAGAGGAAGGCGATCTCGCAATTCCGGTGCTTCATCCGGCCATCCCAAGGAGAATCCGGTCACAGGTACAACGTTATCGGGAAGTTCGAGCAGGCGACCGATTTCATCGCAACTGGCGAGCGTGCTGCCCATGTAGCAAATCCCGAGGCCATGGGATTCGGCGGCGAGGGCAACGTTCTGGGAAACCAAGACCGCGTCGATGGCGGCCACCATGAAGCTCATGAAATTGTCGAAGCCATCAGGCGCATCACGAAGATCGAGCCACCGTCGCATGCGATGAAAGTCGGCGCAAAAGGTGAGGAGCACCGGAGCGTCCAAAACCATGTTTTGATGAAAGTGGGGCTTCGATAGCTTCTCGCGAAGTGCGCGGTCACGCGTAACGATGATCGAGTAAGTCTGCATGTTACCCGAAGAAGATGCACGAATTCCCGCCTCGAGAATCTCGGTGATCAATTCTTCTGGCACCGGATCGGGCTTGTAGCTTCGAATGGATCGATGCCCGCGGATCGCATCCACCACAGCCTGCTCGTTCAAAGTTCCCCCCTATACACCAAGCCTGAGCGCAACGATCATGAGTATGCCGAAGCCCGCCAAGATTCCGGCACCCAACAAGGCGCCGGGTTTTTCGTGAAACATCAAGCCGCCATAGATTGCGCGATGCCTTCCGCTTCGTGGCCCCTCATAACCCACCACCGGCTCCGCGCCTTTATCAAATGGTAGCTCATGGTAGAGCAAGTTGATGGACACATATCGCCGATAGTGAAAACCCAATCGGGCTTCCCAGCCGGTATCGAAAATGCCCGACTCTTCTGATTCGCTGCTGTACAGAAGTCCTGCGCCGCTGCGAACAGACCATCGCTCGTTCAGCGATCGGTTCCAGCGAGCGAGGAGTGAAAGCCGGAAATCGTCCTGGCCCGGTTGCATGGAAAGACCCAGGCCCCAGCGCTGCTTCTCCGAGGAATTGAAATCAAATCCTGTTTCCAATCGCAGCCGCCATGCGGACTCGGAATAGAGAGGTGAATCTGTCTCTCCCCCCAGAAAGGCTCCCGATTCCAGGAAGGGAGAAGTTGCGGCTTCGGCCATTGCCGCGACTGCGATCAGAAAAATGCTCAGGCCCCTTATGAACCTTTGCCTACTCATGCGAAGCCCTGATGAGTTCGCTGATACGCGCGAGATGATGATCATCATGCTCGGCCATGAAGAAAAGCATGTCGCAGGCTCGCATGGGTGTTTTCAAGCGAGGATGCAGCGCGCTCTGAGCGAATCGTTCGGAAGGCCAAGATTCGAGTCGTTCCACGAAACTTGCGCGCACTCCACGAAAGGTGGCGAGCAGGTCCGCTAGCTGAAGTTCGTTGAAACCGGCCTCCTCCGTGCGGCGATTGCTCATGTCCGCCGCTCGCAACTCAGCGCGGCCCTCTTCATACTCGCCGAGCCGTCCATCGAAGAGCGCTTCTACCTCGATGAGGTGTCCCGCATGTTCCTGAATGGACCACCCCTCCTCAGGCCGCTTCACTAAAACTTGAGGTGTCAGCTTCATAATGCGCTCTTCCACACGCGCCGGAGTTCCTCGCAGGCGTTCGATGAGCATGGGATAGATCTCTGCGGGAAAATCGAAGGCGAAGCGGCGCTCAACCCAAAGTCGTGACATGGGAAGGTCCTTTCATGGAAGGATGCAAGCATAATCGCAAAAGGGGGCGGCTTCAAGCTGCGCACTTGTATTCGCGACCCGGCCATCCTAGTCTGAGACCATGAAGGTAAACGCATGATCCGATTTCTCGTGACAGCCCTGTGCCTGCTGGCGTTCACCTCCTGTACCCTGCAGGAGGACGCCGAGCTGCAGCTCTATGCCGCCGCCAGTCTCAGTGACGCGGCGCGAGAGGTCTGCCAAGTCTGGAACGCCAGCGACTCCCTCTACGCGACAGCAGTTCTGGCCAGTAGTTCAACCCTTGCCAGGCAGATCAGCCAGGGCGCACCGGCCAGCGTGTTTCTCTCTGCCAATGCCGACTGGATGGACTACGCCGAAGAGCAGTCGGACCGCGTCATTCACCGCATGAACTTGCTCAGCAATCGTCTGTCGCTCATCGTGCCAGTTGGAAATCCCATTCGCTTGAATTCGCTGGATGATCTTTCCGGCCGCGCGCTGCAGCGCCTGGCCTTGGGCGATCCCTCACATGTGCCGGTGGGAATCTACTCCAAAGCCTGGCTCGAAGAGGAGGGACTCTGGAACGCGGTGAAGGACCGCCTGCTTCCCGCCCAAGATGCTCGCGCGGCTTTAGCCTATGTGGAGCGCGGCGAGGCCGACGCGGGAATTGTCTACGCCAGCGACGCCATCGCCGCGGGCTTTGAGCCCATTGCTCTGGGCGATCCACCCGGACACATGCCCATCGTCTATCCCCTGGCCATGTTGACCAAACCGGACGGACGAGATCCCGGCGAAGCTGCCCATCGATTCTACGATTGGTTGTCGGGACCCCAGGCTCGAGAAATCTTTCTGAAGCACGGTTTCATTCCCTTGGATAGCCAACCTTGAGCGCCGCCGAATGGCAAGCCCTGGCCCTGTCCCTCAAGGTGAGCTTGAGCGCGACCCTCATCAGTTTGCCCTTCGGCATTCTCCTGGCGGGCTGGCTGGCCCTGGGTAAAAGCCGATTTCGCTGGTTGGTGGACGCCTTGGTTCAGGTTCCGCTGGTGCTGCCGCCCCTGGTTACCGGTTACATCCTTCTCATGATCTTCGGGCGCCAGGGCCCCTTGGGTGGAATGCTCGCGGCCATGGGCATTGAAATCGCATTCGATTGGAAGGGTGCGGCTCTAGCAGCAGCCATTGTCAGTTTTCCCTTGCTGGTTCGTGCCGCACGCGCCGGTTTCGAAGCCACGGATCCACGTCTGGCCGAGGCCGCCCGCACCTTGGGGGCCGGCCCGCGCGACGCCTTCTTCACGGTCACCTTTCCTCAGGCCCGGCGCAGTGTGCTGGCCGGCGTGCTTCTGGCCTTCACCCGTGGTTTCGGCGAGTTTGGTGCGACCATCGTATTGGCCAGCAACATCCCCGGCAAAACACAGACGGTTCCCCTGGCCATTTTCAATCAGATTCAGGGCGCCCATGGCGAAGGCGCGACCCTGCGTCTGGTGATCATCTGTGTCCTGGTAAGCCTGGTGGCCATGATCGCCGCGCGTATCTTGGATGGTCGCCCAGCGCGGAAGGACAGCAATGCTTGAACTCAAGTTGAATTTCCGGCGCGGGCGCTTCCGGCTAGACCTCGATACCACGCTGAATCAGAGGGTCACTGCCTTCTTCGGCCCCTCGGGCTGCGGCAAGACAACCTTGCTCAATCTCATTGCGGGCCTGAAGCGTCCCGAAAAGGGGCTCATACGCCTGGCCGGCGAAACGCTCTTCGATTCCGAGGCCGGCATCGATCTTCCACCCGAGCGCAGACGCGTGGGTTACTTGTTCCAGGAAGGACGCCTCTTCCCCCACCTGAGCACCCTGGGCAACCTTCGCTATGGACTGCGGCGAAGTAAGGATGGTGGAGCTCGCTTCGAGGAAGTGGTAGAGGTTTTGGAGCTTGAGAATCTCCTCGATCGGCGGCCAGATCAGCTGTCCGGTGGGGAAAAACAGCGTGCCGCATTGGGCCGTGCCCTGCTCCGGGCGCCCCGCCTGCTGCTGCTGGATGAACCCTTGGCCAGTCTCGACGAGACGCTCAAGGAGCGCATTCTACCCTTCCTCGCCCGCACCGTGGGGCACTTCGATCTTCCCATGATCTACGTCTCCCACTCATCCGCCGAGCTTCGCAGCCTGGCCGACCATGTGAAGCTTCTGGAAAACGGAAAAATTACAGGTGAGGGTGCACCGGGGGTTCTTTTCCCCAACACTTCGCCTCTTGGCAAGAATTCTTGAGGCATGCCGGCTCCCCCCTATTGACGCTCTTTACGGGAAGTCTTAATCTGCGAGTCACTGCGCGACTCCGGGACGCGCGATGCGGAATGGATCCGCCGCGGAAACCCGGATAACAGGGCAAGGAGCGGGACAATGACCACGACATTCCAGGAACGGCTTGAGGCGCTTTTATCGAAGCGGAGCGACATAAAGGATAATATCCCGCGCGCGCAGATGATCCGCGAATCCATCGAAAACGGCGAGGCTGTGGCCAGCGCAAGTGGAGCGCTTGTCACCTGGACGCCTCCCGAGTCCACCGGCCGAAGCCCCAAGGACACCCTGGTCGTGCGCCGCGCCGAAAGCGAGCACACCATCGACTGGGACGCACCCAACAATATCGCCCTGGATCCCGAGACCTTCGACATGATCCTCGAGGACGCGCTGGTCGCCATCGAAGCCATGCCCAACGTTTACAAGACCGATCGCGTGGTGGGCGCCGACTCTCGCTATGCCCTGCCGGTGAATATGGTCAGCAGCCATGCCATTCATTCGGTGTTCGCCGACAACATGTTCCGACCCTGGCCGGATGATGGGGCGCAGAGCAGCATTTTCAAGGATCGTCCCTTCACGTTGATCGCCCTGCCTTATCACAAGCTGGATCCGGCCAAGTACAAGGGCCGCCTGCGTGAAGATCCACGCCTGGGTCACACCTCCACCATGGCCGTGGCCATGGACTTCGACCGGCGCATCGGCGTGGTTTATGGATCGGCCTATTGTGGAAGCTGCAAGAAGCTCATCTTCACCGTGATGAACTACTATCTGCCCGCCGAGGGAATTCTACCTCTGCATTGCAGCGCCAACGAAGGCGAAAACGGCGACAGCGCATTGCTCCTGGGCCTGTCCGGCACGGGAAAGACCACACTTTCCGCCGATGCCAGCCGCGCCTTGCTGGGCGACGACGAGCACGGTTGGGATGACAGTGGCATCGCCAATTTCGAGAACGGATGCTACGCCAAGCTCATCGATCTCAACCCTGAGAAGGAACCGGAAATCTACAAGGCCTGCTTCAGTGACAGACCCCTGGAGGAAAACGGCGCGGTCATCGAGAACACCATGATGTGGCCCGACGGCACCTTCGATCTTTTCGATGACCGCCTCACGCCCAACAGCCGCGGCAGCTATCCGCTGACATTCTTGAGCAACATCAAGCCTTCGTCCACGGCCGGGCATCCCAAGACCATCCTCTTCCTGACCGCCGACGCCAACGGCGTGATCCCGCCGGTCTCCAAGCTCGATCGCGAGCAGGCCATGCTCTGGTTCCTCATGGGCTACACCAGCAAGCTGGCCGGCACCGAGACCGGAATCGTGGATCCGGTGAGCGCTTTCTCGCGCTTCTTCGGCGCGCCATTCATGCCCCGCAATCCCGACGACTACGCGACCCTTCTCGGCCAGAAGATGGACGAGCATGGCACGCAGGTTTTCCTGGTGAACACCGGCTGGAGCGGCGGCGCCTACGGTGAAGGCTCCCGCATGGACCTCACGCTCACCCGTGCCCTCTGCAACGCGGCGCTGGACGGCATGCTCGACGATGTGGAGTACAAGCAGGACCCCGTCTTCAAGGTTCACGTACCCCAGACCTGTCCGAGCATCGAAGACGCCAGCGTGCTGGACCCCAGAAACACCTGGAAGGACAAGGACGCCTTCAAGACCCGCGCCGAGAAGTTGGCCGGCGATTTCGCCGCCCACTATGACAAGGCCTACGGTGGCAAGGGTCTGGATGCAGCCATCGAGGCTGCCTGTCCCGGCAAGTAATGTGAGGAGAACTTAGATGAAGCGTACCTTACTAGCTTTGTTGGCACTTAGCGCGATCCTGATGGCCGGATGCGGCGGCTCGGACGAGCAGTCTAAGGCGGATGTCGGAGCTGCATGGTCTGGCGGTACCGAAATGACCATCACCGAGGTAACCTCCCTGGCCGATCTCGGCAATGCGCCAGCCGAATATGTGGGCATGGCTCTGCGCCTGGAGGGTGAAGTGGTCAGCGTTTGCCAGGGCACGGGTTGTTGGGTTGAACTGTCCGACAAGGACGGCAACAAGTTTTACGCGCGCAGCATGGATGAAAGCATCCTTTTCCCCTCCGATTGCACGGGGAAGAAGGCTGTGGTGCAGGGCAATGTGATCGCCATTCCCCCGGCGGGGCATGACGATCATGAGGAGGGAAGCGGAGAGGGCGATCATTATAGCCCCGAGCCTACCTACATGCTCAGCATCGAAGCCGCCAAGCTGCTTTAGCGGAAATCTCGGCGGGATTGACGACCGCCTTCCGCGCCACTAGAATGGCGCCGGTCTCAAGGGGCCGGCGCTTTTCATCCCATCGAGAGGCAAGCGAGGCAAGATGCCGAGGATTTTATCGATCATCATTCTGATGCTTCTGGCCACGACCGCTTTGGGCCAGGACCTTCTCGCTCCCCACTCAATCAACTCATCCTTCACCTTGAGTCATGGTCGGCTGTGGCTGGACAACGAGGAGTATCGAGACTTCTTCAGCGAAGATTTTCTGCCCTCCTGGACCTTCCGCTACGATCACAAGATCTGGAGGGGCCTCCAGTTGGGTACAGGTCTTAGCGCTACCGGCAAGAGTCGCTTCGTGGAAGACATCTCCCTGGGTTCTGAAGAGTATCCCGTGCGCTACACCTACACCTCTTTCCAGTATCAATGGGAAATCGGTTTGCGCATTCGACTGCCGCATGTGAAACGCCTGGCCTTCTTCGGCAGCCTGTCGGCGGTCTATAGCGGACTCCACGCCGAAACCACAGGCTATTCGCTGGGCTACGAGGCCGGCTGGAGCGACTTTATCCCCGCCTCGGAAATTCGCCAAAACAGTTGGGGCACCCGCGCCTCCCTGGGATGCTCCCGCCCCTTCTGGGCCAACGTGGGCATCATTATTGAGGGTAGCCTTATCCGCCTGGAAGACTATGGCGAACCCCTCGATGCACATCCCGCCGCCGGAGCCTGGAATCATTCGGGCATGCGCCTGGATGTGGGGTTGATCCAACAGTTTTAAGTCGCTGGCGTCTTCTCCTCGCGCTTCGGTTCAGCAGGGCTATCCCTCATCGATAGGCCACTCTTTGGCCTGCTTCACAGGCGCGCTCGGAGAAGCGCTGCGCTCCCCAGGCATGCAGGCAAGGCGAAGGTAGCACCGAGGGTGGCGAGGTTTCTCCCCACATGACATGCGAAGCTGGAATGTGGGGGAAAGCCTCGCCACCCTTGGTGTTGACTTCTCCCCTGCCCTGCATTAATTGAGGACTTAAGTCGCATGTTTCCGGCCCATGAGCCGGCGATACCAAGAGAGGACCCGAAATGACCGACTTCCTGAAAACTCTGAAAATCGAGGATGTGAACTCGGGCGCCAGCACCGACCGCTTCATCGAAAACCCCGGCGGCGGAGAGCTTGAAGTCTTCTCCCCCGGTGACGGCTCAAAAATCGCCAGCGTCATGCAGGCATCCGCCGAGGATTACGAAACCATCGTCACCTCTTCCGTGGAGGCCTTCAAGGCCTGGCGCACCGTGCCGGCCCCCGAGCGCGGCCAGGTCGTGCGTACCTTCGCCAACGCCTTCCGCGACTACAAGGATCCCCTCGGCAAGCTGGTGAGCCTTGAGATGGGCAAGATCCTCACTGAGGGTTTGGGCGAAGTTCAGGAAATGATCGACATCGCCGACTTCGCCGTGGGCCTCAGCCGCACCATCGGCGGGCCGACCCTGCCCAGCGAGCGCCCCGGACACAGGCTCATGGAACAGTGGCAGCCTTTAGGTCCCATCGGAGTGGTCTCCGCCTTCAATTTCCCTGTGGCCGTCTGGGCCTGGAATGCCATGATCGCAGCCGTTTGCGGCGATCCGACCATCTGGAAGCCCTCGAGCAAGACACCTCTGACCGCTATCGCGGTGCAGCATATCTGCAACGAGGTCACGGCCTCTCACGACCTGCCGCCCCTGTTCAACCTTGTGGTCGGACGCGGAAGCAGCGTGGGCGAATTGCTCATCAACGACAAGCGCGTGCCGCTGATCAGCGCCACGGGCTCCACTCGCATGGGCAAGCATGTGGGCGAAACCGTGGGCAAGCGTCTGGGCCGCAGCCTGCTGGAACTCGGTGGTAACAACGCCATCATCGTGGACGAAACGGCCAACATGGATCTGGCCCTTCGCGCCACGCTCTTCGGCGCAGTTGGCACCGCGGGACAGCGCTGCACCTCAACTCGCAGGCTCTTCCTTCATGAGTCCATTGCTGACGACTTTACGGCCAAGCTCGTGAAAGCCTACGGATCGGTCACCATCGGCGATCCCCTCGATGAATCCACCCTCATGGGCCCGCTCATCGACGATGACGCCGTGGTCACCATGATGGATGCCCTCGAAAAGGCCAAGGCTCAGGGCGGCGAGATTCTCACGGGCGGCGCCCGAGTGGATGCTCCCGGCTTCTACGTGCAGCCGACCATCGTGAAGGGTCCCCATAGCATGGACATCGTGAAGGATGAAACCTTCGCCCCCGTGCTCTACGTTTTCACCTATAGCGACCTCGATGAGGCCATCGAGCTTCACAATAGTGTGGATCAGGGACTCAGCAGCGCGATCTTCTCGACCAATTTCATGAACACCGAAAAGTTCCTCGGACCCGAGGGAAGCGACTGCGGAATCGCCAATGTCAACGCCGGAACTAGTGGTGCTGAGATTGGTGGAGCCTTCGGTGGAGAGAAGGAAACGGGCGGAGGACGCGAATCTGGCAGCGATTCTTGGAAAATCTACATGCGCCGCCAGACCAACACTCTGAACTATTCCACGGAAATGCCTCTGGCTCAGGGTGTAAAATTCGATCTTTAAACAAGTTAGAGTTGCGATAAATCGGAGCGGAGCCACCGGGCTCCGCTCTTTTTAATGAAGCATATTCATCACTTAGGTAAGATTTTTCTGTATCTTGAAACAGAATCCATTTTTCGATTATAATGACCAAGCCTTAGGCATTCTCCTTATAGCGAATGCTGTCAGGGGAAGAGTAACACGTGTATTAGCGACATCATTGGAGGAACGAAATGCTGAAGAAGTTAACACTAACTCTCGTCGTTCTCGCTTTTGCCGTTGCCGCTGGCGCGGGCACCCTTACCAAGGATGGCCTTGTTATTCCTGGTACCGGCGAGAACACCAACATCGGTGATCGCCTCGGCCTCGTAAATGACGGTAGCTTCGAGATGGGCATTTGCGATGACGCGTCCAGCCCGTGGACCTGCTACTCCAGCACCGCCTGCTTCTGGATCGTCGATCCCATCGGCGTCTGGGGATATCCCGCCTATGACGGTATCCAGGTGGCTTGGCTCGGTGGCTTCTGTGGCGACGCCAACGAGAACAGCTTCTGCCAGTCGATCTTCTTCGATGGCATGTACCTCGATTGGTACTGGATGGGTTATGTCAACAACGGTTGTGGCTACATGTATGTCACTGTCGATGGCAACCTTGTCTTTGATCACACCATGGATCTCAGCGAGCACACCTATGGCAGCTGGAATACCGCCAGCAGCTTCTGGGGCTTGGTTGACGTGAGTGCCTACTGCATGACTACCGCCGAGCTCTGCCTCGGTTGGCTCTACTGCGATATCGGCACCAACGACAATATGCTCGTCGACTATGTGACCCTCGATGAAGAGTGTGGCGGAACCGCGACTGATCTGACCACCTTCTCCAACGTCAAGAGTCTGTACTAGTAGCGTAGTGTAGTGGTGCAATAAAGCATGTTGTACTATCTGGGTCTCAAGACCTGGAACTCCAATTGAGTATTCGCGGGAATCAAACCTGCGGAGAGAGCGGCCCGATGGGCCGCTCTTTTTTATTTTCCTTCTTAGTATTCATTTCTCCGGAAAATCGGACCCAGGAAGTTTCATTTTCTTGCTCAAGTTCCAACTTGAAAAGCCGATAAGCTGTATGGTAGAATCTGTATTACCAAGGCAGGGGCCTGTACGTGACCTGCCTTCATTTGCACCATTTCTGCTAAGCATAAATGACTCAACTGGAGGAGCAACATGCTGAAGAAGTTAACTTTTGTCCTCATCGCTCTCGCGTTCGCTTCGGTCGCCATGGCCGGAACCCTCACCAAGGATGGCCTCGTGCTTCCTGGTACCGGCGAAAACGTCACTATCAGTGATCGTCTTGGCCTCGTGAATGACGGTAGCTTCGAAGACGGTATCTGCGACGATGCGTCCAGCGCCTGGACCTGCTACACCAGCACGACCTGTTTCTGGATTCTCGATCCCATCGCTGTTTGGGGATACCCTGCCTATGACGGTATCAACGTTGCTTGGCTCGGCGGCTACTGCGGCGACGCCAACGAAAACAGCTTCTGCCAGTCGATCTTCTTCGACGGCATGTACCTTGACTGGTACTGGATGGGCTACGTCGGCACTGGCTGTGGCTACATGTATGTCACCGTCGATGGCAACGTCGTCTTTGATCACACCATGGATCTCAGCGAGCACACTTATGGTACCTGGAACACTGCTAGCAGTTTCTGGGGCCAGATTGACGTTGGCGCCTACTGCGGCACCACCGCCGAGCTCTGCCTCGGTTGGCTGTACTGCGACATCGCCACCAACGACAACATGCTCGTCGACTACGTGACTCTGGATACTGCCTGTGCTACTGCGACCGAGGAGACCACCTTCTCCAACGTCAAGAGCCTCTACTAGTATCGTTTGATTCACTAGTTTCGGTTTTGAACCCCGCACTTCGGTGCGGGGTTTTTTCATGCTTGCGGCCTTCCCGCTTGCTCCGGTTCGGCGGCTACTGCTTTCCCAACAATGCCAACACACTGGCCCGCCTCACATGTCGCTTCGCGGGAAGCCGCATCGCAATTCGAATGGCGACTCTGGAGGTGATTCCAACTCTACCAGGCATAGGGTAGCGGGTGCCTGTAGCAAAACCCCCGACCAAGTGGCCGGGGGTTTATCTGGAGACTGGCGACTGGGGACTGGCGACTCTAAATTCCGAATCTCACCATCACCGAGGCATAGGGACCATCGTTCTTGTCCATATCCAATTCCTGGATGAGCGCTTCGTTGCCATCAAGATTCCAGCTGCCGGAAGTCAGGGAGTACCCGCCTTCCACGAGGATTCCCACCCAACGAGCCAGGCGAATGTCCAGGCCGGCATGGGGACGCAGCAAGACGAAGTTACGATTGCCGCGAACCTTCACGACGATGTCGCCATCGGGCTCAGTGGTCTCAGCCCAGATGTGAGAGCCTCCACCACCGATTTGAAGGCCGCCCTCCAGGAAGATGCGGGGGTGCGGAGCATAGATACCCTTCAGGGAGAAGTAACCGCCGCTGTGACTCCACTTGGTGCGATCGCCGCCGGCCTTGGATTCGGCACTGCCGCTAAATCCGCCACCACCAATGGCCACAAAAGTGCGCTCGCCGGTGCGCATGCCGCCCCAACCGGCACCGCCCCAATAGAGCGCATCCTCGGCCACTTCCATGAGGCCTTCGCCATCGAGGACTTCATTGATTGTGGCAAAATCCATGTCGAACCAGGTGATGGATGGTCCTCCGCCGCTGCCGGTTGCCTCGAACAGATCATCGTCTTCGAAGAACTCCTCGTCGGCCCAAAAATCATCCTCCACAACTTCCTCGGCCAGGGCCGCGCCCCCTGCGAAGCAAATCAGAGCGGCGGCGGCCAGAACCGCGATGGCTTTATTCCTCTTCAGGTAATGCATGCAAACCTCCGGGTCTGGGGATTCATGTCCTTTGACCTCCCCATGCCGGGAAGGGTTACCGGGGCGCTACGGAGGAATCACTGACGGGTTTCAGCTACTCTTCAAATGGATTTCCGCTATGTCGCCATCTTCTACCACATGCTCGCGATCGACGGTCTGCCCGTCGAATTTACCCGAGCCCCAAATCTTGGCGGAATCGAATTGCTCCAGAAAGTCTCTGTGAACCTTGCCGGCAAGATCCAGCACCGTCGAGCCACGCGGCAGCATATACGGCGCTTCTTCCTCCACCTTTTTGCCCGGCGCTTTGGTGTAGACCCTTACCATACGCAGCATGGTCCACGCGGCATTCCGAAAAGCTTCGAGGCCTTCGGGAGTATTGGCAGAAAAGATCAGACGGGGAAATCGGTCGCCGATGAGTTCGTCCAAAAATTCGAGATTCACTTCCGCATCGGGATGATCCGCCTTGTTCAAAGCCAGAAGCGTCGTGCGCTGATTCATGGCCTTGTCTTCATCTTCCTTGTCGGGCCACTCCACCGGAAAAAGACTGCGCTCTTCCAGAGCTGAAATGATGCCCGTAATCATGTCACAGCAATCCGGAGCTGAGAGGTCGCCGAATAGAACGAGTGCGTCTGCGCTTCGCGCTTGATCGAGAACCCAGGACTCAAGGGGGAAGTTCGCAATGGGTGGCGTGTCGACCAATTCCACTTGCACGTCATTGTAAGGCATCATGCCCGGCATGGGAAGTTGGGTGCTGTAGGGAAACTCCGCCACCACGGCCTTGGCGTGGGTGAGCCCCGCCACCACAGAACTTCGACCGCTGTTGGGAGCGCCTAGCAGGAGAATCTGCGGCTCATCCCCCTTATGAACAAACCAGGGATTGTGTCCTCCACCCTTGCTCTTCTTGGAGTTCTCAATCTGTTCCTGAAGCTGCGACAACTTCTTGCGATGCTCGCCCCAGATCTTATCGGTGCCCTTGTGCCTGGGCATGATGGCCATCATCTCGCGCAAATGGGCGATCTTCTCGGCCGGATCCCGAGCTGCTTTGAACTTGTCTTCGATCTTGTGATATTGGGGAGGAAGATTGGTGGGCATGTAAACCTCTGATGCCTGAATGTCCGCGCTGATCTTATACGCAAGAAGGATTCAGGTCAATGCTCTACAGGATCCGCATACCATATGATTCTTCGGCGAATTGACAGAACTCCAACTATTATTAGGCATCTATTTCTTTTTTCCAAACTTATTCGCGGATACCCTTGATTTCTCCTAATCCATGCCTCATCCTGTTTATCCAGTAAAAATGGAGGAGAAATCGCCATGAGCACCGATTTGAGCGCATATACAGCCGGAGTCCACGATTATGTAAAGAAGGGCGAGGAGATCATGCGAAAGCGCGCCGAGAGCGTGAAACGCATGAAGCAATGCCGCTTCGACACCATCTCCGTGCACGGTCTATACGACATGCAAGAGTCCTTGGATCTGAATCAGGGATCCATCATCGAGCCGGCTTACATGTCCACCAGCCAGGCCTATCGCGACTCCGACGAGATGGAAGCGGGCCTTGCCTATCTCATTCCCAACTGGTGCTACGCGCGAATCGCCAACCCCACCACCTACTACCTCGAATGGGCGCTTGCCCTACTCGAAGGATACGGCAGCGACCTCGAAACCAGCGCGGTGGTGACCTCCAGCGGCATGTCCGCCATCATGAGCGCCGTGGAACCTTTCCTGGTGAAGCTCTCCGATGCACCGGATGAGCCCATCAATTTCGTTTCCTCCGCTCACGTCTATGGCGGAACCTTCCAGCAGTTCAATGTGAGGCAGGTTGAGAAGGGTCGGCAGGTGCGCTGGATCCCCGACCCCACCGACCTGTCCGCATGGGAAGCTCAAATCGATGAGCACACTCGCCTTCTCTACGCTGAACTTCCCAGCAATCCTACGATCAATTTCTGCGACATCGAGAAGCTTGCGGAAATCGCGCATCGCCATGGCATCCCGCTCATCGTAGACGCAACCGTGGCCACTCCCGCTCTCATGCGTCCCCTGGCCCACGGCGCCGATGTGGTCATCCACTCGGTATCCAAGAGCATAACTTCCAGTGGAATGGGAGTAGGCGGCGTTCTTGTGAGTCGCAAAAATCTTGTGAGCGAGAAGGTCACCGAGCCGCGCGAAATGGTAGAAGACTTCGCCACCTGGGTGAAATTCCTACCCTATCGCGACAACGGTCCCTCCATGAATCCCATGCAGGCTTTGCTCGTGCTCAACGATCTGCGCACGCTGCGCAGCAAGATGGATCTGGTCAGCCAGACCTCTCAGGTCGTGGCCGAGTGGCTCGAGAATCATCCCAAGATCGACCGGGTTGATTACCTGGGTCTGCCTTCAAACCCTCTGCACGATCTTGCCAGTCGCTACATGTTCCTGGTGGATTCAGACCTGGGCGGCGCCACGCCCGTGAATCGCTATGGTCACCTCATGAGCTTCCGAGTCAAGGGAAGCGGCGAGGACACCCGCCGGATGTTTGACGGATTCGAAATGATCTACCGCGCCACCGATCTCGGCCGCATTAAATCGGTGGCGACCATTCCGTCCATCAGCACCCATCAGCAATTGGGTGAAGAAGCGCGTAGCATGGCCGATGTACCGCCCAACCTCATTCGCCTGAATGTTGGCGGAGAGCACGCGGACGACATCATCGCCGACCTAGAGCGTGGACTCGCAAAGGTTTAGCAAGTCTGCGAATCTAAGGAACGGCATCTCGGAATTTGCCCCCGCGCCCGCGGGGGCTTTCCTATATCTCCCATTGTTTCAACCATTTAGCTATCCAAAAAATCGGACTTGGCGCTCTTGCATTCCACGAATCATATCGCTTTCTTCCTTCGTTGCCGGGGCAGAGACCCAGGCCCTTTTACTCACGACTGAACCGAAAAGGAGCTGCTCCATGTCCGTAGAGAAGTTCATGGAAGGGGTCATCGCCAAGAACCCCGAGCAGAAAGAATTTCATCAGGCCGTTCGTGAGGTATTGGAGTCTGTTTGGGACTACGTCGAGAAAAATCCTCACTACAGGGCAGCCAAGATCCTCGAGCGCATGATCGAACCAGAGCGCATCATCATTTTCCGCGTCCCATGGACCGATGACAAAGGTGAGATCCAGGTAAACCGCGGATTCCGAGTCGAGATGAACAGCGCCATCGGCCCATACAAGGGTGGTCTGCGTTTCCACTCCACGGTGAATTTGGGTATCCTAAAATTCCTGGCTTTCGAACAGGTGTTCAAGAACAGCCTCACCACCCTTCCCATGGGCGGCGGTAAGGGCGGCTCGGACTTCGATCCCAGAGGAAAAAGCGACGCCGAGGTGATGCGCTTCTGCCAGAGCTTCATGAGTGAGCTCTTCAGGTTCATTGGTCCCAACACCGACGTGCCGGCCGGCGACATCGGCGTGGGCGGCCGTGAAATCGGCTTTCTCTTCGGACAATACAAGCGTCTGCGCAACGAATTCACCGGCGTTCTGACGGGCAAGGGATTGAACTGGGGCGGCAGCCTCATTCGTCCGGAAGCAACTGGCTATGGCTGCGCCTACTTTGCGAAGGAGATGCTGGCCACTCGCGGTGATTCCTTCGAGGGCAAGACCATCTGCATTTCGGGCTTCGGCAACGTGGGCAGCTACTTCACAGAAAAAGCTATTGAAATGGGCGCTCGCGTCGTCACCATCAGCGATGAGTTTGGCTATGTACACGACCCTGATGGGATCAGCGGCGAGAAGCTGCTGTACATGAAGGATCTGTGGACCATCTACCGCAAGTCGGCCAAGGAGTACGCGGACAAGTTTGGCTGCACCTGGGTCCCCAATAAGCGCCCGTGGGAGATCAAGTGTGACATTGCCGTGCCCACGGCCTGCGAAAACGAGATTGACAAGCAATCTGCTGAATCCCTGGTTAAGAACGGTTGTTCTTGCGTGGTCGAAGCGGCCAATATGCCCTGCACAGCTGAGGCTATTGAGGTGTTCCAGACGGCCGGGCTTCTTTTCGCGCCGGGTAAGGCCGCCAACGCCGGTGGGGTGGCCACATCCGGTCTCGAAATGAGCCAGAACAGCATGCGCCTGAACTGGACTCGCGAGGAAGTCGACCAGCGTCTGGACAAGATCATGAGCGACATCCACGAAACCTGCGTGAAGTACGGCAAGGACGGCGACTACATCGACTACGTGAAGGGCGCCAACATCGGCGGCTTCATCAAGGTTGCCGACGCCATGCTGGATCAGGGAGTCGTGTAAGAGCTATCGGCTGCCAGCCAAAGCAAAAACCCCCGGCCTCGGCCGGGGGTTTTTTATAAGTACTAGATTGACTTAGTGAAGAAGCAAGGTACGGCCGCTGCGCGTTTCTCCGCCGGAACGCACTTGAATCATGTAGACGCCGCTTCCAAGTCGATCGCCCTGCTCATTTCGGCCATCCCAAACCATGACGCTGCTGGAGCCCTTCAGCTCCCGGACCAGCCTTCCTTGCACATCGAAGATGCGCGCGTTTACCTCGGCTGCCGAAGCGGCGCCGTAGCGGATCTGTGTGCTTTCGCGGAAGGGATTGGGATGTATGCCCGTCAGTTTGAGATTGCCCTGCCATGTGTCGGCCACGCCGGTGGAATTTCCAATGATCGAGGTGTAGGTGTCTTGATTACCCTCGCGCGTGTCGGTCCATACCGGATGCACCCTGTTGGCGCTGGATGCGGCAAGGCCGATGTACTCACCGATAAGCCCTGCCCGAAGACCCGCATTGGGATCGGAAGACACCGTGGTCACGCGACGATTGTCCAGCCAAGTTGCACCGCCGTCCAGGGACTGGGTGAAGTAGAGATCCATGAGGTAGTTGGACGGATCGTTTCGGCGATCGTAGAAGACCACATTGATGGCGCCATCGGGGCTCACCGTCAACCAAGGATGGAATTGGTCGCGCCCGTTGTTCACCGCATCGTCGTTGATGCGCACAGGCGACGACCAAGTGGCGGCATTGTTATCGGAGTAGCGGAAGAAGATATCGTAGTCGCTGCCCGTACGATTCATATAGGCCACGTAGAAACGTCCGTCGAAGGGACCATCGGTGATATCGCAGTCCATGGCCGGGAAGGAATAGGATGTAATGCCACCGTTCAAACTCGTCGATCCCGTGTAAAGGCTGGTCAACTGGATGTCCGAACCAAAGGTCTGTCCACCGTCGAAGGATCGATCCAGCCTGATGGCCGGGCCATAGGTGTAGACCCATGCCACAACCAGAGTGCCGTCCGCACCCACTACGGGTACTGGCCACTGCACGCCCCCACTGTCACTGATGCGAATAGGGGTTTGGAAACTTTGAGCGCCATCGGTGGAACGCACGTTGTAAATCTGGGTGCTGTAGAAACGCGCCCAGGAAACGTAGACATTGCCGTCGTAGGGACCACCGGTGCGATCGCAGGCGATGAGTTCCTTATCTTCGAAAACACCGGGCACTCCATCCACCGCCGTGACATGTGGCCCCCAAGTTACTCCACCGTCACTTGACTTGGTCACGAAGAGTCCGTTGGGAGAACTGGTGTCTTCGTAGGAAAGGATAACGGTGTAGAAATTACCCTGCGCGTCGCAGGTGATGCCCGGATCGGAATGACGGGTGTAGTGATAGTCGGGCAGGAGCGTATCGGTCCAGGTGAGACCTCCGTCAAAGGTATAGCCCACGCCCACGCGACGATATCCCAATCGGAAATCACGCCAGACGGCCACGAGATTGTCGGGATCCAGCGGATTCACGGCTACCTGTTGCTCGTTTTGAAGCTCGCCGCTGCTGTCGCTGTTGATACGCCAGTTGTCCCAGTCGCGCAGATAGCCATCGTCGAACAACTGCACCAATGAACTGGGATAGGTTTCGCGACCTTCCAACAAGCGGTCTTCGCGTGCGAAGTGTGGTTCTTCGAATGCGGGAAGAACTGTGGGGAGCAGGAAGGCAAGTAACAGAATGAGGGTGATCGTGCGCATGGCAGCCTCCTGATTGCTGGATACCATTATAGCAGATCGCGCCAACTCAATCTTTCGGCAGAAGAATGGCGCCTCGGCCGTGATGGCCGTCTAACAGAATATCCAAGGGCTTATCCAAACGGATGTGGCGAAGCAGGTCGGTCTCCTGCTCCACCGATGCGCCTTTTAGAAGATCGAGTTTCAGGTAGCTGTCTCGCTCGTCTTCCAGGGCGCTGAAGTAGGCCACTTCGTTGGAAATCATGTTGTGGAAGAAGTGGCTGCCCTGGCTGGGCTTCACCTTGATGCCTTCCATTTCCGTTTCCACCACGGCCCTGGCCCAAGTGATGTCCGTCCAGGCCACGGGTACTCCCAGCCATCGATCACGCGTACCCCATCTTCCCGGACCTATGAGGAGATATGGTTTCCCTTCATCCGCCAATTTCCGATTCAAGTTACGCACGGCCAAAGCGATCTCTGGAGTGTTCTCTCGTTGGAATACATCTTCGCGCACGAGAACGATGTCCTTGATGCCATCCAGTCGCCCATTACCCAGCGCATGCTCGGAATAGATCAACAGGCGATTGGAATCGAGACTCTCCCGATCCACATGCATTTCCTCACGGCCCACCACCAGCGGGCGAATCTGAAGCAATGCGAATTCAGGCTTGTTGTCGCCGTCGGAATCGGGATTGGCTGCGAACTCAATTTCCACCGGCGCTGCCATGCCGCGGCTTCCCAAATCCAGCACCTTCTCAAGGATATCCGAGAGAGGGAACCAGTCGGATTTGAGTATATGGGCAAAGGTTACCAGGCGAACGCCCTCACGAGAGATACCATCATAGACTGCATTGTTGTCGGGCATGTAGGTGGATCCCAGAGGCCACAGGGTTCCATCACGCTCGGCGCGATCCAGACCATCTTTGATCAAACTGCCGGCGCCGTCGATTTGCGCGAAAGCTTCAGGCGCAGAGAGATCGAGCATCCAGAATTCACGCTGAGCGTGCTCAAGGAAATCCTTGGTGCTGGGAAACTGCGGCAATATTTGGGGATGTTTTGGCGAGAACCAAAGGGAACGCTCGCCCTCCACTACGGCTTTGCCCAGGCCCAGCACAACGGAAGTTGCGCCATCTTCAGGCTCGATACCGTGTACCGGGTAATAGTTATGAGATTGCCCAACTCCGCCGATGCAGGGGTAAAGCGCATCGCCATGGCGGCGCCCGACCACACGCTGCAGAATCACCGCCATCTTCTCTTCCTCGATGCGATTGGGCGTGGAAGAGATGTAGTCCTTGGCCGCATTGAAATAGGTGGAGGCGTAAACCAGCTTGATGGCGTGGAGCAGTTGCTTGAGGCGAAGAGAATCATCGGGATGATTGTTGGGCAGCATGTGGCTTACATAAACGCCCGCGAAAGGTTGATGCTGCGAATCTTCCAACAAGCTCGACGAACGGACTGCCAGGGGATAAGCCACGTTGGAAAGGAAGCTGCGCAGATCAGCGAAGGCCTGCTCGGGCAATCGGGCACGCAGGAAAGCGGCGGCGATGGACTCATCGCTTTGATCGCTGAGAGCCACGCCGTAGAGATCATTCTCTTCCATGTACTGATCGAAAACTTCCGTTCCGATGACAGCACACTGGGGTACGTAAACCTTCACCCCGGGAATGGACTCTTTGAAATCCGATCGGCTGAAAAGGGAATTGATGAAGGCGAGACCCCGGCCTTTTCCGCCCAAGGAACCCGTGCCGATACGCATAAAATTACTGCTGGCGTCGTAGTAGCCACGGCGGAAATCGGAAATGCGTCCGCTGGTGACCGCCTCTCGGTACTCGCCGAGGGTATCCAGCAAATAACGACGCATGACTTCCATGTCGTCAAACTCCGACACCTTCACGGGCCGCAAACGCTGGGCAAGGGCAAACTCGGTGCGTGCCATGAACCAATTGGAAAAATGATTCCGCAATGCGTGGTAACGTAGGGATTCCGTGGGCACACGGACCAACTGGCGGGCCATGCTCATGAGGTCATCCGCGCGCGCCACTTCCGTGCCATCGGGAAGAGTGAAAATGAAGCGTCCGAATCCCAGATGGGATTTCATGAAGTGGCGCAGATCACCCAGAAGTGTGGGTGAATTTTTGTGCAGGAAGTTGATGCCCAGGGTGTGCGCTTCGCGGGCGCGGCCCTCATTGGAGGATTGCAGAAGGATGGGCAGGTCCGGATCCTGTTCCCGAACCCGGCGGGCGAACTCCACGCCGGCTGTGGGATCTTTCTCGCCATTTCTGGAAAATTCGGCGTCGGTGATCACACCCAGCATGGTTTTGCGGAATGTGGCATAGAGCTCTTCGGCTTCCTCGAAGGTTTGAGCCAGAATTACCTTCGGCCGAGCCCGCATGCGAAGAAGCCGATCGCGGATGTCGATGCCCTCCACCATCAGACCCTGGGTCTGACGCATGAATTCCGTGTAGAGCATGGGGAGATACGAAGAATAGAACCTCACCGAATCTTCGATGAGCATCAAGGTTCGTACACTGGCCGTTTCGGCATCGGGGCCGGCATTGATGCGATCTTCGATACACTTGATGATACCCAGAAGTATTCGCACATCTCCGCGCCATGCAAAAACCAGGTCGATACCGGGAATGTCGATTTCGCCAGTGGTGCGAGTGATGAGTTCCCGCGTGGAGTACACCAGAAGCACGACGGGAATATCCGCCCTGATCTCCTTGGCGGCTTCGCCGAAAACACTCACTTCCATGTCGCCCAAACGAGTCATGGTGATAACCAGATCGAAGGGCCGTTCCACCAAACGATCCAGCGCTTCCTCACCCGATGAGACTCGCGTAATGACCGGCGCATAACTCAGGTTGAGCTCGGCGTATTCGGTCATGAGCATTTCGGTTAGATGACCGTCCTGCTCCAGGATGAAAGAGTCGTAGAGACTGGAGACCAGTAGAATATCTCGAATTCGAAAGGGCATGAGCCTTTCAAAATGAGAGACGCCAACTCCATCCTCGAATGTTTCCAGAGATGCCATGGGTCCTCCTGGCGAAATCCTAGCGCAGCCAAGCTATGCAATAAAGGCCAAAGGCGCTGCTTGCCAAGATCCTGAAGAGCTTTAGACTTGAAATAGAAGGAGGTTGGCTATGGGAGCCTACGGAGACGCCAATCTGCACCACATCGTCCATCGACACATCCAAAACTGGCAACTTCAACAGGAGGTGACAAGACGGCGGGAAACCGAGATAGGCGAAGCTAGAACCAAACTTGGGCCCTTCATCACCTTGAGCCGCTATCCTTGGAGCCGCGGAGACGATGTCAGTCGCCTGTTAGCAAAAAAACTCGAATGGCCGCGCTTCGACCGGGAAATCGTAGAATTCATCGCCGAAGACGCGGGCATCATCAGCCAGTTCGTGGATAGCCTTGATGAAAGTTGCCAGCGCGCCATGGACGACTGGATTCAAATGGCACTGGATCCTCGCTCCATGGGCCATCTTTCCTATCTCCGCCATCTCAAGCGCGTGATGTTCACCATCGCCATGCATGGCAACGCCATCATCGTTGGTCGGGGAGGTAATTTTCTACTGCCCAAGGAGGCGGGCTTGCGCGTGCTCATCACAGCACCCGCCAAGCTTCGCGCACGTTGGTTGGCGGAAAACAAGGCTTGTGGACTGAGACAGGCGGTGAAGGACCTTGGCATTCTGGATGTCAATCGTGAGCATTTTCTCAAGACTCATTTCAAACCAGGCGCCAGGGAGGAAAATCACTACGACCTCGTCATTAACATGGAGTGTATGGATCCCGACCATGCGGCCTCTCTGATCGTCGACGCCTTCTATACCCTGGATCTGCGCAGCGTATCCATATCGGATCTGACTTCCACCGAAATGCCCTTCCTCACATAATTCCCCTATCCGACACGACCCCACGTTTAGGCGTGGGGTTTTTTATTGTGCCTTCACGCTGAGCGCGTAAACTGCCCCATCAAGGAGGACCTTGGAACGCATCCGTATTCAGCATGTCATCACGCAATTAGCCGTGGGCGGTGCCGAAACCCAGCTTTTGGCCCTCTGTCGGCAACTGCCATCAGATCGCTACGATTTGAGCGTCGTCAGCCTGGTTGAAGGGGGGAGCCTGCGCGGTCCTCTGGAAGAGGCAGGAGTGCGTGTGGTGGAACTGGATCGTCGCCATACTGGAGGACCCATAGGCCAGATGCGGGCCCTGGTGGCCGAAATACGCAGCTGGAAGCCGGACATCCTTCAGACCTGGTTGCGAAAAGCCAATCATGTTGGCCGCATCGCGGGGCTATTGTCAGGGCAGCGCAAGATCATCGCCGGCGTGCGCGACATGGGCTTCGACGCGGGGCTTGGCGATACGCTTCTGGATCTCGCCGCCGATCCCTTGACCTCCCTCTATCTTCACAACTCCAAGCAAGGACGCGATGCCTATATCCAGCGGCTAAGATTGAGCCCTCGCCGCAAGCATGGAATTCTGCGCAACGGCATCGATACCGATCGCTTTCGCCCCGATCCGGAGAAGCGGGCGGCCATCCGCCAAGGCATGGGGCTGGCACCCGAAGATTTCGTGGTGATCATGGTGGCGCGCCTGGACGCGATTAAAGATCCCTGGCTTTTCCTCGATATCGCCCGGCAGGTTCGCGCGCACGATCCGCGTAGCCGGTTCTGGCTGATTGGCGGAGGCAAGCTCGAAGGGGAACTGAGGTCGATGCTTGAAAGCGCTCCCGACAAGGGAATCTGGCTTGCAGGTGAGCGCGGCGACGTACCCGACCTTCTCGCAGCCGCCGACCTGGCCCTTCTCACGAGCCGCAGCGAAGGTTTGTCCAACACCATTCTCGAGGCCATGAGCGCATCATTGCCGGTAATGGCCACGGACGTGGGCGGCAATCGTGAGCTGATTGTGCATGGGGAAAACGGTCTCTTGAGCGCATCTCGGGAGGCCGAAGAAATGGCCGGCCGTCTGCTGGGCCTTATGGATAAGAGAGACAAGCTAGCGGTCATGGGACGCAATGGTCGCCGTCGTGTGGAGGAAGAGTTCTCCCTGTCCACCCTGGGCGATCGAGCGGAAGCCTTTTACAAAGATTTGCTGGCCCGCTAGGCCTTCGTCTTCTCTCCGTTCCCGTTCTTCTTCTTCAACGAGTAGCCGATCATGGGGAAAGGCGCCACGGTGGCCGAGGCGATATTTTTTAGGTGTGCTCCCACACGCTTGTAGTAGCGCATCAGCAACACAAGGCAAAGATCCGCCTTGGAAACGGCCGCGTCGTTCTTCGCGCCACCAATGATGTCTTGGAGCATGGCATCACAATCTCGCGACAATATTCCATAGGTCTGCATGCACTTCCTGGCGGCGTCCTTGTCCTGGTCGGCCAACGCGGAGCGTGCAAGGTCGAAGATTTCATTGCTGCGTTCCAGCTGCAGATCGAACATGTCTTTTCGGTCGCCCAAATCGATATCGCCTTCGAACAAACTCACGAGATCGCCGATGTTCTTGCTGTAATCGCCGATTCGCTCAAGGTCGATGACGATGCTGGTCAGCACCAAACCGCTAAGCAGGTCTTGGCCCTTGGACACTGCCAGATGCTCGAAAACCTTTTTGCGAATATCCTGCTGCACCTTGTTGAGCTTCTTATCCATCTTCCGAAGCTCGTCCATCTCTTCTGGACTGATGTTCTTCTCGAGGGCCACGGTTACTTTGGCGAACATTTCCCGATCCAGATCGAGCATGTCCACGGCCTCATCGAAAGCTTCCGAGAGAAGAGTCTCGCGCTCGCTGAGCAGATTCCAAATTTCCTTCCACATATTTCCTCCCGCTTCCTGCGATCAACGCAGAAGCAGTAACAGAGCCAGAGGGATCAGATAGATCCCAAAATAACCCAAGATGACCAGAATGGTGTTTTTCCGGGAAGCGGCGCTGATTTTAGCGAGTCGCTTGGCCAAATTGATAGGCAGGGCCCGGAATGGGTACAGGATGACGATACCCGAGATGTTGAAAAGAGTGTGTACGAGTGCCGCCGTAAGGGCAGCCCGGGAAGCATCGGGATCGCTTCCCGTTGCCGCGAAGACAAGCGCCGCCATGAGCGCGGTAATCGTGGTGCCCACGTTTGAACCAAGAGTGTAGGGGAAGATCTGCTTGACCGACAAGATACCCGCACCCACAAGCGGCACCACGAGACTTGTAGTCACCGAACTCGACTGCACCAGGATGGTGAAAACAATCCCCATGGCCATGCTCGTGCCGGCGTTCTTGAAGAGCACGCTGTCGATCATGCGCGCCAAACGATTCTCCATGATGGATCGCATGAACTTCACGAGGAAAGTCAGCGTAGACAGAAGCAGAATCAAGGCAAAGAGCAGACGGAATCCATCGTGGGGAATTAGATCCTTGATAAGATTGATCGCCGGGTCAACGATGTGCTTTATGCCATCGAAACTCCCGAACTCCTGCCCCATGAGGTGCCCGGTGAGCCAGGTGGCCATGCGCTGAAGGAAATGCGTCATCTGCTCCAGCGGAAAAATGATGATGACCGCCATCACATTGAAGATGTCGTGCACGGTTCCCGCAGCGAAAGCTCTCCGAAATTCCTCGCGATGATGCACATGCCCCAAGGACACGATGGTATTGGTGACCGTGGTCCCGATGTTCGCACCCATGATGATGGGAATGGCGATTTCCAGGGAAAACGCACCGCCGGCCACGAGCCCCACCACCATGGCTGTGACCGTTGAAGAGCTTTGCACCAAACTTGTGGTGAAGACGCCCAGAAGAAGTCCGAGCAAAGCGCTGGATGTTCCCTGGTTCAAAAACTCGGTGGCCAGCACCTTACCCATTCCCTTGGCACTTCCGCCCATGAGTTTGATGGCCACAAAGAAAATGTAGAGGATGGCGAGCAGGGTGATGGTCTTGATAACCGTATCGGCCAGGTCATGGAAGAACCCGTTGGGAGACGCGCTCGGGGAACCAGCAGAGATCCGGGACTCGCTGCTCACGTTGACCTCACGGAAGGGGACGCGGGGACGGCGAGCCCAACTGGACCCGACCCGGCCTACATACCAGGATGAGAAGATCTTGTAAAGATGCAGGAGAGAAAAAGCTGGGAAATCAGCCGATCAATCTCGAGCCCAGCTGATAGACCAGGGTGGCCAGAATGTAGGCCATTCCTGTGAGCCCGCCCCATTGAAGAGCGGCCCAGGCCCAGCGGCCCGATTCCCGCCGGGTTATGGCCACTGTGGCCATGCAGGGCGTGGCCAGCAAGGCGAAAATGAGGATGGCTAGCCCCTGGGCGGCAGTATAATTCCGGGCGAGAACGGTGCGCAGACCTTGGCTGTCCTCGCCAGTATCCTCCATGGCGAAAACGATTGCCATCTGAGCCACGAATACCTCTTTGGCGGCGAATGCTCCCAGGAAGGCCGTGTTGATACGCCAGTCGAAGCCCATGGGCGCGGTGACCGGCTCCAGCGCTCGCCCGATTCGCCCGGCCAGGGAATAGCGCAGATCTTCCGATGCTCGGGCCTGCTCTGCCGCAGCTTCGCTCATGGCCACTGACTGTCCAAGCTGGGTATCCACCTCATACTGGGCGGGCTTGGGAAAACTCATGAGAGCCCAGAGCACGATGGAAATTCCCAATATGATCGTGCCCGCCTTGCGCAGATACATGGCCGAGCGATTCCACATGTGTATGAAAATGCTCCGCTTGCTTGGCATGCGGTAAGGCGGCAACTCCATGACGAAGGGCGCCTCGCTGCCACCAAGGATAGTTTTGCGCAACACCCGCGCCATGATCAATCCCAGGAAAATGCCGAGCAGGTAGAGGCCCCACAGCACCGGCGCATGCCAGGCCCTGGGAAAGAATGCCGGTATGAGCAAAAGGTAGATGGGAAGGCGTGCACCACAGGAAATGAAGGGCAGGATGAGCATGGTGATGAGCCGATCGCGACGGCTTTCCAAGGTGCGCGTGGCCATGATGGCGGGAATGGTGCAACCGAAACCGATGAGCATGGGAATGAAGCTTTTGCCATGAAGACCGAAACGATGCATGACCCGGTCCATGATGAAGGCCGCGCGGCTCATGTATCCTGTGTCTTCTAAAATGCTGATACCCAGGAAGAGCAGAACGATGTTGGGCAGGAAAACCATAACGCCGCCCACGCCGCCGATGATGCCATCCACGATGAGACTGTGTAGCCAGAGCACGCGGCCGTCCGGCCACATTCTGGTAATGCCTTCGCCCACCCAGCCGAACATGCCTTCGATGAGGCCCATGAGCGGATCGCCCACCGTGAAGGTGAGCCAGAAGAGGGCGTACATGAAGGCCAGAAAGATGGGCAGTCCGAAAAGTCGGTGGGTGAGAATGGCGTCGGCGCGTTCGGTCTGGCTGATGCGATCTCTTCGCGCGGGACGGGTGAGCACTTCCTTGACCAATCCCAGGGCGAACCCATAACGCCGATCGGCGATGAGTGTGGACAGGGCCTCGCCACAGCGATCTTCGACACCCTGTCGAGCCTCATCCACCGTTTCACGAATCAGTTTCGGATCTGGATGATTCTGCTCAACGCCCATGCTGATTTCAGGATCACCTTCCAGAAGCTTGATGGCCGCATAACGTCGCGGCACGGGAAGATTTTCGATGGACTCAAGCAGGGCTTCCAACTTCTCGATTTCAGGTTCGATTTCCTGCCCATAGTTCACCCGGCGCAATTCTATCTTCTTGCCGGCCTGTTCCTGAATCAAAGACTTCAGTTCGGGCACCCCACCACCGCGATGGCCCTCTGTTTCCACCACCGGCGCACCCGTGAGTTCTTCGATCTTCTGCTTGTCAATGACCATGCCCTGCCCGTGAGCGGCGTCGATCATGTTGAGGGCGATGACCAGGTTGATTTCGAGTTCCATCAGCTGAACGGCCAGATAGAAATTCCGCTCCAGGTTGCTGGCATCGACGACATCCACCACCAGGTTGGGCGCATCGTTGATGAGATAGGCGCGCGCAACTCGCTCTTCTTCGCTCTGAGCGGTCAAGCTGTAGGTGCCAGGGAGATCCACCAGACTCACCTGTGAACTGCCGTGCCCGTAGCGTCCCCACTTCTTTTCCACGGTCACACCGGGATAATTGCCCACATGTTGGCGACCGCCGGTGAGGCGATTGAAGAGTGAAGTCTTTCCGGAATTGGGATTTCCCGCCAGAGCTACGGTGATGGTGGCGGCCGAAGGAGTTTCGGACATGTGCCGGGCCATCAGATAACCTCGACCGCAATAGTTGAAGCTTCGATCTTGCGGAGGGACAGGTTGTATCCCTTGAGCTTGATTTCGATGGGATCACCCAGAGGCGCCACGCGCAGCATTTCCAATTCAACACCCGGCAGGAGTCCCATGTCGATGAGTCTCTGGCGGATGTTCGTGGCGGCGCGCACGCTGATCACGCGACCGCGATCGCCGGGCTTCATGTCCGACAGAGCCACGCGCCCGGCGCGTGAACTGAAAAAGCGAACGCTGGAATCGGGGAAGTTCGACTGGCAGCTTAAATTTCGGCAGGCCATGCCCGGGGATTCTTCCCCGCGCTCCTGCTTGAGCACCTGGCCGTAACAGTTGTTGAAGAGATCCACAATATTGCCGCCCGCCTGTGGGCAGGACTTCAGGAACTCAACGAATGCAGCCAGTCGATCCAGAGTTTCCAAGCTGATGATGTGCTCGATGGAGCAGGCGTCGCGCTCGGCCACTTCGGCGCTGACACCCAGGATGTCACCCAAGAAACGTGTGATGAACTCGTGGCGCTGGAGCACGCGGTGAGCGAGTTCGGATCCTTCGGGCGTGAGGGTAACCATCTCACGCCGGCGATAGTCGATGAGTTTTTCCTTGGCCAGGCGTTTCATGGCTCCGGTCACACTGGCCATGCGAACGCCCTTGCGTTCGGCGATATCTTTAACTCGCGCCTCGCCCTTTTCTTGGTCCAGCTGAAGGATGATCTCCAGATAGTCTTCGAGACTTTCCGAGAGGTTACTGATCTGAGCCAAAGCCTGCCTCCGTGGAAGGGAGGTAAAGTAGCCTAGGCTAACAAGAATGTCAAGATGGGGGGAGTCCCCGTAACACATTACTTTCAAACAAGTTGAGAAATCCTATTCCCTCTCTATCCTTTTTCTAAGAATTGTTCGACTATTGCAGGCCGAGATTGAAAGACCTAAGGTAATCTCATGTTAAGTTCCCACCCCATGCTAAAAGCTGCTCTGATCCTGCTGCCCCTGATCATTTGGGTGGGTGCGCCGCCGCTACATCTTGCTCATGAACATGACCATGAAGTCGATGGGGACCATCGCTTCTGCACCCTTTTCCACGACCTCAGCCAAGCGCCGACCGAATACGCACCTAAGCTGGGTCCCGGGTACGTGCTTCTGGAAAGAATCCTGCCCGCGCTCGAAATCAAAGGCGGCGAGGCAATCGCCTGCGCGCTTTTCATACGAGGGCCACCAGACTCCGCGTGAAACCTAGACATCCATCTAAGAACACCGGAGCTATCCGGCGGGTTTTCTCATACACGGAGGTCGCCATGCGCGTCGTCATTTCATTTCTATTGCTGCTGATTGCAGCGTCCTGGGTACATGCCTCGAGCACGAGTACGGGCACAAGCCGCGATTTCAATCCAGCGATCAGTGCCAACAGCCTGATTCTTTACTCCTCGGGAGAACTTGGAGAATTGCATCACGTGGATGACGGCGGGGAAGGACTTGACCACGATCATGGTCTCGGCGCCGGCCTCTTCATTCAGGAAAGTGAACTTCAGCTAAGTGCCAACGTGGACCCCTACAGCAAGGCCGTACTCACCTTAGCCATGCACGGCACCAGCGGCTTCGAACTGGAGGAGGGATTCATTCAACTACGACGCTTGCCTGCTCAATTGAGCATACGTGCGGGAACCTATCTCTGGGAGTTCGGCAAACACAACAGTTATCATACGCATCAGTATCCCTTTGTGGAGCGCCCACATGCCTGGGATGAACTTCTCGGCACCCATGGCCTTAGTGGCGTAGCGCTGGAGCTAAGTTGGCTCACCCCTCTCCCATGGTACGCTGAATTATCCAGCTCGGCCTTCCCTCTAAACCACTCGGTCTACGGCGAATATTCTGAAGCTCCGGAAAACGTCTGGGGAAGTTCGGCGCGCCTGCGCCAGCTCTTCGAGGTCAGTGAACGCTCCACTCTCGAAGTCAGCGGAAGCTGGCTGTCGGGCCAGGTCGCTCACGAACACGAGGATGAAGTCGTTGAAGGCGATCGCGTTTTCCTGGGAGCCGATCTCACCTGGAAGTGGATCGGACCCGGCGCAAATGCACGGCAGATGGAAATCCAAGGCGAATGGTTGCGACGTAGCGACACCCTGCCCGATGAAGAAATTGTTCATGATGGATGGTACATCTCGGGTCGCGTGAAAGTGAGCCGCCGCTTCTGGGTCGGTGGACGCTACGACACCTTCCTTCCTCAGGAAGAAAGTGAAGAAGGTCACTCCCACTACGAGACAAGCTCGACTACCTCGCTGTCCTTAGCCTTCGTACCAAGCGAGTTCCAGGCTTGGCGCTTGGATCTGATGCAGCGAGAAATCGGGGACAATAGCTATGAGGGACTCAGACTTCAGGCGAACTTCACTATCGGCAGCCATCCGGCGCATCGCTACTAGGAGACGCCATGAAGAAACAATTGTTCACGGTACTCGCGCTCCTCTTTCTGCAGAACACCGCCTTCGCGGAATTGAAGGTTGTAGCGACACTCACCGAGATCGGCGCTTTGGTAGAGGAAATCGGTGGAGAACGTGTGTCGGTGAGCTCCCTGGCTCGCGGCGATGAAGATCCCCACGCCATCGCAGCCAAACCCAGCCACAGCCGGCGCATGAGCCGTGCCGATCTACTTGTTTACAATGGCCTTGAGTTGGAAGTGGGTTGGCTTCCCTTGCTTCTGGAGGGAGCGCGAAATCCTCGGATCCTTGAGGATAGCCCCGGCCACCTGAATCTGGCCGATTTCATTGAGCCCATGGAGGTTCCCGAGAATGTGGATCGCAGCCACGGGGATGTGCACCCCGAGGGCAATCCACACTACACGGTGGACCCCGGACTCTATCCCGACCTAGCCCGCGCCATATCCAATCGCCTGACATTGCTGGATCCTGACGGCGACGATTTCTATGCCGAACGTCTCGCAGATTTCACTGCGCGCTGGCATATTCGCCTGAAAGATTGGCAACACCGCTTGGAAGGCCTAGATGGATTGCGAGTGATCGCCTATCACAGTCAGTGGGTCTACTCCGCGCGGCGCTTCGGTTTCCAGATTGTTGACCACGTGGAAAACCAGCCGGGCATCCCACCCTCCCCGCGGCATATCCTTGAGTTGCAGGAAAGAATCGAAGACGGAGAGATTCCTCTGCTGATCTACTCGGATCTCATTCATCCCGAAACACCGGAGAGGTTCGCCGAAAGAGCTGGATGTAAAACAGTCATGTTGCCACAAGCCGTCGGCAGCCGAGACGGTGTGGAGGATCTCTTCACCTGGTTCGAACTCTGGGTCACGCTTCTTGAAAACGCGATGAAAGAAGGATGAGATGGAATTGATCAGGATGATGGCTCCTCCTTTCGCGGCCAGCGTGGTACTGGTTCTGATTCACTCTTATCTGGGTGGACACGTTCTGAAGCGCGGGGTCATCTTCGTGGATTTGGCCATGGCTCAGTTCGCGGCCATGGGTGCGGCCCTAGGTTTGCTTTTCAGCTTCGAGCTGGAAAGCATGCCTTCCTATTTCCTCGGTCTGGCCAGTGCCTTGGCGGCAGCCGGGCTTTTCGCTACGGCAAGGCGCTATATCCACAAGGTTCCCCAGGAGGCGATCATCGGTATCGCCTATGTGGCGTCCTCGGCCGCAGCCATCCTTATTGCCGATCGCGCACCCCACGGAGCCGAGCACATCAAGCAGATCCTCATCGGATCGATCCTCTGGGTGAGCTGGGCGGAAGTACTCAAAACGATGCTAATTTATGGAGGGCTGGGTTGGTTATTGTATTGGGCGCACCCTCGGCTTGTCCTCGTGAGTGAAGATCCGGATGAGGCAGCCTCCAGAGGTATGAACATTTTGGGCTGGGATTTTCTCTTCTATGTAATTTTTGCTTTCGTGGTCACCAGTTCGGTGCGCATCGCTGGAGTGCTGTTGGTTTTCAGCATTTTGATCGTGCCATCGGTTTTTGCGGCCCTGATTAGCGCCACTGGCCGCTTGCGCCTGCCAGTGGCCTGGGCTTACGGCATCGTCATGAGCCTGTTGGGAATGCTTGCGTCCTACTATCTAGATCTTCCAACGGGCGCGACGGTGGTCGTCGTCTTCTCGTTGGGACTCATTCCGGTGATGCTGCTGAACAGGCGAAGTATCTAAACGGGCGGTGCGATTTCCGCCCATCGAAACTGGAGAAACCCGGGAATACCAAATTCGTCCAGGAAAGTGACCACACGAAGCTTGTAGTAGCGTCCGTCACGGGCCTTGACCACATAGATGCGATCGTTGATGGCCCAGGTGTCGGTACCCATGAAGTAGCGATACCAACCCTGGCCGTCATCGAAGGCCAGGGCCGAGGGTGCATCGGTCAGATACTCGCCGGAAGGCGCGATTTCGAAGTCCAGGTACTCCGCGAAGTCGATGGCCATTAGCTCCACCCCACCCGTACCGTTAGAACCGCCGTTGAGCTGGATCCAGGCGAATCGGAAGGACAGATCCCAGTCGCCGGAATCGCTCGGCTCGGAAGGGAAATGCTCTTCTCCATCGGCGAAACTGAAATAGATGACCTTGGTGCTATAGCGACCGCCCGCTTCCACCGTGGTTGTGAAGCCTCCGGTTTCGGAATCATCCTCGGTGAAAAGAGAAGAATCCGCCGGAGGATCAGTCGTCCCGCCACTTGAGCAAGCCGCCAAAAAGCCACTGAGGAATATGATGGATAGCCAACGCATATTTCTTTGATGCACTCCAGGAGCCTTTGGTAGCAAGAAAAAAAACGGTCCCGGCCGAGGCCGGGACCGCCATTGGCTCCCTCTATGAGGAGGAGGAACTAGGGAGCGGTAACTTCTTGCCATTCAAAGACCAGTTCAGCGGGATTGGAGGGCCCCGACGTTGAGAACCCCGTCATACGGAGCTTGTAATAGTCACCGTCAACGGAATGGATGGCATAGTAACGATCGGTCACGATGCTGAAAGCGTGAGTATCGCTATTGTATTCATACCATCCGTAAGTGTTCTCTTCATCAACAGTACCGAAATTGAAAGCCCGACCTTCGTCGCTGTCACCGGTATCGGTGATATAACCATTGGCGGGAGCCTGATCCAGTGCATCGTAAGCACCATCGGTGTAGGCTACGAGCTCAACTCCACCGGTGCCGCTAAATCCGCCGTTCAGGTAGATATTGGCAAAGAGCATGGCCAGGTCGTATTCGTCCGAGTCTGCGGGATCCCCAGGCTCCACGGTGGAACCCGTCGCGAAACTGAAGTACATGCGTTCCGTCCCGCCCAAACCTCCCACCACAGCCGTGGTCGTGAAGGATCCGTCGCCGTTATCCACCGTGGTAAACCCGAACTCAACTTCATCGCCATCACCGGGATCGAGGCTGTCCGAACAGGCACCAAGCAAGAGGGCCAGCATTGCGGCCATTGCGATCAGGGTGAGCTTCTTCATCATGACTCCTTGTCTTTTGAACATTACTTGGAAGACGAAAGTTGATAGCCCATGCCCACGAATACGCGGCGAGGCGCAATGCGCAGGTAGTCGTGATCGCCTTCATTCAGAAGGTTGTCCACGCCCATGGAGATTTTGAAAAGTGATCCCAGATCGCGACTGATTCGAAGGTTCATGAGCGAATAGGGCTTGGCCTTGAAAGATTCGACGCCACTGTAGGCTTCGCTGAAGGAACGTTCTCCCACGAAGGATGTCCGCAGCACCAGGTTGGTTTTCAGACCTTCGAGTCGATAGTCCAAGTTGAGGTTTCCGCGGTGTGTGGGCCGGCCGTCCAGAACGTTGCCCGTATCTTCGTCGCGGCTGTCCAGGAACGAGTATCCCAAAGTCGCATTGAGATTCTTCAAAAGCTTGTAGCGCAGAGACGATTCGAATCCCCGGATGCGGGCGTGGGTCACATTGAAGTAGGTGGCCTTGAGCAGGCCGGTGCCTTCGTTCATCTCTTCGGTGATCAGGCCCTGGATGAGATTGTCGAAATCGTGATGGAAGGCGCTGATAGAGGCCCATAGCTTGTTGCTGAAAGTGCGCTCCACGCTGATCGAGTAACTCATGGACACTTCAGGCTCCAGATCCGGATTCCCTACGACTTCATAGCCGATGGCCGGATGGGCGAAGCGAACATAGAGTTCCTTGAAGTCCGGTGCGCGGAATCCCTTGCCCACAGATCCGCGGAACATGGTCTTCTCACCCAGCTCGTGACTAAGCGCCAACTTAGGCGTTACGTGGTCGCCGAACTGCGAATCCGAATCCCAGCGAACGCCGGGAAGTAGGGTGATGGCCAGGTGCGAGGGGAAGGTCCATTCGTCCTGGAAGAACATGCTGAAGCGCTGGCGGTCACTCTGGCCGCCTTCGAGACGCTCGGTCTCAAGATCCTCGTGCATGCCTTCCAAACCCATGGACACGTAGTGGTTTTCGCCGAAGTAGCGGTCGTACTGCAGCGTGCCCTGAACCAGGCGCTCCCAGGTTTCGGTGAAGGTATCGAGTAGGTCGCCCGTGCGTTGATCCTGCAGATACTCGTCACGGTACATGGAGATGTAAGCCGTACCTTTGAGGCGGCCGCTCTCGCCAATCCAGAAATTGGGACTCATGGAAAGGGTGAACATTTCCGTGAGGTTGCTACGGTCGAAGATGGTGGCGGAAATGTCGGTTCCGCCGTCCACGCCCGTGGTGGTGCGGCGAAGATAGCTGAAGCGGCCCTCCAGTTTTGACCAATCCCCCACCTTAACTTCGCTATGGCTGGACAGGCTGAACTCGTCATAGCCATCCACGCTGGTTTCGGGATCTTCAGGCTCGTAGTCGTTGGGATCAGCCTTGCGCCAGCCTGTGGTCACGCGGCTGGTCCAGACTTCGCCCTTGGCACCCAAGGCGCCGCCGAAATCCATGCGCCCCGAAGCGCCGGCATTGCCGTGGACTTCCAGTTCAATGGGTGAGCGACTGGCACGCGTGATGATGTTAATCACGCCGCCAATGGCGTCCGATCCATAGAGGGCCGATTGATTGCCCTTCACGATCTCGATGCGCTCGATGTTCTCCACGTTGTAACGCGAAAGATCCAGCACGCCACCCTTGCGGCCACCCGCGCGCTCTCCATTGACCAGCACGAGCACGTACTCGCTGCTGAGCCCTTGAAGCTGCACACCGCTTCCAAAAATGGAATGGCTGATGGTCACGCCCGCCTGGTTTTCCAGGAAGTCAGAAAGACTCTCGGCCCCGGATTTTTCCAGGTCCGTGCGTGTGACGAGTTCCGTTGCCACGGGCGTTTCGGCCAGAGGCTTGGGAGTGCGTGTACCGGTGACGACGATGGGATCCACTTCCCAGACGGTCTCGACCTTTTCGGTCTCGTTATTCGCCTCATCATCCTCGGCCCCACCCTGCGCAAACGAGACGAGCGGAATCGCGGCCAGAGCCAGGATCGCCAGACTGATTATGAGTGCTTTCATACCATCTCCTCCAGATATCCAGAAGAATGGTAAACAGCCCTCGCTGGACATTTGTCACTGCCCCGTCATGGCCTAACACTTTCTTAACACTGAAGCTACATAGCTGCAGCATGTTGGAGCGAGATGTGATATAATCGTGTCTATCACGCAGTTTGGGTCGCCCCTCGCACCTAGAAGGCCCCGGCACTTGCCGGGGCCTTTTTCTATGCGAGAAACCCTCCCGGGGGTAATGGGAGGGTTTCCAGCTTGAGTCTCGCTTGGAGCGGGAGCTCCGGTGGGTATGAGTTCTCTAGCGACTCTGGGCTGGAGGAGGCCCGAACTGGAGAAGCTCGCTCATCACATCGGCCCGGCAACTGCAGGGGACATGCCAGTCTCGACCGAGCCTCAAGTCAATGCGGTGTAAGGAATTCGGTTCCCGGCACTTTCGCGGGGGAAAGCGGGGCCTCCAGAAGTGGGAGAATCTCTATAGAAACGGGCTAGCGGCTGTCGGCTTCGCGCATGCGCTGGAAGTAGAGGCGCAGGCTCATGGATATGCTGGCCAACTTGGTGAGCGCGCTGTCCCCGCGGCTGGTGAGCACTACGGGAATGCCTCCGCCGACGATGCAACCGGCGGCGTCGTGTCCACTTGTGGTGAGTGTTTTATAGACGGCGTTGCCCGAGTCGATGCCCGGCATCACGAGGATGTCGGCGTTGCCCTGGATTTCGCCATCGTAGCCCTTTTCTTCGGCGATATCTGCTTCCGTGGCCACATCGAAGCTCAGAGGGCCCTCCACCAGACAATCGCTGCGATCTTTGTAGAGCGCTGCAATCTCAGCAGCTTCCACAGAACTCTCGATGCGCGGATTCACTTTCTCGATGGCGCTGATCACAGCAGCCTTGGGTCTGGGAAGGTTAAGACTTCGCGCCACGAAGAGTGCGTTTTCCAATATCCGCCGCTTCTCTTCCTTCGTGGGCTCGATGTTGATGCCACCGTCGGTGAGCAGGATGAGTTTCCCCAAAGCCCTGCGCTCGAACACGGCCACGTGGCTGTAGAGGGCGTCTTTGGGTAGGCGGCCATTTTCCTTGAGCCAGCGGAAGGTGGGCCCGAGGATAGCCTCGGTCTTCACCGAGCCCTTCATGAGAACGTGGGTGTCACCGGCCTCGTAGAGTTCCAGGCACTTGGCAACGGGATCATCCGCAGGAACCAGGGTGAAATCCTGCTGGCCAAGATCCAGGTTTAGTTTTTCAGCGGTGCGGAGGGTCTTCTCACGGTCCCCCACTAAAATGAAGCGGGCAATCTTGTACTCGCCTTCTTCCGTGGCACGCATGGCAGCGGCCAAGGCGTCTTCATTGTCTGAACCCGCAATAGCGATGGTCGGCATGAACTCTTCATGCACACGAGTGCGCGTGGCCTGAATGATCTCCTCGAGGCTGCAAAGCGGACTGCCCTTCTTGCGGTGCAGAACCGGCTTCTTGAACACGACCCGATCGATGAGGTGATTCTCACCCAGCCTTTGAGCGTGCAGCTTTTCCCGTTCGCTGGCGTAGTCACGCAAGCACTCGGGATGGAGAAGCGACAAGGCAGCGCCTGCGGCCAAAGCTTCCTGCTCCACACTTCCCGGCACGCGCACCAAGGGCAGTAGCCCGCCCAGGCGGCGCTCCACCATTTTTACGAACTCTTCGCTCTGAGACAGACCGCCCGTGACGCAGGCATAATCGGGTTTCCCCCAACCGGCCGCGGTGGACAAAATGCCCTCGGCCACTTTTTGCGCGAAGAAGTCGAGCACCAGGTCGATCTTCTCGCGTTGCTCATCTGTGGCACCGAAACCTCTGAACTCCAAGAGTGTTTTGAAATCGTTGGTCCCGGCCAGGGACATGAGCCCGCCTTCGCGGAAGGTGGCGCGAAGCATTTCATCCAGGCTCATCTGATGCTCTTCCAGGCGTTTTAACATCTCGTGCTGAGGCAGCAGCCCCGAACGATTGGCAGCGGGCAGCCCGCTGAATGCGTTGATAACCCGAACGGCGCGGCCACGGTGGTTGCGGATCAGCGAGAAGCCGCCGCCGAGATGCACGCTCACCACACTGGCCTCGCTGGGATGCATACCGAATTCCCAGGCGCTGATGGCGATGACGCTTTTGTGGCTGAGATAGTGAACGCTGGTGCCGTCGGTCTTGAACTCGCGCAGGCCCGTCATGCGGCTGAAAACATCGACCTCGTCCACCACCACGGGATTAGTCACCGACACAGGTATGTCCATGCCCGACAGTTCACGAATGCGCATGGCGATGGGCACGCCCATGTTGGCGGCGTGCTTGATTTCCGGATCAGCAAGATCTTCCAAAAGCTCGGGCGTCACAGCATAGCTGCCGCTGGGTACGGGGCGGAAGAATCCACCGCGGGCGCCGATGGCGTCGAGACTTTCAGGGTCGATGTGGCGTTCGGCCAGCCAAGCCATAATCTGGATGCTGCGGGTGTCGGCCGTATCCTCGAGATGCGGCTGAATGTGCGCCTCGAAACCATCCACTTTTTGCACGCCATGGAAGAGGGCGACCTTGGTCGAGGTCGACCCGGGATTGATTACCAGGATGCGAGGGTTGGCCTCGGCCAATTGATCGGCTGTCTCCACATCGAGCAGGCGAGCGAAAACATCGCGCCCCGTGAGCGCTGATACTTGGATGGTCTTCATGGCTGCATGAAACTACGAGATGGCTCTCGCAGCAAGGCCCATTCTGGACCCACGGATCCTGATCTGATATACTTTTTTGAACTAACACGATAAAAAAACCCGAGCTTTCGAGGTTTTCTATGCGCAGGATCGTCTCAACCATGATTCTTCTTTTTGTGGGATTAGCTGGCCACGCCGAAGTCATTTCTGGCACAAAAACCCTCAGACACGATGATGACTACGTTTTTAAACATGAAGGACCACTCTTCTTTGGCCATCTACCCATAGGCAACATCGAAGAGGTAGCAGCAACCTCTGCCAGTTTTGGGTACTTTGACCTAGGTAGTGCTGAAATCCTGATTCCATTGCCTGATTACGATGATGGAACATCCGCAACACTCACAGAAACAATCTTCACCGTCGAAATGATATATGCGGAGGGAACTCTACCTGCAGTCAACTACACGATAACTTGGAACGGAGAAGATTCCGTATTCTTCGAAAACGACTCAAACTGGCCGATTGACTTATGCTTCATTGAATTCAAGGTCTGGGCATTCCGCCAGGGTGAGGTCGGCGTAGCACCCATGGACTTCGGCGCGCTGAAGTCGATGTTCGAGTAAGGCGCTCGTGGCCTCTCCTCGCGCTCCGGCTCGCAGACTCGCAAGTCGCGCCTCGGAGAGCCGCTTCGCTTCCCGAAAGGGAATGAAATAGAAATCGGGGAGGTGTAGCACCTCCCCGAGTGACATTCGAAGCTGGAACGAGGGGAGGTGCTACACCTCCCCAATCCCTATTTCAGAATCACCATGCGTTTCGCCATGACCTTGCCCTCGGCCTGGAGCTGGTAGAAGTAGACGCCGCTGGACATCGGGCGTCCTTCCATGTCGCGGCCGTTCCAGCTGCTGGCGTGATCGCCGGCGCTGAGAACTTCATCCACGAGAACCGAAAGCAGACGCCCGGAGGCGTCATAAACCTTGAGGCTCACCGGCCCGCTCTGTGTGAGCGCGAAAGCGATGTCGGTTTTCGGGTTGAAGGGGTTGGGCACGTTCTGCGACAGCTTCACGCTGAAGGGCAGGACCTCTTCGTCAATGCCGGTGGCGTCGAAGACGCCGGCAATGAAGAAGTCATCCACGCCGCCTTCAACCAAGGAGCCCGAACCTTCGTCCGAGGCCACGAAGCGAAGCTGCACGAGACCGGCCTCGCCATAGTAGTCGAAGAAGTTGAAGCCCATCTCGACCCAGGCGTTTGTGGAAGCGTTCGTATGCTCCAGCGAGGTCCAGGCGCCATCGTTGGCCAGGTCCACATCCCAGTAGTCGTTGCCAGGATCGCTTCCCTGATCATTGGAATACCATTTCCAGTAACCGAAGGTCAGCGATTCGGCGCCGGTCATGTCGTAGGGCGGGCTAAAGAGTGTGGTTTTACCACCATCCACGTCGTTGGCTCCGTCGCTATCACCAGGCTGCTGCTGACCGGTGATCCAACAGTCGGTACCCACAGCACTGTGATCGTCACCCGGCTGTGAACTCGTAGGATAGGGATCCACGCGCACCCAATGGCCGGTGTTGGCATCATCATCCGCTGCTCCGGCCGTCCAGCCGCGATCGGCGTCCATGGGATGGGTGAAGCTCTCGCCGGTCTCGAAGTAAAAGAGATCGGTAGGCGCGTTGAAGGGCGCCGAGCCGTCGTTGCCGCTCACGTCCTGAGCGTAAATGTAGTACTCCACCACTGAGCCCTGAGACTGAGCGGGAATGCTGGCGCTGTACATGCCGCCGCCCGCGTCACTCATGGTCAGCTCGGTGAAGGCAGAACCGTTCACTCGATAGTTCAGCTTCACGCTTCCAGTAGCAATGTCCGCACCGGCGTAGCCGACGGCTGTCGCTTCAACCGCATAACTACTCAGATAGTTGGCTGTGAAAGGAAGCTGGTCGTGTTCGACGGTCACGTTGGTGAGATTACCAGCCATGCCGATGAGATAGATGGCAGGCCAGACGTTCTCATCGAAGTAGGGCTGGCGATTGGCTTCCGAAGGCCAGAAGCTGCTGCCGATCTCATTGGTGAAGGCGTAGATCTTACTATGCTCATCCTGAGCACCGTAGTCCCAATCGAAATTGCCGCCACAGACATCATAAAGGACGTCTCCCGGCTGACCCGGCGTATAACCATTGTACATGGTCATCTGCTCGGCCATCTCGCGGAAGAGGGCTTCATCGGGAGTATTGCTGGTCGTGTAACCCCAGGGATAGAGCGTCAGATCGCCGTAGGTGTGGACGCTCTGCCTGATGGTAAAATTGTGGGCGTTGATGAAGTTCATGAAGTGCTGGGTTTCGATCTCGCTACCGGGAGAAGTTCCGCGATAAGTTTCGTCGCCGGGATAGCCGCTGCTTCCCCAACTGCAGCCCCACTCGTAGGGGTAATTGCGGTTCAGATCGACGCCCCAGGTACCGTCGCCGTTGTTGCGACGATTCTTGCGCCACATGCCACCGCCATTTGGGGCGATCTGCTCGTTGTAGAGCACGCCATCGGGGTTGCCCATGGGGATGATGTAAATCTCGCGATTGTTCACGAGATCGGTGATCTCGGGATCGCTGCCGTAGTTTTCACCCAGATACTCTCCGAGCATGATGCACATCTCGCCGGCCATGATTTCACGGGCATGATGCATAGCATCGAAGAGGATTTCGGGTTCGTCCTCGTCCACATCGGGATTGTCCGAAACGCGGAAACACCAGATCTCATTGCCTTCGATACTCTGGCCAATGGAGAACTTTTCACTGATCACTTCAGGGAAACGCATGCGCAGGCTGTCGACGAACTCCACCATTTCAGGATAGGTGTGATAGATGCCGAAGTTGCTTCGGGAGTTCGTGTACTGTGATGCGTAGAAGCTTTCCAGATTGGGCTGTAGGATTTCAATCCTGAAACCCAGACTCTGGAGTGCCTCGATATCATCGTCCATGGCGACGATGTCGTAGTACTGCTCTCGCCGACCATCGGCGATGTCGAGCCGACCGGCATTCTCATCGATGTAGTCCTGATCGATGGCCGTGTCGATATGGAAACGAATCATGGTGTGCTCCTCGACCGCGAAGGCCGAGACCGCGAAGACCATGAGGATGGCGGTTAGAATAAGGCGCATTTTCCCCTCCCGGATTGAGCCGAATATCCTTCAGAATTATACCATTTTTCAGACTCGCGAGACTACTCAGAAGAACGAGCTGACAGATCCTTCCCCTCGTTCAAGCTTCACATTTCTCTCGGGAAAGGATCTGTCAGCTCATCCCTCTGCCCAATCTCACAAATCTAAGCATTGGTGCCCGTCAGGATGCCGCTTCGCTTCCCATAAGGGAAAAGAAATCGGGGAGGGTGAAGACCCTCCCCGAGTGAAATGTGCAGCTTGAACGAGGGGAGGGTCTTCACTCTCCCTGAATGCTTACTTCAGCATCATCATTTTCTTCGTCTCGGTGGATTCATCCGTGAGGAGACGATAGAAGTAGATGCCCGAAGGCGCGGGCTTGCCGCTGTTATCCGTGCCATCCCAGATGACCACGTGGGAGCCGGCGTCCATCATTCCATCCACCAGGGTCTTCACGATGCGACCGTCGATGGCGTAGATCTCCAACCGGGCCGATCCCTCGGCGGGCAGCGCAAAGCTGATGCTCGTCTTGGGATTGAAGGGGTTGGGATGGTTCTGGCTCAGCTGCAGCATGGCCGGCAGGTCGGCGGCATCGGTGCCGTCGGCGCTGACGATGAGCTGTACCGGAACCGTGATGGAGGGACCGGGGGCATTATGCCCAACGCTTACGGAAGCGTTGTAGGTGCCGTCATCCATTCCGGAGGTGTTGTAGCTAATCTGGATATCGACATTCTCACCTGAAGCAATTTCGCCCGCACAATCGGCGGGGCAACTCAGCCAGCTGGTATTGAAGCCCAGAATGTCCACCGAATAGCTGAGGGTGGAACCTTCGATGCCACTGTTGTGGATGGTCAGCATGTCGCTGGCCACTTCGTTGGGCGGCAGGATGCGGCTGAGCGACCCAGGCGTCACTTCGCAGAAGGGAATCAAGGGCGAGCTGGTGGGAACGGCCTCAACATGGGTGAACTTGTTGAAGGCGCTCACCGTGAGTGTCACATCGTTGTCTTCGGGCAAGCTTCCGACGATGTCGATGCTCGCAACACCGGATCCATCGGCGAAGGCCGAACCGTGGAAGGTTCCGCCGAAGCTTAGCGCGGCGAGCGCACCAGGCTCGGTGTTCACGATGAAGCTCGAGGCCTCGGGATCCACGCTGCCGCCATGGCTCACGCTGAAGGTGGCGGGAGTGTCGGTGCGAACCCGAAGGCTGGGATCACCGAAGACCGTCCAGTTCTTGAACTCGCTCTGACCGTTGTATCCGTATTCGTCCATCATCTGGCAGGATCCGTTGAAACAGAGAGCACCGAAGGTGCGCTTCTCTTCACCAACGAGCAGGTCGACGATTTCATCCTGGCCGCACATGGGCGGCGCCCACTGCTGATTCACCGTGGAGGCGTACATGGCCACCGCTCCGCTGGGCTCGCTGCCGTTGGTGGCGCGAAGCCAAGCTTCGGCGAAGCAGGTTGTGGATGGGAAGTTTCCGTTCACGCAGGCCACCGAAACGATGAAAGGAAGCTTGTTGTCATTGGTCAGGTTGTTGACGTCGGTGCTGTTGAATCCGGTGGTCGACCAGGCCGTGGTGCTGCCATGGCCCGTGTAGTTCATGAAGCTGCGGCCGTAGTTCACGGCGTTGGTCACATGATAATCCTGGGCGCCCGGATCGTAGATCTGATCCACTTCGTCGTAGGTGAAGCCCAGGAGGTCGGCGCGGATATTGTTCTGGTGTACCCAATCCGACTCGCCGTCATCGCCGATGCCCGAACCCTCAGAGGACCCGATGCCCGTGCCTTTGTGATACCAGTCGGCGCCGGACTGAGCGTCACGCTCATACTCGATGGACTTGGTGACCTGGGTCTCAACCTCCGTGGCGTTGGCCGCAGAGATGCGTCCCACGAAGGCCTCGGGGTAGCTGTCGCCGCCAGCCAAAAGGCCCAGGGAGGGATCGCTGGCGCCACCGCCCGTGACGAGGTAGGGAATCTGCGGTCCGTCGCCCACCAAGAGGACGAAGCAGACGCCAGTGTTGTCGTAGTAATTCTGCACATAGCTCTTGAGCTGCGTGCCAGTGGAACCCGCCATGGAGATGGGAACCATTTCAGTGGGGATGCCCATCTGATTCTTCCAGTCCACCAGGGGCTGGATCTGATTCTCGAAGGCGTCGTAGTAGATCACCAGCATGTTGCCCACCTCGGGCACCGAGGTGTAACGATCAGCGCTATCGAAATTCAGGAAGTGATTCTCGTAGACCTTCTGGAATTCACCCGCACTGCGAATGGGCTTCTGCTCCAGCACGTTGATCTCGCCCGCACCGACGCTCTTCACTTCCACGACCACTCGATCGTAGACGCGAAGTGTCTCCACGGCGGGGTTGTACTGGAAAGCGTTCAGCTCCACCACCTGCCCGCGATGCGCGCGCATGATGTAGGGATCGTCCAGCTTGGCGAGTTCACTGGGGAACCAAGCGTCCTGTCCGTAGAAGCTGTCGAAGCTGTAGTCGACCATCTTCGGGTCGATGTTGCGTGTAAGGCTGCCCTTGGAGGGAGCCACGGCAATGCCGCTGAAGTCGCGATACTGCGATTCGAGAATGCTGACTTCCATGCGAGCATCGTCGGGAATGGCGATGGATTCGCGAAGGGTCGGAAGTTCCGGCAGCCCGGCAATCAAGTGATGAGCCCGGCGGGCCAGGTTCACCTTGTGAAAATCCTCACCCCGGATCTCGATGGATGTCAGGTCGAATGTGTTGATCCGGTACTCGATCACCGTGCGATCCAGATTGGATTCCAGGACAGTAACGCTGTAGGGCGTTTCACTATCGTGGATCTGAATAGGCGCAGCGAGAGCGCTGGTTGCAATTAGACAAAGAGCAAGAAGCGGGAAAAGCGCTTTCCTGAACATGTTTCCCCCAAGTTTTCAGAGACGTGCCCGAGTAAAAAGGGCCGCGATCGCGGCCCAGCCTTCATAATTATAGCAGCAGGCTTGGAGCAAGTACAACGCCAAAGGCGCGAACAGCTTCCCTTGGCGTGTCCGTTCGGTGGCGAATCTGCTTCACCTTGCATTTACAGCACTTGGCCACCTCACAGGACGCGCTCAAGGGAACTGTTCGCTCCCCATAAGAGCTTATTATTTCGGTGTATTCTGTCTGAAATAGAAATCGGGGAAGGGCTGGGCCCTCCCCCGACTGTTTCTTAAAAGAGTGCGAAGCGGTTTTTCTCCGAGCGCCTGTGAGTCTTCGAACCGAAGCTCGGAGGAAAAGCCGCGAGCACCTTATTTGAGCATCAACATCTTGCTGGTGCGCTGCTCAGTTCCCGTATTCAGTTTGTAGAAATACAGGCCACTGGGCAGAACTTGACCAGCATTGTCTTTGCCATCCCAAACCACGTGATGCTCACCCGCGTCCAGGGTTCCATCGAGAAGCATGACGACGCGTCGTCCATTCACATCGAAGATCTCCAGCTTCACATCCTTGGCGCTGGGAATCGCGAAACGAATGGTCGTCTTCGGATTGAAGGGATTGGGATAGTTCCCCTTGAGCAACAGCATGGCGGGAATATCGCCCGTGCCTGTGCCGCCGCTCAAAACATGCAGGGTCACCGGCAGGATCACATCATCGCCGGGCGCATTGTGGGCAATGATGATGTTCGCAGGATAATCGCCGGGGCTCAATCCCACGCAATTGAAGTGGATGTCCAGATAGTCATACTCGCCCACCGCGCAATCACCCGACATCACAGGCATGTGGATCCAGGTGAGAGGCTGGTAGATGCAGAAGGGCGCGTCGCTGAAATCGCTGACGCCTTCGCTCTGGGCCGTGATGCGGATTTCGTTGTAGGGCACGAAGGGTCCGGTCACGGTCCACATGAAGCTGCCGGTGTTGGCGGTATCGTCGGCCAGCATTTCCCAGGTGGAGCCGCCGTCGCGACTCAGCTCGATGTCCACTGTAGCGATGACATCGGTCCAGGACCACTGGATGATCCGAGTTTCACCGATGGGCCAAAGCTCGCCACCGTTGGGTGCAATGATGGTGATACTGGGTCCGGTAGGACCTTCAATCAACATGTCGCCTTCGATGTAGTGAGGATCACTGCCGTAGATGTCACCCTGAATACTGAAGGGAATCTCGAGGTTGCCCATGAGATTGGGGCTGAGATCGACCGTTACCTGACAGGTCACGCTTTCGCCGCCGTGCACCTGTCCCCATCCACCATCTGGGTCGCTCCAGACCAGGAGGGCGCCATCGCCGGTGGCATTGTTGGTGACCAGGTCACCATCGCTGCCGCCCACGAAATTCGTGGAGCTCAGTACGTTCATGCCGTTAACGCAGTCGAGAGTGACTTCGCTGATCCACTCGGTATCCGTACTGGCATTGTACAATGTGATGGTGAAGGTCTCGGTACTACCCGGAGTGTAGTCTCCCGGGCTGGGAGTCAAGGTGGATCCAGCCACGCTGCGATCGCCGCGGGGAATCGAGGGATCCATGATGCTGATGTCATAGACCAGTGTGGATCCTGCCTCGCCCTCGTTGCCGATGCCGAAGTCCTGCATGTCGGTGCCGCCCACGCTGAGCTGCACGTCGAAGGAATTCTCGGTCACCACGATGCTCGGCTGCTCCACATAGCCAACGGGAATGGTGGTCATGTAGGGCTCGTAGTTCTGCATCATCACGACGATGCTCAGATCGCCGCCGGTGGGATCGATGTTCCAGACTTCGATGACGGCCACGCCGCTGACGCCCACGGTGCCGGCGCCGGCCAAGACGCCACCCTGGGTGAGGCCCACGTAGCTGCCGCGAGCGGCTTCCACGGTGAACTCGGTGGCAGCGCCGCTGATGAAGCCATCATGCACCACAGGATTGGCACCGGGCACTCCCAGGTAGGTGCTCAAGCTCGGATCGCCCATGAGGTTATAGATATTCCAGTAGTAGGTGCTCAGGCTTGAACCCGATTCCATCACCGCCAAATTTCCGCAGAAGATGATGGCATCGTTGGTCACGTACCACTGATCCATGGCTTCTTCGTGGTCGTGGAAAAGTCCGTCATAGACGCCCAGTTCCGTGGACTCGTAAGGCCAGGCCGTTCCGTTGATCTGCGAAGATGAATGGTAACCCACGCCCCACCAGTAGTCTTCATTCCAGTAAGTGGAATTCGATCCACCGATGTAACCGATGGCGCCCTTGTCTGCCGCACGCAACCAGGTTTCTGCGAAGCACTCGCCATAGTCGTAAGTGCTCGTGAGGCAGCAGTTACCCACGGCCAGGCAGTACTCGCCATAATTCGACAAGCCGTTGATGTTCGACTGCGTGAAGCTCGGATCGCTCCAGCTTGTCTGGCTACCGTGGGCCGTGTAGTTGATGTAGGCCACGCCGTCGCTGACGTTCTGCACGATGTTCGAGGCGTTGCTCCCCGAGTTGGGATACAGGTAAGTGTGGCTGTAGATCCCATGGGCCGAATTGAAATAGTGTTCGGTTCCGTAGTTGATCTGGCCGTTTCCGTGAGTGGACGCGTAGTAGCTGTCCATGCCGGCGATCATCACGACCTCGCCGAGATAGCTCGGGTCGGGCATGGTGAACTGATCGTACATCATGGTCTTGTCCAAAATGGCCTGCAACTGCGAGGGATTCGTCGCGCTGAATCGACCGTAGTAGATGTCCGGAACCAGGTCGCCTTCCACGTCGCAGTATGGGCGGTCGGAGGCGTCGCCGCTCACCTGGAAGGTCGGGCACTGAGCCACATCGCCGATGAAGATGACGAAGCTCGGCGCGGGTTCCTGAGGAGTGCCGGCATTGTAGAGATCGTGCACCCAGGCCTGAATCGTGCTGGTAGTCGATCCCACTTCGGGTGACCCAATAAGGCCCACGACCACATTGAATCCGCGCTGGATTTTCCAATCCACGAAGTCCTGAATCTGAATCTCGAATGCTTCCGGTACCACAATGGCCAGCGTAACCACATCGCGAACCAGATCGGGATAACTATCATGCAAACCATGATAGCCTTCGATGTTTTCGTAAAGATGCGAGAAGAAGGGGCTATGGGTCGAAGCCTTGAGCTGATCCCCCGCCATGTCATCGCCACCCTCAAAGTGCAGAGTGAACTCGACCATGTCGTGAACCAGCAGTTCGCCGGTCTCAGGCATGTACTGCACAGGAGCCAGTTCGAGCAGGCCGATATCCACCGCGCGCAGGCGACCCTGAGCTGTGGTCTTGACCAGGTCGTAGGCCACTCGATCGAGACTGTAGGCGGAAGCATCGTAGACGAAGGGCCAGTCGGCCGGATCAACATTCTTGGGCATGCTGGGCTGGGCCGGCATGACACGATGTTCCATTCCAAAGTCGGCCAGACTCACCGAAGTGCTGCGGGAGCTATGAATCTCCACGCGGGTGGCCGCGCCGAAGGGAATCTCGAAGAGACGATTCATCTGCGGCAATTCCGGTGCGCCCACCACCATGCTCTGATGGAATCCGGGAATGCTCAGCTGCGTGAACAGACCTTCGGGTGTCGCTACTTCCATGGCCTCGATGGAACTGATCTCGGCGCGGAAGCTCAGTGCTCCACCGCGATCGCTCAGCAATTCGAGGCTGGTATGGGATGCGCTCAGGGGAATTCGTACAGTTTCAGCCGTCGCAAAAGCGGACATAACTAGAACTGCGCTCAGAAAGACAAGCAGGCCCTTCCTCATGATGTTCCTTTCCTATTGAGTCTGGTGGGGTGGGACCACCCCGAGGATCTATGGGGAATGAGAAGGCAACATTATACCAACCCAACCCCCATTCAGACAATCGGGTCGGAATGCCTAAATTATGCCAAGTAAGCATCGGAAATTATTGGGAAAAGGGAAGCTTGCCGGGAAATCCACATGGCGTTAGTTTGGGATCGAACAAGTAAAAACTCCCAGGAAGGGGGGCTGATATGCCTATCCGTGTGGGGCTGATGGGATTCGGTAGGATCGGGCGGAACTTTTTCCGCCAGGTTTATAACCATCCCGATATCGATGTCGTGGCCATCAGTGAGCTGGGAAGCCCTGAAGCCGTGGCCTACCTACTCGAATTCGACACCATTTACGGGAAGTTTCCCGATGAAGTGACCCTCGACGGCAAGTATCTCAAGGCGGGGCGCCAGTCTTCGCGCCTGGTCAAGGGCCTCAGGCCCGACGACATGCCCTGGGACGCCTTCGACGTGGATGTGGTCATCGACACAACATTGCAGTACCGCGAGCGGGCGGAACTCAAGGGGCATCTGGATTCGGGCGCGCCTCGTGTGATCATCTCCAGGCCCTCTTTAGGAGCCATCGACAGCACGCTGATCCATGGCGTGAACAGCGACAGCCTGGGTCCCCAGGACCGGCTCATCTCCGTATCCAGCGCCACATGCCAGGCCCTCGGCCTCATGCTCAAGGTGCTGGACGATGCGGCGGTGGTCAACCGTGCCATGATGACTTCGGTGCACGCCTACACCAGCGACCAGAAACTCTCCGACGCCATGGCCGCCGAACTGCGGCGCGCACGCAGCGCCGCAGAGAATCTGATTCCAAACATGAGTTGGGCGCCCGACGTGGTTACCGGCATCATGCCGCAGCTCAAGGGTCGCGTGGAGGGCATGGCCGTGAATGTGCCGGTGCCCAACGGATCCTGCCTCGACCTGGCGGTTCAGGTGCGCAAGCCTCTGTCCATCGAAGAAATCAACGATGCTTTCTGCACGGCATCCGAAGGCCCTCTCAAGGGTCTTCTGGGCTACGCGGCCGAGCCGGTAGTATCCAGCGATGTCATCGGCATGAGCGAATCGGTGGTCTACGATTCCTTGGCCAGCATCAGCATGGAAGGCGGACTGCTCAAAGTGATCGGTTGGTACGACAACGGATGGGGCATCACGGCTCGCATCGTGGACACGCTTCTTACCATTCGTGAGTTCATCCGGAAGGGGGTGGCCTAATGAGAGTAGCCATCAACGGATTTGGACGCATCGGACGCAGCGTCTTTCGCATCCTCAATGAACTCGGCGGCAAGGTCGATGTGGTAGCGATCAACGATCTGGCCGACAACGATGCCATGGCCTACCTGCTTAGGCATGACACGGTCATGGGACGCTTCCCCGACAAGGTCGAAGTGGACGGCGATTTCATGCGCACCAGCAGCCAAAACGTGAAGATGACGGCCATCCCCGATCCGAGTCAGCTGCCATGGGGTGAGCTGGGCGTGGATATCGTGGTGGAGGCCACCGGCATCTTCCGCACGCGCAAGCAGATCGAAATGCACATGGAAGCGGGCGCGGAGAAGGTGATCCTGACCGTTCCCAGCAAGGACGAGATCGATTTCACCGTGGTGCTGGGTGTCAACGAGGACGAACTCAAGCCCGAGCACAAGATCGTCTCCAACGCCAGTTGCACCACCAACTGCTTGGCGCCGGTGGCGAAGGTCATCCATGAGAATTTCGGGATTGAGAGCGGCGTTATGACCACGGTGCACGCCTACACCAACGACCAGCGCTTGGCCGACGTGCCTCACAGCGACTGGAGGCGTAGTCGTGCGGCGGCGGAGAACATCATTCCCACCACCACCGGCGCGGCCAAGGCCGTGGGCAAGGTTCTACCGGAACTGGCGGGCAAGCTGGATGGAATGGCCATGCGCGTGCCGATCCCCGATGGATCTATTGTCGATCTGGTGCTGGTACTTCGCGAGGCAACCACCGCTGAGCAGATCAACGAAGCAATGCGCGATGCGGCGAAGACCGCTCGACTGAAGAACATCCTCAAGTTCTCCACCGATCCCATCGTCTCAAGCGACATCGTGGGTGATCCGCACTCTTCGATCTTCGATTCGCCCTGGACCAAGGTCGTGGACGGCAACTTTGCCAAGGTGCTTTCCTGGTACGACAATGAGTGGGGTTATTCGAACCGAGTCGTGGATCTCATGCAGTTAATGGATAAGATGAAAACGGGAGGGTAGAATCCCCCCCGCTTTCTGGTTTCGTATTCATTCGGGAGGGTTATACCCTCCCGTTTTTTATCTACCCCAGTGATGGCCGTTGCCCTGGCGGCCCTGACCTTGATTTCGACTGCGACCACGGACGCCTTCCACTCCGAAGCCCCTGCTGCCTCGTGCCCAAATTGGAATTCCCGCTTCATTCGCCAGCACAATCTGCTCCTCGCCACGGATGATCTTGTGCGGATAGAGTTGCACGCTCTCTTCGCTCCGAACAAGCTCGCCAACAACGACAAGAGTATCCCCGGCGAGAAAGCGGAAGTCCTTATCTTCCCAGAACCAGGCTGGACCTAAGTGTAGGGTCCAGGTCTCCTCGGCCACGCGGATTGTGGTCAAGGTTTTCAAATCCTCTTCTGCGATCACAAGATATTCCGTGGCCGCGCCCTCCGAAGATTCCTCGGCCAGAACATGAGGAATCCATGCGAAGGCAATTAGAACCGCGATCAAGAATTTCTTTCTCATGTCGTCCCTCGTTTTCCCGCCGTACTCATTTCATGTCCCATCGTTTGAGCCGGTCACGGATGTTCTTTTCACTGATACCCAGCTTGCGTGCCGCCTCGCTCTGATTTCCACGGCTCTCACTGAGAGCCTCCCTCACCAGATGCCGCTCGATTGCCTCCAGTCGCTCCGGCAAATTAGCCCCTGAAGCGCCGGAGTCCATAAGGTCGCCCAGCGGGCTTTCCCCCGTACGAACACTCATAGGCAGATCTTCAAGTGTCAGGGTATCGCCGCGTGTCAGCACCACGGCCCTCTGTATGGTGTTCTCCAACTCGCGCACATTCCCCGGAAAGGGGTACTTCATGATCAGGTCGAACGCGTCACGCTCGACACCGTGGACAGCCTTGTTGTTCCCCTCGGCATAGCGCTCTATGAAATGCTCAACCAGCGGCGGAATGTCGCCGCGTCGTTCGCGAAGCGGTGGTATTCGGATGGCCACAACATTGAGCCGATAGTAGAGATCTTCGCGGAAACTGCCCTCTCTCACCATAGCTTCCATATCGCGATGAGTGGCGGCGATCACACGAACATCCACCGGAACAGCGCGGCTTCCACCGAGGCGTGTCAGCATCGACTCCTGGAGAACACGGAGCAATTTAACCTGCACAGCAAGGGGAATGTCGCCTACCTCGTCAATGAATAGGCTGCCACCGTCGGCCTGCTCGAAGTAACCTTGGCTCTGCTTGTCCGCACCCGTGAAAGCGCCTTTCTCGTGACCGAAAAGCAGACTCTCCACCAGGGTTTCCGGCATGGCCGCCATATTCACCGGCAGAAAGGGTCCATTGTGTCGGCGGGAAGCCTGATGAAGGGCGCGGGCCAAAAGCTCCTTGCCTGTACCGCTCTCACCGAGCAGGAGCACGGGCGCGGGACTCGGCGCAACTCGGGCCAGCATGCTTAGCACTTCCTCCATCTCGCCCGAACCCGACACGATACCCGCGATGGATTCGCGACCTTCCAGCCTTTCGCGCAACTCTCGGTTTTCACGCACAAGGGTCTGTCGCTCCAGGGCTCGCTCGATAGTGATCTCGAGCTGATCCAAATCCACCGGCTTTGAAAGGAAGGTGAAAGCGCCGCTTTTCATGGCTTCCACAGCAGTCTCCACGGTTCCAAATGCGGTGGTGATAATTACCTGCGTGGGAAGCTGCCGATTCTTTAACTCTTCAAGCAGTTCCTGACCCGTCATCCCCGGCATACGCATATCCGAGATAACCAGGTCCACGCTTTCGCGCAGGATTTTCTGCAAACCCTTGGCCCCATCTTCAGCCAGGCTGACCTTGTATCCGCGCTTCTTCAGGAAGCCCCCAAGGGTTTCACGCTGCAATGCTTCATCGTCGATGACAAGCAGGTGCTTCTTCATGCATTCTCCAGGGGCAGATGAATTCGTATCAATGTGCCTTGTTCGGGCTCGGATTCAAGTTCGATGCGGCCGCCATGCTCCGCGACCACGCGGTGGACAGTGGGCAGGCCCATGCCGGTTCCCGTCTCCTTGGTTGAGAAATAAAGATCCCAGACCTTGCCGAGATTCACTTCCGTAATTCCTTCGCCATCGTCTCTCACTTCGATAATCGCAACACCCTTTGTTTGACGCAGACTCAATCCGATCCTGCCCCCGGCCGCTGAAGCATCCAGGGCATTAACCAGTAGATTGAGCAGGGCTTGATCCAGCAGATCGGCATCATAGGGGAAGGTGGGTTCAGCTTTAATTTCCACTTCGAAATCCACACCTTTGCCATCTGCTTGAAGCCGGAACGACTCGGAAAGACTTCGTATTTTGTCGCCAAGATTTTGTTCAGTTTTGACGGTTTGGGCCGGTCGAGCGAATTCGAGAAAACCATCTACAATGCGGGCAATGCGATCCACTTCACTCACGGCCGTTGCGGTAAAGCTCTTAAACTCGGCTTCATCTTCCTTGGATTCAAACTCCCGATGCAATCGTTGACTGAGCATTCGCAGGGTATTGAGAGGATTGCGAATCTCGTGGGCCACACCACCCGCCAACTCGCCCATGGCGGTCAGTCGTTCATCGCGACGTCGTTGTTCCTCGTACTGCGAGATTTCCATTCTCATTCGATCTGATTCCCGAGCCAGGAATCTGCGCGAATTGGCTACGGAAAAGTAGCCGATGAGCCCCAAGCCGAGAACAAGGAACAGCCCCGATCTGAGCAAGAGAGTTCGAATCAAGCGACTGCGCGCTTCAGCCAAATGCTTTGTCTCCAAACCGATACGCACGATTCCTTGCCGACCGTCCTCAAGCAGAAGCGGTGCCACGGCCTCAAGGATTTCTTCCTCCCTATCGGCCGAATAGTGAATCGTAATCAAACGGCTTTCGGCTTCTCCACTTTCGAGAAGACGATCGATAAAAGGATCCTCAAGGGGAAAGGGTGTGTCCCAGGCTTTTCGCGACAGGGCCATTACACCGGCCTTGTCTTCGATGACGGCAAAGGCCAGACCTTCCACCTCTCCGATTTCTCGAATAACGCTGGCGCCTCCAGGGCCTGATTCCGCAGCGCGCGCCGCGGTTTTAGCCAGAGCGAGTCCTTCGGCCTCCAGTAGATGAAGGACTTCGAGCCGGTGGTCGCGATAGTTGAGGAAAGCGGAGCCAAAAGTGAGCACAAGCAGAACCAGGAAGACGAGGACGAGGAATGTGGGTTGCATCCGGCCTCGAGTATCCTCCCGATTGTTCCATTTCCCTACAGTGCCCATGACCCACTCCTGCTGGTCTCGAATCGAAGGGGGCTTTGTCACTACTCCGGCATTCCCAGTTTACTTGAATCGAAGATCCAGGGACAGACTTCCGCTCCAGATGTCGGAATTGAAAAAACTGTCCGAGGATTCAATCTCTTGCCAGGAGAGCCTGAATTTCGGAAGCCATTCCAAACCTGCCCCGCTTCCAAAGTTGCGCCAGACTTCCATGGAGAAGGAAAGACCTTCGTCCAAACGTCCATCTAGAATCTCGCCACTTTCATCGACCGTGGAAGTATCGAGGAACTGCCGTTCCCAAACTCCAAACCGTACGCGACTCGTGACTTTCCAGGGAAGATATCGCTTAATACTGAGTTCAGCAGCTCGCTCCCCAAAGAAGAATAGTTCCTGGGGAAGAGTTTCAAGATCGGGAAGAGCAAGCACTTCGTCCTCGCCGGAAACAACTCCATAGCTCCATGCACTCAGCGCGATACCTGTGTTAGTGCCCATGGAAATTGAGTAGCGAGCCTGTAGGCTGATCACTTGTAGTACGGGTCTGCTGCCATCGATGGCCTCGGACTGGCCCTGACCGTTATGACTCCACTCCTCGGGTTCACCGGTTAGATTCACGTAGCGAACACGGTCCCATCCAGCTTCTAGGTCTAAGGCACTGCCACCCTTGAAACTGTGATTGAGACCGGCGAATGCGGCAAAGCGGTCTTGATCGGCGAGATCGAAGGAGGGAAATCGGCGCATGGAGCCTTCCATCCCAAATCTCAGAGAACTCTCAGGCTGAAGATAGTAGCGGCTCATGGCTTCAAGCGCGAGAATGCGTCCGCTGATGCGATAGCTTTCGTCGGGATACTCCATTCGCGACCAGGATAGCCCCGCATAGTGATGCAGGCGGTCCTGCCACTTTCCCTTCAAAAACTCCAATCCGAATTCTTGGCTGTCGCCGTTCAAGGCAACGAGGTCCATGTACTTCGACCAATGTCCGCTCCAACGCGCCCCGAAGTTTGAATTCAATTGAAGGCGGAGTCCGCCGCCAATGCCTGTCCACTGATCGGCCAGTTCAAGACTGTCGGCAAGTATGTTGCCGCTGGCCCCGGACGAGAGGATAAGCTCTCCTTCAAAGACCGCCCCCGCCGCAATGGCAGGGGCGATCAACAGGAGGACTAGGATATAAAGCAGATTCCATTTTTTCATTAGCGTTTCGCCTTGAGGCTATCAGATTAGCGGCGTCCACGTCCTCGTGATCCGCTGCCATCACAATCGCCCGAGTTGGGACCATTGCCACTGCCATCCATGGGACCGTTTCCACCATTTCCGGTGCCGTCGGCCGGACCCCAACCTCGCTGTCCACCGCCGCGGATGTTACGGTCGCCGCAGTAGCCGCGCATGTTCTTGGCCTGCTGCCAGAAGCCATTTCGGTTTCCGAATTCCGCGCGGCCCCAACCCTGTCCCGTGCCGTCCGCGGGCTTCACGAAGTCTTCGTCCTGTCCATTAGGGATGCCGTCGTTATCTGCATCCGGTGCGTTGTCGTTAAAGCCGTCGCCGTCCTCGTCCACGAATCCGCGAACACGGAATCCCTGATCACTCTGGCCCTCGGCCAAAGCGATTCCAGGATCGAAAGCGCCCAGCGCCAGGAGGATGGCCAACATTGCGATGATGCTCCATGCCTTTTTCATGATGACTCCTTTGAGAGATGGTAGGCTATTTCATCCCTTCTAAGGCAGAAGTCGTGCCAATTGAAAAGCATTGCACATCTTGTTTAAATACAGCAGGTTATGTTGACATCACCCTCCGAAATTCGAATTCACTAGCCCAACATTCGACATAAAGGTCGAAGCCTAGCTATAGAAAGTCGAATGTCTCGCTCGCCTGAGCGGAGCCTTGTAGATTCGTCCCACTCTGGTTTGTTCTCACTAGTTCTTTTCGTTCATGAGACATCGCAACTTGCGCTCCTCAATGCTGCTGAAAAGCACGGGAACTACGAAGATGGTGAGCACGGCCACCACCATGCCGCCGAAGGCGGGAATGGCCATGGGAATCATGATGTCCGATCCTCGTCCGCTTGAACTTAGAATCGGGAGCAAGGCCAACAGGGTAGTTGCGGTGGTCATGAGCGCGGGTCTCACTCGTCTCGAAGCGCCCTCGACAACTCTCCGGTGGAGTTCCGCTCGGTCACCAGGTCCTTCACCCTCAAATCGCTGACGAAGATAGGTGGCCATGAGCACGCCATCATCCGTGGCGATGCCGAAGAGAGCCAGGAATCCCACCCATACGGCAACACTCAGATTCACCGGCGCGATGTGGAACAGTTCGCGCAGGCCGGCGAATCCCAGGAACCAGTTTTGACCGTAGAACCAGAGCATGAGGAAACCGCCTGACCAGGCGACGAGTACCCCACTGAAAACCAGCAAGGCGGTCATGCTCGAACGAAACTGCAGGTAGAGTAGAGCGAAGATGAGCGCCAAGGCCAGCGGGAGCACCAAGCGAAGTCTTGCCGATGCACGAAGTTGGTTCTCGTAGCTGCCTGCAAAGGAATAGCTGATTCCTGCGGGAACGATCAGTTCACCTTCCGCTATTTTGGAATCGATGAAGGCGCCGGCCTCTTCCACAACATCGACTTCGGCTTCGCCGGCACGCTTGCCGAAGAGAAGGTAGCCCACCAGGAAGCCGTCTTCGCTCTTGATCACCTGAGGTCCGCGCCGGTAGTTGATTTCCGATAGTTGCCCCAAGGGCACTTGGACGCCATCCGGTGCAGCCACGAGCACACGCGATAACTCTTCAAAGCTTCCGCGGCGATCGCGCGCGTAACGCAGACGTACGGGATAGCGCTCGCGCCCCTCGAGAGTTCGAGTCAGGGGCTTACCGCCGATGGCAACTTCAATAACCTGCTGCACGGCCCCCACCGAGATTCCATATCGCGCAGCGGCTTCACGATCGATATCGATTTCCAGGTAGGGTTTTCCCACCATGCGCTCTGCGTTAACAGTAGCCGGCTCGATAGACGGTACCTGGCGAATGAACTGCTCCAACTCGCGTCCGAAGTCTTCGATAGTCTGCAAATCTGGGCCCTTGATCTTGATGCCCAAAGGCGCGCGCATTCCGCTTTGCAACATGACGATGCGCGTTTGAATGGGCTGCAACTTGGGTGCCGAAGTCGCGCCCGGAACCTGGGCCGCGCTCACAATAAGCTTCCAGATATCGTCGGGGTTTTTCACGCCCGCCCAAGCTTCGCGACCCTCATTGAGATCTGGATCGAGAGCCGGACGCCAATTCCGGAAGGGCTTTCCGCGACGATGAGGGATGAGTCGCCCCTCTTCGTCTCTCTCGAAGCGGCCTTTCACCGTGTAGAGTTCGCCATCGAAAGCCTTAATCGGCTCTCCATTTTCATCCCGAAAAAGATCATTGGCATCACCGTCGAAACGAAAACGTAGGCGGCGGCCTTCTTCATCCACGAGATATTCGGGATGGTAGTGAATCACAGTTTCCATCATGGAAATGGGCGCAGGATCCAATGAGGTTTCCGCGCGGCCGATCTTGCCCACCACCGACTCGACTTCGGGAAGTCCGGCCATGCCCATGTCCTGCTTTTGCAAAATGTCCAGGGCTTCGCCGATGGAAGCGTGAGGCATGGTCGTTGGCATGTAGAGAAATGAACCTTCGTCCAGGGCCGGCATGAATTCGCGACCCAGATCGCTGCCGATGAATCCGCCGGCGAGCACGAGGAGAAGGGGAAGTATCAGAAAGAGAGCTTTGTGATCGAGGCACCAAGAAAGTACCCGGGTATAAATACGCTGCAAATAGAAGAGCGGCCCGAGGACGAGAACAAAGAAGACGAGTACGAGTAGAGTGTTCAGCACAATCCCGTGCTCGAGACCCAGGGGCATCCAGTCACGGGCGAGCAGTATGATTAGCGTGGCCAGTAGAACTAGGCCCAGGGGTTTGCGCAGGCGGGATAGGCCCTCGCCCCGAAGCCAAGCGGGAGGACGCCAGGCGAAGAGTATGCGAGCCAGAACAGGAATGACCAAAATGGCCACCACGGCTGAAGCCAGAAGCGCGAAGGTTTTTGTATAGGCCAGGGGCTTGAAGAGTTTTCCCTCAGCGGCCTGAAGTGTGAACACGGGTAAAAAGCTGATCACCGTGGTCGAGACGCTGGTCAGCACGGCGCCGCTCACTTCACGAGTGGCGGCGAAGGTTGTGGCCAAACTCGATGCACCGGGTTCCGCATCGCGCATACGACGCAGGATGTTCTCGATGATAACGATACCCATGTCCACCATGGTACCGATGGCAATGGCGATACCCGACAGGGCCACCACGTTCGCTTCCACACCGAAGACCTTCATGGCCGAGAAACTCATGAGCACGGCCAGGGGCAGGAGTCCCGCAATGAGAAGACTCGCGCGCAGGCGCATGATCATCAGCAACACGACCAACACCGTTACGAGGATCTCCTGACCCAGGGCGCGCTTGAGGGTTCCCAGGGTTTCGTGGATGAGTCCACTGCGATCGTAGAACGGCACTATGGTCACGCTGCTCTTGCGACCATCGTCCAGAATTTTACTGGGCAGGCCCGGCGCGATCTCCGCGATCTTCTCTTTCACAGCATCGATTGTGCTGAGTGGGTTTTCGCCGTAGCGCACGGCCACAACGCCGCCAACAACCTCGGCGCCCTCCTTGTCCAATGCGCCTCGCCTGGCAGCCGGGCCCAGCACCACGCTTGCCACATTCTTCAGTAGCACGGGTACGCCATCAACCGAACGAATGACCGTGTTCTCGATGTCCTCGAGACTTTCGATGCGCCCCAATCCACGAACCAGATATTCCACCGAATTCACTTCGAGGGTTCGTGCGCCTACATCCGAATTGCTGGCGCGGACGGCCTTCACCAGATCGGCAAGACTGAGCTTCCAGGCTCGAAGTGCCTCGGGGTCTACATCGATCTGATACTCGCGGAGGAATCCGCCCACCGAGGCCACCTCCGCCACGCCTTCGGCGGATAGCAAGGCGTATTTCACCTGGAAATCCTGGATGCTGCGAAGCTCCTGAAGACTCCATCCTCCGCTAGGCTCACCGGACTCGTCGCGACCTTCCAGTGTGTACCAGAAAACCTGACCCAAGGCCGTGGCATCGGGACCCAGGCGCGGACTCGCGTCATCGGGGAGAAGTCCTGTTGGCAGACTGGCCAACTTTTCGAGTATGCGGGAACGCGACCAGTAAAAATCAACACCGTCTTCGAAGATCACGTAGAGCGTTGAGAAACCGAAGATGGAATAGCTGCGCACGGTGCGAACACCCGGCATGCCCATGAGTGAAACGGTGAGTGGATAGCTGATCTGGTCTTCGATGTCGCGGGGGCTGCGGCCCGGCCACTCGGTGAAGACGATCTGCTGGTTCTCACCAATGTCGGGAATCGCGTCTACGGGCACCGGATCACGTGGCAGGCCGCCCAGATTCCAATCGAAGGGCGCGGTCATGGCACCCCACAGCGTGAAAAGAACCAAAGCCAGAATCACCAGCGCGCGGGTTTCCAGCGCGAAGGCGATGGCTTGTTGTAAAGGGCCTTTGGCTTCCAGCTTCTTCACGTCGTCGTCCTAGTGCATGTGTCCGGAGTGATCTTCCGCGGGCGCAGGTTCTTCCTTCGCCTTTGATCCGGCCACGAGGGTTTCCTTGAGCGAACCACAGCGGTACATCTGCGATCCCCAGTAGGGATTTTCCACGCCCTCGCGATTCTGCAACCAGTCGGCGCCCTTCCAATCGAAAGCCATGGGACAGTGATAGAGATGCACAGGCACCTCGCCGCTGGCGCCGAAAGTTTCGGCCAGACTGATCATGGCCATGGACAAGGGCTCGAAGGCAGCTCGTCGCTTGTCCAACTTGCCTTCCTTGGCCGTTTTTTTGGCAGCCTTGCGAAGTCGCTTCGAAAGGCTTTCCCAATTCTCGGCCTCTTCCCCGTCGAGAAGATTTCCTTGCACGGCATCCAAGGTTTTTAGAACTGCGTCGGCGTCGCCCATCTTGTCCAAGGAGAGCGCTTCGCTGAGTTCGAAGTATGCCTGGTAGAAAGGATCAAGGCTTATCAGGAAGGCGGTGGGCGAAGCATCTGCGGAACTCATCATGGAAGGCTTGCCCTTGATCTGAAGCTCGCTGTCGATCTTGAACGCGCCTTCACTCACCACGCGCTCTCCTTCTTCCAGCCCCGCGAGCACGATGTAGTTGTCACCGGCCCGCGGTCCCAGCTTAATTTCCCGGCCCTCGTAGTGCCCTCCGCCAAGATTCACATAGGCGATGGCCCGGCGACCGGTAAGCAAGGGCGCGCTGGCGGGAATAAGTATGGGATCGGTTTCGCCGTGGTATTCCGCCGCAATTTCACCCCTCACGAAAAGACCTGGACGAAGCAGACCAAGGGGATTGTCGGCCTCAACGCGCAGTTGCAGGCTGCGCCGCTTGCCATCGAAAACCGGATCTATGAAAGACACACGACCTTCGAACTTTTCGCCGGGCATGGCATCGGCCTGGAAGTTCACACGCTGCCCTTCGGCGAGCCAGCTCAGATCACTTTCATAGGCCTCCATCTGAACCCAGACGCGGCTCAGGTCGGCCACCGTAAACAGGTCGCTGCCAAGCTTCACCCAGTCGCCTTCGACCACTTTCTTTTCCAAGACCACTCCGCCGGCCGGCGCGCGCAGCAAAACGAACTGCTTCACTTCACCCCCAGCTTCGAGAGCATCGATGTCGCGGGAATCCATGCCGAGAAGCAGCAGTTTCTCGCGCGCGATGTCTCCTGCTTCCAGTGCCAAGGCCTGCAGGAATTCCTCTTGGGCTGCAATGAGATCGGGACTGTATAGCTCGGCCAGGGGATCTCCCGCCTGCACCCTTTCTCCCACGCTATTTACATGCAGCTTCTGGATGCGTCCGCCCGCCCAGGCACTCAGGCGCGCCACGCGGGTTTCGTCCATTTCAATGGATCCAAAGAGCGGGATGTCAACACTCGCCCGACCGCGACGCACGCGGCTGCTTTCCAAGTCGGCAAGCTTTTCAGCATGCGGGCTGAGCTTGATCTCGCGGGGGCCAAGATCGGCGGAGGGATCCTCACTCACTTCGATGAGATCCATGGCACAAAGGGGGCAGGTGCCCTGCTCGGGCTGTCGTATCTGAGGGTGCATGGAACAGGTCCACTCTCCCGCCAACGCAAAGGTGGCGGTCAGCGCGAGCAAGACAGCGCTGAGTAGCATGGTTTTCTTCATTTTGCTTCTCCTTCAGTTAAGCCCGTCAGTCGGAAGATGGAGGCCCGAGCGATTTCACGATCGCGCAGTGCGGCCAGGCTGGCGAGGCGGAGCTTTAATAGTTCGAGTCGCGTCCGGAGAAGCTCGTCAAAGCTTATGCGTCCGTGGCTGTAATCTGTTTTTGAAAGGGAGAGTATTTCCTCGGCCTGGGGTAGAAGTTCATCGCGATTCAATTCCAACTTGCGATGTGCTTCGCGCCAGCGTGCTAGAAGTGTTTCAAGATCCGCTTCAAGCTGGAGGGCCTTGTCCTGGTAACTCAACTGACTCAATCGATATTGAGCCTCTGCCGCCTGGCGTTCCGCTTTCAAGGAACCCCGCCAGATGGGCAGATTCACCGAGAGCGATACCATCCAGGGATCTCGCCCATTGTCTTCGGCCAAAGATCCATCCAGCTCATCGGTGAGGATGGTGCTCACGGAAAGCATCAGGTCGGGCAGGATATTTTTCTTCGCGCGATTCGCCAGAATTTCACGGCTTGCGATTTCACGTTCTAAGGCACCGAGCCCTGCATTGCCTTGAGCGGATATCGACTCGGGTAAAGGCCGATCAGGAATATGAGTCTCAAGCTCAGGCAATTCGCCTGAGGTTTCACCCAGAAGCGCAGCCAAGTTGAACAGCTCCACCTCACGCGCATCTTTCAAGGTGATGAGCCTTTCCTCTTCCCGGGCGATTTCCATTTGCAGACGCAGGAGATCCGCCCGACGAGAAGCTGCCGTACTCAGTTTGCGTTCGGTGACCTTCTCCAGCCCACGAAGCAACTCAAGATCCTGGCCTGCCGTGTCTATCGCGGCAACTAGATAGGCCTGCCGCAGGTAGGCGGCTTCAATCTCGAAGCGCAATTCCAAGATAGCGCTGCGAAAACGTTCCGCTTCGGCTTCGGCCGAGCTCTCCGCCGCGTCCTTTGCCAAACCCAGCTTGCCACCCAAGGGCAGATTTTGAGACAGGGTGAGTTTCTCCCGCTGTGGACCCAGTCGCGTTTCCACAGATGAGAAATAGTGTCCCCAACTCAGCTTGGGATCAGGAAGCGAGCCGGCACCGGCAGCGGTGGCCTCGGCAGCTTCCAGGGATGTTCTGGCTGCCGCTAGATGAGGGCTCCCTTGCAGCGCGAGGCTCTGAAGCTCCTCAAGGCTGAGGAGATCGGCAAAGGCCATCGTAGGCAGTATCAGTAGAAGGATGAGTGTTCTCATGCCTTCCCTAGCGCAATGAAGGGGCCAGAAAGCGCATTTACACGCGCTGCCGTAACCTTAATTATTTGAATGAGTTAGACATTACTACAATCGAGCGAAAGCTAAGAAATTGAAAATATCTTTCAATTAGTGAGAAGAATCTTTCAAGCCGTAATCGTGGATTTTCTTACGCAGGGTGGGCCGGCTCACTCCCAGAATCTCGCATGCACGGCCAAAATTCCAGGCCACCTCGTCCAGCACCCGGGCAATGTGCCGGGCCTCAACATCCTTTAGGCTGAGCAGACCCGTGGAGCCGCCAGGCGCAGCTTCCAGTGAATCCATCTGAAGCATTTCACCCGAGCTGGCCATGACACCGGCCAGCACGCGGTTTTCCAACTCGCGCACATTGCCGGGCCAATTGTAGCTCAGAAGCCCTTCGATCAAATTCTCGGGCACGCGATGCACATGTCGGTGAAGTTGCTTGTTGAAGCGGGACAGGAAGTGATCGACGAGAAGAGGAATATCCTCGCGACGTTCCCGCAGTGGCGGCACCCGAATTTCGAGCACCCGCAGGCGGAAGTAGAGATCTTCACGAAACTCGCCGGCGGCCACCATGGCCACGAGATCGCGATGTGTGGCCACGACCAGAGTCGCCCGGAACGGAAGCGCGCGTCCGCCTCCTACACGTTCGAACTCACGCTCTTGAACCACCCGCAGAAGCTTGGCTTGAAGTTCCAGAGAGAGATCGCCGATTTCGTCGAGAAAGAGCAAACCCTGTCCGGCCAATTCCAGTCGGCCCAGGCGTCGCTGGGATGCGCCGGTGAATGCGCCGCGCTCGTGTCCGAAGAGTTCGCTTTCCAGCAGGGTGGGAACCAGAGCGCTGCAGTTCACCGCCACGAAAGGTTCATCGGGTGCGAGGTTGCGATGAATGGCCCGCGCCACCAGTTCCTTGCCGGTGCCGCTCTCACCCTGAATGAGTACGCCGGCACTCCCGCGGCTGGCCCGGCCGATGGCCTTGTGAAGTTCCAGCACAGCGCGGCTGCGACCGACGATGCGATGGGGATCATCTCCCGCCACACTCTCGGCTTCCAAGGTGGAGCGCTGCTCTTCAACCAATTGGGCCAGCGCGCGATCGAGCACTCGATCCAGCTCATCGGCCCCCACCGGTTTGTGCACGTAGTCGAAGGCGCCCAGGCGAATGGCCTCGCTGGCGCGCTCCATATCCTGATGACCCGTGATCATGATCACCTTGGCGCCGCCGGCTTCACCCTCGTGCTCGCGAAGCAGATCCATGCCTTCGCCGTCGGGGAGCATGAGATCGAGTATCACAAGATCGGGATCCTCGGCATCCCAAAGCTCGCGCCCGTCAGCCAGATTGCCCGCCGAATGCACGGTCAAACCTCGTCCCTTGAGGTGAAGCTCTAAACTGCGGCGCACAGCGGCATCGTCATCGATGATTAAGATCTCAGGCATGTAAGAAACTTACATATTCCAAGCTACAACTGTAAAGATTTTTCCATTTATTCGGGCCGGGTTTTCGGTGTATGGTGGAGACATACCTGAGGAGGATGCCATGAAGCGATTTGCCATTGTGATCCTAGTAGCCCTGGGCCTGGCAGCCTGCGGCGGGCAGTACGACTTCAAGCTTACGAGCACCGCCTTCACCGAAGGCAACGCCATCCCCACCCGCCATGCTTGTGACGGTGAGAATCTATCCCCCGCACTGAACTGGACCGACCCCCCTTCGGGCACCAAGAGTTTCGCATTGATCATGGATGATCCCGACGCGCCCATGGGCACCTGGGATCACTGGCTGATTTTCAATCTCGATCCCGAACTGCGAGGCCTTCCTGAAGCTGCGGGCAACGACCCTGGCAGCGATGGCTTCCAGGGCATCGCCGGAAACAACAGCTGGAGCGTTTTGCGATACGGCGGCCCCTGCCCTCCAGGTGGAGTCCATCGTTACTTCTTCAAGTTCTATGCACTCGACACCATGCTCGACCTGGAGGCCGGCGTGGACAAGGCCACCCTCAGGGAAGCCATGTCGGGTCACATCGTCGCCGAAACTGTGTTGATGGGAACCTACGAACTTATCGAGTAAGAGGAAGGATGATCCGGGCCACCGTGCCCTGGCCTTCTTCGCTATTAACTTCCAATCGCCCGCCGTGCGCTTCCACGCATTTGCGGGCGTTGCTCATTCCTAGACCGGTGCCCTCTTCGCGGGTTGTGTAGAAGGGATCGAACAAGCGCTGAAGCTGGCGCTCGCTCATGCCCCGGCCCCGGTCGGTCACTTCCAAAACGAGCAAGTCGCCTTCGCTCCTGGCAGAGAGACGCACCTGCCCGCCGGCTTCAGACGCCTCCACCGCATTGCTGGTCAAGTTCACGAGCGCACGTAGCAGAATCTCGTAGTCGCCTTCGATGCTTGCATCACTCGCATCAACCTGCAGATCAACTCCAGCCGTAGCCGCTTCGGCCTGCACCTGCTTTGCGCATTGCTTGAGTAGTTCATGCAAATCCAAGGTCTGACGCTGCAATTCCAGCGGACGACTGTAGTCGAGCAGTTCATCGAGCATGCGCTCCAGGCGATCTCCCTGCGCGCGCGCAATGGCAAGCTGTTCGCGCTCGATCTCGCTAAGATCTTCCCGCCGCGCCAGTGCGCTGAGATTCATTTTCAATGCGGAAAGCGGATTGCGCATTTCATGCACCACACCCGCGGCCAAGCGTCCCACGGCGGCCAAGCGTTCGGCGTGAAGCAAGTCACGTTCGTGGCGGGCGAGGTCATCGACCATGGTGTTGAAGGCGGCCGAAAGGCGGCCCAGTTCGTTGCGCCCTTCTGGAAGATTGGGCGGCGACAGGTCACCGGCGGCCACTCGTCCGCTGGCGGCGGCAAGTCGATTCACTGGCCGGGCGAGACCGCGGGACAACAAGGCGCTGAGCACAATAGCGCCGAGCAAGGTTAGAAGCGCGAGGGCCAAGGTCTGCCGAGCCATGGCTGAAAGCGGAGCGAAGGCTTCCGCCGCGTGGATCTCGGCCATCAGCGCCCATCGCTGGCGCGGCATCCACACGTAGGCGCCCAAAACTTCGTCGCCGAGAAATCCCATGTAGAGTTCTGATCCGGTGGCCCCGGCCAGACAGGCGTGCACGCCGGGCGTGGGCATCTTGTGCGTGAACTCGGGCGGATGATTCATGTGGCGCGAGGGCGACAGCATGAGAGTGTCGGCGTCCACCAGATAGGTTTCGCCGGTCTGACCCAGACCCGTGGTGTCGGCGAGTATGGGATACAGAGTCTCCGCCGGATGCATTACCGCGAGAAGAAGGCCGGGGTGACCATCGGCGAGTAGCAACGGCGCGGACAGATGCGCGATGGGCGTGCCGCGTGGACCCGCCGCCACCGCACCAAGACTGGGCGCATCGCTGGTCAGGGCCAGGGAGAGTTCATCCTTTGATGGCAGGGGACAGTCGACCTGTCGCGAACCCGTTTCCGAGAGGATGTCGCCCTTCCCATCGAGCACCAGCATGCGGCGATAGGCGCCTTCCCGGCCCAGATGCGGACGCATGAGATTTTCGAGGTCCGCCTGCCCATCTTCCAGATCGCGTTCGATGAGCGAAGCCAGCTGACCCAGATCGTCCATGCGTTCATCGAACCAGGCGTCCAGCCGCGCGCCTCTTTCGCGGGCCATGTCTTCCATGCGCAACATGGCCGACTCACGCAGTGCGTTGCGCGCTTGTCGATAAGCAGCCACACCCACGGCACTGACCATGAGCAGACTGAGCAGAGCCAGTGTGATGAAAAGCTTGCGGCCGAAGGGGCCGAAAAGTGGCGGGCGCTTGGACATGCTGGGATTATCCTCGGCGGGGTGGGGAAGTCCAGCGGGAAAGCTTAGTACAGGCTCTTGACCATGCCCCAATGAGACTCAGCTGTTGCCGTGGGGCAACCTGCCTCGTAGGTGATCAGGCCGGTCAACTCGTTGGGAGCTTCTCCGCCCAATCCAAGCAAGGTCCAGTTGATGGGCAAGAGTCCGCAGGGACATTCGTAATCCATCTGAACGGTGAGCCAGAATGGGCCGCTGTCGCCGGCGACCATGTGCGAACCGATGTCGTCGGTGGGATGCCACCAGCGAGCCACGTTGGGTGTGCTGTTGTCGAAAGCGTAAAGCCAGAAGTTGGATGCGCCGGTGTCATCGTAGCCCCCGGCCAGCACGGTGACGCAGGAATGGAAGGCGAAGATGAACTCATCTAGCACCGCGCCGTCGGGGCTGCCGTTACCCACCTCGAAATCGAAGGTGACCATTTCGCCGTTTTCCACGGTCCAGGGCCCGAGGAATGTGATGAAGGATCCGCTGATGTCCGCGGCCACCGAGGAGGCGATCAATATGAGTGACAGTGTTAGAAGCCTGAGCATCGATGCACCTTCTGGCGGTTAGCGATTTGCCGAGTTCCTGGTGGGAACCCTCTAATACTAACAGATGCCGCCCTCAGGAGCAAAGATTCGGAAACGGCGGGCGAGGAGCAGGATTAGGATAAACGCCATAAAATAAAAGAGTTGCACCGGAAAAGCGGCCGAGTAAGCAGCCGGATCGATGAGATTCAAAACCCAAAGGCCAGCCGCCAGGACCACCCAACAGCCCTCGCCGGCCCGGAGCCATCGACCCCAGTATTCCAGCACCGCCAAACCTGGCAGGATCACGGCCGCCGAAGCAAGCACCACCAGGCGCTGCACATTGGAGGCCAGGAGAATCTGCACATAGGCCAGAATGAAAAACGGAAGGAAGCGCAGGAAGATCTCACGAGGGCGCCGCAGGACGAAAAAGGGGATCAGCAAAACCAGCGGCCCCCAGCTCCAGATGCTCATTTCTTTGAGGTTGAGCACCGTCGGCGAAGTCAGGCGAGCTAATCCGTGCTCGCGCCAGAGAAAGGCCAGATCAAAATCGGATACCCCGTGATGCACCACGCGCAAATTCTCGGGAAGCGTGGCCAGGTAACTCGCGTCGCCATTGCCCATGGGCATGGCACTTCGAATCGCATAGAGCAAGACCACCGCCGGTAGTGCATAGAGGATGGACTGCATCAGAAGCCGGCCATCCAGCAATTTTCGTGTACGCAAAGTATAGAGAAGCGGCGCAACGAAGATGATGGACTCTTTCACCATCACACCCAGGGCAAGGAGAGTCGCCGCCCAGAGCATGCGTCTCTCGAGGGTGAGCAAAATCACCGCGCCCACGATGCCCAATGCCGCGGCATCACTGAGCCAGAAGTGCATGAGGTTGTACTTTGTCGCCCAGCCCAGGGAGAAAAACAGGAGCATGCCGGCGGCCGAGAGCCGCGGTGAGAATCCGTAGCGACGGGCCGCATAGTAAAGCGTGAGGCCGGCCAGGAAAATTCCCAGCGCGGCGATAATCAAGAAACTGTCGCGATGCTCGAAGGGTAGAACACTTACCGCCAGAGGCACACCTACTCGCCAACAGAAGGGCGCGATGCGGAAATCGAAGACGCCACCGTCAGCCATATGAATGTACTTATGATGATCCCAGGGGCGTTCGAAATCGGGATGCCCGACTTCCACGAAATCGCTGCGAGCCATGAGGCCGATGACCGCCAGCAGGGCCAGAGCGGCCACGATCAGGCGCTCGCGCCAGGCAGGCAGATCAGTCATAGTAGTCCACCTTGCATCCGCATCCGTCCCACATGCGCTCGTAAGTATCCATGCGGCGTTTCAGGAAAGCATTCAGGGCAAAGTCGCTGGGAAAAATACGCAATATGATTTCGCCCTTATCGCTGGTTTCGCGGGCAAGCAGTTCTTCGCCCAGGCTGCGCACTTCGATGCTGTGATCCAGGGCTGCCTCAACCTTGCGCAAGGGCTGGCTGGTGGAGACCACGGCTTCCCATTCCTCGGGGCTCAGGATGCGGTAGCCCCCACGAGCATCGGCGAAAATGGCTTGTGTATCTGGCATATTCCCCCTCCTCGACGGCCCGCCTAACTTAGCTCGGCGGCGCAGCTTTGCAAAGCAACTTGAACGCGGGCGCCAGCCCGGTTATCCCTTGTGCTATGAATCGCTATACTCGCCAAAAGCTTTTCGCCCCCCTGGGCGCACCCGGGCAAGCGCGCCTTCAGAATTCCACCGTGCTGCTCGTGGGCGTGGGCGCTACGGGATCGGTCTTGGCCGAGTCTCTGGTTCGGGCGGGCATTGCTGAGCTGCGCATCTTCGATCGCGATCTGGTGGAGGAAGGCAATCTTCCCCGTCAGGCACTTTACACGGAAGAGGACATCGGGCAGCCCAAGGCCAAGGCGGCCAAGGTGCGGCTGGCGGCTATCAATTCCAAGGTGAAGCTTGAGGCCCAGATAGCCGACGCAAGGCCAGGGCTCATGGAACCCTGGCTTGATGGCGTCGATCTTATTCTCGACGGCACCGACAATTTTCGCACGCGCTTCATGCTGAACGATCTGGCCCATCAGCGAAATATTCCGTGGATCTACACCGCCGCCCTCGGCGAAACGGCCATCTGCATGCCGGTGCTCCCCGGCGAGACCGCCTGCCTGGAATGCCTTTACCCGGATATGCCCGAGGATGGTCTCAGTTGCGACACCGGCGGCGTGCTCTATCCAGCAGTGCTGGCGGCGGCGGCCATGAGCGCGGCCGAGGCCATGAAGATTCTCGCGGGGCATCCTGAAGCGATCATTCGCAAGCTGCGACATCGTGAAATCTGGTGTGGGCGGCGGGCGAATTTGGCCACCGATCAGGCGCGGGAAGACTGCCCGGCCTGCGCAGGAAACTATCGGCACCTTGGAACGGTAGACCAAAAGCTATACGTGGTCGCCCGCTGTTCTAATTCCTGTCAGATCAGCCCCGCCGCCGGAACCGCCCCACCAAACTTGGACACTCTGGCCCAAAGGCCAGGTGCCCGGCGCGGACCCTATGCCCTGGAGATCGAACAGGACGGTATTGCCTTCCGTATTTTCCCCGACGGACAGGCCATCGCCGAAGGAAGTGGGAACCGAAACAAGGTGACCTCACTTTATCGCAGACTCATGGAGGAGGACGCCCGATGAGCCGAGATTGGCTGCGCGGATTGACCGGCGGCAAAACACGAGCCGAACGCTTCCCAGGCGATGTGGTCTGGTCGCGCACCCTCGCCGTGGCATTCGGCGGGCTTTTCGTGTTCCTGCTACCCGCCGCATTCGGCGGACTCAGCGTCCTCGGGGGCTGGCTGCAGGTAGCTGCGGCCGTCTTCGCCTGGTGGTCGGCCATCAGCCTGCTCTTCATCGAAACCCGTGCTCGACTTTTCTGGATGACTTGGCTCGGGCTATCAGTGGCCATCATGCCCTTTACCATCATGCTGGGGTGGACCTCATTCCCCTCGGGCATCATGAGCCTGATTTTCCTCATCTTCCGCAAGTACCGGCCTCTGGGCTTGCTCAGTTCGAAACGCCGCGCGCTTACCGGACTCATCGCCTTCTTCTCCATGTTGCTGGTGGCCGGCGGCGTCAGCGGCCGCGCGGGCGGGTTGCCCGGCGATATCGTTCAGTGGGCCGGCAATTCGGTGGCCTTCTTCTGGCTCTTCGTTTTCCTGGGGATGATCCTGGGCACGCGCCTGCACTTTCTCAGGCTCAAACCCAAACTGGCCGTAGTGGGTTTGCTGTTTTCATCCGCCGTGATCTTCGTTGTGATCCTGGTGACTCTGCTCTCCTTCTTCGCCCTCGGAGGCATTCAGGCCAGCCGCGGGCGTGGGCTGTTTTTGGAGTTCGCCAAGAATGCATCCCAGGGTGAGATTCCCGTGGAGCGCGTTTTCGACACGCGATTCAGCGTCTCACTCGCGCCGGATTCTCTCTTTGTTCCCAGCGCACCCGAATGGCTGCCCGACTTCGTAACCATGTTGCACACGCCACTTCCCGATAGCCTGGAAATGGAAAACGATCAGGGCGAAACGGTCATCGTGGCTCGCAACGGCCAGCCCGGCACACTGGGTAGATCCGCGCCCTACGGATATTGGGCCTCCAAAGACACCACCGCCTTCTTCGCCGTGGGCAAGGAAGTCTGGTGGATGGATCTCAAGGGCTTCGGCACCGAAGATCCACGCCTGGACGGCTATCTCGTGAACGAGAAGCCGCTGAGTTATCTGTCGAGTTTGCTTCATCAAGATGTGAACTTGGTGAGCAATCCCGGACTTCGCGTGGAGATGAACGATAGCTTGGTGCTGCGCCCCGACTCCACGCGCGAAGCCTTCAGCATTCGCGCCACCTACATGCCCGACGACGCACCGCCCGACTCCTTGGCCAAGGGCTTCGGTTGGAAGCCACTGGCCAACGGATTCGCGAATCTCAATGTGATCCACATGGCCGAAACGAATTTCCGCATCGATGTGCTGGTGATGTCCTTCTCCATGCGGCTGAAAGCCGTCATGCAGGACTTCAGCCCCGACAACAATTTCTTCACCAGCGCGATCATGATTAGCCTTGGCATCTTGGGAATCTTCCTGCTGATCATTCAGATCATCGCGGGAACCTTCGGGGTGCGCATTACCGCCGGCGTGACCAGTGCCGTACGCAAATTGCATGACGGCACGAAACGCCTGGCCGAAGGTGACTTCGACACGCAGATCGATTTACCCAACGAAGATGAATTCGGCGACCTGGCCGATTCTTTCAACACCATGTCATCGGCCGTGAAGCGCGGACGCGAAGAAGCGGTGGCCCGCGAACGCCTGGAGCGCGAGTTGGGATTGGCCCGAGAAATTCAGCAACGCCTGCTCCCCCACCAGATGCCGCAGGTGCCCGGCTTCGAAGTAGCGGGACTCAGTTTGCCCAGTCGCCAAGTGGGCGGCGACTACTTCGACTTTATCGACCTACCCGATGGTCAAATGGGCATTGCCGTGGCGGATGTGTCAGGTAAGGGCATTCCCGCCGCCATGCTCATGAGCAACCTGCAGGCGAGTTTGCAGGGACAGCTGATTCACTCCAATCGCGCCGCCGAAATTGTGGAACGCATGAACGAACTCTTGGTGCAGGCCACCGAACCTCACATGTTCGCGACCTTCTTCTGTGGAATCCTAGATCGCGCCACATCGAAGTTCACCTACACCAATGCCGGGCACAATCCGCCCATGCTCTGCGGCGCGGATGGAAGTTGCCGCGAACTTCAGGCCGGCGGTTTGATTCTGGGAATGCTTCCCATGCAGAGCTATGGACAGGAAGAAGTGATTCTTGCCCCCGGCGACGTGATCGCTCTGTTCACCGACGGCATTACGGAAGCGGCTTCCACCGAAGATTTTGAACCCGAGGAAGAAGAACAGTTCGGCGAAGAGCGTTTGCTGGAAATTGTGCAGGCGCATCGGCATCAGTCCGCCGGCGAGATCAAGGATGCGGTGATGCGCGCTGTGGCGGACTTCACGCATGGGGTGAGTCAGAGCGACGACATTACGCTGGTGGTGATTAAGCGGGTTGAGGGATAGGGATGAGGAAAACAAATCCACCCAGGAAACTGTTCATTTTTTCTCTGCCAAGTGCGCTTCTAGTGGCAGGTGCAATCCTGGCCATCAGATTAGCACTTGAAGTATCACACCAGACGAGCCTTCCAGAACTTCTACGTGGTACCTTACTCTATTGGTGGGTCGGCCTTATTTATTTCCCACTCGGAATTACTGGCCTAGTTAACCCATTTTACAATACTTTTGACTCTGTCCGCGCGGACATAGAAGGATACATTATTGCTGGCTATGCCCTGTATCTGCTAATCACGCTCATTGGAACGATTCGACCCAATAAACCCCTGCTTGTGTATTTCTGGATCATACTTGCAGCAAACATAATTGGTTGCCAGATGAGTTTCTCTCTTCCGATGTAGCCTATTCTATCTAAGTTTAAGTATTCGCAAGACCTTGCTCCCCTCACGATCCCTCACAAAGTACATACCACTGGGAAGAACATGGTTGTCTCTAGCCTTCCCATTCCAACTTACTATGCCTGTCCCAGTAATAGTCTGAACACTTTGCCCTCGAACATTGAAGATCTCGATTACAATCAACTCACTGTCGACCCCAAGCGAGAAGCTCACACGATCCCAAAACGGATTCGGCCAGGCCACAAGCCGCGGCTCGACCATCGGTACATCCACCGATGTCGGATCGTCGTCCACCCGGGTGGAAAACAGCGCGTCCGGCGCGGCGATGGGCCGCGTTTCCATGCGGCCTGAATTGTCTGCACCCTGCACATAGTATTCGATATCTGCGCCGGGCTCGGTGCCGGGAACGAAAGCCTCCAGGCTATCGGGCCCGGCAATGGGCATCATGGGCACTTCGTTGAAGAAGGCGTCACCGGCGCGGCGCCAGAAGAGCGAGCAGGCGGAATAATCGAGACCGGTTTCCGAGCGATCATCCATCAGCGCACGCACTGAGTAAGGCGCTAGTGGAATCTCAGCCGGCGGCGGAGCCACATCCACATAGAGCATACTGCGATCGAAAACGCCCATGGTACGGCAGTGCAGCGCGTCGTAGTCGTACCAACTGCCGGTGAACCCGATGACCTCGTAACCGGGCATGGCGTCGGCGTAGATCTGCGCGGCGTCGGCATCTTCGGGAATGCCCTCGAAGGGCAGGAGCACCTTCTTCCCGAGAATCAGTGAGTTCGTGTAGGCCGGCGCCACACCGCCGAAGGGACCGCACTCTATCCGCACGATTTTGTAAGGATTTCCATAGCAACTCGTGCGTGATTCAAGTTCATCCACCAGCGCTTCCACAGCCCAGTAGTCGGCGTGGCCGTAGTTCAGCTTCTTACAGAGAATCGTTTCTTCATCGAGCATCTTGGCCACGCAGTCGATGTGCTGAATGCCGTAGCTCTCCCAGTTGGGCAGCACCACTTCTTCTCGAATGCCGAAATACTGCTCGAGCCCAGTGCGCCAAGCTCCTTCGCTAATGCCCCAGTCGTTGTTCTCGTCGAGTTGCACCTGCGTGCAAAATCCGATGCCGTGCCCGTCGGTCATGTGATTGCCGCCGGTTAGCACGATGGGCGCTTCCCAGTTCGTCAAGCCAAGGTAGCTGGCGAACTCGCCATTGGTGTCGTCGTCCTGTTCCCAACCGCGAGGCGTGCCGCGTCTGCCCACCCAGGGATATCCATCGAATAGCGGATCGCCCAAACCCCAATCGCCATTACCGTCGAATACAAACTGCGGACCCCAATCGCGCGTCCAGTGCGAGTAGGTATCGGCGAGCACCCACTCCACGTTGTCCATGTTCACGCCATTGTTGTAGAAAGCACTGGTGGCCTGGTTGATCTGGTAATCGCGGATGAGTGTGTAGACGATCACGTCTTCGCTCATCTCCGCCACAAGCGGAATCGAGATACCCAAAGGCCAGCGGATGAGCACGCCCTCCACCGGTTCCCACTCGGCGCACTGACGCGCGGGTTGAGGCGGAGCGGCGAGAGCTGAAGCAGAGAGAATCAGGCAGAAAAGGGCGAGGATGATGTTGCGCACGGAAGCCTCCCAGAGGGGCACGATTATAGCACGATGAGGCGGCTCGCGCAGAGTGAGTTGCTGCGAGGCCCTCTCTATAAATCAGGGCTATGCGCCTGATTTTTCAGCAATCCAGCAATATCGCTTGATTCTCAGACAGCTTTGAATAGTCCGATCACAGGCTAGCCGGAATTCCTCTCCCAGGCGAAATCTCGGGCTGCGAAAGCCATCGCCACGACTTGAATTTCGGACGCACCTGACCATACTTCCAGGCTGCTAACCCACCCGGCAAGCGTCCAAGGAGGAACGATGGCCCACGGAATCTTCAAGCTCCCCGTCCCTGTGAACGAGCCCATCATGGGCTTCGAACCCGGCAGCCCCGAGCGCGCCGCTCTGCAGGCCAAGTACGATGAAATGGCCTCCAAGAAGATCGACATTCCGCTGGTCATCGGCGGCAAAGAAATCCGCACGGGCAAGACAGCCACCTGCGTCGTTCCCCACGATCACGGGCACGTGCTCGCTGAGTATCACCTGGCCGGTAAGAAGGAAGTCGAGATGGCCATCGCCGCCGCGGCCAAGGCGCGCAAAACTTGGGCGAAAATGCCCTGGCAGGATCGCGCCGCCATCTTCCGGCGCGCGGCCGACCTGCTCGCCACCAGTTGGCGCGACACAATCAACGCGGCCACCATGCTCGGACAGAGCAAGAACGCATTCCAGGCCGAGATCGACGCCGCTTGCGAGCTCATCGACTTCTTCAATTTCAACACGCACTACATGCAGGAAATCTACAAAGAGCAGCCGCCCTACAGTCCTAAGGGAACTTGGAACCAGCTTGAGCAGCGCCCCCTGGAAGGTTTCGTGTTCGCGGTGACGCCGTTCAACTTCACGTCCATCGCGGGCAACCTGCCCAGCGCTCCCGCCATGATGGGTAATGTGGTCATATGGAAACCGGCCTCGAGTTCGGTTTACAGCGGCTGGTTCCTCATGAAACTTTTCGAAGAAGCGGGCGTGCCGCCAGGCGTCATCAACTTCGTGCCCGGCCCCGGCCGCCTGGTCGGTCCCATGGTGCTGGTGCATGAAGATTTGGCCGGCATTCACTTCACCGGCTCAACCCCCGTGTTCCAGGATATGTGGAAGACCGTTGGCGACAACATCGCGGGATACAAAACCTACCCGCGCATCGTCGGCGAAACCGGCGGCAAGGACTTCATCGTCGCGCATTCCAGCTCCAAGCCCGACGAGGTTGCCACGGCCCTGCTACGCGGCGCCTTCGAGTATCAGGGACAGAAGTGCTCGGCCGCCAGCCGCGCATACATTCCCAAGAACATCTGGGGACGCGTTGAGAAGAAGCTGTTGAAAGATCTGGCCACCGTGAAGATGGGCACACCCCGCGACTTCACCAACTTCGTGAACGCGGTCATCGACAAGGGCGCCTTCAAGGACATCACCGCCTACATCGACTACGCCAAGAAAAGCAAGAAGGCGAAGATCATCGCGGGCGGGAAGTACGACGATAGCAAGGGCTACTTCATCGAGCCCACCGTGGTCGTAACCGAGGATCCGCATTTCAAACTGATGGAAGAAGAAATCTTCGGCCCTGTGCTGACCATCTATGTCTATCCAACGGCAAAGTGGAAGCAGACCCTGGAGCTGGTGGACAACACCAGTCCCTATGCGCTAACCGGCGCGGTTTTCTCCAGCGATCGCGAAGCCTTGATCGAGGCGCGCGAAGCACTGGTGAACTCGGCGGGCAACTTCTACATCAACGACAAGCCCACGGGCGCCGTGGTCGGGCAGCAGCCCTTCGGGGGTTCGCGTGCCAGCGGAACCAACGACAAGGCCGGAAGCCACCTGAACCTGTTGCGCTGGGTCACCCCGCGCACGGTGAAGGAGAACTTCCTGCCGCCCACGGACTATCGCTATCCCTTCCTCAAGGAAGACTAGCGAGTTTCGTTTTTGGAAAGATTGGCGGGGCCGGCTGGCCCCGCCATTTTCGTTTAGTAGAGTGTCTTCACCCGAGACCAACTGACGTTTTCAACGGCCGGCCAGCAATTGCTGCAGCCCTGACCTTCTGCACCGATGCCCTTGGGAAGGCAAGGAGAGTCCGCGCAAAGGGTGAAGTCGGCCCAGCCATAATCGCAGAAGAGTGGATGCTCTTCGACCGTACCGGTCTCCATACCCTCAAGATCGTCTGAAACCGTATTGCCAAAAACACAAGTGAATACAAAATCGACACTGGCGTCAGCTGTGGAGGTCGACGCGGGTCCCTCGTTAAAGGCGATAATGTTCCAAACAAGCTCGAGCGTCGACCAACCATAGGCGACACCAGCCCCATCATCGGCCTGGTTACCGACAATTGTGTTGTGCTCGAAACGGCCGTTACTGTCCCACAAGCCGATACCACCACCGGAGCTGAAACCCGATGAGTTGTCGACGATGAGATTATCGTAGATGAGACAACCATGCACGGCTCCGAAGTTCATCGCATCGAAGGCCATGCCTCCACCGCTTCCCGAGGCGACGATGTTGTCGTGAACGTCGCAATTGTCGATGAAGCCCGAGAATGAGTCGGCAAACAACCCTCCACCCATATGTGTAGCGGTATTGTGGGACAGATCGGAATTGAAGAGATTCACCGTGTCGACTATGTAGGCACCCCCTCCCCGCGCATTCTCACCCTCCGCCGTGCAGTGACGGATATTGCAATCGGAAATCTTTACGAGACCCACAGCGAAAATGCCGCCACCATAGAGCGCACGACAGTGTTCGATACTGCAGTTGAGAATATGCACACCGCTCATGCTATCCACGTAGATGCCACCGCCCAAGGTGATATTCCCTCTAAGGTCGTACCCAGGCGCGTTTCCGTACTCGATGCGGCAGTACTGGAATATTGCTAGATCGGAAACACTGATGTGCCCCCACTCCAGTTGGCCGTCGTTGCGCGAGAAAAGAATGGAGTCGTTCACCGTTCCAACGGCCACCAATGATCCGTTCACATCAAGGGAATAGGGTCCGTTGAAGAGCACCTCCACACCGGGTTCGATGATCAGTTCGGCACCTGGCTCAACCGATATGGGACCCTGCACCACATAGGGTGACTCGCCGGCCGTCCATGTGCCAAAGACGTCTCCCGGCCCAACGTCGGTGGCCAGAGCAACAGTTGATGTGAGTAGAATCAGCGAAAGCGTGGCAATCTTCCCAAAATGCATGAGCACCTCCTGACGCAACTATGCGCCATACCCGAATAAGGTACAAGACAAGTTAGCCCGAAATGGGAAGGCTGGCGGGACCGGGTGGCCCCGCCAATTGCTAGTACAGCGCTTTGACCTGACTCCAGGTCAAGTTCTCCGTGGCCGGCCAGCAGTTGCCGCAGCCCTGACCCTGGGCACCGATTCCATCGGGAAGGCAGGGAGAGTCGGCACATAGAGAGAAGACACCCATACCGTAGTCACAGAAAAGTGGATGCTCCATGATGGTGTTTGTGTCGACTCCATCCAACAAATCAGAGCCAGTGTTTCCAAAGGTGCAGTTGTAGTCAAAAACCACCGGGCAGGGATCAACGTCGGCGGTTGCGTCACCTCTGTTGAAGGCAATGATGTTCCGGTTAATCTCACTGCTGGCATTACCGAAGGCGATTCCGGATCCCAGATCCGCTTCGTTGTCTACGATGGTGTTGTTGTGGATTGTCCCGGTGCCGTACCAGAGAAAGATGCCACCACCGTCGGACCAGGTTTCAGCCACTGTGTTTGACCAAACGTGATTGAAGCGCACGACACCATCCATGATAAAGAGTGCAATGCCTCCACCGTGACCCTCCCTAACATGATTATGGCGAACGTAGTTCGCTTCGATTTCACCTATGAATGAGTTGGCTGAAATTCCACCGCCCAGAAATTCTGCTACGTTCTCATAGATTTCACAGTACATAATCGTGGCACTACCAGAGGTGATTATCCCTCCACCTTCTCCGTTGAGTCCATCTGCCTCACATCGCCTTACAATCGACCAGCCGATGGTGCTTGTTTCCGATAAATAGACTCCACCGCCTTCTTCGCCACGGCAATCCTCGATGACACAGTTGCTCATGAGTAGCTGGGAGTTGGCGTTCGAATAGATTCCCCCACCATTCTTGATGTAGGGGCTCGCAAGCTGGGAGGCATTTCCACCAGAGATCCGGCAATACTCGAACTGATGGGGAAGCCACTGGTCACTAACTAGTTCGATGTGGCCCCAGTCGCTACGTCCGGTATGGGGCATGAAGATAATCGAGTCCACCGCGGTACCTTGGGCCATGAGGACTCCGATAACCTTCAACACATAGGGTCCATTGAATCGCACCTCCACACCCGGCTCGATGGTCAATTGCTGAAGGGAGGGTACGGTGAGGTGTCCTTGAACGATGTAGGGTGAACCTCCCGCCGTCCATGTTCCCGTGACGTTACCGGGACCCACATCAGTTGACAGAGTTGCAGAGAAACTCGACAGAAGCATCACAATCATCATTCGTCCTAAACACCTCATAAGCACCTCCCTAGGCGCATACTGAGGAGACTTCAGTAATCCGGCAAGCTGAATTGTTCGCAACCCTGAGCACGAGCCTTTGGGGCACAATCCATTGAGATGCAAGGGATTAAACTGCGTAAGCTTCGGGTAACACACTAACGGTATTCTTCCTACGATTCAAAGACCGGCCCCGCGATGGGAAGGGCCACTAGGAAGGAAGGCCTCATGTCCACATTCGTGGTCACGTTTTTAGGTGATGCTTCGGAGAAGTTCTACGGTCGCGCGCGGCATGTGGCAACGGGCGAAGAGGCGAAATTCTCTTCGGTCACCGACCTGCTCGTTTTCTTCGAAGAGATGAATGCCGTCAGTGGATTGAAGGAGGCGGCCTTTGCCCATCAAGATACGAAAGTCGACCTAGAAGATCCCGGCTAGTTTAATCCAAGGGAATTCGCCTTTTCGGCAAGCTCCTGCATCCTGGCAGAGGGAAGCAGATCTAACTCTCGGATCATGATTTCCTCGTATCGATGATAATCTTCCAAGGCTTCCCGTCGATGACCCAAAGCGATCTGCGCCCTTACTAGATGATAATGAAAGTCTTCCTCATAGGCATCCATCGATAAACCTCGCCTGCAAAGGGCGGGAATTCGATCAAACTGCCCAGTGGATTCATAGGCTTCGAGCAAACAAACGATGGCTCGCCTGCAGCGATCTCGTAGGTGCTCCCGCTCTTCCACAGCAATTTCTTCGTAAGGGCTCTCTGAAAGGAAGTCACCTTGGTAAAGGCTTAATGCATTTTCATAGTGTGCCACCGACTTATCCATGGCTCCACTTTTCCAAAGCTCATCGGCCTTTCCAATTTCCGATTCGAATTCTTCCACATCGTAGAAATGGCCCTCACCAGGCTCCAAGCGACAAGCCTCGTTGCGATGACGCACATAGTGGGATAGCCGAGCCTCATCGAGATTTGGCTCTAGCGCTTTTCGCAGAAGGAAAACGCTCTGTCGCAAGTTGTTCTTCGCCTTGGGAGGATCTGCCTCAGGCCAAAGATTATCGAGCACCTGCTCTTGAGGAATCCACAAGAATCGTTTGGACAACAACAACTGAAACAAGCGAAGGGCACGTTTAGATTTCCACTGCCCGAAGTGAATCTCATGACCACCCACACTCACCACGAGTGGACCCAAGGCCGATATTTGCATGGGCGCGCTAGGCGCTTGCTCAAGTTCCTCGGCTGCTTTGCTGGAGGAAGCATCATCGCCACCTATAGCCATTCGCTTAAGCACGGCCTGCGCATCTCCACCACCGATTTGACTCAGCAATTCCACCGCTCGAAGTCGAACCGACTCGGATGCGTCTTCACTGAGTTTCAGAAGTTCGGGCAATGCAAGGTGGCCCAGGCGGGAGAGCAACCTTTCCACATAGTCGGCTTCCACATCGAGTCGAAGTGCACGGGCAAGTAACCTGGGTGCGCGCTCCCGCTCGATAACCAGGAATAGGTTTTCGTGCTCCATTCCCGCTACACCTGCCAGAAGCACTTCGAAAAGTTCGCGGGCTTCGGCATCACTCGGGCTAAGGACATCTGCCCGTAGCAATAGAAGATGATGAAGGTGCGAAGAGGAACCTACACTGCGAAAAAGCTTCTCGGCCCTGTCCCAGTATTCCTTTGTACGTTTCTTGCGGGTTTGCTCAAAACAACGCCCCAGCGTGAGATTGCACTGACCCTCAAGCTGGCGCTCCTTCATGCTTATCGCTACTTCCAGGGCATGTTCCGCGTGACGGCGCGCGGCATGACGATTTCCCTCGGCCAGCGCAGTGTCCGCGAGACCCAAGAATGGAATGCACTGAAGTTCGGCTTCACCGAGTTCTTGTCCCATGCGCTCGGCTTGCTCGAAGTGAGCCCGAGCTGAATCGAGGCTTCCGTCGAATAGATCGCAGCGGCCGAGGGTGAAGTGGCAAATGCCGATCATGATGGAATAAGGAAGGCTCTCGGCCTGGCGCAATGCTGTTTCGGAATATTGCCTCGCTTCACGCATGTCCCCGGCTGTATACATGACCCAGCCGAGAACTCCCAGGCTATGACAGATTCGGCGCGGATCTTTTAGCTTTCGAAAGATGGAAAGCGAACGACGAACGGCGCTTTTTGCCTTCTTGAATTCGCCCATGTAGGTGTGAACATTGGCAGCGAGTAAGTAGAGTACACGCCCTTCGCCGACTTCATCTTTACTTCGGCGAAAGATGGCTTCGGCTTGAAGCAGGAAAGCTTCGCCTTCCGCATAACGACCAAGATCACAGGCCGACACGCCACGCAAGCCAAGGATTCGCCCTCGAATGCTCGAGCTGATGGGTCCAGGTTCGGCAAGGGCTTCATCACATAGTTTCAGACAGGCTCGATACTGCCCTTTGCGCATTTTGAGTTGCGCCAGAAGTGTTATGAGCTCAACCCGACGTTCGGATTTCTTGCAGATTTTCAGCGCCTGCCGATATCGGATTTCAGCTCGCTTCCACCGCCCCCCTGCTTCGTGAACGCGTCCGATTGCAGTTAGGGCACCCGGGTGTTTTGAGAGTGTCGTGGAGGGCAGGTTTTCGAGTGCCTCATAGATTTCATCGAATCGACCTGATTCAAGAAGACGCTCGCCCAGCTTATCGACCAGCTTGAGGGAAGATTCCGCATCGCCCGCGGCCGAGTAGGCGTAGACAGCCTCCACCCAAAGTTCCCGTTTGCGAAAAGCGGCACCGGCTGCCTTCTGAAGCTCGCGCATTTCCTTTTCGCTGCTTTCCGAAGCCAGACGAAGGCGAAGAGCATCGCGAAACAGTTGATGGTATCGATAGCTTCCGCTTCCATCTTCACAAGCGAAGGTGAAGAGATTTCCCTTCACCAGTTTTTTCAATACGGACGCACTGTTCTTCTGGCCCAGGATTTCGTCGCAGAGATCTGCTTCCAATCGAGGTAGCAAAGACGAGCGCATGAGAAAGCGCTGCATCTTTGCGCTCAGTTGATTGAGTACCTCCTCGGCGAAATAGGGAAACCACCCCACCTCAGTACTTTGAAAATGATCGAGGGTTTCCTCAATCTGCCGATGAGATTGTCCCGATAGAAATTGAAAGAATATCTCAAGACCTGCGGCCCAACCTTCCGTGAGAGAGGCGATGCGACGAGCCTGACCCGACTCCAGAGCCAGATCAGGAATGCGAAGGCCGAACAGACGCTCAACCTCTTCTTCACTAAAGGCCAGGTCCTTCGTTTCTATTCGCGACGCCTCGCCCTGGGATTGAAGTCGCATGGCAGAGATATCCAGATGTTCGCGCGAAGATAGAACTAATGTGCAAGATGGAGGCATGAAACGGATGAGACGCTCGATATACTGAAGTGTTTCTCGTGAGGAGGCTAGGGTGTGGACATCGTCGAAAACAATCAGACGACCTCTGCGCTCTTTCCGCAGAGCTGTAACAAAAGCGGCCAACACGCGTTCGGAACTTGGCGTGCCGCCCCCCGCCATTTTCCGCGCGTCCTCATTCAGGGATTCAAGTAGACGTTCGGACAAGCGTTCGGGATCCGCATCCAGGTCGTTGAGTGTGAACCAGGCACAAGGACGACGCTCGCTGCTGGCGCGATCACTTAGGAAACTCGTCTTTCCGAATCCGGCCCCTGCCGTGACCAAGATCAAGCGCTTGTTTCTGCATTCTTCCCATAGAGAATCCAGACGCGGGCGTGCCAGCAACCCTACTGACCTCTTGGGCAGATTGAATTTACTGGCTCGAAAACTGGGCGGCATGGTTTCGATCTCACTGGCTATAGGGAAGTCCCCGATGGACTTATCCTAGCACGCTCCGCTTTCGAGATCAGCTTTCCAGAACCATCAGTCCGAAATCGCTCTTTCGGTGCGGCCCAAAAAAATCTTAAGATTTTTAAGGCGAGACTTGAAACTTTTAATCATCTAGCCGAGTATTGCTCTCATACAGGAGGTGGACATGGACATTTCAAAGATTTCCTGCCCGGATTGCGGAAAAGCCATGACCCTGACCCGAGCCAGTTGCACAGAGTGCCAGGTGACCCTCGAGGCCGAGTTCGAAGTGTCGGCTCTGGGCAAATTGAGCCAGGACGATCAGATCTTCGTCATGGCCTTTCTCCACCACCATGGATCCATCCGGAAGATGGAAAGCGTCTTCGGTATCAGCTATCCCACGGTGAAGAATCGTCTGAACGCGGTCATCGATCGCCTGGATGCCAATTTCCAAGTTCCCAGCACGAACTCAATCGTACTCGAGCAATTGGCCAAGGGCGAAATATCTGTCGAAGAGGCCCTGGAAAGGATGGAGGAATGATTCCCTCACTGCTCATGATGCGTTTCGGGCGAGAGCGCCGTTTTTGGCTTCCTCTTCCCTTCTTCCTCATTTGGCCCTTCTGGATTCTGGGATGGCTGATCTGGTTGATCACTACCCTCTTCAATCGAGCAGCCGCTCTCAAGATCGCGCTGGTTCAAACTTTGTTGTGGAATCTGCGCGGACTCACGGTGGACGTGAACGCAGAGGACGGCAATCAAATCTACTTTCGATTCATATAGCGAGGTGACCCATGAATAGCGAACGCAAACTTATTCTCGACATGTTGGCCGAAGGCAAAATCACGGCGGATGAAGCCGAACGTTTGATCTCAAAGCTCGGCCATGCCGCAGAAACCGTAGAGGTCGTGGAACATGACTCTCCCAAGCGGGGCAAACTGAAGTACCTGCGCGTCCTGGTGGAAAGCAAGGACGGCGACAATGTGAATGTGCGCGTCCCCCTCGCACTTGTGAAAGCGGGTATTAAACTGAAGGGCGTCATCCCGAAAGAAGCTCATGAGAAAATGTACGCGAAAGGTGTGGATTTGGACGCCCTGAGCTCGCTGGACGAGGAGGAGCTGCTTGAAGCGCTCCGCGACTTGCAGGTCGACGTGGATTCTGATCAAGGCGATACGGTGAGAATATTCTGCGAATGATCAGAGCGAGCGGAAGGAAGAAAAGCAAAGCGCTGCCATCGCTTCGAATCGAATCAATAGCTTCGCTTGCTCTTTGCGAAACAGACTCTCCTAGAATTGGAGAGAAATTCCAAAACGCACTCCGAGGGATTCGATGAGCCAGCCTTCCTGCTCATTGCGCCGTCGATCCACTCCATCATAAGGATCTTCTACTTCGTGTCGAGTTTCGACAAGGTTCTGGTAGATGGCCCGGTTGGAGTACTCAGCATGAATGCTGAGCCAGTCCAGGATTTCCCAGGCCGACCCGAAGAACACAGATACCCCCGAGGTAGTCGTCTGACTACTACTACTAATATAGCGCATGGTGATTTCTTCATATCGATCATACAAGTAACTGTTCTCAGCACTGTACTCGGAGTATCCGTAGACAAGCCCGAGCCCATAGTACATTGAATGCTTCCCATTCCGATGATATCGAAGGACATCCAGGTAGTAGTTAGCGTACCTATCTCTATATGATTCCCCATACTCATAAAGCGTGTATGGATCCCAGGCTGCGCGATACTCGAAACTATAATCGTCTTGATTCTGATAGTAGGAAAGACCAATGCGAACACTGAAAGAGCGAGTCAGATCGAATTGATAGGAAAGGAGGCCAGCTTTGAATGACTCGATTCTGAATCCGGAGCCCAGACTGAACTGAATGGATTGGCGTTTGGGGTTTGTATCACTGTTGGCAAAAGCCATTGAAGGACAACCCAGATGCCAAAGCAAAAGCAAACCAAGCAAAACAAGAGACCTGTATATAAACTGCTGGAATCTCATTTCACTCCTAGAAGTAAACCGAAAGCCCTAAGACGATGGAACTCATGTTGAAATCCCAACCCTTGCTTTCCCGGTAACTCAAGTAGCTTTCCTCAAACTCAATCTCATTCCAGTACTGCCTCACACGATCGGTCTTTTCGTAAACTAACTTGCCGCCATACTCCGCATGGATAGCGAATCTAGAGGCCAGGGGCAGGTGAACTCCCACGCTCACTTCCCCACCGATGTAAGAGCTTTTGTATTCTTCCGCTTCCCGGGTTTGGTAGAATTCATAATCACCCCATTGAAAATAGACGTTGTCATATCGACTTCGTCTGAATTCGACATAGGGTCCCGCTCCAATAAAAGCCGATACCGGTTGACTCTGAGTGTAGTAAGTGATTTGAACTCTACTAATAAAACCTCGATTCCATTCTTCCAAATCCTCTGAGCCCTCATCATAGTAGTAAGGGCCGTCAGACAATCCTGTCTGATGGCGAATCTCATAATTCCTTGACCAGTAACTCACTCCACCTCGAAGAGCCCAATTGTTCCATGGAAAGACCTGATAGGAAACGGCGTTGTTTTTAAAACTGGATAAAACAAAATCATAGTAGAAGGCAAAATTCAGCGCCTGGTCGCCTTTGCGATTAGAATTGAACCGAGAATTAGATTCCATTGCGTGGGAAACAATTGGAATTGCGATCAGCATACACGCCAGAGAAGTACAGCGAAGCCAATGATACAAAACAACCCCCGAGCACCTGAGAACACTAATCGACTCACTCAGAACGATAGAGTATCGCCTCGCTCAAATTAAATCAATAATCAACTACCAGCGGGGGAGTCTAGGGTTACCCCGCGCCTGCGAGCCCATCGAAGCATCCAGAATAAAACCGCAAGGTTCACCACGACGCCAATGATGCCACGTTCAGGACCGTAGACATCGATGGGTTGAATTCCCAAAGCGCCGGTCTTCACACCATATCCGAAAAAGATGTAGGCCAGCCCATTCCAAACGGCATGGGCAGTAATAGGAACAAGTAGCGACCCCGTGGCGAGGCGGAGGGTTCCCCAGGTAAGTCCGAGCAATAACACATTAGTGAGATAAACGGGAATCTGTGCCGCCGGTAGGATGAAACCTTCCTCGATGATGGGTACGCCCACGTGCCAGGCCGTGAAAGCGAGGCTGGTCCAGATAAGAGTTCGGCGATTCGTCCATCCTGCTCAGATGGCCATCCCCCAAAGTGCCCCTCGGAAGAAACCTTCTTCGGTTATCAGAACACCAATCCAGGTGGATAGGGTCATCAAACCCAACTTGGCGATCAGAGGCATGGAGTCTTCATAGCCGTAGGAAATCCGACCGAAAATCAAAGCGGCGAGTGCCGGCGAGGCCAAAAAGAATTGTCATGTTGCCAATTCTCATGATCCCTCCTGAGTTGAATCCTCCGGAATCACAAACTCCGTATCCAGATCATCCAGTTTTTCCAGCATGAACTTTCGCGCATCTTGGATGGCCTGATTGTAGACTTCCGGCCCAAGCTTGCGAATGAAGAAATCCAGCAGGCGCTCCGCCTGATACTCGCTAAGCGTTTCATCGAAGGTTTCCAGATAGAATGCGTTGAGTTTCCCGAGGATATCTCCGCGACGCTCATCGCTTAGCTTAATAGTCATGGTTTTCCTCTTTGAGTTCCGTTGAGTCCGGGGCAGCGGCTTCGTGCTTGAAAGCTCCCGTTCGCAAGAAAGCGACGACCTGCTCCCCCACATCGGATGAATTCATGATGAAGGTGTGGCTATGGTTCACCAATAGAAAGTCAGACATGCCCTCCACACGCGCCCGCTTCACCGACACCTTACCATCATCGGGTCCCGGAATGAGGCTGGAATAGAATGGATTGAGGGATCGCTCTCCTGCGATGACACCCAGCTCGAAATCCACCGGTCCAAGAAGATTGGGCACGCTGTCATCGTCGGTACCGATTTCCTGGCCGCTGGGTCCTGCGGTCATTCGATAGACTTCCCAGTCTTTCATGGTGTCGGCAAGTTCACTTCCCTGACTGGGCGGTGCCAGCATAACAACTCGACCTAGATTAGAAACATCATGCGTCTTCAAATACGCCCTCAACACAATACCGCCGAGAGAGTGGGTCACGAAGTGGAGCTTGGTCGAATCGGCCTGGCAGCAAAGTGCCAACTGCTCATCCAACCACTTCACGTGATCATCAATTCGCGCATCGGTGGAGGCGTAAGTCTTGGAAATCACTTCGAAGCCTTGCTTCTGAAGTCGATGCTTGAGCAGGAACATGGAAGCCGAGCTGCGTCCGAGGCCATGAAGGAAGAAAACGCGATCAGAGTTGCTAGGCAATTCATCCTGCTCAGCGGCTTCCACGCTGTAGCTGCCGGCCACAATCATGAGAATCACCAGAATGCGCTTCCACCCGTTCCTATCAGTCATGCAAGCCTTTCAAAATGAAGTAGGTCGCCAGGATCACACTGGCATCGGCCAGAGTATGAGTCATTACGGCCAATCCAACACTTCGATACATGGAACTCCAGTGCCGCCAAATTGCAGAACTGGCCGCCAGGATCACGAACAGAAGTGTGAGCCAAGCGGGTTGAACTAGAGGGTAGAGCACCAGAACATGATATCCCGCGAAAGCCAAGTCCACCCAGTGAATCCTCTGTGAGATTCCACCGGTGAAACCGCGCCAGTGGAGTTCTTCAAGAACCGGATGAACCAGAGCGAAGTAGGGAAGGAAGATCATCCAGCTCAGACCGGACAATCCATGAGCCGAGAGCCAGAGGAGTAGTCGCCCATCCCCCTTTCCAATTACCGGCCACAGTAGATACAAAGCGGGTCCCGCCAAAAGGCAGATCAGCGCGCTAGCGATCCAGAGGGATTTCCGACCCAAGGGTCGCCAGGAATACTGTGGGCGGCGTAGGGCCAAGCCGATGAGAATGAGAAGGTGATACCCGAGTACGCTCATCCAGGCATTTCGAAAAACGAAGATTCCAAGGGTTACGGCCAGATAGGGAAAAGAAGAAAAAACGATTCGCTCAGCACGGGAGACTTGATCTGTTGAATGATCGCTAGCCAGACCTAGTCCTCCTCCATGGCGAAGAGCGTCTGATAACCGGGATGCTCTTTCAAAAGATCATCATGACTACCCTCATAGAGAATCGCGCCTTCCTGCAGCCAGAGCACACGATCGGCACGTTGTGCCGTCGCTTCGCGATGAGTGGAAACAAGAATGCCTGTGTCGGGAAGCAAGGTGCGCACTCGATCCCAGAAGCGCTTCTCGGTTTTTGCGTCGAGAGCGCTGGTCACATCATCCAGAACGAGGATTGAAGGCGTTCCGGCCAGGGCTCGAGCCAGGGAAACTCGCCCACGCTGCCCACCTGACAAATCGCGCCCGCCTTGACCCACGTCGCGGCCCGGCCCAACTTCGCCGCCAAGACTTGCGGTTTCCATGGAGCGCTCAACTTGCTCGTCACTCACGGTTTCGCGACCCAAGGTGACATTCTCTTTCACCTTCCCGCTGAAGAGAATGGGTTCCTGTGGCGCATAGGCCAGGTGCCGTGAACGTTCCTCGTCGCTCAACTCGAAGAGATCTCGTCCGGCTAGATCGATGCTACCTTTTTGAGGTTTGAGTATCCCCATGACGCAACCGAGCAAGGTTGTTTTACCGCAAGCGACAGGCCCCACCAGTGCCACGGTTTCCCCCGCCCGCACGCTCAGGGAGATACCATCAAGAACAGGCTTGCCTTCATCGTATTCGAAACACAGATCATGCACATGAAGTGGTGGATGCCGTTGCGGCAATTCCAGCACACCGGGACGACGCTCGGGTTCCTTACCCAATTCCTCAAGCCGCCCCACGGAGGTGTGAGTCACATTGGTGGAAACGAAGAACCAGGCGATGGTCCAGAGCGGCATGGTCAAACCTGAGAGATAGGCCACGAAGGCATAGAAATCCCCCAGGGTGAATTCCGGATTCACCAGCACGAAGTAACCGCCGAGAAAGAGCACGATGATCAAGCCGGTCTGATTCAGCAGCGAAAAAATACCCTCGAGCATCGCCTGCAGAGTGATCACTCGTTTTTCCGCGTGCTCACGTTTGTCCAGAACCTTGTCGAAGATCTTGTTTTGGGCTTCTTCCATAACGTAGCCCTTAACGATGCGCGCGCCGGAGAAAATGCTCTCCAAGGATTCAACGGTTTCGCTTGTGCGCTTCTGCCGCTCTTCGTAACGCTTCTGCTGGATGCTCTCGGTACGCGCCAAGCCCCAAACAATGAAGGGCAGTGGTAAAGTCGAGGCGAGGGTAAGTCGCCAGTCCAAGGTGAACATCACGGCAAGGGAGAAGACCAGGGTGAGAATGGCCTCGATGGGTCGAAAGACGCCGGAGCCGCTGTACCAACCGATCTTTTCGAATTGATCGATGTCGTCGGTGAGTCGCGTCACAAGATCGCCGGGACGGAAGCGACTGTAAAAATCGTGTTTCTTGCGAAGCACCGTTTCCGCATGTCTCATCCGGATATGCAAACTGTTGGTCAGGTTGAGCCAGGCACGGCTGGAAGGCAGAAAAGCCTGCGTCAGCTCGCGCACGAGTCCCATTCCGAACAGGGCGATGATCCAGTGCTTCGCGCTTTTGGGATCGAAATCACCGGAGAGATGATCGATGATGAATTTAAAGATCACCGGGTAGAGCGTGCGCGTAGCAATGGCAAACACCGTGAGCGCAAAGACCAGGGTCATGATGCCGCGGGATCGGCGCCAATAGGGCAAGAGCCAGCGGAGGACGCGCTTAAGCATCTGGATCCTCCCCGGTCTGCAACTTCACCAGATAAGCGTAGTGCCCGTCGCGCTCCATGAGTTCATCATGGGTTCCCGACTCGCTTATGCGACCACCTTCGACCACAAGTATTCGGTTGGCGCGCCTTATGGTGGATAGACGATGCGCCACCACCAAGGTAGTGCGGCCCTGGGTGAGTCTTTCCAGGGTTTGCTGAATCTTGCGTTCGGTACCTGGATCCACGCTGCTGGTAGCCTCATCCAGAACCAAGATGGGCGGATCCACCGCCAAGGCCCGAGTGAAGGCCATGAGCTGCCGCTGCCCATAGGACAGGTTGGACCCACGACTTTCGAAAACCGTGTCGTAGCCATTCTCGAAAGCCATGATGAGTTCGTGCAGGCCGCTGGTTTTGGCGGCTTCGATCACTCGCTCCCGAGGAATGTCGGAACGGAAGGCGCGCAGATTGTCGAGAACGCTAACCGGGAAGAGGTAGAGGTCCTGAAAAACGAGGCCAAATAGTTTTCGCAAATCAAGGGGATGGAAGTGCCGCAGATCCTGGCCGTCCAACAATATGCGACCTTCACTGGGATCCATGAAGCGACAAACCATATTCACAATGGTGCTTTTGCCGCCGCCGGTGGGGCCGACCAAGGCAAGTGTCTTGCCGCCCTCAAGAGAGAACGACACATCCCGCAAAACGGGTTTTCCCTCTTCGTATTCGAAACTGACATTATCGAATCGAATCTCGCCCGGATCCATGGGTAGCACCACGGGAAGCTTGGGTACGGTGACCAAAGGATCCTGATCCAAGGTTTCGAATATGCGATCGGCCGCACCGCCGGCCCGCTGAATTTCGGCCAGCTGCTCGCTCAGCGCAATGATGGGCCAGTAAACCTGCGCCACATACTGGGCGAAGAGAACCAATGCACCCACCGTGATGTTGCCTTGAGCGATCCAGCTGGTTCCCAGCCAAAGAGCCGTCACGGTCATGATCACTTCAAAGAATCCGAGCCCATGCCAAACGCCATACTCGATGTAGGCAAGACGAACGGTGAAACGATTGTATCCCACATTCTCGTCGCGAATTTTTCCGGCCGCCCAATCCACACGACCCGCCGCCTGAAGGAAACGAGATGCGGGTAGAAACTCGGCGATCACTCCGGTGAGGCGCGCATAGAGCATTCGCTCCTTGCGGAAGCGCGGACGCAACCAACGGAATAGCAGGAAGGTCCCCCCCACCATGACGGGAATGATGAGACCCGCCACGGCGAATAGACGCAGATCAACCTGAGCAAGAATGGTCAAAGCTCCGATGAGCACACCCAAAGCGGAGAGGATGCGCATCATCATGGTGCTGGTAAGGGCCACCAAGCGCTGGGAGTCGGATTCGATGCGGCTGACCAAAGTACCGGTGGGATGTTTTTCCATCCACAGCAGACCGAGCTTCATGAAGTGCGAGAAGAGATCACGTTTGATGGTGTTCACCGCGATCACGCCGGCCTTGCCAAGCATGATGGTGGCGGCCATGGTGGCGATTCCCGAACCGATCATGAGTGCGAGATATCCCATGGCGGAATAGAAAAGACCCTGCAAGTCGCCGGCGGGTACGTTCACGTCGATGATGCGCTTGAAGATCAGGGGCTGACCGAGGGTCATGCCCACTGCAGCCAAGGAAAGCGCGAAGGAAAACAGGAATGCCCATCGGTGCGGACGCACATAGGGTCCCACGCGTCGGAGCATTTCCAGCGTTGGAAGCCGACTGTCCAGCTCCCGGTCATCCATTCCGTGATGATCGCTCCACCACATAGGGTCGCTCCGAAGGCAAAGGAAGTGGCGAAACTAGCAGTTTGGGAAGCGCCGGGGCAATAGGGAAAGGCCATTGGCAATTGGCTATCAGCTATGGGCCAGAAAAAACCCCCGCTAAATGCGGGGGATCTTCCCTGGCCAATTGCCAGGAGCTAAAAGCCAATAGCTCTCTAGTACAGAGACTTGAGCTCCGACCAGGTACCCTCTCTCGTGGCGATATCGCCCTCGGGCATTATGACTTCGGCGTGAACCGGAGCGTCCACGTAGAGGTCGTCCAACCAAGCCGTGTCACCCGCAACGGAGTAGGTACGAGCTTCAATGACCAAACCGGTGTGGCCATCTGCAACGGTCCAGGTCCAATCGTGGTAATCCCAGCCAAGACCTTCGCCGTAGTCGTCGTTACCGCCAGCACTTCCGGAGTAGCCGGCAAGGTCGAGCGGATCATCGTTCCAGTGACCCCAGATACGAATCGAGGGGGAGACACCGGGGGTATCGTCGTAGCGGTAGAAGCCCGCCGTGACCATATCGCCATCCATGAGGCCCTTGACCCAGACCATGAGGGCCTGAGGTGTGCCGCCGGCGGCGTTGTCAATGCAACGAAGGCTGTAGAGTCCATTGTAAACGGGATCCGGAGCCATGACGGTCTCACAAATTATCGGCGGGTCGCCATCACCGTAATAGCCCAGCGGTAGTTCGCCGTTCTCAAAATCGCAGGTGTAGCCAACGGCTAGCGCACTACCGGCGACGAGAACAAGAAGCATGGTAAGCACTTTTTTCATGCCCTATTCCTCCTGAGGTGTTTGCAAACGATGTAAGGCTTTATCTCCCGGCTTCAATAGGATCGTGCACAATCCGCAAAATCGTTGCCGCCGAGACTGGGCCATACTAACAGATATTGGACCGAAGGTCAAAGGTGCCGTGAAGCAATTATAATAATTATTAAGCATTAATGGCAGAAATCGAAGGTTTTAGGCTGACCACTATTGGAGCCAAAAAAACCCCCTGCCCGAAGGCAGGGGGTTCTAAGTCTGACTGTCAGCGCAAAGCTGTCAGCGGGAAGCTCTCTAGTACAGAGTCTTGAGCTCGGTCCAGGTGCCTTCCTGAGTGGCGGTGCCACAGTGGGGAAGGATCACTTCGGCGTGATCGGGGACTTCGAGGTGCAAGTCGTCGATCCAAACAACATCGCCATCAATACTGTAAGTGCGGATTTCGATGATGAGGCCGGTGTGGCCATCAACGACGTTGAAGACGAAGTCGGTGTAGTCCCAACCTTCACCAGCACCGTAGTCCAAGTTGCCGGAGGCACTGCCATCGTAGGCATTGACATCGACCGGATCATCATTCCAGTGGCCCCAAATGCGGCAGGAAGGATTCGTGCCGGGAGTGTCATCGAAGCGCCAGAAACCGGCGGTCACGACGTCACCGTCGGTGAGGTTCTTAACCCAAACCAAGAAAGCCTGGGGGGTGCCGGAGGCGGCGTTATCTTCACAACGAAGGGCCCAGCCACCACTGTGGACGGGAGTCGTCACGAGATTGGCAAGAACCGGGGGCTCACCATCGCCATAATAACCGATGGGCAGGCCACCATCTTCAAAACCGTAGTCGATAACGACGACGCCAAAAGCGCTACTGGCCACGAGAATGAGAGCCAGAGTAAGCAGTTTCTTCATACCTTGTTTCCTCCTGGAGCGTTTGCAAACGTTGAAAGGTACTTTGATCTCCGGCCCGGAACCCGTGCACGAAGTCCAGTATGTATTTATCCGGAGACAGCAATAATAGTAGCACAATGAGGTGACAGGGTAAAGCCCCGCGTGATTTTATTCGAGATACCGAAACTCTTAAGCTCGTCCCCCTCAATGGCTTAGAGACAGCGTCGAAAATTCTCCGCAAAAATGGTAAAAATTGTACTAAAAATATGCCCCCCCGAATTCACGGGGGGGCAGGTCAAAACGGGCTAAGTCTGGAGACTAAACTCCAGCTTTCTGAATCACGCCCAGTTCCTTGCCGACCTTGGTAAAGGCGGCGATGGCCTTGTCCAGATGCTCCTGCGTGTGCGCGCCGGAAACCTGCACGCGAATGCGCGCCTTCTCCTTGGGCACCACGGGATAGAAGAATCCGATCACGTAGATGCCCTCATCGAGCATCTTGCCCGCGAATTCCTGACTGAGTTTCGCATCGTAGAGCATGATGGGAACGATGGGATGAACACCGGGCACGATGTCGAAACCGGCGGCGGTCATCTTCTCGCGGAAGTACTTGGTGTTCTTCTCGCTGCGGTCGCGAAGCTCGGTGCTTCCCATGATGATCTCGAGGGTTTTGAGGCTGGCCGTGATGATGGCCGGCGCAACCGTGTTGCTGAAGAGATAGGGACGGCTGCGCTGACGCAACAGGTCGATGATCTCTTTGCGACCGGTGGTGAAGCCGCCCGATCCGCCGCCCATGGCTTTGCCGAGGGTTGAGGTGATCACGTCCACGCGACCCAGAGCGCCGCAATGCTCCACACTGCCGCGGCCTGTGGGGCCGAAGAATCCGCTGGCGTGGCAATCGTCCACCATGACCATGGCGCCGTACTCGTCGGCCAGGTCGCAGATCTTGTCGATCTGGGCGACGATTCCGTCCATGGAGAAAACACCGTCGGTGGCAATCATAATGCGTTTGGCGCCGCCGGCCTTGGCCTCATCGAGCTTGGCGCGCAGATCGTCCATGTCGTTGTTGGCGTAGCGGAATCGCTTGGCCTTGCAAAGACGGATGCCGTCAATAATTGAGGCATGATTCAAGGCGTCGCTGATGATGGCGTCTTCCTCGCCAAGGAGCACTTCGAAAAGCCCACCATTGGCATCGAAGCAGGCCGCATAAAGAATGGTTGCCTCGGTATGGAAGAACTCGGCCAGCTTTTCCTCAAGCTGCTTGTGGATGTCCTGGGTTCCGCAGATGAAACGCACGGAAGACAGGCCGAAGCCGTGGCTGTCCATGCCGTCTTTGGCCGCCTGGATGATGTCCGGATGGTTGGACAGGCCCAGATAGTTGTTCGCGCAGAAGTTGACCACGTCCGCGCCGGTGTCCAGCTTGATGTCAGGCTTCTGATCACTGACGATGACGCGCTCGCGCTTGTAGAGGCCGGCGTCCTCGATTTCCTTCAGGGTGGCCTGAAGTTCGGTTCTTACCTTGTCGAACATGTCTGTCCTCCTGAGGCCCTCCCGGGCCCGTCTAGATGGCTAAACCAGCAAGCCGGCTTCGTGCTTTCTGCGAAGGTTGGCGAGCATATCTTCGGTCATGGCGTCCAGGTCGAAGGCGGGCTTCCAGCCCCACTCTTCCCGCGCCGGAGTGTCATCGATACTATTGGGCCAACTGTCGGCGATGGCCTGACGTGAATCGGGCTTGTAGGTGCAGGTGAACTCGGGCATCACCTTGCGGATGCTCTCGGCGAGTTCGGTCACCGAGAAGCTCATGGCCGCGATGTTGAAATCGTTGTGATGCTTCAAACTCTCCACCGGCGCTTCCATCAGATCCAAGGTGGCTTTAATAGCGTCGGGCATGTACATCATGGGAAGCACGGTATCCTCGCGCACGAAGCACTCGTAGCTGCCCTTGAGCACCGCATCGTAATAGATGCCCACGGCGTAATCCGTCGTGCCGCCGCCGGGCAGGGTTTCGTGACTGATGATGCCAGGGTAGCGCACGCCGCGGCAGTCGAGGCCGAAGCGCTTGAAGTAGTAATCCGCGAGTAGTTCGCCGGCCACCTTGGTCACGCCGTACATGGTCGTGGGTTTGAGCACGGTTTCGTTGGGCGTCATTTCCAGCGGAGCGCCGGGACCCCAAACCGCAATGGAACTGGGTACGAAGATGCGCGTGAGCTTCTTCTCCACACCAATGTCGAGCACGTTCTTCAGGCCGTCCATGTTCACGGACCAGCAGAGCCAGGGTTTGTCCTCGCCCACCGCCGAGAGAATGGCCGCCATGTGATAGATGGTGTCGATCTCATACTTATCGACAACCGCCTCCACCGAAGCCTTGTCGGCCACATCGATATACTCGAAGGGACCCGACTCAAGTAGCTCTTTACTGGGTGCTGTTTTGCGACCCGTGGCCAGGACATTGTCCGCGCCGTATTTTTCGCGAAGGGCCATGGTCAGCTCGGAACCGATCTGTCCGACGGCACCGGTGACCAGGATGCGCTTCATCTCGTTATGGGCCATTTTCGACCTCTCGATGACGATGTGGATGGTTGGAGGGGCGGCCGCCCCGAAGCGGATTCAAGCTACAAAATCCGGACCTCCGAATCAAGAATCGCAAGGCGTCTTTCCTTGGCCCTTCGGTTCAGCGGGGTAGGATTTTTTGGCTAAAACGAGGTCCCTGGCCCGCTTCACAGGCGGGCCAAGGAAAGCGCCTTGCTCTCGGGGCGGAAAACCAAGGCCCGCCTCACATGTCTTGCTCGGGAATCGCCTTGCTCTCGGGGAGAGAAAAACCAAGGCCCGCTTCACAGGCGGGCCAAGGAAAGCGCCTCGCTCTCGGGGAGGCACCTCGCTGGCAAGGATTCAAGCTTGAATTGCTGAAATAGAAATCGGGGAGGGACGAATCCCTCCCCGAATGAAATGTGAAGCTTGAATGAGGGGAGGGATTCGTCCCTCCCAGGTCTCTATTTGAGCATCACCATTTTCTTGGTCTCTGATTTCTCATCAGCACTGAGCTTGTAGAAATAGAGGCCCGAGGGAACCTTGAGGCCCTTGCTGTCGGTGCCATCCCAGTTCGCCATGTGATCGCCGGCGCTCAAAACACCGTCGATGAGAACCTTCACCGAACGTCCCTGCACATCGAATACCTCCATCTTCACAGCGCCGGTCTGGGCCAGGCTGAAGCTGATGTCGGTTTTCGGGTTGAAGGGATTGGGCACGTTCTGGCTGAGAGCCAGGGCCCGCGCGGGAATGTCCTCGTTGCCGGTGAGGTCGGGGTCGAGCCAGTTGAGCACACGATCCATCACCAGGGCGCGATCGGCCGCGTTGTTGATGGCCTCATAACCGAATGAGAAGTAGACCGTGCGATAGGTACCGGTGTCGGCACGGGTACCACCATTGCGAGTGGAGCTGTATGCCCAGATCGCTTCGCCGCCGTTGTAGGGATCGACATCGCTGGGATACTCCTGGTTGTTGGCACCATCTCCACCCTGGATGTTGATGGTCAGGCCATCGGTGATCGGATCGCCGGCCACGCCGTCCAAGGTATAATCATTGGTGTCATCAGCCACGAATGTGGCGTGCAGGTAGTCGCGGTACCAGGTGTAAGCTGCGCCACCCTGATCATTGAGATCCCAACCGATGTCCTGACCCGAAACGAAGAGGCTTCCGCCGGCGTCCAGGTAGGTGGTCAAGGCCGCACGATCGTCGTCGTCTAAAGTCGGGAAGGCGAAACCACAATTCCAAACCACGATGTCGGCATGGGATAAGATTTCGAAGGTAGGCTTGGTCAGGTTTTTGTCCCAGATTCCCCAACTTCGACCATGAGCGTCGATTGCCGGACCATATAGATCGGTTTCGAAACTTTCAGCGCCGTCGTCATCTACAAGAAGAATCTCGGTATCGGGTGTGACCACCGAATAACTCAGGGTTCGGTCATCCGTGCGGACGTTCTGAGATTGAATCTGCAACTTGGCCAAACCGCTACCAGAGGAACCGGTCTCCAAAGCCACGTGGAAAGAGGCATCTTCGCCAGGACCCAAAGTTACCTGTACCGTTGGCTCGTAACTATCTCCATCCCATATTGAAGCGGCCCAATCACCAGGAAGACCGCTGATATCAAAACTCAAGTCGTAGGTGTCCGCCTGCGTGCCGTAATTGAATAGACGAAACTCGCCGAATTCGTGCGATCCCTCATCCATTACCATACGATCACCCAAACTGTAGAAACGGAATGCGAAGTCGCCGGTCGGCAGGTTGTTGGTCGCCTGCATGACCTCTTTCGTATCGTCGTCCTGAACGATGACGATGATGCGAAGTTCATCAAGATTCCATCCAGCGTTGGATGGGAAGACCTGATAGACGTTCTGCACCTGTCCGGCCGTGTCGATGGTCAGGGGAATCTCTGTGACCATGTCACGCAGCACGTCCTGCAGAAGATCTCCACCGATCGTAAGATTGTTCTCCACCACGAATGCGCGGATCATGTAGTTGCCCGCCATGTCGTCGGTCAACTCAACATCGAAGTCCACATAGCTGGGAAGACCTTCGTAGGCCCAACTGTTGTAGGAGATCTTAACAGGAGTCGCGTCTGCATAGTGAGCCCTGACGATTCCATCGTAGGGTCCACCATCGATCACGTCGGTTCCTGCACCAACCTGGTTGATGAGTCCCAACCAGACGAGGTGGGGGATTCCACCCATGTTGTAATAGTCCTGACGAGTGTCAGCATCGGGAACACCAATGTCGTTGTAATACTCGATGCAATCGAATTCAGAGTCGTCGTAGCGATCTTGCATCACGGCAAGACCTGAGGATGCCCTCGGACAGTAAGGTCACCAAGTTGCGGTGCCCAGCTCGGCAAACACCGTGCGGGGAACCAGGGCAAAGGCCTGTACGGCCAACCCGAGAATAATGAGCGCGAGGAGCGCCCGGCGCCTGAAGTTCATGCTTCCTCCTGAGTCGCGTATGGGAACAGTTCACCGGGCGGGATTATAGCAAAAGGTGGGCCTTGCGGGGGAGTAGAGTTGCCCGCTCAGTCAGCTTCGAATTCCTTCGCTAACATCTCTACTCCCCCCGGCTCGCCTGCTTAGATTCAAGTTCCTGCAATAGCCGCATTGTGCCTAATGATTCCTCGTGAGGGATCTTCGAGTTCGAGCAGGGCGCTAGAAGAGCGCGTATATAAATGGGGCCAGTGCTGAACCTTCCGCCAGCACGACAAGCCCCGCGATGAGACACAGGATGACGATCACCGGTGCCAGCCACCACTTCTTGCGGATCCTCAGAAAGGACCAGATCTCCAGGAGCGTCGAGCATTTCCCCATAGTGCCTCCCACGGCGCGGTGCCGCACTAGAACTGCCGTCGATAATCCTCCAGTTTGCGATTCTCGCTCGCGCGCACTTCCCAATAGCTTTGCCTTTCGGGATCGATTTTCTGATCCAGGAAACACTTGCCCAGCAGTCGACCGATCAGGGCCGTAGGCGTCAGGGCCAGGAAAAAAACGATAGCAAGGATGAATCGTGTCATCAGCCATCCCAAGGGAATGGCCAAGGCCATCCAGGTCTTGTGAATGGGCCAAAGGGCGCTTGGAAGCAGAAGGCCAAGCACTAGAAAGATGGCGGCCGCGATCAGAAGTGCGAGGGCCATGTCGCTTCCTCGCCAGAGGGCTAGCAAACCAAATACGCAAAGAGCCCCCGCCATGAGAAGTCCGAAGTTGCGCAATGATCGTCGTCCGCTTTCCACCGCCTTGATCTCGTGGCCAAGGCCGCGCAGGGTGTCAGTCCAACTCATAGAGATTCCTCCAGTCTTCGTCGTCCTGCAGAGCCGGCTGGGCAGCCTTGTCGAGCAAGAAACCATCAAGAAAAAGATGGTCCATCTCTGTGCGCATGAAGCAGAGGTAAGCATCCTCGGGAGTGCAGACGATGGGCTCGCCCCGCACATTGAAAGAAGTGTTGATGATCACGGGGCAGCCATGTTTCCGATTGAAGGCGGCGATCACGTCATAGTAGAGAGGATGGTCCTCCCGCGAAACAGTCTGAATGCGCGCGCTCGAATCCACATGGGTAACCGCCGGGATGGTCGAGCGACGCAGCTTCAACTTGTCGAGACCTTGCGCGGTCTCTTTTCCAGTCTCACATCGTACCTTCGGATGAACTCCCGCCACGAGCAGCATGTAGGGACTGGGGCGGTCCAGTTCGAACCAGTTCGCGGCTTCATCCTCAAGTGCGGAGGGTGCGAAGGGACGGAAGCTCTCGCGATACTTGATCTTGAGATTCATGGTCGTCTGCATTTCGCTCGAACGTGCATCACCCAGAATACTTCGGCCACCCAAGGCCCGCGGGCCGAACTCCATTCGCCCTTCGAAGAAACCCACCACTTTTCCATCGGCGATGAGATCGGCAATACGATCGGGTGTTTCGTCGAGATCTAGTTTCTCGCAAGGCAAGTTGCGTTTTAGTAGGAAGTCCTCGATGCCTTCCTTCGAGAACTTTGGGCCGAGCCTGGAAGCCTGTTGAGAATCACGCCCCGTGACTTTGCGTTTCCCACCATACAATTGATGCCAGGCGAACAAAGCAGCTCCGAGTGCGCCGCCTGCATCGCCAGCGGCAGGCTGGATCCAAATATCATCGAAGGGACCTTCGCGCAGGATGCGTCCATTGGCCACGCAGTTCAGGGCCACACCTCCGGCGAGGCAGAGATTCGCCTCGCCCGTCTCAACATGAACATGGCGGGCCATGCGCAGCATGATCGTTTCGGTCACGTCCTGAATGGAGCGAGCCAGATCCATGTGTCGCTGCTCAAGCGCCGTTTCCGGAGACCTTGGCGGACCGCCGAAGAGATCGGCAAAACGCTTGTTGGTCATGGTGAGGCCCGCGCCATATCCGAAGTAGGCCATGTTCATGCGGAAGGAGCCGTCATCCTTCAGGTCGATGAGTTTATCGAGAATCAAATCGGCATAGCGAGGCTCACCATAGGGAGCTAAGCCCATGACTTTGTACTCACCCGAGTTCACACGAAAGCCTGTGTAGTAGGTGAAAGCCGAGTAGAGAAGTCCCAGAGAGTGTGGGAACTTGAGTTCGGCGAGAATCTCAATCTCACTGCCCTCGCCACGTCCGAAACTGGCCGTCGTCCATTCTCCTACGCCATCCACTGTCAGAAATGCGGCGCGCTCGAAAGGCGAGGGATAGAAAGCGGAAGCGGCGTGAGATTCATGATGCTCGGGAAAGAGAAATTCGCCCGTGTAGTCCAACTCTCGCGCAATGAAATCTTTGAGCCAGAGTTTCTTTCGCAACCAGAGCGGCATTGCCTTCAAAAAGGAAGGCAAACCCTGTGGCGCGTGAGCCAGGTAGCTTTCCAAGAGGCGTTCGAATTTGAGTAAAGGTTTCTCATAGAAAACGACCGCATCGAGATCTGCGGTTTGAATCGAGCCGATATTGAGACAAGCCTCAATGGCCTTGGCTGGATAGTTAAGGTCATGCTTGCGGCGAGTAAAGCGTTCTTCCTGGGCCGCAGCAACGATTTTGCCGCCGTCCAGAAGGCAGGCAGCGCTATCGTGATAGAAGGCTGAAATACCAAGAATTCTCATCCACACCTCACCACAGAGCCCATCACTAGTAACAAATACATTCTAGCACAGAAGTAGATTACGGCCACAAGGCAGACGAATTGCTTGACCTTTGCTCTAGAGACTACACTCGCTCATAAGATATAATTCGAGGCGGGAATGCTCTCCGAAAGGATTGGCATTGTGGGAAGCAGTGGTGGAAAGACTTGGCTCTCATGCGGCGGGATGCTGATTGGCGGACTCGTCTTCGGACTACTCCTCGCCGAAGTTCTTCTTCGGCTCTATTTCACAATAGTCCCAACACCTTCCGATTCACACTACCTAGCTGACGATCTTGCCGGCTTCATTCGTCGCCCCACTCAGCCGGGGGAGCGCCTTGCTCACGAAGATGATCATATCAACGCGCTCGGTTTCCGAGATCGGGAACATGATCTCACAAAAGATGAAACGACCTTCCGAGTTCTCGGAATCGGCGACTCCTTCGTCTTCAGCCTCGTACCGCTCGATCAAAACTTCCTGCGAGTGGCTGAAAGAAAACTCAGCAATTCTCCGCCCAGGGGTTTCACTCAAACTGAAATGATCATGATGGGGATGGGCGCCTGGTCTACCGAGAACGAAGTGGGCGCACTCGAGTCGATTGGTTTGGATCTTGAACCAGACTTTGTCCTGCTCAGTTTTTTTGTGGGTAATGACGTGACCGACATTCCACTGACAGGGAAGGTGCTACGCGGGAGGCTCTACTACGAAGGATCTCCCTACCCAGTTCTCAACTTCCTGCGCAAATCCATGGTCTATCTACTTCTCGAGCGCAACCTCCTCTATCGATTGCGCGACCGCCTGATCAATCGTCAGGTGGACGCGAAAGTCCCGACCACATCTGAGCTGATCATCCCGGATATGCGCGACGAAGAGGCTTTGCTTCCCGATCACTACCTGCATCATCAGATGAAACGACTGAGGGTCTACGAATCGCCGCCTGATCCACGCGTCGAGAAACTCTGGGAGCGTGCCGAGGCTGCCCTCGAGCATTTCGATGATCTCTGCCGCTCGGCCGGCCTGCCCTGGGCTCTACATCTCATTCCCGCGGAGATCCAGGTGGATGAAAAAGTGCGCGCTCGCGTTTTAGAAGCACTGGGACAGGAAGCTACTGGATTCGACTTCGACTATCCCCAAAATCGATTGCGTGATTTTGCCGAAAAGCACGAAATTAGGATTGTCGACGCGCTTCCACTCATGCGAAGCAAGCACAACCCTGACGATCCACTCTACATTCAGTTCGACACGCATTGGAATACGCGCGGCAATAGGCTCGCCGGCGAAGCTCTCGCCGATTCGATTTCATTCTGGATGAAGGACTGAGCGGATTGGAGCAGAAGGGGTAGGACTTCCCCTCACGCGCCTGTGACGCGAGGCAGAGCTCATCATTTGATCACGTGGAGAATCTCGCGGAACCGAAGCGTGAGGGGAAGGGCCTACCCCTCCGGCCCCAGTTCACGCAGTCTCTCATAGGTGAAGATCCCCGTGCCGTGTCCATCGCTGAACATGATCTGAATGGCGTAGTGCCCCACCGCGTCGATGCGAACAGGATGCACATCTTCCGCAACGGTTGCAGGGTCAAGCAGGGGCCGCCCGGTCATCTCCTCGATGCATTGGGCGCAGGGACAGGCCAGGCGTAGATAGCGCCCGGCATAGCTGCTTTGATGGCCATCTTTCCATCGGATGGCCACATCGTTCGCACCTTCGCGACTTATCTCAACAGGTATCGTGCGATCCATGCCATCCCCCTAGAAGTTGATCTTCACCGCGGCATCTTCATTCATGGTTCGAATGCTCACCTGTGCGGCCATCTGCGCGGCGATGGCCTGGAAAGCGCGAGCGAGTTCACCATTGGGATCGGCAATCACGGTGGGCTCGCCGGCGTCACTGTCCTCGCGAATCTTCGTGGAGAGCGGAAGCTCACCGAGGAAGGGAAGACCCAAGCGCGTGGCCGCCTTCTTGGTTCCACCATTGCCGAAGATGTAGTCCTTCTCGCCGCATGAAGGACATGAGTAGTAACTCATGTTTTCAACGAGACCGAGTACCGGTGTCTTAAGAGAATTGAAAAGGCTGATGGCTTTCTGCGCCACCTTGAGTGCCACGTCCTGGGGAGTGGACACTACGATGGCTCCGGTAAGGGCTACCTTCTGACAGAGGGAAAGCTGTATGTCGCCGGTGCCGGGAGGCAGATCGACGATCATGTAGTCCAGTTCGCCCCACTCAACATTGGCGATGAACTCATCGATCATCTTCACCAGCATGGGACCGCGCCAGACTACGGCCTTTTCCTCTTCCAGGAAGAATCCCATGGAGATGAACTTCACGCCGTGTTTTTCGGCGGGGAGAATGCGATTCTCTTCCACCGTCGGCTTGGCCTCGGTGCCCATGATGGTGGGAACGCTGGGGCCGTAAATATCAAGATCCATCAGACCTACACGAGCGCCGGTCTGTGCCAAAGCCAGAGCAAGGTTCACGCTGACGGTAGACTTGCCCACGCCACCCTTGCCACTGGCCACGGGAATCATGTGGGTCACACCCGAGATATTCTGCAGACCGGCCGCCTGCGGCGCGGCCTTGCGCACCTGAGCGGTCATGTTGACATTCACCGTGTCTACGCCGTCCAGGGCGAGCACCAGTTCTTCGGCCTGGGTCTTGAACATATCCTTCACCGGACAGGCGGGTGTGGTGAGTTCGACATCGAAGGCGACCTTGCCGCCGTCGATCTTCATGTTCTTGATGAAGCCGAGGGAAACAATGTCGCGCCCAAGGTCGGGATCCATGATCTGACTGAGTGCTGCGAGAATGGCTTTTTCATCGGCGGGCATGCGCGCTCTCCTGGATACGGGTTCCAGATAAGGTACTAAGATGAGAAGTCGTGGCAATGGCTCTGCGGCAGCTTAGAGACCGAGTTCGGAGCGCTTCTCCGCCGCCGTGGGCAGTTCGTCTTCCTTATCGCTGACCACAGGCAGTTCCGGAGCGCGCTCGGCGTTGATGGCGATCCACTTCTCCTGGCCTGCCGGAACTTCGCTCTCTTCGTAGATGGCCTCTACCGGACACTCGGGAACGCAGGCCGCGCAGTCGATGCATTCGTCCGGATCAATGTAAAGCATCTTGTCGTCGCCGTGAAAACAGTCCACGGGACAGACGGTCACGCAGTCGGTGTAGCGACAGTTTTCACAATTTCCGGTTACGACGAAGGCCATGACGACTCGCTTTCGGGCTTAGGTGATCCCTCGAAATAGCCACATTAGCTCCCAGAGTCAAGACTGAAACTCCTTGATTTAATTGGAATTGTGGGTATTGAAATGGCCTAGTCCGCCAGCGAGAACCTCCAGGCGCAGAACCATTCCTCAGGATGGGCATCCGGCGGACAGGCGATGCACTCGCAAGTAATCCGCGCATCGATGGCCGCGGCAAAGGTCGTGTACTCCACCACTCCTCCCGACTTGCAGGGATAGTCCGCAAGACCTTTCCGTTTTCGAGCTGCCTGCACACGGCAGTTGACCATCTTGAAAATCAGCGAGCCGTCATCGGCCCACTCGATGGCTTGTTCGTTGATGCGCGCATAGAGACGGAACTGCAGTGCAGTTGCCAGCGCTTTCAGGCCTCCGTTTTCGGGAAGCTCGAGCAGCTTCTTTATGCGTCGCGCTTCGAAAGGTGAGTAGCCACTCCACGCATTGTCGTTGCAGGACTTGGCGGTTTCCATGTCGTGGGTCTGCTCAACAGCCTGGAACCAAACGCCATCGTTCACGAGCCAGTTCACCGAGAGCGCATCGAGGAGTTTAAGCAAAGCTTCACGATCCATCGATCGCATGGCCGATGGCAGACCGTTTTCCGTTTCGAAATCCATGCTCTTGCCCAGGCGATCCACCTGAATACCAAGGCCTCGCTCGAAGGCCTTCTCTTCGGCATCGAATGCGCCTTCGAGACCAAGGTTTTTCTCGGCCTCGCGAAACCAGAGTGCGTGATGGGTTAGCGTACGGCGGTAGGCATCCACTGCGAAGGCGAGCAGTTGTTCCTGGTCGAGATCGTCAAAACGGTCGGGCATGATCTTCCTTGGACGGGGTGGCCGAATTGTACACCCCTACCGCGTCTGTCAAAGGAAAATCAGTAGACCAGCTCCAAGTTCTCGGGGGCTAGACAGCGCGCATGGTCGCAGGGCTGGAAGCGCAGGGTGAACTTCGGTGATTCACCGTTCACCTTGCCGCGAACCGAAAACTCACCGGAGAAAACAGATAGTATTTCGGCGCTGCCTTCAACTTGAAACTCTTCTGCTGCTGGCCACTCCAAGGAAATGATTTCCCCGCCGCTCACCAAAAGGCTGTAGGCTTGCAGGTAATCCTGGGCAGGCGAGTTGGAGTTCACATGCCATCCCTCGTCGAGAATCACCTGCAGGGTGAATTCACCATTGTCGACATCGAGCCGCGCGCGTAGCGGCCCGCTGCGACGCCAGCCTTCCGCGAACTGCCTCTCACGTGTGGCGAGCAAGTGCATGCTGGCCAGCAATAAGCTTTCGGTACCGCGGGGAGATTGTCCCATGTGATGACTGAAGCGCGCGATGCAGGCTTCCGCGCGAACACGCCAACGGGCCTCGCCGGTGAGAGCGAAAAGGCGAAGCAGAACTTGCGCGGCGACACCGTTGCCCGATGGAAGAGCATGGTCGTAGGGATCCATGCTTCGCAGCAAAAGATCTTCGTGCCCCTTGGCGGTGAAGTAGAACCCACCGCCTTCGTCTTCGAATTTCTCAAGCATGATCCCTGCTAATTCCATCGCCGCCTCGCGCCAAGGATCTTCACCCGTGGCCTCGTGCAGATCGAGGAGTGCGAAGGCCAGGAAAGCGTAATCGTCAAGATAGGCAGGCAACTCGGCCGAACCCGCGCGCCAGCTTCGCAGCAAATTGCCATCCTTGCGCAACTCGCTGAGAAGAAACTCCGCATTGGCTGTGGCCAGGTCGAGGAGATCTTGCTCAATAACCTTGGAAGCCCTAACCAAACTCGAAATCATCAGCGCGTTCCAGCTTGTGAGCACCTTGTCATCCAAATGCGGACGAATGCGATGAGCCCGCAAGGCAAGCAGTTTCGCGCGCGCGGCATCGAAGCGATCCAGATCTTCCGGCGCGCCTGATGGCAGATGCAGAATGTTCGTGCCGGGCTTGTGCCCCGAGGCCTCTTCATAGTAGTTGCCCTCGTCACTGGCGGCGCAAAGCTTGGCGAACCATTCGCCATCTTCACCCAAAGCCGCGAGCAGTTCATCGCGGGTCCAAAGGTAGAATTTGCCTTCTTCCCCTTCACTGTCGGCATCCAAGGCTGAATAGAAACCGCCTGAAGGATCCAGCATCTCGCGCTTCAACCAATCCACAATGCCCACTGCCGCGCGACGATAGTTGTCATCGTGAGTGATTCGGTAGGCATCGGCGAGCACGCCGAGAAGCTGCGCGTTGTCATAGAGCATCTTCTCGAAGTGAGGCAGGAACCAGCGAGCGTCGGTGGAATAGCGGTGAAATCCTCCGCCAAGTAATTCGTGGATGCCGCCGTCGATCATGGCATCGAGGGTGTGGGTGGCCATGTGGAGCAAATCGGGATTTCCCTCGCGCTCGTACTCGGCGAAGAGCAGCGCGAAGCTGCCATGTGGGGGAAACTTGGGCGCGGTTCCGAAACCACCCAAGGCGGCATCGAAGCTGCCATGAAGATTGTCGAAGGCACGATCAAGCAGCACGCGATCAATCTGCCCCGCCTCGCCCACTGCGCTCACTTCCTTCATGGCCGCGGCGAATTTATCGGCCTGCTCCTCCACCTCGCTACGACGCCTACGCCAAGCATCGGACAAGGAAGCCATGATGCTTTTGAAACCTGTGCGGCCGGCGCTGTCCTCGGGCGGAAAATAGGTACCCGCAAACCAGGGGCGACCGTCGGGCGTGAGCCAAACGGAATTGGGCCAGCCGCCGCGACCACTCAACAACTGCGTGGCCTTCATGTAAATGCCGTCGATGTCCGGCCGCTCTTCCCGATCCACTTTGATGCAGATGTAGTGCTCGTTCATCACCTGGGCCACGGCGTCACTCTCGAAACTTTCATGAGCCATCACGTGGCACCAGTGACAGGTGCTGTATCCCACCGAAAGGAAGATGGGTTTGTCTTCCAGGCGAGCGCGTTCGAGGGCTTCGGGCCCCCAGGGATACCAGTCCACCGGATTGTTAGCGTGCTGCAGCAGATAAGGGCTGCGCTCGAAAACCAATCGATTGAACTCGGAGCCACCGTCTGCGGGTAACTGAGCGATTTCGGCAGGACTGGGCAGCTTCATGGCATCGGCCTCTAGGCTTTGAGTGGGCGAGGCCGCGATGAGCAGGGCCGCGCAAAGAATCAGAATAGGGAACTTCAAGAGCACATCCTGGCTGAGGGTCCTGGCAATATCCCCCTGCCCAGGCGGAGCGTCAACGCTCTAAAAGCTTAAATTAAAAGGAGTTCAGGAGCCAGAACTGTCGCGCAGGTCGCGCATTCGCCGCTTGGCCCAGGGAAAGGCGATGGCCAGAAAAATCAGGATGAGCCCCAAGGCAACATAGTGGCCCGCCTTCAATCCTTCGCCGCTGATTGCCTCGGCCAGGGCGTCGCCTCCCACCACATAAAAGACGGTCCCCGGCAACATCGAGACCAGTGTCCAAACCATGTAGGTGCCGAAGCGAATGCGGGAAAGGCCGAATCCGAAATTGAGCAGGGCGAAGGGAATCACGGGAAAGAGCCGCGTGAGGATCACCATCATGGCGCCGCTCTCCGCGGTGGCCCGCTGCAGCTTCGCGTAGCCCTTCTTCTTGGAAAGCCAACGCGAGATGGAATCGCGGGCGAGATAGCGAGCCAGCAAAAACGCAGCCCCCGCTGCGAACCAGGACGCGAAGACCGCCATGGCCACACCCAGCACACTTCCCCAGAGCGCACCGGCTAGCATGGTGAAGGGCAGGCCGGGAATGGCCGCCATGGCCGCCAGGGCATAGGCCGCCACATACACCACCACGCCCCAGAGGCCTTGCTCCAACACCCAGATGCGCAGATCCTCGAGATCCCCCTGCAAGCCGAGCTTGCGCCCGAGCAGGAAGAGGCCGACAACGGCGAGTGGGAAGAGGATAAATCGTATCCAGCGCCAACGGCGACGCCAGATAACTGCCTTTCGCGGATCCAAGCCATCTCCTTCATTGAGCCGGCAGGAAGCTAGCAGGCCGCCGCAAAGATGTGAAGCGGGAAGCAATTTGCGGTCAACATTGTTTCAGGACTTTGCATATGAGGAGCTGCTCATTACAATGTCCGCCAAAGGAGCCCCATGGACTGCTGCTCGCCCAATTTAAGCGCCGACACCGTACCCTTCGAGTTTCTCGCCCTTTTCGGCGTGGGATTTTTGATCAGCCTGGGCCATTGCATCGGCATGTGCGGCCCTCTGCAGGGCGCCTTCGCCCTGGCTCGCGGCAAGCAGGGAAAACGTGGCTGGCGCATGCTGGGCACCCTGCTCCTCTATCATGGCGGCCGTCTCTTCTCCTACGGTGTACTCGGGGTTCTCTTCGGGATGCTCGGCGCAGCCGTTCTATTCGGCAGCAACGCCCGCAGCTGGCAGGGCGGTCTCTCGCTCTTTGCTGGCCTGATCATGCTTCCTTTGGGCTTCGGCCTCATGGGATGGCTTCCCACCATCCGCTGGATGGAAAATAACCCCCTCAGCCGCAAGACCACCGGCCTGGTGGCCAAGCTTCTGGCCAGTCCCACCACCAGCGCCTCACTGGTATTAGGCCTCGCCAACGGATTCTTACCCTGCGGTCCGGTCTACACCGCTGGCCTCACCGCCGCCTCCACGGGTAATCCCTGGCAGGGTTTCCTGGCCATGCTCTTCTACGGGATGGGAACCGTGCCGGTTATGGTGGGATTCGGCTTCGGCGGGGCCCGCTTGCTCCAGTCGAAAAATCGGCCTCTTTTGCAGAAAATCGCGGCCCTGCTGGTGCTCATTATAGGTGTGCAACTTGTCATGCGTGGCTTTGCCGCCTTCGACCTGGTGCCCCACCTCAAATTCGGTGAATTGGTCTTCTGGTAAGGCCTAAAAACCCATACTAGACAAGTTAACCCCGAATTCCGCAACCTATTGCTAATAACACCCTTAACTCCATATTGCCGTTGACTATTGGGGTGCTCGTGGCTATTCTCACGCCTCGCAGCAAGGATTCCCGGATCTTTTTTTCGCTGAAGGATGTCATGCCCTCCCCGGATGCCTCATCTATCCTGCCTGGCCCAGGCGCGAAGCCTGGATTCTGCATCCATTGCGGAAACCCTCTCGACAAATTTCACAAGGAAGAGGACGGCCCCTTTTGCTGTGCCGGCTGTCGCACCGTCTACCACCTGATCCAGGGTGAGGGGCTCGATCGCTATTATGATCTGAAGCCCGACATTGTGCCTCCCGCCAGCGAACTACGATCAGACAGCTACGCTTGGCTGGACTCCATCCTGGATAGCCCCGAGGCAGAAACCGGTCCCGTTAGCCTCGACATTCAGGGCGTACACTGTGCCGCCTGTGTTTGGCTCATCGAGGAATTGCACGAGCGCGAATTGGGCGATGGCAGCATCCGCATCAATCCCAGTCTGGGCAAGGTTGATCTCAATTGGAACGGAGACCGAGCCAAGCTCAAGCGCTGGCTCGCCCTTATCGAGAAATTCGGCTACCGCTTCGGACCCAGCCGAAAACGCAGCACCGGCCAATCCAGAGCCTTGCTGGTTCGTATGGGCGTGAGCATCGCCATCGCCATGAACGTGATGATCTTCTCGGCCAGCTACTACTTCGGCCTGAGCGCCGCCGACGGATTGGTCTATCACTTCTTCGGCTGGGTGAATTTCGCACTGGCCACACTTTCGGTGCTCGTGGGTGGCACGGTCTTCATGCGCGCCGCATGGCAGGGCCTTCGCCGGCGCGTGGCCCACCTCGACCTACCCATATCTCTGGGCATCATCCTGGCCTACAGCGGATCTGCACTCTCCTATTTCTTGAACGGCCCCGAGGCGGCCTACTTCGACACACTCACCATTTTCGTAGCACTCATGTTGGTAGGACGCTGGACCCAGGAACGCATCCTCGAGCGCAATCGCAATGCGCTTTTGGAAGCCGAGGGTGTGGAGAATCTGTTCACTAGGCGCTATCGCGACGACACACTGGAGTCCGCACCGGCCACCGATCTTCTCACCGGCGATGAACTTTGGATCGCGCCGGGCGATCTGCTTCCCGTGGAAGCCGTGCTCATGCGCCGCCCCGCAGAACTCGCCTTGGATTGGATCACCGGCGAAAGCGAAAAACGCGAATATCAACCCGGTGACCGCCTTCCCGCCGGAGCCTTCAATGCAGGACGCGCTGGTTTCCGCGCTGCAGCCAGCCAGGATTTCGCCGAAAGCCGCCTCAACGATCTTCTGCGTAGCCCAGCCGGTTCCGAAGAGGGTGGCCTGGCCGGCGCAAAATGGTGGCACCGCGTCAGCAGCATCTATGTGGCGGCGGTGCTCATCCTGGCAGTGGGCGCCTTCCTCATGTGGATGGGCCGCGACCTGCAAAAGGCATTGGAAGTAACCGTGGCCGTTCTGGTGGTCACCTGCCCCTGCGCACTGGGTCTGGCCACACCCCTGGCCCATGAAATGATTCAATCCGCGCTCAGGCGTCGGGGCGTTCTCATTCGCCGTAGCGGGTTCTTTGATCGCGCATTGGCCGTGCGCAAAGTTCTCTTCGACAAAACCGGCACTCTCACCGCCGGCAAGCTTTCCCTGACCGATGAATCGCGCCGAAATTTGGAAGCTCTAAGCAGCGAAGCGCGCGAGGCCTTGTACAACATGGCAAGTCGCAGTTTGCATCCGGTGAGCCGGGCATTGGCTGCCGAAATTGGCAGCGCTACTCTGGATTCCCGAAGCGAAGATCTTATCGAGTACGCGGGCATGGGACTGGAGTGGAAGCAGGGTGATACCACATGGCGACTGGGCAGATCTTCCTTCTGTGGTGGCGATAGTTCAGGCGATGCAACCTGCTTCAGCCGTAGCGGAGTTGAGCTGGGCCAGTTCCATTTCCAGGAAGCCATCCGCCCGGGCGCGACGACTGAAATTGAGACCTTGTCCAATCTCGGCTACGAACTTCACCTACTCAGTGGCGACTCCCCCGAGAAGGTTGCGGCGGCCGCACCTCGATTGGGAATCGACTTGGGACAGGCCATTGGCGGCCTCACCCCGGAGGCCAAGGCCGACAAAGTTCGTGAACTCGATTCAGCCGACACACTCATGGTCGGCGATGGTCTCAATGACGCACCCAGCTTCGAGGCCGCCCACTGCTCAGCCACACCCGCGGTGGATCACGCGGCCCTGCCGGGCAAGGCCGACTTCTATTACCTGGGCGACGGCATTTCCGCCCTCAGGCGTGCACTCATGGCCGCCCACAAGTTGCGCGGCATGATAAAGCTTAACCTGATATTCGCCTCAGTTTACAATCTCGGAGCCGTCATTCTTAGCATCCTGGGCTACGTTAGCCCGCTTGTGGCGGCCATCCTCATGCCGATCAGCTCCGTGCTGATTGTTAGTTATACCGCTTGGCGCCTCTCGGGAAGGAGGCTGCGGTGGATGTCTTGATCGTTCTGGTTTTCATCAGTCTGGTACTGGTGGTCGGCGGACTCATCTTCCTGTTCCGCACGCTCAAGGAGGGGGACTCCGAGCACGCTGACCGCTTGAGCCTTTTGCCCCTGGCCAAAGATGACTTGGTCGAGGGTGATAATCTCAATTCTCAATCCAAGCCCAAGGAGAACTCATGAGCGCCTCTGTTCAGACCAAGCATGTGGTCTACGACGATGGCATCGTGCGTGCATTTACCCTGGCGTCGTTGATATTCGGCGTCGTGGGAATGCTCGTCGGCGTCATCATCGCGGCCCAGCTTTCCTTCTGGCAGGCCAACTTCGGGATCAGCTGGCTCAGCTTCGGCCGGCTCAGGCCCCTGCACACCAACGCGGCGATTTTCGCCTTCGTGGGTAACGCGATTTTCGCGGGGGTCTACTACTCGACGCAACGCCTGCTTAAGGTCCGGCTCGCCAGCGATTTCCTGAGCTGGCTGCACTTCTGGGGATGGCAAGCCATCATCGCGGCTGCGGCGATTACCTACCCCCTGGGACTTACCCAAGGAAAGGAATATGCCGAACTCATCTGGCCCATCGACCTGGCGGTCGTGGTGGTCTGGGTGGTCTTCGCCATCAACTTCTTCTGGACCATCGGCAAACGTAACGAGAAGAACCTCTATGTGGCGATCTGGTTCTATATATCGACCATCGTCACCATCGCGGTTCTCTACATTGTGAACAACCTGCAGCTACCCACGAGCTTGGTGCATAGCTACCCAATATTCGCAGGGGTACAGGACGCACTGGTTCAGTGGTGGTACGGACACAACGCGGTGGGATTCTTCCTGACCACGCCGCTCTTGGGTCTTATGTACTACTACATGCCCAAGGCGGCCGAGCGACCGGTTTACTCGTACCGGCTTTCCATTGTTCACTTCTGGGCGCTCATATTCGTCTACATTTGGGCAGGCCCCCACCACCTGCTTTACACCGCGCTACCCGATTGGGCGCAGAGTCTGGGCATGATCTTCAGCGTGATGCTTTGGGCACCTTCCTGGGGAGGCATGCTCAACGGCCTGCTCACTCTTCGTGGCGCATGGGACAAGCTGCGCACGGATCCAGTCATCAAATTCTACGTGGTGGCAATCACCTTCTACGGCATGTCCACCTTCGAAGGACCGTTGCTCTCGATCAAGAGCGTCAGTGCTCTGGCGCACTACACCGATTGGATCATCGGTCACGTGCATGGTGGAACACTGGGTTGGAATGGTTTTCTCATCGCGGGAATTATTTACTGGATGGTTCCGCGCTTGTGGAACACCAAGCTCTACTCCAAGGGCCTGGCCGAAGCGCACTTCTGGATCGGAACTCTCGGCATGCTTCTCTACGTGGTTTCCATGTGGGTGGGCGGCGTGAGCAACGGCCTATTCTGGCGCGCTCTCGGACCGGATGGCTTCCTGCAGTATCCCGACTTCATCGAAGGGCTTCGCGCACTGCGCTTCCTCTTCCTCATGAGGCTCGTGGGCGGAACCCTCTACCTGACCGGCTTCCTGATCATGACGGTCAACATCTTCGTGACCGTGGCTCGCGGAAAAGCGGTCAACGTTGAAACCGACGTTGTCGGCTACGAGAAGACTCCTGGACCCAACACCTGGCAGCTCATCGCCGGCGCTCCCATGGTCTACTCGGCCATCGTGATCGCCCTTTCGATCCTGCTTGGCGTTTCGGGCGTAATCACCAGCGCTGCGGTGCTTGCAGCCGGTGCTGTTGTGGTGGTCGCCGCGATTCTGGGAATCGGGGTAACGCGTCAAGGTAAAGGCACAACCTGGCATCGCTTCCTGGAAGGGAAGCCGCTGGCCTTTACCATTATCGCCCTGGTGGCCATTCTCATTGGTGGACTCGTGGAAATCGTGCCTCTGGTCATGATTCGATCCGAGGTTCCCATGATGACCAATGCCGAAGGCGTATTGGTGGAAAGCCCCTTCACGCAGCAGCCATATAGCCCGCTTGAACTTGCGGGACGCGACATCTACATCGGCGAGGGTTGCTACACCTGCCACAGCCAACAGATCAGGCCCTTCCGCCACGAGACGCTTCGTTACGGCGAGTACTCGCGGGCGGAGGAGTTCCGCTACGATCACCCATTCCAGTGGGGATCCAAGCGTATCGGCCCAGATCTGCACCGTGTGGGCGGCAAGTACGCCAACCTCTGGCACTATCTGCATATGAATGATCCGCGCTCCACTTCGCCTGATTCGAACATGCCCACCTATGCCCACCTGATGGACCGCAAGGTGGACACGGACATGATCATGGCGCGCATGGAAGTTCAGACGAAGGTGGGAGTGCCCTACACCGATGAAGACATCAAGTCCGCGGGCGCGACCATTCTCAGTCAGGGAACCTTGATCGCCGATGATCTTCTTACTCAGGGTGTGCCCATCGATCCGCAGAGTGAGATGGTGGCGATGATCGCCTACCTGCAGCGTCTTGGACGCGGCCCGCAGCCCATCACGGCGGAAGAGCCCGTGGCAACGGCGGAGGTGAACTGATGCACTGGAAGGAATTTTTCGCCTCACGCGTCGACCTGATGCTAGGGCCCCAGATTGCGTTCTGGATATTCTTTTCAGTATTCCTCGGAGTTCTGGCCTGGGTTTTATTCGGGTTCCGGAACAAAGAGGAACTGAACCGGATCGCATCGCTTCCCCTCGAGGACGATACCAAGGGAGGTTCCCGTGATGAGTGATTACAAGCACGATGTCGTCTTCGATCATGAGTATGACGGCATCCAGGAATTCGATAACAAGATGCCCAACTGGTGGCTGTTCATCCTCTACGCCACGATCATCTTCTCGATCGGCTACTGGCTTCTGCTGCACACCTATGGTTTAGGTGACATGCAGCTTGAGAAGTACGACAAGGAGATGGCGGCGGCTCAGGAACTGATGCTGGCCCAGGCTTCGGCCGGCGGCATCACCGATGAATCGCTGACATTGGCGGCCAGCATCCCCGAAAAGATTGCCGAGGGACAAGCTCTCTTCAATACCTACTGCGTGGTTTGCCATTCCGCGCGAGGCGAAGGCCTGGTAGGACCGAACCTGACCGATGCCTACTGGATTCACGGAGGCAAACCCACGGACATCCATCGGATCATAACCGATGGTGTACCCGCCAAGGGAATGGCGGCCTGGGGCAGTCAGCTTGGACCGACCCGCGTGGAGAAGCTGTCGGTATTCGTGGTCAGCATCTTGAACACAAATGTTTCGGGTAAAGCACCCGAAGGGGAATTGGTGGAGTGATGTGGGGTGAAGCCCTAAGCAAGAAGAGGAGTACCCGTGGGTAATGAAAAGAAGAAGCGTTTGCGTCGTCCGGACCTGGAAACGGTCTACACGATCAACGAAGACGGCTCGAGAAACTTCCTGCATCCTGCCGACGTCCATGGACGTTGGCAGCTAAGGAAAGATATTCTCTTCGGCTTGCTCGTCGTGATCTATGTGGGTCTTCCTTGGCTCCAGGTAGGCGGCCATCCGGCTGTGCATGTGGACATCCCGGGAAGGCTGGCATATTTGTTCGGCCTGTCCTTCAGCAACCAGGACTTCTACCTGCTCTTCTTCCCGCTCGTGGGTATCGGCTTCTCGCTTTTTGTTTTGACAGCGCTCTGGGGACGCATTTGGTGCGGATATGCCTGTCCCCAGACCGTTTTCATGGAGGGCATCTTCCGCAAGCTCGAGCGCTTCATCGAGGGTTCCAGGGACAAACGCATTAAACGCAACCTGGGGCCCTGGACGGGTGGCAAGCTCGGTCGCAAAGTAATCAAGTGGATCATCTTCGTGGGCATTTCCGCGGGAATCGCCCACGCGTTTCTTTCCTACTTCATTCCAGCGAGGGAACTCTACTCGATCATTTGGAAAGGGCCGGCGGGCCATGGCGTGGCCTTCGGTTGGACGGTCTTCTGGACCGTCCTCATGAGCTTCAACTTCATTTGGTTCCGTGAGCAGACCTGTCTGATTCTCTGTCCCTACGGCCGTTTGCAGAGCGCGCTTATCGATGATGACACCGTGGTTATTGGATACGACGAAAACCGCGGTGAGCCACGTGAAAGGGGCGTGGACAAGGGTGGCGACTGCATCGACTGTTTTCGCTGCGTGGCCGTTTGCCCCACAGGTATAGACATTCGCGCGGGACTGCAGATGGAGTGCGTAGGCTGTGCCAATTGCATCGACGCCTGCGACGACATGATGGATCGCATCGGCAAACCTCGGGGCTTGGTTCGTTACGACTCACTCAAGGGGCTCACCGGCCTCAAGCGACGTTTCTTCCGTCCTCGCGTTTACGGATATATGGCTTTCTTCCTGATTTGGTTTGTCGGCGCATTCCTCGCCATCGGCCAGCGCACGAATTTCGAAGCCAAGAGTGTCCGGTCCTCGGGTCTGCCCTTCCAGTTGGTGGGCGATGATCTGCGCAATCTCTACACGCTTCACATCCAGAACAAGACGGATGAATCGCGCATCTACCTGGTTTCCTTCGGCGGCACGGAAGGCCCCGAGCCCGAAATGCTGATTTCGCAGACGCGTTTGGCGCTGGCGCCTTTCGAAGTGGCCAATGTTCCTATCTTCGCCACCTTGCCGCGCGCGGACTATCCCGGTACTTTCCCCATGGAGATCGCCGTGACCGACTCACTGAGCGGCGAGGTCAAACCCGTCACCTTCAATTTCCGGGGGCCATGACATGCGCGAATGGATTCGAGAGCGTCCCTGGATATGGATCGTCCTGCTGCTAACGATTTTCGTGATCATGGACATCATCTTCGTGATGATCGCGGTGAAGAATCATCCGACCTTAGTGAATTGAAGACATCTCGGAGCATATCGCTTCCAATGAGAAGCCTCGTTCTCATTTGCATGATCCCGGTCTTGCTTTTTCCAGGCCGGGTTTTTGCGAAGGGCAAGGTTGAGGCGACTGGTGATGTTCTTCAATACGCGATCCCCGCTGCCGCTCTCACGAGCACCTATCTTATGCACGATGAAGATGCTCGACCCCAATTCTACAAGGCCTTTGCCGCCAATCTTGCCATCACCTACGCGCTCAAAGGTCTAACGCAAAAAACGCGGCCCAACGGCGGGGATCATTCTTTTCCTTCGGGACATACCTCGGCGGCCTTTCAGGGTGCATCCTTCATTCACAAGCGATACGGCTTCCTGCAATCCCTGCCCGCCTATTTGGGAGCGACATTTGTAGGTTATAGTCGCGTGGAATCGGACAATCATTTTACGGAAGATGTCTTCGCGGGCGCCGCTTTAGGAATCGCTTGCAGCTTCTTCTTCACCGACCGAAGATCTGAGTATTCCATCTCACCTATTGTGGAGGGTGGAGTCTACGGATTTAAGATTGAGAGGCGCTGGTAGTGAAGGAGGGAAATTGCTGCACATATACGTAGACGCCGACGCCTGTCCTGTTAAAGACGAGGTGTATCGAGTTGCGGCTCGCTACAATCTCGAAGTTACCCTCGTGGCCAACTCCTGGATGCGCATCCCCAGTGAAACCTGGCTTCGGCTCGAAGTCGTAGAGAAAGGCGCTGACCTGGCCGACGATTGGATTGTCGAGCATGTGGAAGATGACGACATCGTCATCACCGCCGACATCCCCCTGGCAAGTCGTTGTCTGAAAGAAGGCGCGAAGGCCTTGGGTGTCACGGGACGCCCCTTTACCGAAGACAACATTGCAAGTGTGCTGGCCATGAGGGATCTGCTGACGGATTATCGCGATGCGGGTGGAAGGACCGGTGGGCCGGCGCCGATTAAAAAGCAGGATCGTTCGCTATTCCTACAGCAACTTGATCAGATGATTCAGGCGATTCGCCGTGAGCACGCTGACTGATCACTCCGCCATCTGCTCCCAAACCACTTCGGCGGCCAAACGCATGCCAATGGCGATGGCTTCCTCCGGAATGTCCAGGTTGCTGCGGTGCAGAGCCATCTCGCGATCGGGGCGGCCGACACCTAGCCTGAACTGGAAGCCAGGCACCTCGCGTCCGAAATAGGCGAAGTCTTCGCCTCCCATTCCGGCGGGATAGGTATACTCATTCTCCGAACCCAGTATGCGACGGAAAACCGCGCGGCACTCGTCCACAAGCTCGGGATTATTAAAACCCGCTGCGGTGCCCATGTAGTATTCCAATTCCGGCTCGGGGGCGCCAACCGAAGCGGCCAGTCCATTTACCAAGCGTTCGATTTTCTCCGGCAGGGCTTCGCGGGTTTCATCGTCCAGGCTGCGCACCGTGGCTTCAAGTACCACTTCATCGGGAATCACGTTGCTCTTGGCGCCGCCTTCGATGCGGCCCACGGAAATGACGCAGTGGTGGTTCACATCCATTTGCCGGGCGACGATACTCTCGAAGCCCAAGATCATCTTGGCCGCGAGACTCACCGGATCCACCGACTTGTGTGGATAAGCACCGTGCCCGCCCACACCTTTTACCTTGAGAACGAATCCATCAACGTTGGCGGTCGCCGGACCGGTATGCGAGCCGACCTTGCCCAAGGGGATCGTTGGGTGATCGTGCAGGGCCAAGGCACACTTGGGGCGGCGACCTTCATCGAAAATGCCTGCTTCGAGAAGCATCAGAGCGCCGGCGCCGATTTCTTCAGCCGGTTCGCCGATGAATAGAAGTGTGCCCGGCATTTCATGGCGCACATCCGAAAGCATACGCGTCATGTTCAAGGCCACGGCCATGTGAAGATCGTGACCGCAGGCGTGCATCACACCTGTCACCCGTCCGCTGCGCAAGGTATCCACACGCTGGCAGGAAAATTCCAGACCCGTCTCTTCGGTGATGGGCAATGCATCCATGTCGGTGCGCCAGGCCACGATGGGTCCGGGCTTGCCGCCCTTGAGCATGGCCACCACGCCCGTACCCCAATCACCTTCCACCATTTCCACGCCGGGAATGGCCGCCAAGTTTTCCCGCAGCCAAGCCTGGGTTTCAAACTCTCTCATGGAAAGTTCCGCGTGCTCATGGGCCCATCGGCGATCGGCAATTGCCTGTTCCTCGTACTTCTCAACCAAGGCTTCAAAGTCGGGACGCTCGGCGAATGCAGTCGTGGCGAGAATCATGGCGAACAGAATCAGGACGGGTCTCATACATCGCTCCTAGTCGGAATGCTGGTTTTCTTTCGGATCAGGGCCAGGAAAAATCCTTCGTAAAGGCCGTCGGGCAGAATGCGCGCTGCCCCTGCTATCTCGGGCGCGAAGTTTCGATTCTCCCATTCCGAGAGTCCGCTTTGCACATTTTCCATGGGAAGGTCCAGGGGCAGAATTTCTAAAACGTCTTCAAATCGGGAGAGCAGCTTGTCGAGAATGCCCTCATTTTCCTCGGGTGCAAAAGTGCAGGTGGAGTATGTCATGACTCCGCCGGGCCTAAGCATGCGAATAGCCGAGATCGCCAGGCGAAACTGCACGCGTTTCATTTCGCGAATTTTTCTCGGGCTCCAATATGCGTAGCTCTTGGGATCATCTTCTCGGAATCGTCCCTCGGATGAACAGGGTGCATCGAGCAATATCTTGTCGAAGCTCTCCTCCCGCCCTCGCCAAAAACCTGTGCCGTCGGCCATGCGGGTTTCCACATCCAATGCGCCTTGGGATTTGAGATTCGCTTTGAGCTTAAAGAAGCGACCGCGATTCTTCTCCACTGCCGTTAGGCGCGCACCCGTGGCCGCCAACTGCAAAGTCTTACTGCCTGGCGCAGCGGCAAGATCGAGTACATCCTCGCTCGCTTGAACGTTCAATGCTATTGGTGGCAACATGCTTGATGGATTCTGAATCCACAGCCGGCCCTCCGACCAGGCGCCGTGCTCGGTGAGCGCACGACGCTGATCAGCTGGTACAGTGAATGTGTCCGCCGGATAATCTAGTGCCGTCAACTTGAAGCCGGCGCTCTCAAGTTCGGCACGAAGATCGATCGCATTGCACTTGAGCAGGTTCGGCCGAAACACCGTGGGCACTTCGTTTTTAAAAGCACTCAGCGCACTCTCCAGGACCGAGGGCTCCAAAATGCGCTCCAGGCGCTCAAGGAATTTTTCTGGCAGGCTCATGAACTCATCCTAGCATGCCGGCCGGGAGGGGAATAGAATACACTCATGAAAGATCTCGTAAAACTCGTGCAGAAGGAACTCGCCGCCCTGGCCGATCCGGACAAGGCCGGCCCGATGGCCGCCTACATGAAGACCGATATGCCTTTCTACGGGGTGCAGAAGCCGCTTCGCGCCAAAGTCGAAAAAGCCCTGCTCAAAGATTTCAAAGCGGCGACTCGCTCGGAGTACAAGCAAGCCGTTCTCGCACTTTGGCAGTTGCCCCATCGCGAGGAAAAGTATCTGGCGATTCACTATGCGGCAGGGCACAAGGAGTTCGTGGACGCCGCTAGCATTCCCCTCTACAAAAGACTCATTCAGGAAGGCGCTTGGTGGGATTTCGTCGATGGCATTGCCACCGCCCTGATCGGTGTGGTTCTTGCCAAGAATCCCGACAGGGTTTGGCCCACCATGGACGTCTGGATCGAAGACGATGACTTCTGGCTTCGCCGAACGGCCATACTCTGCCAGCTAGGCTTCAAAAAAGAAACCGACCATCGCCGACTCTTCGACTATTGCCTTCGCCGTGCGGACGAAAAGGAGTTCTTTATTCGCAAAGCCATCGGCTGGGCCTTGCGCGATTATTCCTACGCCGAGCCAGCGCTCGTGAAAGCCTTCCTATTGAAACACGAGAACCGCCTATCCGGACTCAGTTTTCGCGAAGGCGCGAAGCAGTTGCGAAAGCAGGGCCTGCTCGATTAATCCTTCGTCGCTGTGATCTCCAGAAAGCGCTCATCTTCCCAATAGGGTTTCAGATCCGTGTCTGTGCGAGCACGAGGTCCAAGTTCCGGATCGCGCTCGATCGCATTTTCCAAGGCCGCCATGGCCTTTCGGTAGAGCGAGGCCTTGGCGAAGTAACAGGCCAGGTGAAAGTAAGGTTCACCCTTGTCCGGATTCAGTTTCACCGCGGCCTCGCCCAGATGAATGGCCTCGGTGGTCATTCCCTTCTCAGCCAAGGTGTATCCCTCAAGGATCAGCGCCCATTCCTGCCACATGTTGAAGATTCGCCGAAGTTCGCCAATGGGGCTTTCGTGATCGTCCACACGCAAATCGCAATAGCGATCGTTAAAGCCACCGTAGCCACCATCCTTGCGAACGATGAGCATGGCCGCCGACTGCATGCCGCGGGAATCTCCACCTGCAGCCTGCCCAGCCTCGATGGCGCGCATAAGGCGTTCGCCGAGGATTTCACCTTCGGATGCCAGGAAGGCGCCTTCCATGTTTTTCACCACAGCCTCGCTGGCCAGAATATTTCCTTGGACCGAGTAATTCTCACCGCTACGGTGACCGGCCCAGTCCATGCACTCGCCGCCGGTGTGCCCGGCCGAGTTGCCATTTGCATCCACCATGCCCACCTGGCGTTGCTCGCGACCTTCATCATCTGCCAGCAGTTTTCCCAAAACTTTCTCCGGCGTCAGACCTTCCGCCAAAAGCGTTAAACCTTCGGGGCCGAATGTGGTATTGGCAAAGGCCTGTGTGGCGATAGCCCCCACTTCCGCTTTCGCCCAGGGCACCACGGCACCCACGCCGAAAAACTTGGACTGTACCGCGATGCCGAGATCGCCGGTGGCCGGATCGTAGGCAACGATAGAAAAAGTTGCCACAGGTTCAGCGGCCTGGCTTACGCCCACGGTTAACAGACAAAGTACTGCGAATAGAATTCGTTTCATGAGGGCCTCCTTGATCAGGCGATACTACACACTCGCGCTGCTTTCGCCAATCCCCCCTGCTTGACTGAGGCGGCCCTGTTCTTTAGGCTCCGCGCCATGAAACCCATCTATCTAGATTACAATGCCACCACGCCGGTTGACCCGCGGGTGGCCGAAGCCATGCTGCCCTATCTAACCGAGCACTTCGGAAACCCATCCAGCTCGCATGCCTATGGGCGACGAACTCGCGAAGCCGTGGACCGAGCGCGCATGCAGGTGGCGGCGCTTCTGGGCGCTTCCTCCGGTGAGATCATTTTCACCAGCGGCGGGTCGGAGTCCAATAATCTCGCCATCAAAGGTGTGGCCGAAGCCAAGGCGGATAAAGGACGGCACATCATCACTTCCGCGGTGGAACACCCTGCGGTGACCGAAGTTTGCCGAAACCTCGAGTCTCGGGGCTGGCGAGTTGATACGCTTCCGGTGGATTCCACGGGCTTGCTGGATCCGGCAAGCGTGGAAAAAGCGCTCAGCGACGAAACCATCCTCGTAACGGTGATGCACGCCAACAACGAGGTGGGCACCGTTCAAGCGATCGCAGCGATCGCCGAGATGGCTCATGCGCGTGGCGCTCTCATGCACACGGATGCGGCGCAATCCATCGGAAAAATCCCGGTGCGCGTCGATGATCTTGGGGCGGATCTACTTTCAGTGGCAGGCCACAAGCTCTACGCACCCAAGGGCGTCGGAGCACTTTATCTGCGCAAGGGTGTGACCTTGAACAAGCAGACCCATGGCGCCGATCACGAAGGCAACCTTCGCGCAGGTACGGAAAACGTGCTGGAAATCGCGGGCCTGGGAATGGCCTGCGAACTTGCCCATGAATCCATCGAAGCCACAGCGGCCAAGCTTTCGGCGCTTCGCGACAGACTCGAATCTGGCCTGCGTAGTTGCTACCCGAGCTTGCATGTAAACGGTAAACTGGATGACCGCCTGCCCAATACGGCAAGCGTTTCCTTTCCTGGACTTGAAGCGTCGACATTGCTCGCACAGCTTGAAGGAGTAGCGGCTTCGGCCGGTGCGGCTTGTCATGCGGACGGCGTGTCGGTTTCCGCGGTGCTTTCCGCCATGGCTGTCCCCCTTGATATCGCCAAGGGTACGCTGCGACTGTCGGTGGGACGCTTCACTACAGAGGATGAAATCGATACGGCTGTAAACCTCATCGCGCTGGCTGTCGAATCCGCCTAAGAAAACACCCTCCCCACATTGTTGGAGGAAGGTGTGTTCCTGCGGCTAAGATTTGAAGCTTCTCATACCTGACCCTAGAAAACAGGGAGGGACGAATCCCTCCCTGCTTTGTCTTTTCTATCAAGCGAAGCGGCTTCCTGAGGTGCGACTTGCGAGTCTGCGAGCCGGAGCCCGAAGGAAGGCCGCGAGCGCTTTATTTGAGCATCAACATCTTGTTAGTCAGCACTTCCTTCCCGAAGGCAATGCGACTGAAATAAACACCGCTGGAAACTGACTTGCCCGCATCGTCCAGGCCCAGCCATTCGATTTCGTGATAGCCGGCATCCATCGGCCCGTTGGCCAAGGTTGCCACTCGACGTCCTTGCACATCATAGACGGCCAAGGCCACCGTACCACTCGTGGGCAGGGCAAAGCGCAAGGTCGTCTTGGGATTGAAGGGATTGGGGAAATTGCGACCCAGGACCAGATGCGCGGGAAGGACAGCTTCGTCCGCTCCTGTAGCCAAGGGGATGAAGGCGTTGAGTAGAACGTCATCCACCGCAGCTTCCACCAGGGAACCGTTGACTTCGTCGGAAGCCTGGAAGCGCACCTGAACGTGATTGCTCAGGGCGATGAACTGGCTCAGGTCGAAGCTGTGATAGGTCCAACTGTTATCACTGGTCTGCGTATGCTCGAGGCTCACCCAGACAAGACCATCGGCCGTCACTTCCACATCCCACCAGTCCTCGTCCGGATTGTTGCCCGCATTGTTGCTGTACCAACGCCAGTAACTGAACTCGGCGCTGGTGGCACCCTGCAGGTTGAAGACCGGGCTGAGCAGCGTGGTGACGCCATAGTCGATGTCGTTCTCGCCGGCGCTACCTCCCACAGAACCCTGACCCGTGACGTAGCACATCACGCCGGGTGCGGGAGTGTGATCATCTTCGGGTTGAACCTGCTGGCTATCGTAGACGGTGCCGATGGGATCCACGCGAGTCCAGATGCCACTATCGGCATCATCCCCCGGCGCGCCGACGGTCCAGCCCCGGTCGATTTCGAAATCATCGAACCAGCCTCCCACGGGCATCTCGAAGTGCATATCGGCAGCGAAGTCTCCGTCACTTACGTTGAAGAAGAAGTCGATGCTCGAGGGCTCAGGACAGGTCGAAAGAATCTCGACTTCGAACTGAGACATGAGTCCTGTGCCGCCCACCGGCACCAGCGGACAGTCGCCGCCGCTATCGAGGATGGTCACATTCGGATCCATCGACCCAATGAGGCCTACGAGATTTTCGGCAGCGGAATGTCCACTGTTCAGGATTTCCACTCTCAGACTTACGGTCTCACCCGCATCAGCGTTTCCACTTCCATTACCGCCGGGTAGATCGATCACCGTAAGTGCACCGGCCGAAAGCACGGGGGCCTGGGCCGTGAGATAGAAAGTCGATTCCCACATGCCTTCAGCGGACACCATTGTTATGGTGAACTGCATCACATGTTCATCCGGAACCGCTCCGTCGATGTAGATCTCGAAGGGCAGGAGGCAGGTTCCAAGACTTCCACTGGGAATGTCACCGAAATCCTGTGTGCCCACGAGAATGCTTACATAGCCGTCGTCGCAACTCAGAGTGCCGACCACGTCATAAGTAGCATCGACACCCACGTTTTCAACGCAGATGTCCAAGTCCACGGTTTCACCTTCGTCCAAGATGCCATCATTGTCGCCTTCATCATCGAAGATGATGCAATGATCGAAGACCAGATAGGGACCTTCCGGCGGCAGAATGGGAACCATGCCCGAGTATTCGTAGAAGTCGTGTGCCACGATCTTCACGTTCAAATCGCCGGGGGCTGTCGCACCTGGCTCAAGGATGGCCACGCCGAAGGCGTTCGTGTAGGCAGTCGAATAGCTAGAGTAATCGTCGGTGTAGGCACAGACGCGCACCCCTGCCAATGGGGCTCCAGCGTCAGTGACCGTAACTTCCATCTCCGGCTGACCAATGAAAACCACGCCGGGAAGAGTTACCTGAAGATTGCCGGGAGTGTCGGTCCACAGGTGCATGGACGGATCTCCGAAGAGGTTGAGTTCATAGAAGCACCAGCGATTGGCGCCGTAACTCAAATTCCAGATCACGTCTTCTTTTGAATCGTTATTCACATCGGCCAGAGGATAGATTTCCTCGGCGAACATGGCATCGTAGAACTCGCGGTCGAAGTACTGCGAAGAACCGTTGGTGCTCTCATGCATTCCCCAGCCATAGCGGGAGTTGGTGATGAGGGCGACGGCGCCGTGCTCGTCATTGTTGAGATTCTCGCTGATGGAATCCTGGTCGAAACCACCACACATGCAACCCTGGCTATAGATGAAGTTGTAGCTGTGGTTGATACCGTCGTTGGTGAAGCTCGAAATACTGCTGTTGTAGAACTTCATCATGTAGGTGTAATCGCAGTGGCCCAGGTGATTGATGATGTTCAGGCCATTGTTCATCATGTTGATGAGTGTGGAGGAACTCCAGGTTCCCTCGCGGTCATAGAGCGTGTGCACGTTCATATGGTCGGGGAAGCCTTCGGTGGTGTAGCCCCAGGTGCTCGCGCCGAACAGGATTTCATCTTTGTAATCGCCGCCCCAGGTGGGCTCACTCCAAAGCAGTTCGGCGCACATGAGCGCCTCTTTGCACTCGCTGGCCACTGGAGCGGTCTGGTAGCGCATCTGCTTCACGAGCCAATTCTGAAGCTCCGTGGGCGATGAAACCGCCGCGCGGCCCACTCCGAGTTCGTGATAGAGATCCGCCTCGCCGATCTCGCCCCAATATCCGTCGCCGTCATCGTTCCAGCTTCCATCCAGGCAGGCGTAGTAGAGGTCGCTGGGCAGGTTGGTTTCCGTGGTTCCGTAGGCTACCGCGTACATGCCGCGATGGGGAATGCCGTCGCTGGGCCCGCTGTCACCCACCAACAGAACGTAATCCGTGTCCCAGGTGGCATAGGCATCCACAATGAAATTGCGAATGCGGGTCTGCTCATCGCCACCCGTGTACTCGCTGTTGATCCAATCCTTGAGGAAGACCTCGGCCTTGAGACCGCGCTCGGTCTGGAAGGTGACGAAGTCGCCCAGGTAGGGAGCGTAGGCATCGGAGGTCACGATGACGTATTTAATCGCATCGGCCGGGTCCAAGGATCGGTTTCCGGCTTCGCGTTCAAGATTTGCATAGCTAGCGATCTCGTTGTGATTGTCCACGATATTTTCAAGACGCTTCAGGGTGCTCAGGTCATGACGAATCATGGCCCGGCTCTCTTCGAGAGATGCGGCATCGAATTCAGTGTAGATGCGCAGCTCACAACGGGTCATGTAGCTTATCTGTCCCGAAGCGGGCAGATACTCCACCGGATGCAAGGCGACATTCGCGATGCGATAACCTCGATAGAGACCGCTAATGGGATCGTCGGCCAAGCGCCCGGGGAAAGGTGCATCGGATGAGTAGACGCTTGAATTGGGAAGGTCCGGCGTCACGCTACCTTCGAAGCTCAGAGGGTATTGGCTCTGGCCGGCTTCGATTAAATAGGATCCGCTCAAGGCAATCCACTCCTGCGGAATCACTTCGATTGAAACGATTCTCTCGCCCGGTGGAATAAGCACGCTGGCTCCGGCGCGCGGCAAGACCGGCATACCCGGCTCACCCACACTCCAGGCACCGTCCATGGTGATTCGGGAGTAGTCGCTCAGCGCCGTGACTTCGGGCGCGGAGAATTCATAATCCACCGTGATCATCGCCGCGGCGGCGATACCGGTCATTAAAAAGGCCGAAAGTACAAACGCCGTCATTAGGCGCCTTCCGACTGTGCCCGAGCTATTCCTGAGGTGCATACCTCACCCTCCCGTTTCGGTAAGTTCCACTGCTCGATAGTTCCCGCCCTAAAAGGCGGTGAGAGTTTCAGTTATTGGATTTTACCATATTTCAGACCAGTTACTCAAGAAGCCTTCGCTCTCCGGCTCGCCGGGGCTAACAGCGCTTACCCAACAGATTTGTAGGCCCGGCTCCCATGTCGAGCGAGGGCTTTCTTGAGTACTCCTTATTGGGGTACTAAAACAGAAAACGGGGAGGGACGAATCCCTCCCCGTTTTGTCTTATCTATCAAGCGAAGCGGTTTCCTGAGGCGCGACTTGCGAGTCTGCGAGCCGGAGCCCGAAGGATGGCCGCGAGCGCTCTATTTCAGCATGATCATCTTATTGGTCAGCACTTCTTTGCCGAAGGCGATGCGGCTGAAGTACACACCGCTGGCCACCGGCTTGCCGAATTCATCCACGCCATTCCAGATGAGTTCGTAACTGCCCGCATTCATCATACCCGAAGCGATGGTCATCACGCGGCGACCGCGCACATCGTAGACCGCCAAATCCACCTGGCCCTTTTCAGGCAGGTCGAATCGCAGGGTCGTCTTCGGGTTGAAGGGATTGGGGAAGTTCGCACCCAGGGCCAAACGGGCGGGAATAGCGCTTTCATCCACATCCGTCTGGATGGACCAGCTCGCATTCAGCAGAACATCATCCACCGCAGCTTCCATGAGAGAGTTCTGGCCCTCGTCGGAAGCGATGAAGCGAAGCTGTACGGTCGAAGTCAGGGTAATGTAATCGCCGAGATCAAAACTCATGGGGACCCATGATTCATCAGACACGTTGGTGTGCTCGAGGCTCACCCAATTGACGCCGTCGGATGTAACATCCACATCCCAGTAATCGTCACCGGGGTTGCTGCCCTTGTCCTCGGTGTACCAGCGCCAATAGCTGAGACTCGCCGAAGTGGCGCCGTCCAAGTTGAAGACCGGACTGAGCAGCGTGGTCTTACCGCCGTCCACGTCATTGGCGCCAACCGCTCCACCCACACTGCCCTGACCCGTCACGAAGCACATGGTACCCGGCGCAGGCGTGTGATCATCTTCCGGCTGAATCGGATAACCATTGTACTCGGTACCGACTGGATCAACGCGCGTCCAGATACCGGTCGTAGCATTGTCGTCGGGGGCGCCGACGGTCCAACCACGATCGGCTTCGAAGTCGTCGAACCACCCGCCCACGGGAAGCTCGAAATCAAGGGCCGCGAAAAAGCCGAGTGGGTGTTCCACATCAAGATGGAAATCCAGCATTCCGGGCTCGGGGAATCCGGGAAGGATCTCGACCAGGAACTCCGCCATGGTGCAGGTGCCGTCCACGGGGATGCCCGGACAGCTTCCCGATACGTCATGAACCGTCACGTTGATATTCGAACAACTCAGCATGCCCGTGAGATTCGGGGAGTCCGAGTGCCCGGTATTGCTCAAGTCCACTCGCAGCGTGAAGGTTTCGCCGGCATCAGCCGTGCCGCTGCCATCGCCGTATTCGAGATCGATGACAGAATTGCCCGCCACGATCAGCAAGGGCGCCTCAGCCTCGAGGGCGAAGTTGAAGTCCCAGGCGCCCTCATTGCTCTCGAGCTGCATCGAGAACTCGATCAGGTGCTCGTCGGGAATGCCTCCATCCACTTCGATGACGATGGGGGCAGTGTTGACGCCGAATCCGCCCGCGAGTATGTCCAGATAAGGCACGGATTCCGTGAAGATCGTGATATAGGGATCCGATGTGCTGAGCAGGCCTTGGCAGCCCGTCACCGGATCGACGCCCACGTTCTCGACGGTCACATAAAGCGCGATAGTCTCGCCGTGGTCGATCACGCCGTCGTTGTCATAGGAGGAATCATCCACCTCCACCGACTCGAACACGAGATAGGGACCGCTCGGAGGCAGCACTTCCACCGCTTCCACAGCCGTGACCTTGTTGTAGGCGGTGACCGTCAATGTCAAGGTCATGGGTTCCGCAGGAGCTTCACCCATGGTGATGGTTGCCAGTCCAGCCGCATTGGTCAGGCCTGAACCATAGAGCACGCCGTTCGCGTAGAGCGCGCAAAGGGCACCCTCAAGGCCAGGGATGCTCACATCGTATTCGGTCATTCCAATAAAGAGAGCACCAGAGTGATTCACCGCCATGGCCTGAGCCTGCATGGTTCGAACGGCCAGAGAAGGATCACCGAAGATGGTCCAGTTCTCGAACTCGTTCACGCCGCTGCTGCCGTACTCGTCCATCATCAGGCAGGAGCCGTTGAAGTAGAGACCGCCGATGGTACGCATCTGGTCATCGACGAGTAGGTCGATGGTTTCATCCTGCGAGCTCATAGGGGGAGCCCAGCTCATGCTGATGATCGAGCCGTAGAACCCGATGGCTCCGGTGGGCTCGCCCGCGTTGGTGGCCCACATCCAGGCTTCGCCGAAGCAGGTACCGCTCTGGAACTCGCCAGTGTTGCAGGCCACGCTGTTGATGAAAGGCAGCATGTTGTCGTTGGTCAGGACGTTCACATTGCCGTTGTCGAAACCCGTGGTGCTCCAGCCCTGCAACCAGCCGTGTCCGCAGTAGTTGATGATGCTGCGGCCGTCGTTGCAGCCGGCGGTCACCTGGGCGGCGGAACCGCCGTTGGTATCGTAGATCTGGTCGACCAGTGTGTAGTTGTAGGCCAGGAGCTTGTCGCGAATCACGTCCATGTGCTCCCAATCCGCTTCGCCGTCGTCGCCGATGCCCGAGCCCTCGGCCGAGGCTATCCCCATGCCCTGGGACAACCAGTCGTCGTCGGCGGCGATATCGCGCTCATAGTGGATGCTTCGATCCACCTGCGTGTCCACATGTGTGGCATTTTCCGCGGAGAAGCGCCCCACGAAAATGTCAGGATAGCTGTCGCTTCCGGCCAGCAGGGAATACATGGGGTCGGATCCGCCGCTGGGAAGGGGAATATGAGGAGCGTCTCCCACGAGAAGCACGTAGCCTAGATCGCCGGTGTCGTATTCGTTCTGGATGTAGGCTTTGATCTGCGTGGCCGTCGTGCCCGTCTCACTCGTGCCCACCAGCTTGGTGGGAATGCCCTTCTGCAACTTCCAATCCAGCAGGGGCTGCATGTTTGAGAGGAAAGCGTCATGGGCTACAATGAGCAGGCCGCCGTCCTCGAGCACGGGCGTGTAGCGATCGCTTGCTCCGAAGTTGATGAAGTGGCTCTCATACAGGTTCGCGAACTGAGGATCCAGCTTGGACAGCGCTTCGGCCCGATCGAGAATGTTGATGTCCCCCACACCCGCCGGGCTCACTTCCAGAAGCATCCGTGTATGAACGCGGAGGGTCTGGGTCTGAGGCAGGTACTGGAAAACATTGGCGTCCACCATCACACCGCGATAATCACGAAGGATGTGAGGCGCGTCCAGATCCACAGGGGACATGGGCCAGATTTCACCGTTCTGGTAGATCTCACCGAACTCGTAGGGCACGGTGGCAGGATCCACCGAGCGAAGCAGGTTACCCTTGGAAGGCGCAATCGGCATGCCGGGAAGATCCACCGAGTCCACTTCGAGCAAGGTGAGTGCGACTTTGCGATCGTCGGGGATGATCACCGCGCGACGCACGTCGGGAAGGGCGGGATAACCCGCCGCGAGATCCACACTCTCACCGGCCAGACCGATGGAATAATAGGTCTCGCCATCGATCAAAACGGGCTCGGCATCGAAGCCGCCCACTGTGATCTCATAAATGGTGCGCAGCCCGTCGGATTCGATAAGGCGAACTTCAAAATCATCGCCGCCTAGGTCGATCCACTCGGCTCCCGCCAGAGGAACGAAACATGTGAGCAGGAGAAAGCAGAAAAGGCCGGAAAGGAAACGGGGCCTCCGACTTACGAGACGTTCCATGGGGAACCTCCATCTTGGATCTATCGCCCTGAGGAATGGAATTTGACTGGACTATTCTAACATTTCGGGCCGCTTAATCCAAAAAGAATCCTCCGGCGGCCCTCCCTGTCGCTACGGCCTAAACCGTTGTAATCAATGCATCTGACGTGGTAGAATAGGTTTGCGACTTCAAAACCTGATTACTCGGGATATGCACCCATAAGGGGGATCATGAAAGGTCTCACTCTAGCTGGACTGCTTTGCTTGGCACTCATGCTTCCGGCCCTGGCCGCCGACATCGAATTGGCAACAGGCCAGGATGACTGGCAGCTTCAAGTTCTCGGCGCGGACAACAGCAGCACTCGCCTGCTGTTGACACTCAATCGATTCCAGGCCGATGGCCTCAAGATCGATGGTTCCCCATGGACTGCCATCGCTCTGGACGACCTGGCCCTCCACCATCAGCGTGGCCTGCCGGCCCTACCCACGGTTCGGCGCTCCATTGCCATCCCGGCCGATGCGGCCATGCGGGTGAGCATTCTAGATGCCCAGTTCCGGGATTTTCCGGGCATGAACATCGCACCGTCCAAAGGCACGATTAGTCGCTCCATGGACCCCGAAATGGTGAGCTACGAATTCAGTCGCTTTTATGAAGGCAACAGCTGGTTCCCGGCCGAAATCGCCAAACTGGACGAACCCTATATCATGCGCGACGTGCGAGGGCTCGTGGTGGAACTCAATCCCTTCCAGTACAATCCGGCCACTCGGACGCTCCGTGTCTACACGGAAATCGTGGTCGAGATCGAAAGCGCGGGCGAGAGTTTCGTGAATCGTCTTGACTCCCGGCCCGAGGTTCTCGACGCCGAGTTCGCCAAGATCTACTCGAACCACTTCCTCAACTATGACCAGCTCCAGGATCGCTATGTTTCGGTGCCCGAGGTGGGCGCCATGCTGGTCATCACCCACGACGCCTTCCACAGCGCCATGTTGCCCTACGTGGACTGGAAGAATCAGATGGGAATTCCCACGGAAATCGTCGATGTGACGACGGTGGGCTCCACGGGAACCCAGATCAAGAGCTACATCCAAAACTACTACGATAGCAATGGCATGACCTTCGTGCTCCTCGTGGGCGATGCAGGCCAGATTCCCCTGCCAGTCGGCGGGTCCGACCCCATGTATTCCCTGCTGGCCGGAAGCGACAGCTATCCTGACATTTTTGTGGGACGATTCTCCGCGGAGAACACCACACAGGTTGCCACACAGGTGGAACGCAGCATCGAGTACGAGCGTGATGCCACCGTCGACAATGACTGGTTCCCCCAGGGCATGGGCATAGCCTCGGCCGAGGGCTCGGGCATCGGCGACGACGGCGAAGCGGATTGGGAGCACATGGACGTGATTCGCGACAAGCTCCTGGCCTACAACTACACACTGGTCGACCAGGTCTACGATACCAACGGCGGTTCCGCCGCCCAGGTGGCCGCCGGCTGCAACGACGGTCGCAGCATCATCAACTACTGTGGACACGGCTGGTTGCAAGGCTGGAGCACCACGGGTTTCGACAACAACTACGTGAACGTCCTGACCAACGACAACATGCTGCCTTTCATCAACAGCGTGGCCTGCAACACCGGCGAGTTCCAGAGCGGTACCTGCTTCGGCGAAGCCTGGATGTGGGCCACCAACGCCGGCGAGCCCACCGGAGCCATCGGGTTCTACGGCTCGATCATCAGCATGAGCTGGGCTCCCCCTATGAGCTCGCAGGATGAAACCATCGACCTGCTCGTCGATGACGCCAAACGCACCATCGGCGGACTCTGGTTCAATGGCTCCTGCCTGATGATGGATGAATACGGCAGCAGCGGCGTGAACGAGTTCGAGAACTGGACCATCTTCGGCGATCCCAGCCTGCGTGTGCGCAGCATGGCGCCGAGCGTGGCCAGCGTGGATCACTTCGCCACAATCGATCCGCTCATGGCCTACTTCACCGTGAACACCGACCCGGGCAACTTGGCCGCCATCAGCTTCGAGGGCGGCTATATCGGATCGGCCTTCGCCGATGAGGGAGGCGTGGCTCAGGTTTACTTCGACGAAGACCTGCCCACCCCAGGCAACGAGATCACCTTGACGGTGACCGGCTACAACAAGGTCACCCATGTGGCGCAGATTCTCGTGGGCGACGGCCTGCTTCCCACCTGCGAGGTCACACCCTCCTTCTTCAACAAGGTGATGATGCAGGACGACATTCAGACCGACTACCTGCACATCAGCAACAATGGTGAAGATGGCTCGACCCTTTACTATTCCATCAGCATGGAAGATCCGAATTTCCCGCGAGAGGCCGGACGCAACATGACAGGCTCCTATGCCTGGACCGATCCTTCGGCGGTCTTCCCTGGTTCAACACTCGATCTAACTCTCTCCGTGTTCAACGGCAGCGATGACAACGAATGGATCTCGAACTTCGAAATGGATCTTCCCGCGGGAGTCGTTCTCAATACAGCTTCCGACATGACCGGTGGCAGTGCGGGCAACCTGGTCTACACCGGTGGAACCGGCGACGCGGCCCACTGTGTCTGGAGTGATCCCGATGGCGGTTGGGGCGCAATTTATCCCGATGAAACAGGTGTGGCGACCCTCAACCTGACCTTTGGCAGCATGGGCGACCAGGTTGTGATTCCCTACACCATCCAGGGCGATATTTATGGCAGCGATCCCCACTCGGTCTCCGGTGAAATCATCATCACCACCCTCGGACCCAACGTGAACGTGATCTCGCCCAACGGCGGCGAGATGCTGGCCATCGGTTCCATGCTGGACATCCAGTGGGCGGCCGGCGGCGGACCCGAAAACGTGATGATCGAGCTGAGCCGCACGGGCATCGGCGGATGGGAAACCCTCGCGGCTTCCGTTCCCGCGGGTACCGGTCACTACGGTTGGATAGTGGAAGGACCCATCAGCGCCGATTGTCGCATCAAGGTTTGCGATGTGGCCGATCTGGGCACCACCGACACCAGCGACGCGGCCTTCACCATCTATCGCCCGCTTACCTGGGTTCAGATGGCGGCTGCGGCGGGCGACGTGCCCGAAGGTCAGACCGATACTATCGAGTTGACCTTCGATGCCACGGGTCTGCCTGAGGGTAGCTACGAAGCCACGCTCACCATAAGCAGCAATGCGGGCGACCCGGTGATCGTGCCCATCAGCATCGAAGTGCTTTACGATCCCACCGATTCGGAAGAGGTTCCTGCGAAGCTCGCGCTTGGCAAGAACCACCCCAACCCCTTCAATCCCAAAACCCAGATCGCATTCGCGCTCAGCCAGTCGGGTCCGGCGAAGCTGACGGTTTACGATGTTCGGGGCCGGGCCATCATCACCCTGGCCGATGGCGTCATGAACGCCGGCGAGTACAGTGTGGAATGGAATGGTCGGGATGAGGCGGGTAGACAGCTGGCCTCTGGACTCTACTTCTACAAGCTGGAGGCCGAGAACCAGGTTCTGACCGAAAAGATGTTGATGCTGAAGTAATTCCTCGGCATTCAGAAGCTTCTAGACGCCCCTCCTCCCTATTCGGGGGAGGGGTATTCATTTGCCCCAAGGGCGTTGTGAATTTGATCTGATTATGCCATCATCGCTAAATTACGGTACGTCTGCTTCCTTTCCAGTTCGGAGCTCCCGTGAAAAATATCGCCCTAAGTATTCGTGAAGGTGCCCGTGAACTCGGCGAGTCCGTCGCCCTGCGCCACAAGATCGTGGGAAGCTGGCATGAGATCAGCTATCGCGAAATGGATGAGACCATCGGCGCGGTGTCACGCAAACTGGTAGACCTGGGTGTTCAGGTGGGCGACAAGGTTGCAATCTTTGCGCCCAATTGTCCCGATTGGGTATTGGCGGATCTTGGTATCCAGAGTATTCGCGGCGTCACGGTTCCCATTTTTGCCACGAGCACCGTGGAGCAGGCCCAGTACATCATCGAGGATGCCGATGTGCGCATTGCCTTCGCGGGCTCCGGCACCGAAATGGAAAAACTCGCGGCGGTTCGCGAGGCCTGCGGCAAACCCGAAGTGCTTGTGGCGATGGAGGGCCGCACGGATCTGGGTGAAGAGGGCGACATGCTCATGCCCGAGTTCATCAAGGCCGGAATGCAAGTCGACACACAAGACGAGTGTGATATTCGCGCCGACGATGCACAGGCCACGGATCTTGCCACCATCATTTACACATCGGGAACCACTGGCGAACCCAAGGGCGTGATGCTCGCCCATGAGAATTTCGTGAATCAGTTCGAGACCCTGGATCGAAACTACGATGTGACGAGCGAAGATCGCTCCCTCTGCTTCCTCCCGCTCAGCCACGTTTTTGAAAGAGCCTGGACCTTCTTCGTGCTGCTCCGCGGGGCGAAGAACTCATTCTGTCCCGACCCAAAACGCATCGCCAAGTACCTGGTGGAAGCCCGCCCCAATGTGATGGCCAGCGCCCCGCGCCTCTACGAGAAGATCTACTCGGGAATTTTCGACAAACTTGAAAACGCACCGGGCTACAGACAGAAGCTTTTCCACTGGGCCTTGGATGTGGGCGGAAAGTATGAGCGAAAAAATCGAAACGGCGGCGCCGGGCCTTTTCTAAAGAGCCAGCACGCTCTTGCCGACAAGCTGGTGCTCTCGAAACTGCGCGAAGTCATCGGTGGGCCCAAGAAATTCATGGCCTCCGGCGGCGCTGCCCTGTCCAAGGAAATCGAGGAAATGTTCTTCGCGGCCGGACTGCTCATTTGCCAGGGATACGGTCTCACGGAAACAGCTCCCATGCTCACGGCCAACGCCCCCGGCGAATTCCGATTCGGCACGGTGGGAAAACCCGTGGTCGACGTGGAAATCAAAATCGCCGAGTCGGGAGAAATCCTCGCCAAGGGCCCCAACGTCATGGTCGGCTACTTCAACAAACTCGAAGCCACCGCCGAAGTGTTCAGCGATGGATGGTTCCATACCGGCGACGTAGGGCACTTCGACGAAGATGGCTTCCTGATCATCACCGATCGCATCAAGGATCTCATCGTCACATCCGGTGGCAAGAATGTGGCTCCCCAGTGGATTGAAACCGTGGTGGGCAAGGATCCCTTTATCGAGCAGTTGGCGGTGCTGGGAGACAGTCGCAAATACATCAGTGCGCTGGTGGTGCCGTCCTTCGATGTGCTCAGCGAATGGGCTAAGCGGCAGAAGCTGAATTTCGAGTCGCATGAAGATCTCGTGCGCATGCCCGAAGTCATTCGTCACATGACCGAACGCATCACGAGACAGTCCAAGCAACTTGCACCCTTTGAGAAGATCAAGCGCTTCACGCTGATGGCCAAGGAATTCACCATGCAGGCCGGTGAGATAACACCGACCTTGAAGGTGAAGCGGCGCGTGATTCACGAGAAGTACAAGGATCTCATTGAGCGCATGTACTCCAAAGATCCCAGCGCATAGCTAGCGGGCCAGGACCATTTTCGAACTGCTTGTCCAGTCTCCCGCCTTGAGGGTGCAGAGGTATACGCCCGAACTCAATTCCACTCCCTTGTCGTTTCGTCCATCCCATTCAATGTCGTGTACGCCCCCACCCTGGCTTCGCTCGCGGAAGCTTCGTATCCGCCGGCCTGCCATGTCGAATATGGACAGCTCCACCTGAACACTTTCGCTGCCCGGCGCTAGTACATAGCGAAGATTGGTTTTGGGGTTAAAGGGATTGGGATAGTTCTGGAGCATTAAGATGCGTCCGGGTTGCTCATCCACGGAAGAGGACAGTGGGTAGAGCGGAACTTCCAGTTCGATGGGTTCTCCACCTACAACCTGAAGATTCTCGAAGACCTGATCGTGATAGCCTTCGAGGCTTACCGTTAGTTCGTAGCTGCCGGGCTCGAGCATTCGCGCAAACCTGCCGTAGACTTCTTCGCTTCTACGAGGATGATTGATGGCAGGATCGCCGGACAAGGCCAGATCGGCCACAAGAGGTTCCAGGGTGCTGGCATCGTAAACGTGCCCACGAATTCCATTTCCATGTACGCGATCCAGCAGCGTTCGGATGCCATGCTGATTGCTTTCCACGATGGCCGCAATGCGCGCGCTGCCGTTGGGGAAAAAAGTGGTTGCCGTTTCGATGAGATAGGCCTGGCAACCATGCTCCCAGTACATCCAATTGTAGCTCTGGCCATTGCCGTAGAAGTATTCTGCGGTGTAGTAGCCACTACCCTCTTTATGGATGGACGCGGCCATGTCTTCGGCAAGCTGGATTCCGGCAACGTCCTCGCCGCAGTATCCCACGTACTCGCTGTAACTGTGGAAGCTGATGCCCGCCACGAAGTGTTCCCGCTCAAACAGCATCTGCTGAAGTTGAGCTTCATTCTCGGACATGGCTGCAGGACCTCTATAGACGATGCTGCATTCCGCGCCGCTGCCAGCGGTGAACCAACCTTCGGCGTAGTTGCGATTGAGATCCACACCGTCGGGGAAACTGGGATAGCTTGAGCCACAGTACTCGTTCACCACTCCCTCGAAGAGGCCATCCTCATCGTTGTCGCGTTTGTTTTTCCTCCACCAAGGATTGTCGATCCCCGTCTGCACGAAGATGTATCCCTCGGGGTTGAGAATGGGAATGATCCAGATTTCAGTCTCGTCGATGAGGGAAGTGATTTCGGCATCCACACCATACCCATCGGTCATCTCGTTGATGAAGGTCGCCAGAATATTGGCATTCACTGGCTCACGGGCGTGGATCACTGCATCGAGAAGCACATCGGGTTCATCTTCCTGAATTCCAGGATTGTCCGAAATCTTGAGCCCCCAAATGATCACCCCGTCACGCGTTGAGACACCCAGATTTTCCATTACGGCAATGTCGGGATGCTCGGCGACCGTAGTGCTGAGAAGGTCTTGGATTTCCTGGTAGGAGTAATAGTCGGCATCATTCCAAACCGCGCGATCAGGATAGATGATCTCATGTCGAAAGCCGAGATCCGAAAACTCATCGACTCGGGTGTTGGGAATCAGATAGTCGTAACTCCTCCCCAGGCGATGGGCTGGAATTTCGGAAACCGCGTAATCCGCATAGTCCGAAAGCTGGGCAAGTTCCTCCAGAGATTCAGGAGTTACTCTGACCGTCAGCATTTCAGCGGCATTCAAAGCGCTGGTAAAAAGAAGGACACTCATTCCGAGCAACAGGAAAACGCGATGGCGCATGGCTCACCTCTTATGTGAGCTTTCATTTTAGCACAGATCATACTCGAGGCTCTATGGGGCTATTTACCCTCTTTCAGGAGATCTCGATGCTTGCGACCATAGTAGTTTCCTATGATTGGCATGCTAATCGGCAAGGTTGCGTAAGCGAAACCCGCCCAAATTCCAAGGTTGCCGGGAGCCATCCAGGCCCAAAGAGAAGATAGAAGACCGGTTAATGATAGGGTGCCGAAATTGGCGATTCCGCTCCGGGTGATCCAGCGCTCCAATGTATTGAGCTTGAGATCATCAGCAGAGGATCTTGCGCGCCAGAAGAGCAGAAGCATGCGTGACTTCATCTGCGCAAGCGGGCAATCACACACTAAGCTTGCATTCCGGACGAACAAGTTGTAGATTCTGAAAGTTAGCCTTGCCTAACTTTCAGAATTGAGAAGGCATGCCCAGCGAATCAGTTGAAAACTATCTCACCGAAATCCTTCGCCTGGAGGAAACCGGGAAGGCCGCGGCCAGCAGCGAATTGGCCGAGCGGCTAGAAGTCTCACGCCCCTCGGTAACCGGAATGCTCAAGAAGCTTGAAGGCGAGGGATACATCTTTCGTGAACCTTACCGGGCTGTTCGATTATCACGTAAAGGACGACGCACAGCACGCGCAGTAATTCGGCGCCATCGCCTTGTGGAAACCTTTCTTGTGGAAACCCTGGGGATGCATCCTGATCGGGTTCATGAAGAGGCCCATCGCCTGGAGCACGCTTTTTCCAACGAAGTCATCGAACGCCTGGACGCGTGGCTCGGCCATCCCGAGAAAGACCCGCATGGCAGCCCCATTCCCGGCCGGGGCTAGAGGATCCTTGCGCGAATCCGCTTGAGTGATAAGCTGCCCCCGGCGGGCAAGAAGAGGAGAGACGATGAAGATGCGAGCCAGCCTACTGCTAATCCTTGCCACCATTCTGGTCATGGGATGCGGAGGCGACAAGAACGATGCCGACAAGTCGGGAATCTTGAAGCTGGTCGCCACCACCGGTCAGGTGGGCGACATGCTCAAGAACATCGGCGGTGAACGGGTACAGGTAACTTCGCTCATGGGCCCGGGCATTGATCCTCATCTTTATAAAGCCAGTGCCGGTGACGTGGAACGCCTTCGCCGCGCTGATGCGATCTTCTACAATGGCCATCATCTTGAGGCCAAGATGGGCGAGGTCATTGGCGAGATGGGTTCGCGCAAACCCACCTTGGCGCTTTCCGAGACCATCCCCGAGTCTCGGCTGCTATCGCCCAACGACTACGAAGGTCTCTACGATCCTCACATCTGGTTCGACCTGGAACTTTGGCGCATGACCGTGGATGCGGTTGTGGCAAAGCTCAGCGACCTGGACCCTGAACACAGTGCCGAGTTTGAGTCACGGGGGAATATCTATCGAGCTCGAATGGACAGATTGCAATCCTACGCGCTCGAACAATTCGCTCGCATACCCCAAGAGCAGCGCGTCTTGATCACCGCGCATGATGCCTTCAACTACCTGGGACGCGCATACGGACTTGAAGTGCGCGGCCTGCAGGGAATCAGCACGGCCAGCGAGGCGGGCACAGGAGACGTACAGGATCTCGCGGCCTTCATCGCCGAACGTAAAATCCCCGCCCTCTTCGTGGAAAGCTCGGTATCGCCTCGCGCTATCGAAGCCGTGCGCGCTGCGGTGAAGGCGAGAGGATTCGACGTGCAAGTTGGCGGCGAAATATTCAGCGATGCCTTGGGCGATGAAGACGGCCCAGCAGGCAGCTACCTGGGCATGTTCCGCCACAATGTGGACACCATCGTTTCATCGCTGCTCGGAGAAGGAAGCCATGAGCAACACTAAAGACATTGCGGTTCAAGTTACCGACCTCACGGTTGCCTATGGGGAACGACCTGTTCTTTGGGACATCGACATGGACGTTCCCGCCGGTCATCTCATGGCAGTGATGGGACCCAACGGCGCAGGCAAGACAACGCTCATCAAGGCCATCCTCGGCCTCCTACCCACCGCGGCAGGACGCGTGGAAATCCACGGAGGCCTCTATCGCCATCGACGGCGCATGGTTGGCTATGTCCCCCAGCGTGGAAGTGTGGACTGGGATTTCCCCACCACCGTTCTCGATGTGGTCATGATGGGCCGCTACGGTGCTCTCGGCTGGCTCAAACGTCCGGGAAAAAAGGAGCGAGAATTATCCCTGTCCGCTTTGGAAAAAGTGGGCATGGCAGATTTTCAGAACAGACAGATCAGCCAGCTCTCAGGAGGGCAACAGCAACGAGTTTTTCTCGCCCGCGCATTGGTGCAAGACGCGCGAGTATATTTCATGGATGAGCCCTTCCAAGGTGTCGACGTGCGCACGGAACACGCCATCGTCGATCTGCTCAAGGAACTGCGCGAGATGGGCCGTACGGTAGTGGTGGTTCATCACGACCTGCAAACCGTGCAGGAATATTTCGACTGGATCATGTTACTCAACGTACGCCGCATCGCCTGTGGAGCCGTGAGCGATGTCTTCACTCCGGAAAACCTGCGTTTGGCCTATGGCGGTCGTGTGGAATTTCTCGAGCGGCGCGCCGCCCGCGATCGCGATGCGCAGCCGGGTGATGATCCCCGCACCTTCGAGAGCCACCGGCCATGAACCTGCTCATGGAACTCTTCACCGATTACACGCTTCGCACCGTCTCCCTGGGATCAGCCGGCCTGGGCTTGGTGGCCGGCATGCTCGGGGCCTTTGCCGTACTGCGCAGGCAAAGCTTACTGGGTGATGCGGTGAGCCACGCGGCTCTACCGGGAATCGTGCTCGCCTTCATGCTTACCGGCGTCAAGACTCCTCTTGTTCTGGTACTCGGCGCCGCTTTAACGGGCTGGATCGCTTCGCTCTTGGTGATGCTCATCGTGCGCAGCACCCGGATCAAAACCGATACGGCACTGGGACTGGTGCTTTCCACCTTCTTCGGCCTGGGCTTGGTGCTGCTTTCCATCGTACAACGTGGTTCAGCTGCGGGACAGGCCGGCCTCGACCGCTTCCTCTTCGGTCAAGCCGCCACCTTGGTGGGCGAAGACCTGGTTACCATGGCAGCTCTGGGTGCACTCGTACTATTCACGCTTATGGTCTTGTGGAAGGAATTCAAACTCCTCAGTTTCGATCCCACATTCGCAGGCTCCCTGGGATTCCAGCTTCGCGCCTTGGACATCACACTGACCACGCTTCTGGTCATCGCCATCGTCATCGGTTTGCAAACCGTCGGAGTGGTGCTCATGAGCGCCATGATCGTGGCGCCGGCGGCAGCGGCCAGACAATGGACCCATCGCCTGGGGCATCTGGTTCTGCTTTCAGGATTCTTTGGCGCAATCAGTGGTCTCGCAGGCGCCATGATCTCCAGCCGGGTGGAACACTTACCCACCGGCCCAACCATTATATTGGTGATCATGAGCATCACTCTGATTTCCCTCCTGGTGGCGCCCCAGCGTGGATTGCTCGCCGAATTCCTGCGCAATGCAAAACAGAAACGGCAAGTGCAGGTAGACAGCGTTCTGGCCGATCTTTATCGCCTGGCCGCTCAACACGACGACCCTCTTCGCGCGCCCCACGCCTTAGACGTGCTTCGTGCCATGGGCGAGGGAGCTGCGGTGCGAGCAGGCTTATCTAAACTGGCCGAGCAGGGGCTGGTAGATTCCGACTCACAAGGCAACTGGCGACTGACACCCTCGGGCCTTGATCGCGGACGCGACTTGGTGGAGGGATCATCATGAGCCTGCCGCAGATCGAAATTCTCGCCATCGCCATGCTTACGGCCGCCGCCTGCTCCCTGGTGGGCGTCTTCCTCATGTTGCGCCGAATGGCCATGCTGTCAGACGCCATCAGTCACGCCATTTTGCCGGGAATCGTCATCGCCTTTTTCATCACCGGCGACCTTTCCTCGCCCTGGCTCATCATCGGCGCAGCCCTCACCGGTGTGCTCACCGTTGCCCTCGTAGAATTGCTCACACGCAGTGGCCGCCTAAAGGAAGATGCGGCCATGGGCCTGGTCTTCCCCGCCCTTTTCTCAATGGGTATCGTTCTGATCACACGCTACGCCGGAAATGTTCATCTGGATGTGGACGCCGTTCTCCTGGGAGAACTCGCCTTCGCCCCCTTCGACCGTTTCGAAGTAGGAGGCCACGACCTTGGGGCGCGTCACCTGTGGCTCATGGGTGGCATAACGCTAATCAACCTCGCCGCGGTCCTCATCTTTTTCAAGGAACTCAAACTTGCCACCTTCGATGCGGCTTTGGCCGCCTCTCTAGGTTTGGCACCGGCCTTGATTCACTACGGCCTCATGACCCTAGTCTCCATAACCACCGTGGGCGCGTTCGATGCTGTGGGCTTGATCCTGGTGGTGGCCCTAATGGTAGGTCCGGCTGCCGCGGCTAATCTGCTCACCGATCGCCTTGGCCTTTTGCTTTTGTATTCGGTTCTGCTCGGCATGCTCTCTGCAGCTCTCGGTTTCGGCATGGCCATTCTCATCGATGCTTCCATTGCCGGGTCCATGGCTGTGGGCGTGGGTCTGGTATTCACCACTGTGTTCCTGCTAGCTCCCGGCCGCGGGCTATTGGCCGAAGTGAACCGTCGCCGACGTCAGCGTCTGGAATTCGCAGAACTGATGCTTGCCATCCACCTGATGCAGCATGAGGGCGAGGCTGAAGAGGAAATAGAGTCCCGCGTGGATCACCTTCACGGCAAGCACGTGGGATGGACTCCAGAGTTCACCGAGCGCATTGTGCAGGGAGCAAGTCAACGGAACCTGGTGGAGCAAAAAGGCGAGCGCCTTTTCCTCACAAAAACGGGCAGAGCCGCTGCCGGAAGAGCGCTCAGCGGAACCATTGCCTGACGATCTTATTTGAGCAAAATGGCCTTGCGTGTGAGAGAGCTGTTACCCGTTTTCAAGCGAATCAGGTAGAGGCCGCTTGGCAGGCTCTTTCCCTCGGTGTTACAGCCATCCCATTCCTGGATGTGCTCCCCCGCACTCAAGGTACCTGACAGCAAGCTTCGAACATGACGTCCCCTCATATCATAGACATCCAATTTCATGTCGGCTTCGTGAGACATTGAAAAGTGAATTGTGGTCTGAGGATTGAAGGGATTGGGCGCAATATGGCCCAAGCGTGTTCCTGCCGGCGGTATCGTTTCACCTTGATCGGTGGCGGTCACATTGAAATCGATGCTCTCAGACCATTCGCTCCAGGAAAGATTTTGATCGCGATAACGCACCCGCCATGTGTAGGTGTGACCGGGCCAGAGGAAATCCTCACCGAGCTGTAGGCTCGCGAGATCCAGCCCCTCGCTCAGATCAATGGGCAGCCAATCGGGCGCCCCAGTGTCGCCAAAAACGTTCTCCCAATGCCGAAGCGAATCCACCAGAGCTTCGCTCCAATCCGCGCCATCGGCGACCAACTGAAATTGCGAACTCATAATGGCGTGATCCCCAAGAAAATCGGAAGCCTCCAATAAGGGATTCCTCGGACCTTCTCCAATCGGCGCAATCGCCTGGGGAGTGGAGGGCGGTCCGTCATCCAGATGGCGGCTGAAACTGTCGAAGAGTTCGTTGTCAACCGGACGGTCTTCATGGCCAAGACCGTAGGAAGAGGCCGTGTAGCTTCTGTCCGCGCAATCGATATCGAAGATCACATAGCAGTAGTAGTCATGGGAGCGATGAATCTCGGGATAGTCTTCCTGGTTCGCGTACATCCCCCACCGATCCAAGGCCGACCCGCCTCCGCCCGACAGAAGTAGACGAAGATTTCCTTCGCTCGTTGCGCCGCGTTCATAGTTGTGGGAGTGGCCGTAGAAGAGGCCTTCGACCTTGCCGTGACTATTCAGAATTGGAATCACGTCATCGTTCACCCAGGCAGTATTCCCATCGGGCCAAATCTCACTGCGACCGGGATGGTGTAGGTAGACGAAAACCCAGTCGAGTGAACTGTCCAGCTCTGCGGCATCCAACACGGTTTCAAGCCATGCGAGTTGGGTCTCACCTTGGGTATTGCTGTTCAGTCCCACGAATAAAACGGGACCCACCTTGAAGGCGTAGTACTTTTCGCCTTCGGCTCCCGCGAAATCTTCATAGCGCATGTACTCGTAATAATAGGCGGCTTCGATCTCATGGTTGCCGATGGACACCATGAAGGGAACATGCTTGGACACCGATGAAATGGGATTAAAGTACTCGGTCTTGTATTGGGACAAAACCGTGCCCGTGGTCACGATGTCCCCCACATTGAGCACTAGGTTTATGCCCTCTTCGAGGTTCGGCCCATAGAGCTCCAGTGCTTTGTCCCGAAAAGCGGTCACCACGGCTTCATGTTGATCGGCCTCGGTTCGATTGTCACCGTAGACCATGAAGCGAATGTGCTGGTTTTCGGCATCATCGGCAGCTTGGGTTTTGAAGACTTCCACCTGCGAGGTATCGGCACCCGAAACACATCGATAGAAGTAGCGAGTATCCGGTGCCAGGCCACTCAGGTGTGCATCATGCCAGAAGGTGCTGGGATCCAGAGTTGAAAGCAGGGCTGGCTCCTGCGACCCCAGGTTTTCATCGAGGCCATACTCCAGATAGGACGCGGCCCCTCCAATGGAGTGCCATCCAATGTGTATGGAACTCGAGGTCGGCGATTGCAGGTAGGGCTGCATCAGGTAGTTGGGCGGACCAGGTATCTCATGCCCGTAGCCGCCAAGCTCGGCAAGTTCCACTGCGCTCAGGTCCAGGTCGTAGAGCTGCACCGCCGCCACGTCGATGAGATTATCCTCTCCATTATCATCGGCAAAAAACAATACCTCGTTGGCGCCTTCGGCGGGATAGAGCGCGAACCTGCCCTCGGCGGCCTGAGCCCCGCCCTCGTGGAGTAATTGTCCGTCGAGATAGTAGTCGTAGTGCTCACCGAGATTTGCCGAGACCGCCAGTCGATACCATTCACCCGGAATCAAAGTGTAGGTGGAGTATCCCGTGTCACCGACACCGACGGTTCCGTTGGGGTGAATGAACCACTCACCATCGTTGCTGTTGTCGTAGTTGCTTTGATAGAGGCAGTACCACAATCCGGTCTGTGGAATTCTGATGTCCATGACAAGGGTGAAGCGATTGACCCACTGTGGATCCCCCGCGCCGTTGGCCGGGATATCGTGGAAACATCGGTAATAACTACCCTGGCCGATGCGTATGGCGCCGTCGCCGGCTTCGGGCCCCTCGATGGCCTCGTGATTGCCGACCAATTCCAAGGGATTGCCAAATTGGGCCGCCAGCAAGGTATCGCTGTCGTCGAAGGTCCATTCCCCCACAGGAATCTGCCTCTCTTCCGAGGCGAGTGCTGGGCCCAGGCCCGAGGCGAGCATGAACAAGAATAGGATCAAGAGTGTTTTCGCTGGGGTGGCCATCAGATCCTCCGTGCTTTTTCCGTCACAATGATACCACGTTGGTGGATGACGAGACAGCTAATGGCGGCAAAGGCGAAATCGAGGCGATTCCGGCTTGCGAAATCGAGCTCCTTTCAGCTATTTCGCAGGGCCATTGCCGCCCCTCAAGGCGGCCTGGAGGGAATTCCAACCGAGGAGACGAGATGGCTAACGCGAAGATCCACTGGACGAAGATCGATGAAGCTCCGGCTCTGGCCAGCTATTCGCTACTTCCGATTCTGAAGGCCTTTACCAAGGGCTCTGACCTTGATATCGAGGTCGCCGACATCTCTCTCAGCGGACGCATTCTCTCCCTGTTTCCCGAGCGTCTCGCGCCCGAGCAGCAGGTGCCCGACTATCTCGCGCAGCTGGGCAAGATGACCCAGGATCCCCACGCCAACATCATCAAGCTGCCCAACATCAGCGCGACGGTGCCCCAGCTTCAGGCCGCCATCAGCGAGTTGCAAAAGCAGGGCTACGATATTCCCGATTATCCCGAAGAGCCGGCGAATGACGAAGAGAAAGCGCTCCAGGCCCGCTTCGCAAAAGTCCTGGGATCCGCGGTGAATCCTGTGCTGCGTGAGGGAAACGCCGACCGCCGCGCTGCTGCTTCCGTGAAGCGCAACGCGCAGAAGAACCCTCACAAGATGATGAAAGACTGGCCTACCTCGGGCTCCAAAACCCGCGTGGGTCACATGACAGAGAAGGATTTCTTCGCTAGCGAGAAGTCCACCACCTTGCCCGGCGCCTGCGATGCGCGCATCGAATATGTGGACGCGAGCGGCGCTGTGACCCTGCTCAAGGAAGGCCTCTCGCTGCTCGAAGGCGAAGTCATTGATTCATCTGTGATGAACGTGGCCGCGCTCAGGAAATTCTTCGCCGAGCAGATCAAGGCTGCCAAGGACGAGGGCCTGCTGCTTTCCCTGCATCTGAAGGCCACGATGATGAAGGTGTCCGACCCCATCATGTTCGGCCACTGCGTCTCGGTTTTCTATGGTGAGGCTCTGAACAAACATGCCGCCGCCCTGGAGGAAATCGGCGCCAACGTGAACAACGGCCTGGCCGACGTGCTCGAGAAGCTCGATCGCCTTCCCGCGGATAAACGCGCTGAGATCGAGGCCGACATCGCGGCCGTCTATGAAAACGCGCCCGCACTCGCAATGGTGGACTCGCGCAAGGGCATCACCAATCTGCATGTTCCCAACAACGTGATCATCGACGCCTCCATGCCCAACGTGGTGCGCGACGGCGGACGCATGTGGAACAAGGACGACCAGCTGCAGGACACCCTGGCCCTGATCCCCGATCGATGCTACGCCACCATGTATCAGGAGTGCATCGAAGACGCCCAGAAGAACGGCCAATTCGATCCCTCCACCATGGGCACCGTCGCCAATGTGGGGCTCATGGCCAAAAAGGCGGAGGAGTACGGTTCCCACGATAAAACCTTCACCGCCGCGGGCGATGGCATCATCCGTGTGGTGGACGAAAATGGCGCGACGCTGCTCGAGCAGAAGGTTGAGACCGGAGACATCTTCCGCATGTGCCAGAGCAAGGACGAGCCCATCCGCGACTGGGTGAAGCTGGCTGTCACTCGCGCACGCGCCTCGAAGATGCCGGCTGTTTTCTGGCTGGATGCGGCCCGCGGCCACGACGGCGAACTGATCAAGAAAATCGAAGCCTACCTGCCCGATCACGACACCGCTGGCCTGGAGATTAAAATTCTTCGCCCCGTGGACGCCATGCGTTTTACACTGGAGCGCATCCGCCGCGGCGAGGACACCATTGCCGTGACCGGCAACGTGCTTCGTGATTATCTCACCGACCTTTTCCCCATTCTCGAACTTGGAACCAGCGCGCGCATGCTGTCCATTGTGCCTCTGCTCAAGGGCGGTGGCCTCTTTGAGACCGGCGCGGGTGGATCGGCCCCCAAACACGTGCAGCAGTTCCTGAATGAAGGTCACCTGCGTTGGGATTCCCTGGGGGAGTATTGCGCCCTGGTGCCCTCACTGGAACAGGTGGCCGGCAGTTTCGATAACTCCAAGGTGGCGGTCTTGGCCGAGACCCTGGATGCAGCCATCGGCCAATACCTAGACCAGGAACGCTTCCCCTCCCGCAAGGTGCATGAGATCGACAATCGTGGTTGCAGCTTCTACCTGGCCCTTTACTGGGCTCAGGCTTTGGCCGCCCAAGATGCTGATGCCGAACTCAAAGCGCGCTTCGAAAGCGTGGCCACCGAGTTGACGTCCAAGGAAGTGATGATCACGAGCGAGTTGCTGGAGGCTCAGGGCCAGCCGGTGGATATCGGCGGCTATTTCAATCCCGATGATGCCAAGGCCGAATCGGCCATGCGGCCCAGCTCCACCTTCAATGCAATCATCGACGCTCTGTAGTGATTCAAAGAATTACGCAAGAACCCGGCTGGGAGTGATCCCGGCCGGGTTTGTTGTGGGTAAGCGGTCGCTTACTTGGATTTCGACTTAATCTTCACAGGCTTGCAAACGCGATCTTCATCATTGGCGGCCCGTGCGCATTTATTGCAGACGTACTTGGGCTTATCCACCAGCTTCATGATCTTGTCGATGTTCTTCGTGATGTCATCGCTGTCGAAGTCACAGATGGTCTTCATGGGCTCTCCAAAACCAGAGGCGGCTTGAAACGGCAAGGCCTCAGATGATTGTTATCTCTCACCTTAGAAAAATGGCGGCAATCCATGACGCGGATCGCAGCATCCAAATCTAGCGAATTCAAGTCGATTTATCGACAATAGTATGGTATAATTAGTCACCATTCTCAGTTGCCAAGCCCTAAACCCCTGTATTTCAATAACATGGAGTGTACTATGCGCCTGATCAGATCGGCACTCGGGCTCGCCCTGCTTTTGACCGTCCTCGCGGCAGTCACGGCAGGAGCTACAACCCCCACAGCGAATCTCTATACCGTTTACGACATCAGTGACATCGATCGTCATGCCCTGCCCTATGTGGACGCGGAAGACCAGCGGCAGGAAGATGACTATCGCGAGCAGGACGGCCTGCCCCCCCGCTTCGCGCTTCCCTTCGAAGCCTCCATTTCCAGCGTCGATCGCGGCACCTGGGAAGATCTGGGAGACGGCAATCACCTTTGGCGTTTGCGCATCGATTCTCCCACCGCCCTATCTCTCAATCTAGGCTTCTCGCAGTTCGAGTTGCCCGAGACTGCGAGCCTGCTCATTTACGCGGCCGACCAGAGCTACTTCCTTCGTCCCTTCACCTCTGCGGACAATTCCGCGCACGGTGAATTCTGGACGCCGGTGGTTCTCTCCGACGACATCATCGTCGAGCTCACCGTGGGCGAGAAGGCCAAGAGCCGAGTGAAGCTTGAGATCGGTTCCGTGAACGTAGGCTACCGCGGCTTCGGAGAAATGTTCGGCGATCACGATCGCAGCGGTTCCTGCAACAACGATGTGGTCTGTCCCGAAGGTGATCCCTGGCGCAGTGAGATTCCCTCCTCGGGTGTCTACACGGTCAATGGTACCTGGTACTGCTCCGGCGCCATGATCAACAATACGGCCCAGGACGGCACACCCTACTTCCTCACCGCCAATCACTGCGGCGTCACCACCAGCAACGACCAGGCTGTTGTGGTCTACTGGAACTTCGAGAGCCCCAACTGCGGCGACCAGTGCTGCGGTTCTTTGGCCGAGTTCAACTCCGGTGTGATCCATCGCGTTTCCTATTCGGGTTCCGACTTTACTTTAGTGGAGTTGGAAGAGCCCCTCAACCCGGATCATGCCGTTACGCTTTCCGGTTGGGACCGCAGCAGCGGCGACCAAAACTCTGCCGTGGCCATTCATCATCCCAGCACGGATGAAAAGGCCATCAGCTTCGAGAACGATCCCACGACGACCACCAGCTACCTGAACAACGCCGTGCCCGGCGACGGAACGCACATTCGCGTGACCGACTGGGACGACGGCACCACCGAGCCCGGTTCTTCGGGTTCGCCGCTTTACAGCCCCGATCACAAGATCGTGGGACAGCTGCACGGTGGATACGCGTCCTGCACCAGCCAGACCTCCGACTGGTACGGCCGCCTGTCCGTGAGCTGGAACAACGGGCTTAGCACCTATCTCGACCCCATCGGTAGTGGCGCTATGACCGTGGACACATTCGATCCCTACTCCACGGGCATGCTCGTGACTCCCGGCGGCGGACTCAACGCCGAGGGCGACGAGGGCGGTCCCTTCACGCCCAGCAGCATTGTCTACACCATTGAGAATTTGGGTGACTCAGGCTTCAACTACAGCGTCAGCGACGACGCGAACTGGGTGGATGTTTCCAGCGGCGGCGGCTACCTGGCTCCCAGCGGAACCGCCAACGTAACGGTGAGCATCAACGCCAACGCCAATGGTTTTGGAATCGGCAGCTATGACGCTACCGTAACCTTCACCAACACCACGTCGGGTGACGGCGACACCATGCGCCCCGTCAGCTTGACGATTGGCGTGCCTTCCCTGCAGATCGCCGAGAATTTCGACAGCGATCCGGGCTGGGATACCCAGGGCCTGTGGGCCTTCGGAGATCCGACTGGCCAGGGTGGCAACGACCACGGTAATGCCGATCCCAACGCGGGATATGACGGCGCCAACGTCTACGGCTACAATTTAAACGGTGACTACACCAACAACATGAGCGAGACCCACCTCACCAGCGATGCTTTCGACTGCACGAGTCTCTCGGCCGTCAGCTTGAAGTTCCGTCGCTGGCTCAACGTCGAGCAGCCCGCCTATGACCACGCGACCGTCTACGCGAGCAACAACGGCAGCGACTGGACGCAGGTCTGGACAAACGGTGGAGAAATCACCGACTCCAGCTGGCAGTATGTGGAGTTCGATATCTCCGGTATCGCCGACGGCCAGTCCACGGTCTACTTGCGCTGGACCATGGGCAGCACCGACGGCAGCTGGCTCTACAGCGGTTGGAACATTGACAACGTGGAAATTTGGGGACTGGGTGACGACGCCACTTCGGCTGAAGGCGGACAGGTGCCCCTGCGCAGTGCGCTGCTCGGCAACATGCCCAACCCCTTCAACCCCAAGACTGAGATTCGTTACGCACTGGCCGAGGCCGGAGCGGTGGAGCTTGCCATCTTCGATCTGAGCGGACGTCGCGTGACTACGCTGCTTTCCGGCCAGCAGGATGCGGGCACCCACACGGCAATCTGGAATGGTGATGATGCCAGCGGACGTCAAGTGTCTTCGGGCATCTACTTCGCCAAGCTTCTCACCGATCAGGGTGAAGCTGATTCCCAGAAGCTGACGCTTCTGAAGTAGCACCCAAAACTGATTTCAAAACCCGGCAGCTCAGGCTGTCGGGTTTTTTTATGTTCCTTGCCCAGAGTAAAAACTCTCGATAGGCTGCCTGCGCACCTAAACTCGCCGAGGCATATTGCTTCTCCCAAGAAGAAGGAGTTAAGAGTGAGCCGCTGGAGTTTCGATAACATACCCGACCAAACAGGGCGCACGGCTTTGGTGACCGGCGCGAATACGGGCATCGGATTCGAAACTGCCCGCATGTTAGCGCTCAAGGGTGCAAAGCTTATCCTGTGTGCCCGAAGCAGCGAAAAGGGAAAGGCCGCAGTAGACCGCATACTTGCGGAGAAGGCCGACGCGAAGGTGTCCCTGGAGTTGCTCGACCTTTCGGATTTGGAAAATGTGAAGACCTTCGCCGATCGCATAAAGGAGGTGTCCAGTCCGCTTGACCTGCTCATCTTGAATGCCGGTGTGATGGTGCCGCCTGAGAGCAAAACGGCCCAGGGCTTCGAACTTCAGTTCGGAGTGAATCACCTCGGCCATTTCGCACTCACGGGCCACCTGATTCCCCTTCTTACTAAAAAAGAGGGAGCACGCGTGGTGGTCGTTTCCAGTAAGGCTGCGGCAAGAGGAGAGATTGACTTCCAAGATCCGAACTTCGAATGGCGGAGTTATCGGGCTTGGCCCGCCTACAGTCAGAGTAAGCTGGCCAACCAGCTCTTCACTCTCGAGCTTCAACGAAGATTGTGTCAGGCGGGATCCAAAATTCTCGTCACTGCTGCGCACCCCGGATGGACGGCTACCGACTTGCAGCGCACTTCTCCCACAGCGAGTTTCTTCAATCGATTCGTCGCCATGAAACCACCCCAGGGAGCCCTTCCCACTTTGCGCGCCGCGGTAGATCCCGAGGTCAATGGCGGTGAATACTTTGGCCCCCACAGCTTCTTGCAGATGCGCGGTTATCCCAAGCAGATTGAAATGGTCAAGCAAGCGAAAAATGCGGCAGATGCAAAACGGCTTTGGCAGCTCAGTGTGCAACTGACGGGAGTGACGTTTGACCTGAATGGCTCTTGAGTGACACTTTGGAGCGTGGCTTCAAGGTTAAAGCCGAAATCGAAGCTTACACTCAAGACATTAGGAACCCGAACATCTTAAACTATTTATTTACAAGGCATTAGATTCCCACTTTCCTCTTGTTCGGTAACCGAATTAAGTGTATAATCGTCGGTATGTTGCGGAGCCTCAAATGCTCCCACACGATGTTCATCTAACGGAGCAAGGAGACGGACGTGAATAACAGCAAATACTTGGGCTTCATCTGTGCTTTGGCAGTACTCACGCTCCCATTACTGGGAACAGCGAATGCCACGAACATAGTTTTGAATCCTGGATTCGAAACCGGCGATTTCAGCGATTGGCAGATTTTCGGTGAAAACGGTGACGCTTTCGCCATCGTCCAGTCCGGAGACAACGGACCGGCCGCTCCCGGTACTCACAATGCTTTCTTGAGCAACCAGGCTGAGGCCGTTGGCCTGCTCCTCAAGCAGAGCACTCCCATTGGCAGCGCCGGCCCGGGCGAAGTCGCCTATTCCTATGACATCCTCTTGGACCAGGCCGATGTTGGCGGAGTCGTCTTCGTCGAAATCTTCGCCGAGCAGGACGGCGTTGGCATCGTCGGTGGATCCGGCCTGATGGGCCCCCTCTGGGCTTGGAACTGGACCACTTACGAAGGCTCTTTCGTGGCTCCCGATGGAACGGATTTCCTGACCATCCAGTTCGTGGCCACCACCGGTGCGAATATCGATTCCAACTGTCTGATGCACGTGGACAACGTGAGCCTCGATCAGGGCTCAGTTGCCACCGAATCGATGGACTGGGGCAGCGCCAAGGTTCTGTACTAGTTTTTGTTAGCAGGCTTCAATAAAAAGACCGCCTTCGCAGGAAGGCGGTCTTTTTTTGTGGTCTTTGTTAGTGCAGGATCACTTCACCAAGACCATCTTCCGGGTCGACGTGCCCGAGTCCGTCCGCAGGCTGTAGAAATATACACCTGCGGAAACGTCGATCCCTGAATCGTTGCGACCATCCCAAGGAACCATGTTGATTCCCTCAGATCCTTTTCCGGAAATGCTGGTCACCCGGCGTCCGGTGATATCGAAGATCGTCAATTCGTAGGAACTACTTGCTGCTAGATCGAATCGGATTTCCGTCTCGGACCTGAATGGATTCGGTCGATTGGGAAGAAGCTCGGAGGGCCGGTCGGCAAACAAATCGAAGTCCTCGATGCCTACGGTGGGACCACCATCGTAGTAGATATCGTCCAAGGCAAACTCACAGGCCGTACCATTTACTTCGAGAATGACGAAGGGATAGGACAACATACGCAGGTCGATGGCCGTGCCGCGCAGGTCGCTAACAGGTATGGAGGCCTGCCCCCACTCTCCGTCACGAACGAGTCCATAGGTCGTCTGATTGGCGGGGAAGGAAACGTAATACTGGTTGCCCCAGGAATCGATGACCCCAATCTGGAAAGCCACATGCGCGGGAATTTTGATCCAGAACTTGAGATGCCCCTCACCGAAATCGAAAAGGTTCAGAGGCTGGATGGACATGATACCCGCACCGAACCAGCCCAGGCCCGTGGTCTGCCAACTGAGAACGTTCTCGCCTTCATAGGGCGGAATGCTTCCGTCGCCGAGAGTGCCCTCCCATACGTAGATCTCCGAAGTTTCCTGCGCGATGAGTTCATCGTCCACAGGCGTTTCGTCGGTGTAGATGCCGAAGGTTCCGTTTTTCGGGGTGGGCGGTCCAAGAGTGACCTCACCCTGTCCGTTCCATTCCATCACTTTGATGTAGTCCACGAGCATTTCCGCCGGCAAGGGCATGGAAACCGGCTCTCCGCTGCCAGGGTCGCCGAGATTGTAGGCATCCGTGAAGGCTCCACCGATGGCGAGATTCACGATGAAATAGAAAGGCTCCAAAAATTCATCGGACTCTTCGTCGATACTGAAGGGATCTTCATAAAGATCGTATTCCACATCATCATCGATAACCGTGAAGCGCAGCTGTGCATCATCCCAGTACAGGCGATAGATCAGAAAGCGATCGATGAGTTCATCGTCGTAGTTGTAATAGGGACGGCAGTAGAGATCGTCCGGATCCCAAGAAATACTGGCCGCACCTGAAGGATTTTCCGGCGAGACCGCATCGTCGGAGTAGAAGATGGCGTTAGCTCCCACGGATTGATTCACCGTGGAATTGTCCTGGCCGTTGCCACCGTTGTGCGTGTCGTGGAGATCGCGGAAAGCCTGCTTGGCCCCCATTTCCATCATGTCCATTTCACCGCATCGGGGCCAAGCGTAGTTGGCCGCACCCAGGAGCCATACGGCGGGCCAGCCGCCAAGATCGATGTTGGGTATCAAGACCCTGGCCTCGATCATGCCATGCTCCACCGACACAAAGGATTTGCTTACTATTTTCCCCGAGGTGTATTCCAGCGGATTTCCCCACTGGTCCACAATGCCAGGTCCGCTTTCATGCTTGGCTGTAATTCGCAGAGCAGTGTTTCCGGGATCACCTGGAATGGAAACGATGTCGACGTTCTCTTCCTTGTAGAATTCAAGTTCGCCGTTGCCCCAGCCCCAGTAACCGTTGCCGGTTGTGATCAACCAGTTATCCAGGTCTTCGAAGTTCTCCTCCCAGATCAATTCTCCGATCTGAGCTTGAACGGTGGGGACCATGAACAGAGTCAGAGCTAACAGGAGTAAGGTCTTCTTCACGGATTTCTCCTAAACGGTGTTTGCCAATGAGCTACTTGACCAGGGCCATCCTTCTCGTTTCCGAATATCCGTCCGCATCGAGCTTATAAAGGTAGATGCCCGCAGACGCGATTCGACCGGAGTCATCGCGACCATTCCACATCACTTCGTGGCGACCCGCATCCTTGGCCTCTGCCCTAATCAGTTCGCGCACCAGTTTGCCGGCCACATCGTAGATGGCCAGATTGATGCTCGCCGCCTCCTGCAGATCGAAACTGATGGTCGTCACCGGATTGAAGGGATTCGGGAAACAGGGATGCAAAGCAAAATTCGCAGCTGGAAGCTCGGGCGAATCCACGAGAGTTCCCTCAAGAATCTCGATGTAGTTGATGTTGAAGCCTTCGACAATGGGCACGAACTTGAGCAACTGAACGCCCGCTTCGAGCGTGGCGGTGGTTGAAACCGTCTCCCAGGTTTGCCATCCGCCGGTGACAGGCACGATAACGTCGCCGGTCTTGTTGAATCCGTCAAACTCCAGATGAAATTTGCCACCGATGGATTGTGAGGCCACACGAACTTCAATGGGATACTCTCCCGCCGCCGGCACATCGATGGTGTACTCAAGCCATTCGCTTTCGATGACCCACCCCAAGTTGTATCCGCCGCCTGCGTCGGTGCAAACCTGAACGTCTACATCCTCGGAAGTGCGATAGGCGTTGCCCGTATTACCGGGACTCGTGTCGTGATAGGCCACACCTTCGCCGCCAATGTCGTAATCTTCCGATTCGATTTTTGTCGGGATCAAGAAGGGTGTTCCGTAGTAGGGCTCCTGACCACAACCGCTTCCCACGGTGATGTTGGCCGTGTCGGTGCCGAAGGAACCGCCGTCATCGATGGCCTTGGCAACGATGGAGTGGCAACCTTCGGGGACAGAGTTCCAGGTGAAGCTGTAAGGAGCGCTTGTATCTTCACCGAGATAGTTCTCACCGTTGAAGAACTCCACGGTGACGACGCTGCCGTCGCTATCGCTGGCTTCAGCCATGATCTCGATATCTCCCGCCGGAGGATTGTCGCCCTCGGTAGGCGAGGTGATAACCACTGTCGGTGAGATGTTCGTGGTTTCCTGATAAACCCTCACATAGTCTATTAGAAATTCCTGGGGAAGATCCGCGGTGATGCAACCCGGATAGGTGCATCCGGTGTAGGTTCCACCGATAGCTGCGTTCAAGATGAGATAGAAATCCTGATCGAAGGGTGCGAGAGGATTTCCGGGAGCGCCGTCCGAGTACCAGAGCCAACTGTACTTCGTTGAGTAGAGCACGCCATCTACATACCAGCGGATTTCCTCGGGCTCCCATTCAATGGCGTAGACGTGATAGTCATCGGCGAAATTCGTTCCACCGGGATTGTAGCTTCCCCCGGAATACTGGTTAGCCGGCCAGCTTCCGCCGTAGTGAATGGTGCCGTCGATCCAGTTGGTGGAGTTGGCCGATTCCATGATGTCAATTTCACCGCTGGCGGCCCAACCACCATAGGCGTCGTCCTGGGGCATCATCCAAAATGCGGGCCACATGCCGCCGCCGGTTGGAATCTTTGCGCGGGCTTCGATGCGCCCGTAAAGGAAGGACTGCTTATCGCGTGTGTGAACCTTGCCCGAAGTAAAGTAGCGACCGCCGTAGTATTCTTCGCGCGTGGTGAGGACCAAATTGCCATCGACCACATCGACGTTCTCAGCTCGATAGTATTCGAGTTCCTCGTTACCCCACCCGCATAGGTCTGGACAACCATCGCCAATGTCGATGGTCCAGTTGTCGGTGTTGAGGCTGCCGCCGTCGAACTCGTCGGACCAGACCAATGAGTAGTCGGCCTGAGCCGAAGGGGCAGATCCCATCAATGCGAGAACAACACAGGTGCAAAGAACCTTCGAATAGCCAAGCAACTTGTTCATTACAGGAAGCTCCCTGATTGAGCTGTGAACATGTCAGTCCACTCAACCCTCGAGGCAGACGAAAGCAGGGCCAGCAGATGGGTGAATCAGGCCATCATTATACACTAAATTCGGTTACCGAATCAAGCAACATGCCTCAAGTCTCAACTTGAGATAAGCTCTATTAAGACAATCTCTTAGCTATTCAATGCCCTGGCTGCTTCGGCCAGCTTCTTCTCAATTTCGAGGATGCGCCCTTCAATGTTCGTGAGACCGGCCACAGTGGATCCCTCCACAGCCTGTTCGGATTTCCCGATCCTCACAAATCGCAGATAGCCGAGGCCCAAGGTAATCACGAGAGCGGCGGTGATAACCATGAATCGCATGATCGATGTGTCCGTGGCGATGACCCATCCAATGCCGTAGAGCATGGAGAAGATTCCACCCAAGAGCAGGCCATTGCTGATCACGGGAAGTTGATCCGCGCGGACCAGCGAAATGGTCATGAAAAGGGTGGCAAACACGATGAGAATGATGCTGGTGCTTCGACCCCAGGGCATCTGCTCTTCCCTCGCGGAATCGAACAGCTCATTTCGTTCGCGGTTGATTTCGGCAATTTGAGCGAGGTCCTCTTCGGTAAGCCTATCGGGAGACCTCGCGTCTCTGATCGCTTGCTCCCGTTGAGTTAGCTCTCGAGTTTGAGATTCGAACATTTCAGGGGGAGGGTAGAAGGTGTATACCCCCACTCCAATGAACGCGGTCAGGACCAATCCGAGAAAGAATGAAAAGATCGTCCGCAGACCACTGTTCCCTCGTGCCGTATTCGCCATGATCCTCTCCTCTCTATAGGTGTACGTTGACCAAGGGCAATAGACGCAACCAACGCGGGTTGTTGGCGGCATAGTTGATCAAGCCGATCTGAACACCTCTAAGCTTGGCCGAGTAGTTCACGAGGCCGATGGACAGGCCGGTGAATTCCTTGTTGGCCAATTCGAAGTGGAGAAAGTCTACGAGGTCGATACGATCGATGTAGAGACCGTTAAGCCCGCCGATCATTACGCCTTTCACTTCTGGCGCAACGGCCAGAAAGCTTCCGAATGCGAACCCGCGAATTCTCTCGGTAGCACCAAGACCCAGACCGGCGACAAAGATGCCGTCCAGGCGCGCACCGCCCATACCTCCGCCGGTCAGGAGGACGCCCTTTACGTATTCTCCCCCTGCGCCGAATCCGCTGATTCCAATACCGCGAAAATGCGATGCAAAAACTCCCCCACCAGCTAGAGCGAGACCCGAGAAACTCTGCTGCCCGCCCGCAAAGAAGCCGGCGATGGCCGCACCGCGCACTTGCTTGGCCATGGCGCTGCCGATGCTCACCGCCAAGCCGTCCAATTTCTCACCGTTGAGGGTCCATCCCCCACTTATGTTGATTCCCCGAAAATGACCTTTGACATCCACCATGATCAAGCCAAACGCCAGACCCGTCATGTCCTTTGCCCCAACTCCCAAGGTGCCGGCGGCGATGCCTCGAAGGCGTTCGGTGGCATTCACGCCGATTCCGCTGAGCGCGATGCCGTTGATCTTGCGCGACTTTGTACCGATAAGCCCCAGGGCCAGCCCGTTGTAAACGGCGTCGGGATTTTTCCCGGGATTCCAAAGTGTCAGGTTGAGTCCATTGATTCGCTCGACTTGACTATCGACCAGATTTAGGCGAATGCCGGTGAATCGTTTTGAGTTTCCAAGACTCAAGCCATAGCCCTTAAGTCCTAAATCCAGGGACTGTGCCAATGCGCCTTGAAATGAAAATAGAAGGAGAACAGAAAAGAGGATTATCGATTTCATGTCTTCCGCCCTTTCACATGGATCCAAATAAAGCAGAGTTCCGTTTCTTACCTTTGGCGAGACCACCCACTCCGTGTTGACACTGTCAACATTAACCCGAGTTGTTGACAGTGTCAACATTCTTTTGTATAAATTCCCCATGACCAATTCAAACGGCAAGTATCATCACGGAGATCTCAGGGCCTCACTGATCAGCGAAACCGCTGCAATGATTGAAGATGACGGCGTGGAGAGCGTGACCATGAGGGCCCTTAGCGGACGCCTGGGCGTTTCTCGGGCTGCCCCCTATCGCCACTTTTCTGACAAATCCGCGCTCCTGATGGCGGTGGCGACCTCCGGATTTGAGCGCCTCAGGGACCGCCTGCAGGCAATCGATGCGGCTGCCCCCAGGTCGAGTGTTGAGCGAGTGCGACGAATGGGCGAGGAGTACGTGCGCTTCGCATTGGAAAACCAAGCGCACTATCGACTGATGTACGGTAAGGAAGCACTGGCTCGGCGCGACCGACCGGAACTGCGCGAAGCCGCCAATGCGATCTTCGATCACCTGGTCGACGTGATTCGCGCTCACCAGAAAAGCGGTGGGATCAAACGGCAGGATCCGCGCATGATGGCCTTCGTGGCCTGGGGTGCCGTTCACGGGCTGGCTTCATTGTTGACCGAGGAACAGATTCTGGTCGAAGTCGACGTGGACGAACTCATCAAGCAAACCACTCGGACGCTTCTGGATGGTATGCGCGTGCGCCGCTAACTCGGAATGGGCAATATGTGCGGCGTCGCCTTAGTCGGCCTTGAAAATAGGTGAAACTGGAGAGAGCCAACGATGACTAGAATTTTCCCCATATTGATAGCCATTCTGATCGGATTGCTGGGACTCGTATCCTGTTTCGGTAGCGATTCAACCCTGACCCGAACCCACGAGATCCTGATCACTTCTGAAAGCGGTGAGCAACTAGCACTCATGGAGAACGTGTCGTTTGAACTAGGCCAGGCCAGCGGCACCGTGATTTCGATTTATCCCGACAGGACCAAACAGATCATCTCCGGTATCGGAACCTCCTTCACGGAATCCTCCGCCTACGTCCTGGCCCAGCTCGATCTGGAAAAACGTCAGGAGGTGATGCAGGAAATCTTCGGCGCAAAGGGGGCCAACTTTTCGATGGCCCGAACTCACATTGGAGCATGCGACTTTTGCGTCGATGGCAAGTACTCCTATGCCGATTTTCCCGGCGACGTGAATCTGAAGTCCTTCAACATCGATGCGGATATTGCCGGATTCGATCCGAGCCAACATCCGGGAATCAAGGATCACGGCTATGACCTGCTTCCCATGATTCAGGAAGCCTTGGCAATCAAGCAAGGACAGGACGACCAGGAGCTTCAGATCATCGCGTCTGCCTGGACGGCGCCAGCCTGGATGAAGGACATCGAAACCTGGTACATCCCGGCGGCCGAGGAGAACAACTGGCAGGGCACCGGTGGCTCCTTGAAACCGGAGTACGTTTCCACCTATGCCGACTATCTCATTCGCTATCTCGACGCCTACGAGAATCGTGGTATCAAGATATGGGGCATTACGCCGGTCAATGAACCCCACGGCAATGGTGGTCACTGGGAAAGCATGAGCTTCTCGGCAGAATCACAGAACGACTTCGTGAAACAGTATCTGGGTCCGCGCCTTCGTGAGAGCGGACATTCAGAAATCAAGCTTCTGGTCTATGACCAAAACCGGGACGGTTTTGAGCACTGGGCGGATGTGATCCTCGCAGATCCCGCTGCCGATGAAAACGTCTACGGCATCGCCGTGCACTGGTACGAAAGCACCAACAAAGTTTACGAAGATGCTTTCGATCGCGTGCATGCTAAGTATCCGGATTACGCCATTGTTCACACAGAGGGATGCATCGATGATTTGGGCAAGGATGCTCCGGGTGGCATTACTGATCCCGATGGGTACAAGGAATCAGAATGGTTCAAGAACGATTCATTCTGGTGGAATTGTAATGCCACTGATTGGGCCTATACGGCGACTTGGGCTGGGCCGGGTGTCGTGGATCATCCCATGTATACGCCGGTTCATCGGTATGCGCGGAACATCATCGTGAGTCTGGATCATTGGGTCAGCGCTTGGGTGGATTGGAACATCGTACTGGATCAGGATGGCGGGCCCAATCATGTGGGCAATTTCTGTGGCGCTCCCATCATGATCGACACGGAAAAGCAGGACGTCTACTACACCCCCATCTTTCACGTGCTCGCGCAGTTCAGCCGGACCATTCGCCCAGGGGATCGGGCAGTGCAAACGGGACGGACCATTGAAGGTTTAGACTCGGATGATCTGCACGCCTGCGCCACCTTGAACGAGGAAGGCTTGCTCAGCGTTCAGCTCTTGAATACGACGAAGGAAGCGATTCCCTACAAACTGCAAATCGCGGATCGTTTTGCGGAGATCATGATTCCCGCGAATGCAGTGCAGACGGTGCGTGTACAACTTTAAACACTTGGGCCAAGGTCACGCTCATAAAGAAAAGCGCCCTTATTTAAAGCCGAAGACGAGCGGGAAGATCGCCAGCACAATCCAAGCCCAGATTGCATACACCGGGATGTAGCTCATCTGCCAGCGCTCAAGTGCCGCGAAACTACCTCGTCCCCTTATAAATCGGATGTAGAGCAGCGAGGACCAGGCAAGATTGACCAGAAGGATCAAGTTCTCGCCCAGAGCCGCAACCTTGTTGGGGCTGAAACCAAATTCCACGATGCGCGACGAGATGGCCAATAGGGCGAGCAAGTCGACGAGAAGTGCGCTGAGCACCAGCACGAGCTGAAGTCGATCGAAGAGTGTGGGTGGAGCTTGGGGATCACGAGCCGAGATCGAGTAGAGGAACAAGGCAAGGACCAGCGCAAGAAGCAGGTCGAAGCCAATGAGTAGCTCGCGGCCCAGGTCGAGAGCATTTCCCGTGAGCAACATGGTGACCACGAACATCAGAAGTAGAATGGCGAAGAGCGGCGTGAAGATGCGAGTAAGCACCGGCGCCATGTTTTCGATGACACTCTGCTTCGATTCCACAAGCCAGGCGGCCACCAAAACGGCTCCCGCTGCGCCGCAGGGCATCATCCAACTCGCGACCCAAACTTCCGGGTTCAGGCCGATGGCTTGGAAAAGGAAAACCGTAAGTCCCATCAACACGCCACCACCCAGACCGATCAAGACATAGTAGATGAACCACTCACCGGAAAAGCGCACATAGTTCATGCGTTGGGAATGATCTCGCCACTGACCGCCCGCATAGGCGAAACCAACGCTCATCCAAAGGGCTATGGGAAGGTGAAGTGAGGACAACAATTCTGTATGGCCCCTGTCTATGAAGGGCATCAGGTTCATGACCAGGCCCGCTACGGCGAAGGGCGCGATCAGCCAAGGCCAGGCCGATTGCCGAAGGTTGCGCTTCCAGGCGAAGAAAACCGCGAGGAAGGGCAGAACAAATAGCGTGTTGTTCCGCAGATAAAAGGTATCGGCCGTGTTCGCTCCCCAGCGCATGCCGAAGGCTTCCGGTAGTTTGATCGCGATGCCTGCGGCAATGCCCAAGACGATGGCCACAATTGCAGTGCGCGACGTATTCGACGAAGCGTCGCCCGCACCTGGTGAAACTACGAGCTGTTTCCAGAGGCGTTCTGAGTACTCGTGGGCAAATTCTTGAGACAGTGAGTCCAAATCCCCTAGCCGCTTAACGGCCACGAGAAAGGCTTCGTCCTCGTCCAGCCCAGCATCGCTCAGAGCATCAACCTGACTTCGGAGGTGGTCCTCAAGCTCATCGATATCGACTACGTGCACCGCCTGTCGCCGGCGTAGGAAGTTCCGCCACTCCCCGATACGCGTTTCCAGCGTGGCCTTGTTATTCACTCAGCGGTCTCCTTGCATGAGGATCGTCAGCCTGGTTGAATCAGCGTGTCGTTTGAGGTGAACCAGATGTGGCGCAGGGCCGAATCGACTACCTGCCATTGACGACGTTGGCTGGCGAGCAGTTCCAGGCCGGCATCGGTGAGTCGATAATACTTCCGGCGCCTTCCCGTCTCCGACTTCCCCCAAACGGCCTTGACGTAATCCTTGCGCTCAAGGCGGTGAAGCAGGGGATAGAGCATGCCGTCGGTCCAGTGCAGTTCACCGCCGGAAAGCTCTCCGACCCGCTTGATGATGGCGTAACCATAGCTTTCCCCCTCATCGAGGATGGCCAAGACAAGCGGTGTGGCTGAAGCGGCGACGAGGTCTTTACCGATATCCATTACGATGCACCTCTTTCCCTAGAGGCACTATACATTGTTGTTCTATGTATGTCAATAAGCAGAAATCTCAGCCAGATTCGGAATCGATGCCATATATTCCGACATCTCTCAAACTTTACGATCGACACTGCTTCGATTATCTTCCGCTTTCAGAATTGCATGTGGGTCCAGAGGCCCTCTTCCCTCACTCCGAATGTAGGTTGAAATGAAATCCATCAAATTGCTGTTTCTCTGCGGCGCCCTGATCGCAGCCAGCGTTGTTCCAGGTCTCGCCATGGCCAAGGATCATCCGACGAATGAGCACCCAAGCAAGGCCATCATCACGGGTGACAATGTTCTCGCCAAGATCGCCGCTGATGGACGCTTCACGCAATTCATCGCCGCCGTGAAGGCCGCCGGCCTGACCAAGAATTTTCAGGAGGAAGGTCCCTTCACGATCTTCGCTCCCACCGATGAGGCATTCGCAAATCTTCCGGAAGACAAGCTGGCCGAACTTCTAGCGCAGGCCAACAAGAGCCGCCTGGCCGGGCTGATTGCCAATCATGTGTTGGCGAGTAAGCTCGAGGCTAAATCGGTCAAAACCATGACGGCTTACAACATCAATATGGTCCCTCTGGACATCCAGGTATCCGACGACCAGTGGACCGTGGACGGCGCTCAGGTGCTCGGCGAGGAAATTCTGGCCGGCAATGGCGTCATCCATGTCATCGA
>RRYU01022698.1_pt1 | contig 206447 bp, 183 predicted proteins | sample 2162651 | NCBI WGS metagenome assembly RRYU01 (sample SAMN10267283, study PRJNA491782) | microbial mat metagenome | isolation source: biomat in the production well | place: Japan: Minami-Kanto gas field, natural gas well KTG3 | collected 2017-06 | reverse complement strand
TTTTTTTAAAACTATCTTCTATGGCTTTTTTCGCAAGTTTCGTTCCAATTTTTATATTCCGCGCAGATGGCAATACATTTAAAAAACATATATCTGTAAATTCATCATCTTTAAAATCTTCGTAGTATACATAACCAACCACCCGGTCATCTAGAACTGCCATAACCAGGCTATGCAGGTCATTTAGATTTTGCACTATATGATGGACGTTGAAATAGGCGCCTTTAGGATGTATATTTAAAAAATCCGGGAAATCGGTATCCCGGTAGGGCCTGATTTCAATTGACCCATTCCCGGAACCATCTATTTCAGAATTTTTTCTTTGCCATTCATACCGTTTTAACACCATAGTCCGTTCAGCATTGTATTGTTTAAATCCGCGTGCTTCATAAAATCTTTTTAGAAGTTTATTTTTTGGTGTAAAGGCTACACGAAGTTTAATATCTTTCCACAGCTTGTATTTTTCAAGAATTTTTTTAAAAAGCTCTTCTGATATTTCTTCCCATTCATTTTCAATATCCGTTGCATAAGGTCCAAACATTCGAACGGTATGGGGGTCAGAAAAGACAGTACCAAAAAAGCCTCTAATTCTTCCGGAATCGTCGAGGGAAACCTGAAAAAAAGATTGCGGCTGCTTAGCCATATATTCTTTGAGCTGATTTTTAATTTCATTGGTCGAATATCCAAGGTTGCCAACCAAAGACCGCTCATCAGATTGAAACGGTGAAATAAATTTCGCTATATCTTGTATTTTGTGCTTATTGGTATTTACCATTAAGAATGAATATTTTCTTTTTATAATTCTGTCCCTCTTTTTATAATATTTACATAATCTGAGAAGATATATTTTTTGTATCTCTTTTTGCCCGATATTTCTTTTAAAACTTCTATCTCTTCAAATTTTTTTATTATTTGGTTAGCAGTCTCTTTGCTTGTCATAAAACAAAGGGACGGTTCTTTGTTTTAAGTTCTAAAGATCTTATTGACAGTAAATCCTGTTAATCTGGATAATTGTCTTAACGGGCTTCCATCCAATTCTTTTAAATATTTCAAAACCTCCATTTGAGTCTTTACCGGCTTATTGTGAAGTTAAGCTATTTATATATTATATCTATTTAATGCTAACTGCCTTTTCTTTTTGTCAGATAAGGTCTTGCTTTTCATTTTAGAATATTTTCATTTATGATATCTATCTGTAGTAATGCATAAAACCTCAACCATCTGGTTAAAAAACTCCGGGATCTTAAATATGACGGAAGGCAATTCTTAACCACTCTTTAATCCTTCCGGAATCAATCCACTCTTTTATAATTTCTCTTTTCTTGTCCTCCAGGGTAACCCGAGATGGATTCCCACCTTCGCGGGAATGATATGGAAAAATCGGGAATGACAGAAAAAAGAGACGAGATGACAGGGCGGGTAATGAGATTGATGCACTCCTCGGCTCATTCCCGGTTACTTACAAGAGAATAATCTGTTTTATTAAAAACGTTTTTTATAAATTATATCACAGTGTTGTGACTACTGTATGGCAAAAATTATTTAAAAAAATTAAAATAATTTGATTTGTAGTGGCTTTGTAAAAACGCACACAAAAAAAGCTGACAGTTTGGCGGTCTGATAGATGTTTTTGATCCATAACTTTGCGTCCTACCCTTTCGGATAGTTTGCCCTTCTCAGCTTTCAAATGGTGGTGTATAAATCTACTTTTTCTATATACCGCATAAGTTTTAAAAATCCTTCTTTTTGAGGAAAGTTTTCAAAATAAATTGGGATAAACTATGTCCACACTACCCAACAAAGAACAAACGGGGTGCGGTCCTGAAGCAATTATTATTGACCCCTTATATATTTCTATTTAAATAGAGCAATATATTCAGATAATACAAATAATCGATTTCTGGATAAGCCGGTTATTTCCTTGAGTAAATTTAATCGCTGAAAATCAGCAATTAAGCGAGAGGCAGCAGCAAAGCCTATCTCCAAATGTTCAGATACTTGATTAATAGAAACTACCGGGTTAGAAAATAAAAATGACAATAGCTTTTGGGCAATCGGTATTTTACGCTTAAGAGATACTATTTTATCTTCATATTGTTTACATAAACCGACAATTGATTTTAGAGTTTCTTTTCCATTCTTGGCAGTATCAATGACTCCGGTGAGGAAAAAATTAACCCATTGTTCTATGTTATTCGATGTTCGTGCTATGGTTAGAGAATCATAATAAGCTCCTTTATGTCTTTCAAAAAAATCAGAAAGATACAAGGTTGGTTTTTGTAATATCTTTAAATCAATCAACTGTAAAATGATCAACAGTCTACCGATTCTGCCATTACCATCTAAAAAAGGATGAATGGTTTCAAACTGATAATGGCTTATGGCGATTTTTATTAAATTAGGTATACTTAGTTGACGATTATGCCAAAATTTTTCCAAATCAGTTAAGAGTTCTGGTAATTCTTCATAATTTGGGGGAATAAAAAAAGCATCTTTCAGGTTTGATCCACCTATCCAATTTTGGCTTCTGCGTATCTCTCCGGGCAGTTTATGTTTTTCTCTCACTCCAGAGAGAAGTACTTGGTGAGTTTCTTTAATAAGCCTAATGGAAATTGGTAATTTTTCTAATTCTTTTATAGCAAAATTCATTGCCTTAATATAGCTTTGAACCTCAAGCCAATCATCTCGTTTTTCTGGTCTAATTTCTTTCTCCGGCAAAACTACCTCATCTATTTGGGTACGAGTTCCTTCTATGCGACTGGAAGTAGTAGCTTCTTTTGCCACATGCATTTTGATAAATAGCTCTACATCTGGCAATAATATAGAATAAGCATTTAGTTCTCCTAAATACCTCATCAGAAATCAAATATCAGAAGAAAATGGGATGTGCCCCTAATTTAATAAATTAAAATAGTGCTCGGGATAAACCTTGTGTTGTTATTTGTGTTGTTATTGGGGTCTGGCTTCACAAGTTCTATATTCCAGTGTAGCAAACAAATTTAAAAAGAATTAAATATCGTTTTTTAGGAAAGCTAGGGGTTGATTTTTGAGACAGTATCTGGCTCCCCTAATCTTATTTTATCAAACGAAGAACCGTCCCCTTGTTTTACTTCAATATTTGAAAATATCATTGTATATGTATTATTTCTAGTATCGGAACACCGTCCATAGCGGATAGGAACATTTACCTTAAATCGATTTCTGTTATATAAATCATTTTTGCGCCACTCTTGGCGACTTATTTTATTATCCCATAATAAAGATCCAATAATAATTACCCCTCCTCTTAAAGACATATATTCCCTCCTATAATCATAAGTACTCTTTTTATAGAATGCTTTATTCTTTATATCATATTCTTATTATTGTAAAATATTCAATTAATTATCAAAAGGGATAAAGGTTATACACTATAGCTTTTAAAAAACCTATTAAAATACAACTATTATCCTTATAGAAAATAGGAAGCGCCCCTCTATTTATTTAACCCCAGACCCTCGCCATAACAACATTATTAGCCTATTTATAGCAATATTTATCTTTTAGATGTTTAAAATCATTTAATAATTCGTTATATTTCGGTGCTGGAGTTGGAGTTGGGTGAGAATGTCTTGAACATTTTCTGCTTGTCTTATTATATAGATTCATTAAGTCATCTATTATTGATAAATCTGTTCCTTTAATCCTATCTAAACTATGCATTCTAATATTTGCTCTATAGCGTGTAACAACTTCTTTAAATAATATTACTTCAACAAAAGACTCTAAATAACCACTCATTAAATTATAAATTTCCTTTAATTCATATTCAAATATACTCTGTTCATCCTTTTTGGAAAGCGAGTTCAATCGTTTTTCTATTTCCTCATAGATTTTCTTTAAATCAACGATTCTACCAACCTGAACTTCTCTTTCTAAATATATACTATCCTGCAAACGTACTAATTTTGTAATTTTTTCTTTGTCGTAATTATGCTCTATTAATGAATACAAAAAGAATAAATTGTGAGTAAAAACTAGGACTTGGTTTCCTTCGTTTGTCAATTCAAGAATTCTTTGACAAACTACTTCAATATTATCTTCATCTAAACTATTCACTGGATCATCAAAAATGTATATTCCTTTAAAATTATTAGTTTTACATAAAGCTAAAAAATCTGCTAAGGCGTGGGTTTTTCTCTCGCCTTCACTAAAAACCTCTGAAATATGTTTATCCTTTAGACTATACACTCTTTTATTTTCTTCACCTCTAGTTATAGTAGTTAAATCCCATACTTCCGGAGGTGTAAAATTAAAATTATTATATTCTTCAATGAGATTATTTTTAAATATTTTTAATGGGATTTCTTGAGAAAAACTGGTAGCTAGGCGACTATACGCCTGTCTAATAGCTGAAATATCAGTTAATTTTTCATTTACTTTAACCATTAGTTTATTGTATCCAAAATATTTTATTATGTCTTCGCTGTTTTTTACTAAATCTCTTTTGGTTTGAAAAGGAAGTGCTTTCTCTTTTAAATTATCAATATTTTTTTGTTTGTCATTGGATGATTTATTTATACTAGATATAACTTTAATAAAGTCATCATTCAGTTCAAGGTAATAATCCCAAGCATCTTTTAATAGAAGGAAATCAATTTCATTAATTGAAATATTTTTAAAATCATTAATTGATGTTTTTATATTTTCTACAATATTTTTTAGTTTTTCTAGATCAAGTTTAATCTTACCGAATCTTCCTAAATTGCTAAATTCTTCCTCAATAATTTTATTATGTTCAGGTAGCTTTTCGATAAATAAAATAATAGAACCAAACTTTTTCGATATGTTTTCCAACTTGGTACTGATAGATTTTAATTTATTTTCGTGCTCTTCTTGAATTTGGTGATATATTTTTATTAGCTTTTTTGCTTCAACCGTTTGTAAAGGTTGATGGCAATAAGCACATGTATCTTCAATATATTTTTTCTCTTCAATTTTTTCCAAGGAATTTAAAAAATCGATACTACTCTTAATAAAATCATTCCATTTGTTTTGCTTAATCCAATTTTCAGGTATTAATTTTGCTAATTTATCGCTGCTGCTTTCTTCGAATGCTTTCTTTACTAAAATGTATTGTTCGATTAACTTGTTTACACCATCAAAATAATCAAGTGTAAGCTCAAAAGACCATGTTTCTTTTTCTTCATCAGAGGATTCATCAATAGATAGGGTGCCAAAAAGATTTAAGAATGAATGAACGTGGCTTTGTGCCGTACTTAGGTTCTTTGTTATTGCTTCTACTTCGTGTTTTTCTAATGTTTTAATTTTTGCTTCTATCTTATTAAGAGTTTTTTGGTCATTACCTGTAAATGATATTTTTAGAAAATCTTCTTCGGTAGCTGCAATATTTTCCGAAAAAAAAGAAGGAATATTACTTTCGATTGTTTTTTTTACTGAATCGAAATTAGAAGTTGTACTTATAAGTTTTTTTTGTAATTCAGAAGACACCTCATTAAACAGATGATGAAGAAAAGCAAAATACTCAGATTTTAAATGAGATATTTCGAAATGATTAATTTGATCTTTTTCCACCAAGAATTGAGAAATTTCGCTATCGAAAAGTTTTACATTTCTCGTTTGATTACTCTCACCTCTATGCCATTCCAAAGTCTTTTCCTCTCCAAGAGTATCTTTAACTACTATGGAACAACAACAGTCTTCTTCGTCTGAATTGATATTTGTGATAATATTTTTGTTAAAACCCAATGTCTTGCATAGAGCAAGAAAAATAGAACTTTTCCCAGAACCATTTTTCCCATAACATACATTTAACCCTGGTTTAAATGAGATGGGTTCTTTAATATCCAGCAATCCAACATTTGTAATTTCTAAAATTGATTTGATTTGATTAATATTAACTACTTCGCTTCTTGTGGCTTGCGGAGACGAATCAATAGCTTTATTAGGATTATCTTCTACTTTAGGACTATCTTCTTTTATTGGTAAAACTCTATTTAAGTACTCTGGAATATTGTCTTCTACTAATTCATCAGTTAGTACTTTATCGATTAAACATTTCAACCATTGATATCTACTATTAGAGTATACAGAACTGTTTCGTATGTAGCAGATGGCATCAATTATTTTTGGGATATTTTTGGTTGTATCCATTAAAATCCTCCTGACTAATTAAAGTAGGGGTACGTTCTATTTTTTCTCTGGTTAAAAAACTTCTCAGATACCATAGGTTTTCCGCCAAAAGGTACCGAATTGTTGACTTAATGTAAGCGTCTCTATAGTGTCTTATCAATTAAAATTTGGATCGATTTTTTCGACTATTCTACCTTTTGGCATAATGATTTCTATGAGACCTTTGGGTAATTTCTTTCTGGCGTATGGGTTTTCAATAATAATTTCACTCCAAGTAAATACTTTTGTCCCTAAATGTAATGAACGAAGCAATACTGCACTAGGAAATGTATATATTTTTGTATTAAATAATTCTTCTGTTAAATTTGCCCAAAAACCCATTTTTGCACTCGGGCCTCCCATTTCAATAACTACTATACCCGGGTAAGCTTTGCTAAGTTGTCTTGATTTGCCTATTATTTGCTGGGCTACTCTTTTATCTTCGGAAGGTCTTATAATCCGAATTATTACGGCTTTTTTTCTCCCTTTTGTATCAACAACCGAACTTACTCGTACTACCCGTGTAGTATGTTTTTCCAATTTGAGTTTCTTCAGATACATAATTGACCTATCATAATTACAATCATGCAATAAAGCACCGATTGAACCATCTGCTCTAATTTCTGGATAAGAAGTCTTATGACCTTCTGATTGAATGTTACCTGTGGGATCAAATACCATAAAAGCAACTTGCGGTACTGAATGCTCACTCTCTGGATTTCTTAAAAATCTTGAGCATTCACTAATAATTTTATTAACGGTAGTGTCTTTAATTTCTACCTCAAATAAATATATATCAAGTGATCCAAATTTTATAATGCCTGTAATTTTATTAGCCAAATCCGTCTGTTTCTTATACATTTCCGTATCAAATGCAGATAATTTAGGTAAAACTACTTCGTATTGAATAATATCTGAATTAAAATTATGAGTTATATCTGGTCTTCTCTTAAAAAAACTAATCAGTGGCTCGTATCTAATATTACCTAGACCTAATTCCAAGAATTTATAAATGACTTGTGCTTCTGCTCTGGCACTTGAATGTTCTTGTAAATTAAGAGGAGTTACTAATTTTTTCATAAGTTTTGAAGGAGAACCTATTTCCTCAACCGCAAAAATTGATTCTCCCAATAAAACCATTTCAAGTACATTAGGTATAATTTTAGGATCCTTTTTGTGTTTCTCAAACCAGTTTGTATCAAAATGTTTTGTAATTCTTTTATAACTTCTCTCAATTCTATCTAACGAAATATTGACCTGTTGACTTACGATTTTAAATTGTTCATAATATTTACTCATATTTTACAACTTTCTAAAATCAGGCTTTATAAATTAACATTTTCAAAAATTTCTACACTCGATTGATCATAAAGCCATTCTCTTTTACAATGAAAATGAGTGTCTGCCCCCATTATTCCCATTAAGGAATCCCATTATTCGGCCAAGTTCATTCTTCAGACTCGTCGCAATATTACTCCTGTTTCTACGATCTTATAATTACCCTCACTGATAAAATTAACATGCTTCCCATCAGCAGTATGAAAACTTTTCAGACCTTCCACTCTTGCATTAGGTTTCTCAAAGCTTCCAGCATCTAAAAACTCAGTAAATTCATAGATCATAACCGTTTTACCGTCTGGGCTTTGTGTCTTAAACTCATTAGTCTTCTTTTTAATTCCCATTTAAGTATCCTCCTATTTCTTTTATACTTTTTTATATAAATTAAAATAGGGCACATCCTATTTTTTCTATGTTTTAGCTTTCCATTTTCGAGGTCTTCCTTTGGGACGTCTATCTATGATAATACCTAAAGTTTCACTCATCCGGTTACGAAATTCCTCAGACCCTATAGGTCTTCCGCTAAAAATTACCGAATTATTGAGCTAGTACAACGGTTTTCTGTACCATATTAAGAGGTGCCAATCACGCTTTTTTCTTCTTATGTCCTTTTCCATTCACTTTTCCTACCTATAATATCAAGAAACCGAGATCTTGATTTATCCATTAGGACATCACCATATGATATATTACGAGGTCTTTTAAACGCATGTAAGAGAAATAGTTTTTCTTTTGCACGAGTCATAGAAACATAAAACAAACGAGATTCTTCAACAAGATCACCTCTAGGATTCGGTACTATATCATCTTCTAAACCTACCATAATCACAACATCTGCCTCAAGGCCTTTGGCTTTTTTCATAGTATTTAACTGTACCCAGCCTAAACCTGTGGTACCTTGAGGATTAAGTAATTCCGTTATCTTGGTTATATCTTCTATTAATTTTGACGGATTAACCCAAATACTAGATACAACTGCCAACTGTTTGATAAACTCACCGCACTTTTCTTTTTTAAAATTAATAAATAAATCACTTAAATTCAAAAGCCCTTCCCGAATTTTTATAAGTGGAAAATTCTGGGGGTCAGGTCTTGCAATATCACATTCTATCTTTCTCTTCGATTCGTTTAACCGCCCGGCTCACCGTAGTATAGTGTATGCCGAGATATTCTGCTATCTCCTTAAGGGTATAGGCATACTGCAGGTGAGCGATATAGATAGCATGATCTCTTTGATTTATATTTTGGTATTTTAAAACTTCCCTTAAAGGGAGCCTGGTGATATACCGTTGCTTTCGGGGAATCTCTTCTAATTTATCTTTGCCCTGCAAAAGAGGTGCAATCTGATCCATAAAAGTACCTTTACCAAGATACAGCTGACCCTTTACTTCCTCCAAGGGTGATGCTGTCTTTATTCCGGAGAGTACAAAGCTTTGATAAAGGCGGGAGGCTTTTTCTTTGTTTTCGGCAAATTGAGAGAGAATCCAATCAGAAAATAAACCGGGGATTTTTTGGTTACCACAGGTAGCTAGGTAACTACTCCACTTATAGTCTTTCGGGTTCTTTACTATGCCTGCTCGTACCGGATTGAGGACAATATAGCGGGAGAGTTCCAACAAATAATTATCTTTATCCACTAGAATCGATTGGAATCTGCCCTGTAACAGGTGTCCTACCCTCTGGTGTTTTTGATTGAATCGTTGGGCGTAGAGACCATTTAATTGTCTCATCCCCTTTGACAGGTTGCCTTCCGGAGTTTCAATAAGTAGATGATAATGGTTATTCATCAAACAGTAAGCATGTAATAGGAAGTGATATCTTTTAACCACAGAGTTTAGGATTCCGAGGAAATCAGTAAAGTCTTTCTCGTTAAGGAAGATGGCCTGCCGGGCATTTCCACGGGAGGTGATATGGTAGAGGGCACCATTAAATTCTATACGTAATGGTCTGGTCATAAAAAAAGGATAACATTTATTTTGTTATATTGCAAGACCTGACCCTCTATTCCCTTCTGAAACACTGCTCTTTGAATTGATTAATCATAAGATTCTTGTCATCTTATGATTTTTTCTCATATATTTTTTCTTCAATTATTGGCACTTCGAAAATTATCGGAACTCCCGATTTAAAGGCTCTACCAACTGCACAAGCTTGTCTGAATTTTAAGGAAGAAAGCGAGTTTACCATTTTTTCATCCATATAATTGCTTAAAAAATTGCAACTGGTTTTATCGAATTGTTGGAAAGCTATAATGGAATTACATTGAGTAAGAACGGTTTTGGAAACATTTGCTGTTCGTTGGGCAATTACGATAAAACCAATATTGTATTTTCTTCCTTGGAGGGCTATTTGACCAATAGCATTAACAAGAGATTGGGCTTTTTTATCTTCAACTCCAATAAAATTCCATTCTGGGATTACAGTGTGAGCCTCTTCGAGAACGACACAAATTTTATTATTAATTAAACTTCCAGTCCTTGCTAAAGTAAAAAGTGATTTAAAAAAATATCTTGTGTATTCTAAAATATTGGTAGTGTTCTCCACGTCTGGTAATTCAAATATTGAAATATTCTTATCTGATTGAATAAATCCATTTATAGTTTCTTTGAAATTGCACCAAAGTACTTTTTTTTGATTATTAATTATAGTTTGGTTCCGTTTGTCAGAATATTTTGCATTTTCTTCTGATAATTTATTTATTGCTGTGAATAGTTTCTTTTGTGCCTCTATTCCAACAATAAATTCATATTCATCCTCATTAAGTCTACTTTTGTATTCATTTGTAAAATCTACACAAATTACTTTGGTGTTATTTTTTATGATATCTTTAATTAATTTACGACAGAAAACTGATTTACCTGTACCGGTAACACCGAGAATTGCTAAATGATGACTAACTGCTTCATCAACATCAAAAACTAACGGATAGTTTGTATCGGGTATGCTACCAATTACTAAATCGTTTGTTTTTAATTCTATTTCTTCGATAGCAGAAGCAAGAAAAATTGGTGTATTCATTTCTGGAACCCACCCGTATTTTTCAAATCTTAACCGTTCAGGATTCCAGATTCCTAATTGTATAGCTTCTCCAATTATCTTTCCTGCTTTATTTTTTGATTCGAGAATCTCAATATCGGTCACTCCTTCGATAATTTGATACAATATTTTTGTTTTTTTATTTGTTATTTCTAATAAATTCCCTTCTTGAATCGACACTTTTTCTGCATATTCAAATTTAATTTTATTAATCTTAGAATTTTCAATTACAATTCCAACAAAATTTTTTAACTCAGTAGGTTCTTCAGATAAATCCATCTTATATACTATGTTAGAATCATGTTGATTCAAATTTGATTTACTTGAAATAATTTCTCTTATTTCAGGTGAACTTAAAATTTTTATCCATTGTTGTTCATTTAAAAAATAATTATCTATTATCATTCCAGTCATAATCTGCTCATTTTCTATCATTGAGTATTTAAATTCAACTAAATCAAAACGACGAACCGGAAAATGATTTTTTAATAATTTTGCAATAAAAGTATTTTTTGATTGCACGCCAATTATCTCGCCAATATCATAATTTTTTATTACTTTTTTCTTAAAAAATTGCACAGTAAATCTCTTAGGATCAATTAGTATTATTAAAGCCGCATAAAAAGAAAGCATGATAAATAGAGATGATTGAGTATCCACAAAAAATATTAAAGCCATAAAAAACAGACTTGTAAACAAAAATCTACCATTTCCCCAGAAAGTAGCAATTTTTTTAAAATATAATGACAATTGATTTTTCTTCGATAAAGTTGATTGCGAGCTATCCAGAAGGAGAAGAGCTAATAAAGCTACTATAAAAATCAGTGAAACATACGTGAAATATATCCAATACCAAACTCCAAATTTACTCAATTCCATTTTTAATGGTGCCAGTAAAAGAATTATAGCAATTGATGAAGCAAGAACATCTGAGGGAGTCGTAAAAAAATGCTCGAGCAGAAATGCAGTGAAAGATAACATTAGTAAAGCTGAAAGTAAGATTATTTTTGCAACATAATCTAGTGAAGAAAAATAATTGCTTGCAACTACAATTATTACTAAAAAAGCTAAGGATAAAATAAATAGTAAAATTCTTTCTTTACGATTCATAATTTTAGCCTTTATAATTATTTATATTTAATAATTTCTAATGTTCAAACTATAAATACAAATTATATTTCTAATAATTCCCAATTGGAGAAATCATCAGGGTATAAATTGGAGCCTTGTTTTTTATAGCACATCCAGCGACCGGAAAATTCTCTTGAATTAGTATTAGCAACAATTCCTCCTGATATGTTTTTTCCTTTTTTATTTTGTTCTTCTAAATACATTTGAAGTCCATCACTTTTTTCCCGTGCATCCTTAATGGTGTTTCCACTTTTAGTATCAAACAATCCAATAGATCCGTCTTTAAATTGTACAATAAAATCCACATAAAATGGTTTATGTTTGTTATTTTCAATATAGGGAACAGCCAAAAATGTCGCGTCTCTATCTCCATTTTTAAACCACCATTCTATTTGATTTGATTTTTCTAAAAATTCAATAAAGGCTTTTTCTGTTTTCCATTTATTATCATAGTAAAATGGAACCATAGCTGATTTTTCAGTCTCTAATTTTGCATGATTACCACCAAAATTCAACATTTCAGGTAATTCCCAATCTGATACTTTTTGTAATTTATTGTCTCGTTTTTGAGTTTCAACAATATATTTTTCTTTCGTACTATCAATTACATTTATAAAATGCTGGATATTTTTTGGACTTAAGACGATAGGTATTATTTCGCTAAAATGATCGACATATTCCATATCCAAACATTTTTTGAAAAAGAAATAAATAGCCTCTTTAACTCTTCCTATTGATCTATCTTCAGGATAAAAAGGTGCAAGATTGCTTCGTGCAAAAAAATCAAAAAGTTTTTGCAAGTCAACTTCATTTTTGGCATCGATTTTAAATTCGCTTTTTATTTCTTCTTTAACTAGCATGTCAACATTTTCGGCTTCATAATCCGATATTAAAGAAGTCTCAATTTTTTGATTTTTGACATCTAATTTCTTATCCAATTTATATTCTTTTGCTTCTTCTAGAAATATATTATTAAATGACGGAGCTAAACGAGTCTTTTCTCTTTGGCGCAAACGATATACAGATTCAAGCTCTATTTTTTTATAGTCATTAATCCTTTGACTAGTATAAATTGTCACATAACTTCGAGCTATATCTTCTTTAATTTGTACATTTGCTAAGTTAGTATATACAAAACCATGATTTAAAATATCTATAGGGTAATGACCTACTTCTGGTTCTGGCATCCGCATAATACGACCAACTGTTTGAACAGAAAATGTTAGACTTTTCCAATCTCTAAAAAGTACTAAAATTTGTGCTCGTGGACAATCCCATCCAAGCGCGATAGCTTGCTTGAAGATCAAAACTTCTGTTTCATGATCGTTCTTTGCAATATTTTCCAGATTTTCTTTTTCTTCTGATAGATAAATCGCTAATTTTCCGTTTTCTGTTGTTACTCCCCAATTATTTTTTAAAAATTGTATAACATTATCTTTTATTAAATCTTCATGTTGTGTTTTCCTATCTGGTAGTTGAATAAGTAAAAGAGGATTAATATTTATACCGGCTTTTTTGAAAATATTCATAATTTCAAATCTTTTTTTCAGCGCTTCATCAAGGACCATTATATCGGTTCCATCAGCTAAAGCAGTTTCCAAATTATTTCCGGAAAGTATGTTTTTAAAATTAGCATTTAGTATGACTGATTTTTTTATCATGCCTTCCAATTTTACATCTTCAAGGGGAACAGAGACTATTTCATCGGGATTTTGTATTACAGGTGTCGCAGACACTTCTATGGTTAATTTAGGAGCAATATCATGAATTAAATTTTGGGAAATTTCACTTGTAGCGTGATGATGACATTCGTCAATTATTAAAACAATTTCTCGTCCTTCTTCTTTAGTATTTTCAATGATTTTGCTTAGATAGAATTCTTTTTCATTTTCCTTTACAATTGTATTTTTATCTTTCTTATTTATGCTCTCCCAGTTTAGAAACAATATTTCGTTTTCATTAATTTGTTTATCGGTTAAATCCCAAAAATCAGAACACTCAATAATACGTGAATCTTCATAATATTTTTCAAGTTTCTTTTTACTTTGTGCATGTAGCTTCCTTGGAGCGGTCCAAATAAATACGAGTGGTGTCTTTATTCCTATATCATCTACGAGTCTTTTTAAATATTCTGCTGTTGTAATGGTTTTTCCAGATCCAGTAGGAGCTTTAAAAATAAGTTTTTTCTCTCCACTTTGCTCGAATAGTTCTTTACTTCTAGTAAGAAGTTTACTTATTGCTTTATTTTGGTAATTTTTCAATTCCATAATATTTCCCTTTATTTAAATATTCGACGATATACTCTCAATATCGCCTCTGGTATCGGGGATAGCTTAACTTTATTTTTTACATCTTCAAATTCTTCTTCATAAGTATCATCGCTAAGTGAAAAAATATAAACTTTAAATTTTCCTTCTATTTTGAGAAGCTCTCTTTTAAAATTATCAATTGCTAAATGATCATAGATAATGCCCGTATATCGTTTTTTATTACGAAATATTTTATATTTCTTTTTTGACTTGATTTCATCAAAAGTACCTTCTTTAATGCAAAGCATTTCAGTCGCCTTTTTTGTAAGTGTTATTCGGTTTTTATCAGTAACATCAGCAGACACAAAAGATGTCTTATAATATTTGAGATTTCCGCCTAAACCTTCTTTCACTTCACTAATATTCTTTTCACCATAAATTCTAAAACAATTATCCTCAACTTTTTTAATAATTTTTTCATATTCTTTAGTTTCTATGTTTTTTTCTTCAATTAATAAAGATTGATCAATAAATTTTTCTGTATTATTTAGTGCTTTAAAATTTAGTTTTTTCTCAAATAGTAATTCCATATCCTTACCTTTGTATCTGTACCCATTTATTACTTTTTGAATACGTGGATAACATACCTCTTCCGAAATCTTATTTTCATTATTTGTACATAGTATAAACTTTCTTTTGCCATTATCTTTTCTATTAAGATTTAATACAGCGTGTCCAGTTGTACCTGAACCTGCAAAAAAATCTAATATTATAGATTTATTATTCGAAGTTATTTCGAGTATATCTTGTACTGCATAAATTGACTTAGGGTAGGAAAAGGGATTCTTTCCTGAAAATATTTTTTGTAAAAGCATAATTCCATTGCTTGATGCATCATATTTCGAATTTATCCAAACCGTTTTAGGTTTTGTTCCTTTAATATCAGTTAACCTTCTTTTTTTATATATTCTAAATTTATTATATATTTCTCTAACAAATAATTCTGTATCTTTTTTATTTAAGAAAGTATCTTTTCCCCATCTCCAAGTTCGATGTTCCCCTTTGCCATTAATGGGTAACAATTTGACAGAACCTTCTTCTGGGATTAATGATAATGTTTTATTCTTTTTATTAAAATAGATAGGATAGTATAAATTGGGACGTTCTTCTCTTAAAGAATTATTTCCTGTTCTTGTAAAGGAAGTTTCGTTGTATAAAGAAATATTATCTTTTTTACTATATTTACTAATAGCTTTTTGGCTTAATTCAAAATGATGTATCGCTGCCTTTTCTTTATTTTTTGCATACACTAGCATATATTCATGCATTGTTGCTATAAATTTATCGTCATTTCTTCCTCTTGGATTGTGAACAACTACAATTGAACCTAATCTATTGTTTTCATCAAAAATATCGTCCATCAAATGTCTTATATTGTGAATTTCATAATCATCTATTGCACATATAATAATTCCCGATTTACTTAAAAGTTTTTTAGCTAACTTCAAACGACGACTCATAAAGCTTATAAATTTACTATGTCTGTATGCGTCTTCTTTATCAACATAGTTATTATTATATTTCCAATTTTTTGCACCTGTATTATAAGGTGGATCTATATAAATAACATCAATTTTTCCTTTATGTGTATAATTTAAAACAGATAGAGCATGATAATTGTCTCCCTCAATTAATAAATTCATTGGTTTTTCTGAATCAGTGATAATTTCATTTTCTTTGATTTCTTCCAAAATTGGCAAATCTGTTTTACATTGCTTAACTACATCTTCTGGTTTATCTTCCCAAACAAGCCCATATTTTTTTCGTTTTCTAAGTTGTTCAATTTCTTTTATTAATTCATTTCTATCCCAATTTTTATACTCTTTTTTTGTCATAATATTTCCATTTCAATTAAATTATTTTATTTCTGCTTTCTTTCTATAAATATGATAAAATCATATTGTAAATAAAATTTTGTCAAAGTAAAATAACTCTTAAGCTAATTATGATTCATAAATTGTAGAAGTTATTATTACTTATTAGAATGTTTCCCTACTATGCTTTAGATAGTCATTTACTTTAACTATATCACATTTAGAGATTGCAAAAATATTTCTAGCCAATCTATAACCGTATTATATTACGATAAAACAATAACGGAATCCTTCTTTTTAAAAATATTTTTCAAACTTTCCAATATTCCCCTATTTTATTTTGTAATTTATCTCCAATCCCTTATAATAATTAATGTTTGCACTTTAAAAATAAGATAAGGTATTTGAATATTGAAAAAAGATATTGAAGCATTAATTCGCACTAAGGCTTGTAGTATTTTTGAAAAACACTATTCCAATCAACCTGATAAGTCCCCAAGCTGCAAAAAATATAATAAGGAAACCATTATCCAAGAGATTTCTCTTGTTTTAAAGAAGACTCTGGTCACTCCCAGGAGAAAAAGGCATTTGGAATTGAAATTTCCTTTATCTGCCAGGGATACCTTCGGAGCCGATTCAAATATATTTTTCTCTCCCAACTTCGAAGATTCCCTGAACTATCTCTCACCTTATTATGCCCTAAATCTTTTCAAAAACAAATATGCTGCTAACCGGAATAGGTATTATGCGAAAGAACACCTGGCGTATCAAAGAACTTGTGGAATTATTCCCTATTTTACAGTAAAAGAATTATCTTGCCTGTATAAAAAATTTGCTCTGTTTATTGAAGATAATAGCAAACCATTAATAGAAAGGGGCTGGCCTGATTACACTTTTACTGACAGTGCCTGGCTTTTTTGCAGATTAGCCCCGAACTATCCGATAGACATACCGATTTACGTTAAAAATTATAATAAACTAAAAAATCCAAGTAGTGACCCTTATTTTTTCGTAAAAAGATATTTCTTAAGTAAAACCAATCAATTTAAAAAATACAAATATAAAAGTATTTCATTATCGGAAATATTATCTTATAAAGAACTTAGTTTCATTGAAGATATGCGGCATAAATTTTTATACTTTAAAAAAACGATATTAAATGAAATCAATCAATATCTTTTTCTAGAAACAACCGATAAAGATGTTTGGTTTAAAAATTGCGCAAGAATAATTTTTAGCAGTTTCTCACAAAAAGATCTTCAAATTATAGAAGCCATTGACAAAAAATATAATAAAATTAAGATATTTAACACTATATTAAATGGGGGTTTAAATAGGTTATTAGAAAATATTTTCTTTTTATATGAAGAATGCAAATTTGAGAAAATGACCCTGGAAAAAAATATCATGAATTCAATTTTGTACAATGTACTACTATTTACTGAGTAGTAATAATTATCCTCTACTCTTTCCGCTCCTCCCATTCGAGGTTGGTTATTTCCGGTAGTTGGAGAATATCTTTTGGTTCTTTGAATCCTCCCCGTTTTTCTCTTAAAATGATGGATTCCCGCGTGCGCGGGAATGACATAAAGGGAATGGTAATTATTTTTTGGGCAAGTGATCCGCTTATTTGCAAGATGTTGGTAAGTTCATCCTGGGCTGCGGTGTTAATATTTATGGTTTGAACTTCCGGTTTCGCAAAAGCAATAGAAAAGATTTGAGGATTGTCCGAGAGGGAAAAGTAGACTTCTGTTTTGGCTGGGGTGGAAATGGATATAGTTATACAAAGGATGAGGATTAAAAAAGCAAGAATACTAAACTTAGTATCCCTTTTTAAGTAGTGCATTTTTAAATGTTCCCTTTTTATCTATAAAAAATAGAAAAAAATTTAAGTGAAATATTTCACTTTTTATATTAAGTATACGACATAAGTTTAGAAAATCCTTCTTTGTTGGGAAAATAATTTGGGATTAATAATAGGGGGACAGGCTTTACTTTTTGGAGGGATGGATTCCCGCCTGCACGGGAATGACAGAGGGGGAAGCGGGAATGACAGAGCGGGTCAGATGAATCCGATTCCCACGTTCTGTTACTTTTTAATTGTTTTGGTTAATTAAGTTTACAACTACTTTGACCATTATATCTTTTTCTTCTGCTCTACTTTCGGCAATTAATAAGGTTAAAGCTACCAGAGCGTTATCGGCAAGACGCTTACTGCCTTCTTCATTATATAAAATACCATTCTCATTTAAGAACCAGAGGAAGAGGGAGGCGGCAATTCGTTTATTTCCATCTATAAAGGAATGGTTCTTGACCACAAAGTACAGGAGATGCGCGGCTTTTTCTTCGATGCTGGGATAGAGGTCTTTTCCATTAAAAGTTTGGTATATTGCTCCGATAGAGCCGGAGAAAGATTGGTCTTTTTCCAGGCCAAATAAAGTTGTTGGGTAATGAGCTTTCAGTCGGTCTAATTCCTGACGGGCTCTTTGATAGTTAATTCTAAATTTCTCCCGAGTGGTAACTTTTTTTATCTCTAATTTTTGGAAATCATATTCATCAAGTAGATGGAGGGCTTTTTGATAATCAAGTATTACTTTCAACAGACCGGTAGCTTCGGTTGAATCCAAGGCCTTATTCTGCAGGAGTCTTTCCATAATCCTTGAGGTTTTTTGAAATTCTATTAATTTCGCCCGGTCCTCGTGCATTCTTTTTTCATTTATGGTGTACCCTTTGACTAGATGTTCTTTTAAGACATTGGTAGCCCAGATGCGGAATTTGGTGCCGCGCTGAGATTTAACCCTATAGCCCACAGAAATGATTACATCTAGATTATAACAACTTCGTATCCTTTGTACTTGTCTATTGCCTTCCTTTTGAACTATCCGGAATTTCCGGATAGTTGAACTTTTAATTAATTCTTTTTCCTTATAGATATTACCAATATGTTCGTTAACAGTACGAATATCTTTTTCAAAAAGACCTGCCATCTGCTTTTGGGAAAGCCAAACGGTATCTTTTTTTAGATTAACTTCAAAAGTTTCTTTTCCTTCCGGAGTTGTGTAGATTACTATTTCATTTTTTTCTGACATTAGTGTTTCCTTTCCAAGCAGTATTTTTATAATTATATCACACGGTTACGACTACTGTATGGCAACAATTGTTAAAATAATTGAAAAAATTTTGATTTTTTATATGAAAGGGGGACAGGCTTTACTTTTTGTCAAGTTTGGAAAAAAGGGACAGGCACCTTTTTAAATCAAAAAGTAGCCAGTCCCCATTTTCCAAAAGAAAAATATCCCTTGTTGATGAGTTCGGGAAGTCTGAGGAGATCTTTTGCTTCTTTAAATCCATCCAATTCATTTTTAGGGTGGAAATAGACATAGTTATACAAAGGAGAATTACGAGAAAGGCAAGAATACTATACTTAGCATTCCTTTTTAAATAGTGCATATTTAAGGGATACCCTCTTTATCAGTCGTTAATCGAAACGATACCAAGGATAAAAGATACAAATTTCCAGATAGCCTTAATTGCCGCGAGCCTTTCTATTTTATTGTCTTTGAATACGCATCTTTCTATTAATAAATAGCGCCGCCACAGTTCACAGGAATGGTGACATAATTGATCCCTGTAATAACTTCATAAGTAGTCGAACCGTAGCAACCCAGGGGAATTGTGATCTTTTCTGCAAGTTCTTTCTGTAAATTATCCGGGTATTTAAGATCAACCGAATCTCCTACAAGTGAATAATTGCTAGCCGAAAATGTATGGGGACCGACCGGAACCGCAGCTATTGTAAATGGTTCCAAATCAATACTCTTTCCCTGGTAAACATCGTCCATGTAAATATAGTAAGTCGTTAGTACCATTTTTTTTCCCATTAATATATTTTCATCAATAGAAATCGTGACGATGCCGGTTTCGGGAGTAACACCATTACATGAAGTTAATGCTAGAAACAGAAAGATGGCCAAAGCCGTTAAAAGTAGATATTTAAATAATATCTTTCTCATTTTTATAACCTCCTTTTTTATTTAATTTATGAGAAAAGATAAGAGTATATAAAGATTATCTACTAAAGAACGATTGGGGCTTATCTGACTGGATGGTAAATATAAAAAGTAGTAGTTATGTTATTGTATAAGAGAGTATAAATATGATTTTGGAGAATATTGGAAAAATGCTTTATTGCCTGGGGTATCCTAACAGGGGGACAGGCTTTACTTTTCGCCCAGTATAAACGTGGAGAAATAAAAGAAGTCAGTCCCCCTTTATACATTTATTTTTTTTAAATACTGTTATTTCTTATATACGATATATATTTTGAAAATCCTTCTTTTTGGAAAAATATTTTTTATTGGGTACAGGCCTTGTTTTTAACCATGCCTTAAATGCGGGATTACAAAAGAAGAATGTCCCTCATGATTACGGGGACAGTCTCTGTAAAACGAGAAATGCCTTTCCTACGATTGATGAGCAGGCAGCAGTAACCATTTCCATACTGGCAGTATTTGAATATTTATACCTTCAATAACTTTATTATCTTCTTCATCAAAGGTAAATATTGTACCCTTTTTTAAACCTAAATTTTTACAGGCATCAACCAATCCTGCTATCTCCCTCTCTTTATTCTCTTCTTTTAATTCGAAAGTGACTTGATAGGGAAATAATTGGCCATTGGCATTAACTATAAAATCACATTCTTTTTTTTCTGCAAAGTAATATATCTCATCCCCTTTTCTCCGCAGCTCCAAAAATACGATATTTTCTAAAATTCTTCCCCAATCAGCAGAAGTAACTTTTTTACAGATTCCGGTATCAATAAGATAAATTTTTGCCGGATTTCTAAGTCTTTTGTAAGAAGACTCGGAAAATTTTTTTATTTCAAAAACCAGCATGCTTTCTAAAAAATAATGATAATAAGAAAATAAAGTATCTTTGGAAAAAGGAAATTTTTGGTGATATTGTTTATGGAAAGCGGTTAAGGAAAATTTGGTAGAAAAGGAAGAAAACAGTTTTTCTGTAAGGGCTTTTAAAAGATGTATGTTGGTGATATTAAACCTTTCTACTAAATCCTTGAAAAACATCGCCTCGATATATTCTTTGATAACTTTTCTTTTCTCGAAATCTGATTTTAGGAGTGAAGCCTCGGGGAAGCCTCCCCATTTTAGATATTTAGCAAAATGTTTTTTTACCAAAGCCTTTTTCGACCCATAAATAATCTTTTTATCCTTGGTATTCAGGCCTTTTAGGTGGAGGTATTCCCGAAACGAAAAAGGAGTTACTTCTGTGCTCCAAGCTCTTCCTCTTAAGGAAGTATGAATTTCCAATGGCATTACCCTTGAAGAAGATCCGCTGACAAACACTTTTATATTCTCTCTTTCTACAATTCTCCTACAATATCTTTCCCATCCTTTTATATTTTGAATTTCATCAAAGAGAAATATTATTTCTTTATCTATAAGTTCGGGTTTTAACTCTAATAAAATATCTTTTAATCCCTCAAAATCCTTTACTTCAAAATCGGTCAGTCTTTCATCTTCAAAATCTAAGTATAGTGAGCGGTCTTTGTGCTTTTTGAATAAATCGAATAAGATATGGGTTTTACCGCTCCTTCTTACACCATAAAGTATAACTGCTTTTTTTAATTTTTCCGGAAAAGAAAGATTTTCTCTTTTTACAATCTCTTTGATGTTTTGGGTAATAAATTCTTCATTAGATATAATGATATCTTTTAAAATTGATTTGCTTATCATTATTTTACCCCTCCCCTTTTTCTTTCAATTATTCTTGGTAATTTTTATTTTCAACATAGTTTTTTAGGTTTTTAACGCTTTTCCGCTTAAATTTATTTTTTATGCATAAGTTTTTTTATCCTTTTCATAAAGCTATAATATACTTTTTATGTCCTTTTGTCAAGGATGATAAACTGTTATCTATATACTGCATTGGTTGTTAAAAATCCTGCTTTTTGGGAGAATAATTATTAAAAGGGATGCAGGGGGAACAAAAAAGTCAGTCCCACTTTTATGATCGAAAATAGTCAAAATTTTTTTCGATTATACCAGATAATGGTCATATTAGATTAGAGAGAAATTAGGGAAAAGATTTTTGAAAAATTGTATTGCAATTGGGGGAGAAGTGGGGTAAAATAGGTTTATAAACTTTTGTTCGTACCCCCTTATTTAGATACATTTTTAAAAAATTATTAGAAAGGAAGGAAATAAATTGTTTAAAAAACCGATAAAGATGAGAGATTTAGAGTTTTTAGGAGTTCCCTCTTATATTGTGGATATTTGGGAGAAGGAATATTCTTCGCACCTGCTTGCGGTTCAGGAGGAGGCGGTGAGGAGGTATGGGATAAATGACAGTAATAATTTACTGGTGATTGCTCCTACCTCTTCCGGTAAGACCTTCATCGGGGAGATGGCAGCGGTTGTTCAGGCCGTCCACAAGAAAAAGACTATCTATCTAGTCCCTTTGCGTTCTTTGGCAGAAGAAAAATATCATCACTTTCGTGACCTCTATGCTGACTGCGATATAAATATTCTCATCTCCTCCCGGGACCGCCGAGAATACGATAAGAAAATTATTCGGGGAGATTATCAGGTAGCAGTAATGGTCTATGAGAAGTTTAATTATTTCCTTCTTAAATATCCCAACTTCCTACGGGAAGTCTCTCTTGTGGTAGTCGATGAGATGCAGATGATTCATGACCCCGTCCGCGGTCCTCTCCTGGAAGAAATAATTAACTGTATCGGAAAGAAAAAACCTGAACTTAGGATTATCGCCTTATCAGCTTTCCTGGAAAATGAAGCCGGATTATTAGACTGGATTTCGGCTGATTCCTTGGTCTCCTATCAGCGCCCAGTAGAATTACGTAAAGGATTGGTACGGGAAGGAACTTTCAAATATATTACCCATAATAGTTGTTGCTGTGGAGAAGAGATTTTCTTTTCTCCCGATGAAGTCCGGAATAATTGTTATGAAGATTATCTAAGAAAAACGGTCTCTTATTTTGTAGAAAAAGATGAACCTACCCTCCTCTTTTTCCCTACCCGTAAAGATAGCCGTAAATGGGCTGGCTGGTTGGCCGGACAGATTGATGCTCCCAGGGCTGATGGTGCTATTTACGAGCTTTCCAGGCTGGAAGAAACCAGGTCCCGGAATGAATTGCTCTATTTATTGGAAAAAGGGATGGCCTATCATAATGCTGACCTTTCCTGGGAGGAGAGAAATCTTGTAGAGACCTTTCTCAAAAAAGGAGAAATAAAATTAATCTGCGCTACTACCACCCTGGCTATGGGAGTAAACCTTCCCTTTAAAAATGTAATCCTTACTACAGACAAATATAGCAGTGCTGACGGAGATTATCGAAACGGCTATTTTACCAGTATGAGTAAGGCAGATGTAGAGAACATGGGAGGAAGAGCGGGAAGATTAAACCAAAAAGAGAAAAAAGATTTTGGCCGGGTCATTTTTTTAGCCCATTCCCTTCTTTCCGAGACCGTGGTACAAAATATTTACTTTAATGCTTTAAAACCGGATAATCCGGCAGGGATGCGGCGAATAAATGACTTCGGAGAAAAATATAACTCTTCCCTAAAATCAGATACAAAAGCGCTCTACCGTCCCCTGAAGAAAGAGAAGAATCTTATTGGTTTTCTCCTAAAAGCAATAGTAAAAGGGATAAATACGGGTGAAAAACTGGATAATCATTTTAAGGAATTAACTTCTGATTTAAAAAAAGATAACCATTACTGGATATTTAATTTTGAAGAAGATGACTTAAAGAAAGAAATTCAGTGGGGCTTAAAAACATTGATAGAATATAATTTAATATGTAGTAATAAGAAAGAAACTGAAAAGCTATCCCCTACCAGGACCGGTATCCTGATTGATTCCCGAGGGATAGACTTAGATACCTATATTCTCTTTAAAGAATATTTAGAAAACAAAAGAGGTAAGTTAAGTAATTTAGAGCTAATCACTTTATTAGCAAAAAGCAGTGAAGGAAAATCCATCCCTATCCCCTTCCCTCAATTTAACCAGATTACTGACTACCATAAAAGAAGCGGCTGTGAATATCATTATCAGGATAAGATGGTAGAATTAGTCTCTGACCTGGGAGAGGACGGTAAAGAAATTTATCAGGATATCTTGGAATTAGATGGGGAAGAGCATGAGCTTAAAAGAGAAGATTATCTTTCTATCAAGAAAGCCCTTTTGTTATATGATTGGATAGGAGATAAAGAGATAAAAGCGATTGAAGAGATATACAAAATTTACGGCGGGGCAATACGGAAATTAGGCGAGAGCTTTTCCTGGCTGGCCGATAGCCTGGCAGCAGTGGGTGAGGATTTGGGCTGGGGCAAAAAGGAGAATAAAAAAGAAGAATTAGCCGGAATAAAAATGCTCTCTGAAAGGTTAGCCTGGGGAGTGGAAGAAGAAGGGCTGGGGCTTGCGCGTCTGCATATCCCCGGATTGGGTCGGAGTTATGTGAGAGCACTGTTGAAAGAGGGGTATGATAATAGGAAATGTCTGGAGGAATTGGGCGAAGAGGAGCTGGCCAAGGTGGTGCCGAAAAGATTGGCCGGGAGAATCAAGAGGAGGTTTTCCGGTGCAATATCTTCTGTTTCCTCTACGTCTTCTTCTTCCTCTCCTCCCCCTCGTAAGGAGAGGACTAAGGTAAGGGTTTCACAAAATACCAAGGACCAACAACTAACGACTTTATTAGAAATCGACCAGCACCGCCCGGATAGAATTATCTTTGAGGGGAAAAAGATTGATGTAACTGCTACAGAGTTTTCTTTAATTCACTTATTAGCCCAAAATAGAGGAAAGATACTAACCCATAATGATCTTTTAGACACAGTTTGGAAAGAAAATAAGTATGCTACTTATACTCAGATAACCTATCATCTATATAAAATAAGAAGGGTCATTCTAAAAGCTATTGGTAATAATAAAAAGAACAAAGAAAAGGTCAAAGATATTTTAAAAGTAATTTCTCGAAGGGGGATAATGTTGAATTTAGAAGAAGATAAATTAAAAATAAATTGATTTTTTTCACTTTTTTTACTCATTTAAAATAAATTTTGTTCGTATTTTTGAAAAAATAAATATTATTTTCCAAATTAAAATCCAGATAACCGTTGTGTTGTCTGGATTTTTTTTATTCCTCCTGATCTTAAATGGGATAAATAAAAAATAAACAAAAAGTAAACAATAAATAAACAAAAAACTTATTACTTGAAAAACCATTTATGAAATAATTATGTTGGTTAGCGGATTGGAAAACAGAAAAAAGGGGGACACACTTTACTTTTAACCAAGCATTAAATGCGGGAATATAAAAGAAGAATGTCCCCCTTTTACAACTGAAAGGAGAAAATATATGCAACCGGGGAAAGAAAAAAAAGAAGGTTATGTTGTTGTCCCTAACTATTTCTTAAGGGAATGGGTCAAGGTGTTAGGAACAGGACCCGCCCTGCTCTATCTCCAACTGCTTTCCTATTGCCATAAAGAAAAAGATATTGCCTGGCCGACTTTAACTACCTTAAGCAGTAAATTGGGTATATCTAAAAATAGCCTGCTCAGCTATCGAAAGGTTCTCCTTAAATATGGACTTATTAAAAAGATAAGAAAGAGAAGGACTGCTCAGGGCAATTACCAATCTAACTTCTATAAAGTTACCCCTATGGAGGGTAGTGCAAAAATTGAACTCCGCCAAGTTCAAATTTTGGGAGGGGGTAGTGCAAATATTGCACCCGGGGTGGTTCAAAATTTGCACCCTAACAATACCAATCTTAACATTACCAATGTAACAGCAGCAAAGAGAGAGAAAGATGCTGTTGTTGCTGTTAATTTTAAAAAATTAAAAGAGGAAGGAGAAGAAAGGATGGAAGCGTTGAGAGAGCGGATGCATGAGTTAGATTTTAAGGAGGTATTTATTGAGAATATGTTAAAAGAATATTCGCTGAAGAAGATTGAGGAGAAATTAGATTTGATGTTAGAGAGGAAGAACATCCAGAACCCTGTCGGCTGGTTGAGTGCCGCACTGAAGAAGGATTATCGGGGAGAGGAGAGGGACTGTGGGGGAAGGAATAAATGGGGACAGGCACCTTTTTTAGATGATAGTGAAAACAAGACTGAAGAAAAAAGTAGCCAGTCCCCATTTATTCCAAAAGAGGCAAATGGAAACAACAAATGTAGGGGCACGATGCATCGTGCCCTCAACCCGCAGGATAATAAAAAAATCCTCTCTACCGAAGAAGCCAGAATAAGGTTTCATTCTCTAAGAGAACAATTAAGGGCAATGGAATCGCCTTAGTGAAAACAGTATAGCTGGGAAAAAGTGGGACAGGCACCTTTTTAAAGCAAAAAAGTAGCCTGTCCCCATTTTCCAGAACTAATAACTGAAAACTGAAAACTATTTTCGACTGAAAGGAGAAAAATAATGTCTGAGCTAAAAGAATTAATCGCAAAAGCAAAGAAGAAAGACGTAGAGGCTATGGAGGAATTATTTAATCAATTTAAACCTCTGTTGAAATCAAGAGCTAAAAGATACTCCCGGATGGGATTAGAGTATGAGGATGTTTTTCAACAGGGGGCACTATTATTTATAATTGGTGTTTATGAACATCAAGCAGAAAAAGAGAGATCCCCTACTGCCTTTTCCGGCTACATAAAAAAGAGGCTCGACTGGGGATTATGGGCCTATTACCGGGGATATCTTAAACAGAGGATAGAAATCGCATCCGGTCTAAAATCGAAAGAAATGTAGGGGTGTAAATAAAAAACTTAATACGGAAAGGAGAATATTGTTGAATAGATTAGAAAATATCTTAGGAGAGGTAGAGCTTGAAAAAGGTTATGAGCGTTTAACTCAAAGAGAAAGAACAATTATTAATATGTATTATCTGGAGGGATATAAAGATAAAGAGATAGCCAAATTATATGGGATAACTCAACAAGTGATCAATCGACTTCGCAAGAAAGGTATCAAAAAATTGAAAAATAATTAGATTATTTTTCAATGGGGTGCTGTAAAATCACCTCTTTTTTGCAATGTAATAAGTAGAGGGGGCTCAAGTTTAACTTGAGGTAGTAATGAATAATATGTGACCCTACCCCAAATGTCATTAGTAAATCTTTAAATTACTCATTCTCCCTCACCTATCACGCAATTGACCTGCTGGTTAATTGCCAGAAAGGAGGTGAAAAATAAATGGCAACAGTCGTAACCATCCCCCGTGATTCTGCCCTCCAGTTAAGACTGGTAGTGGGTACCAATCCGGAAACCGGAGCACCTATCATAAACAGCAAGACCTTTTCCAAGATCAAGTCTTCTGCACTTGAACAGGATGCCTATGATGTGGCTACCGCTCTGACCGGTTTACAGAAGTATACCGTAGATGAAATCAGATTTGAAAAAGAATCCCAACTAACCGAATAGTCGTTAGTGAATAGTGAATAGTCGTTAGTAAAGAAGAAAAGACTAATAAATATTCACTAAAAACCATAAACCGATTTACCTACTGGTAAATCCGAAGAAGGAGGTGAAAAAATAATGCCAACTGAATTAGGAGAAGTAACCAGTTATAAGAGACTCTATATGCAATTTAGAGATAGTGCTGCAAAGACCATAAATATCACTCTGGACAACCCTAAAAATTTGGATGACGGAGACTATGTGGACTTTGCCGCCCAAGATGCAGCCATAGAGGGAGTGATGGATACCATCATCACCAAGAACATCTTCCATAATAGCGGTAATGATTTGGTAGCCAAAGTGAATGCCCGGATACTCGATTACAAGTCTACTGATGTTATGGATGTTTAAATTAGTGGTTAGTGAATAGTGAATAGTCGCTAGTGGAAAATGGGGACAGGCACCTTTTTAAAATCAAAAAAGTAGCCAGTCCCCATTTTCCCTAATAATGTAGGGCTCGATTCATCGAACCCGAAAAAGGAGAAAATAATATGTTAGAAGCGATCTTAAGTAAATATCTGTTAAATGCCCTACTGTTATCTTTAGTCTCTATCGCCTACAGTTTCTTAAAGAACAGATTGGGAGAAGAGAGAGCCCGCACCATCAAAGATGCCCTCCTCTCTTCCATGCTCTGGGCAGAAGAAGAGCTGGGGATAGGAAACGGTGGGAAGAAATGGGAGGTTGCCTGGAAGAAGTTAGTAGAGATACTGGCTGATAAGAATATCAGCCTGAGGAAGTCTGAGGAGAAGGCGGTAAAGATGATGATGAAGGCCAATGTGGGAAGGATTAATCGACAGACATATGATGTGCTAATGAAGAGGAAATTATTGAAAGAAAAAGGACCCGCCCAACAGTCTTTGTTGGTGAAGTAGTTAGCCTGGAGGGGACACACTTCTTTTGGAAAAAGTGGGACAGGCACCTTTTTAAATCAAAAAAGTAACCTGTCCCCATTTTCCAAAAAAAGAATGTCCACATTTTATGCTGAAAGGAGTTAGTTCCCATGCAGATGCTAAACGGTATCAATAATCTGAAAGTAGCCAGACATTTCAGGCTATCCGAGTTTGCCTGCCCCTGCTGTAATCTGGTGATGTTGCATCCCAAACTTCTGGCCAAACTGACAGAACTAAGGAATATTCTGAAAAGGCCGGTTTATATTACCTCCGGATACCGCTGCCCGGGATACAACCGCAAAGTCGGAGGGGTGGCAAACAGTTACCACAGTATCGGACTGGCCGCAGATATCAAGGTAGGAGATATCAACTTGTTTGACCTTCTGGAGATATGTGAGAATGTAGATTTTAACGGTATCGGCTTTTACCAGAAGAAGAACTTCCTTCACTTAGATGTAAGGCCTACCAGACGTAACAGGTGGAGGGAGTAAGAAGGAGTGAATTAATGGATGTTAAAACATTGTCTGAAGTGATTGCCAATCAGGGGTTCCCTATCGCCTTATCGTTACTTCTTATCTTTCGTATCGATAGATTCATGCAGGAGATAGTTTTAGCCCAGAAAGAGGGATATCGGCAGGTACTGGAGAACACCAAAGAAATACACAGCACTATCACCAGCTTACACCAGCAGAACCGGGAGTATTATTCTACTCGCTTCTCGGAAGTGCAGAAAGAACTTTCCGGGGTGAAGGTGGAGCTGGGAAAAATTGAATAGAGATGAAAATATAAATGTCAGGGGAACCATCCCCCTGACATTTATATATCGGAAAGAGAGGAGCTGCTTAATATATAATTCTTTTGGAATAAACGGTTGGTTTTATCCAATTTTTGAGATAATTTTTCCAGAAATACCAATAAGCATTTATTCCCCAGCTTGGGGTCTTCCTTAATTAGAAGTTCAAGATTTTTTTGTTCCAAAAAGAGCAGTTCTACAAATTCACTGGCCACGGCATTTACCCGATGCCTCTCATTGACAATAGCCGTCTCTCCTAGGAATCCTCCGGTGCATATATCGGCTAAAATAATCTCTTCATTTCTTTCATTGTATTTGATAATACGCAGACATCCTCTGATCATTATATAAAAAGAGGAATCTTCATCACCTTCTTTAAAGATAACTTCATCTTCCTTGTAGGCTTTAACTGCAGATATCCGGGCAATTTTTTCCAACTCCTCTTCGCTAAAATCTTTAAAATCTATCATTCTTTTTAATATTTCTTTTTTCTCTTTCAGGCCAATTTTTTCATAATGTTCCTTATCGACAGTTATATCGACTTTAAATAGATTTTTCTCTTCCATTATCCTTCTAATCTCTTTTTTATTCTCCAGGGTAAAGTCTATTAATTTCTCCCAGCACTTCTGTATCTTCCTGTAAGCGGTAAAAGGGTCTTTTTCAGGTATAGCCTCATGAATGCTTATATATATATTTTTTATAGATTCCTTGCAGGCATCTACTTCGTTATTTGCCAGATACTCAAGTGCAAGCAGCAGGTTGGTCTTAAAAATTTTATTCTCGAGCTCATCGGTTAAAAATTCTCCGGGATACGGAGAAAAATCTTTGGCTGTTACTGTACGCATATTGCTTACTTCGTATTGAGAGTCAATTTTGGACTTTTCGTAAATAAATCTATAGATATCCTCTCTAGTCCTCTTCCAGATGGGATGGGTCTTTTTGGGAGGCAAGTGTTTTATGTTCAATTTATTATCCAGGAAAAAATTAAAACCGAACATCTTGGCATTGATAAGATAATCTATATCTTCCCCTCTGCATACCTGCGGGTCAAAGGGCACTATCTGGTATAAATTCTTATGAATTACCATAGCCCCGCCAAAAGCAAAAGGAGTTTGCTTGAGTCGAGGTCCACAGCCGATTATCTTATCAAAAGCTTTGGACTTACTTCCAAACCTATTCCAGTAAGTCATCCAGGGTTCCATGTTAACATTATCATAATAATTTCCGTATTCATTCAAATAATAACCGGCCACCCCATATACGGTTTCGCCATACACTCTTTTTCCGATAAATTCTCTGGATATATCCATAAAATCAGGATTTTCAATAACTTCATCATCGTCAATTAAAACAGTAACATCGGAATTAAGTATATGGGAAGAGAATATACACATATTTCTAACATTTGGATAACCCTGTAAACTTAACAAAGAAAGCACATTCTCTTTCAATTGAGAATTTCTACCAAATCTCTTGATCTTTTTCAAGGTCTTCCGGGTAAATAAATAGGTTTCTACATCCAATTTTACCCCTTTGACTATCTTTCTTGCTTTTTCTTCTGCTTTGCGTTCTATTTCATTATTAGTTGGACAAATTAATATAACTAATTTAAAATCTTTCTTTTTTAAAATTTTCATGCTTTCCAGAGTTCGACCCAGAGTCCCTTCCTCATCAATGGGGGTAGCATGGTCATAGATAATATCCCCTTCTTTAAAACCAACCTCTCTTTTTCTCCCCCAATAAGTTGGGATGACTACTACAGTTCGCATAATTCTCTTTCTCCTTCACCTTTGTGTAAATAATTCTTATTAAAATTGTCTTTCCCCGGTTAAGATATTGCTTCCTTGTATATTTTTTCTACTTCTTTGATGGTATTCTCCCAGGAAAAATTATTCAGCGCGTATTCTTGTGCCCGCTTTCCTCTTTCTTTTTTATCGGGTCTTACCAACTCGTTAATGATGGCTTCGGCCAGAGCAATATCATCCTCCACATCGACCAGGGCACCAATATCTTCATTGATAAAATCAGGCAATCCTCCCTGATTGGTACCTACTACCGGCGTCCCACAGGCCAGTGCCTCAATAGCTACCAGTCCAAAAGGTTCGCTCCGGGAGGGCACAGTACTTACATCGGCAATATTATATAAATCGATAAGCTGCTCATTACTAATAAAACCCAGGAAAAAAGTATTTTTTAACTCTAAAAAATCTTTGAGCTTGTTTAATTCATCGTACAATACTCCATTACCGGCAATTAAAGTCAAGACTTTTTCTTTCATCTGGTTTTCATATATTTTAGCAGCTTTTAATAATATGTCTACCCCCTTGAAATGAGCTAATTTCCCGGCAAAAGAAACGATATAATCCGGTATTTCGTGAATACCAAACTCCTCCAAAACTTCCTTTCGGGAAACATTGTTTACCTTGAAAAGTTCGGTATCATATCCGTTGTAGACAATTTTTCTTTTCTCGTCCTCTATATGGTAGAGCTCTTTTGTTTCTCTATCTACCTGTTTAGATATAGTAATAGCTTTTCGAGCATTTTGTGCACCTTTTAAGGCGTAAGTATGATATCTTTTATCTAGTTTAAATCCTTTCAGGTCTGTACCGTGGACTGTTGCCACATAAGGAAGACCGGTCTTTTGGGCAGCATAAGGGGTGATCCAGAGATGCTGGGCGTGGATAATATCAGGTTTAAATTTATCTGCCTCTTCCCGGGTAACCTTAACCATAACATCAATATAGTCTCTCATCTGCTTCTTGTCTAATTGGTAAAAAGTAGTATTGCTCCGGGGATGGCTGGTAAAACAGGGGAAATTAAAATCAATTTCATAATCTTTGGTGTTGTCGTCCTTGAACATTATCGGTCTCATTTCAAAGATTTCCGCGGGTACCTTTCGATTTTCCGGAAATATAACTTTAACCTTGTGCCCAATTTCGGTTAATTCCTTGGCTAAATTTTTAGTGTAAACTCCGCTCCCCGAACCCTCCAGGGGGAAGTGGTTGATTATTAATATTTTCATTTTTCACTCTCCCTATTTCTCTAATTTTTTAATAAGATCATTCCAGGCCCGCATGGTGTTTTTATATTCACTGATTACCCGTTCTAAATTATAGTAAGATATTTCCAGTGCCCTGGGTAAGAATAAAAATCTCTCGTCATTAAGATAAGAGGTTATGGCTTTGGAACCGATAGTTATATTTTTCTTCTGTCTGTTTTTTACCTCTTCTATATTCTCATTTTCACCTTTTAACCAATTAAGAAAAGGATTCCGTCCAATCCATCCCAGGCAGGTGTAATAAAATCTATCCTTTATTGAATCATCCTTTTTTATATCCGGTATCTCGGGATAATTTCCAAAGGTATTATGAAATATTTTAGTATCTATATCGATACATTTTTTATCGCTTTTTTTTAATTTGATTCCCAGGAGAGTATCCTCTCCGCGGGAGAGAACATGTTCATCATTTACATTATATACTGTAGAAAAAAATGGAGGCAATTCGTTAAGGGTGCTTAATTTAATTGCTGCATTTCCTCCCAATATCTTATCTGTTTTGAATATTTTTCGTTTGCTGTCATTATCTAAATTCAAGCAGTTATGCACGTGGGAATTTTTTAAATATTCATAAGCATCTTCTTTTTGCAAGCCAATAAATAACTCCTTCATTCCGGGAAATTTCATGGGAGGAATAATGTAATAACCGGAGTAATCGCTGGTGGTAATAATAACTTCTTCTTTGCTTAGATATTCCAAATGTCTTCCGATAAAATCTATCTCTTTTTCCTTCACTTCATCATCTTTTTTTACCAACACTCTGGGATAGACGTCGGTGTCAATAAAAACTAATGCCTCCGAACCGCTTAACATAGCCTTGATTAAGGCATAATTTCGGTTCAAGCCATAAGGCACTTTCCCATATTTTTTTAAGGTGGGGCAATCGAGTAAAATCTTAATATTTTCCGTGGACAATCCTATTTTTTTTAACTGTTCTTTTGCTTCGGGAACATCATTAATCTTTACCGGAAAAACTTTTACTTTTTCTTTTAAACTTTCTACTAATTGAAAGTCACAGCCGTGGGAATACACAATTACTATACTGTAAATTTCATGATTATATTTTAAAGCATTTTCTAAAAACTGGTCTACAGGCTCTAAAGAATTAAAATCTTTAGTTATTACCCCTATTGATATTTTCACAAAGACACCCCCTTTTTTGATATCCTTGAAACTTTTAGCTTATAATTAATTTTACATCTTGGTTTCTTAGCCTATTCTCTATTGGTTATTGCTTTGGTCTCCTGCTTGTTTGTCTATTTCTTTCAGATAATTTACATAAGCTGAGCCTAATTTAGTGATAAATAAAGTATCCTGCTCTTCTTCTTCCCGGATAAATTCTAAATCAAGGAGGGCATCTAGTATAGCTTCCCGTTCTTCCGGATTGGATATTTTTGACTGCCATATATTATCAAACTCTTCCCGTATCACCGATTGGGATTTATGAAGCCAGAATAAAACATATTTTGCGTACAGGACCAGGTAGGTATCGGCATAGAGAAATCGCCAAATAATATTTTCTTTTTGCAATTTTCGAATATGTTTAGCCATCTCTTGTTCTCTTGAAATGACGGATTCCGTATCTTGAATTTCTCTATTTAATATATTATCCTGCTCGGAATCGTAATAATGGGTTAAATCACCAATATTAATATCAGACATTGAACTGAGAAACTGCTCTTGTCTTGACTGTTGAGAATCGTGCTGCCTTAATTTCTTGGCAGTAATAAATTCTTTAAAAAACTTATAAATTGGCTTCTCAAATAATAGTATGCTGAGAACCAGATACACCATTATCAAGGCAACCCAGGAATTGGTAATTTCAGCTAACGATGGCTTTGCCGGCCACCAAATCAATAGAAGAATGCTGACTATCACAATCAATAAGATAAATAAAACCGCAGCAAAGGCAATTCTTTGCATATTTAAAACTTCCTTTTTTCCTTTTAAATTAGTTCTATCCATTATCCTATTTGCCTCCTTAATAAGAGAATTCGACAAAAAAGAAAAAAAATCCTTTTTATTTTGAAAAAATATAGCGACTTTTTTAATTTTTGAAGTTAATGGTTTATAATTTTCACAACTATTTTGAAATCATATTTATTAACTATATTCTAATATATTTCTTCTATATAAGATTCTACTACCCTTCTAATAATTTCATTATCCTTGTGAGTCTGCTTTGAACAGTAAATAGGTTTTTTGATTTCCACTTCGATCTTGTTTAAGCCTCTAATAAATTTTGCACCTCTGGGCAAAACCTTGTCTGCTCCTATAATTTTTATGGGCACAATGGGAACCCCGACTTTGGTAGCCAGATAGGCGGCTCCCGCTTTAATGGGAAAATCATCTTTTTGACGGTCTACTCCCCCTTCGGGGAAAATTCCCAACACTCCGTTTTGCTGTAATATTTTCAAGGCTTGTTTTATGGATTTAATATTATTTATATTGATTTCCCGATAAATCGGTATGGAATTAACCTTTCTTAATAAATAACCAAGCCAACTTATTTCAAAAAGATAGGCCGCAGCTATAAAAAATATTTTAGGTTTAACTGATACTCCCAGAATAATCGGGTCCAATAAACTCGAATGATTGGCTACAATAATAAAAGGGCCGTCCCGGGGGATATTCTGTTGGCCGGTTACTTTTTGCCGAAAGATTAATTTGAAAATAATCCAACAAATACATTTGGCAATAATGTAAAACAAAATAATTTACCCCATTATTTGTCTTGGGTTTGTTCCAAAATCCAATCACCTATTATTTTTAAGGCCACCGGTGAAATTGTTTCTTCAATTTTTGCATATTCTGAAGGCACTCCGGTTTGGGCGGTTTGAAAAAGATGATTGAGGCCGGGTAATTCCTTAATAATAAAGTTCTTGTTACCTCCGGCTAAAAGGGTTTCTTCGATAGTGCTGAGGTTTTCTTTGGGAGGCACCTGAAGGTCTTTTTCTCCGTTTATGGCAAGTACCGGACACTTTACCTTACTTAAAGTTAGCTTAGGATCGTAAGTCAGGAAAAACTTAAGCCAGGGAGACAATAGGCTCTGAAGCTGGGCTTCAAGGAACACTTCCGGTTCACCTATTAATTCTTTTTCCTCATCGCTCATCTTTTCCCAATTTTCCATAAACATCTGACGAAGCCGTTCTTCAGTACTTTTTTTATCTTTTTCTTCTTTTATTACCGAGAATATCTCTTCATTAAACTGACGATTCTTGGTAATATCTTCTTCGGAAGCTCCCATTGCCCTGGCAATCAAAGCACCCTGCAAATATAAAATTTCTTCCCCGATTAATCCTGTTCCGGCCATTAATACAATAAAAGCTACATCCGGTGATTGCACGGCAACCATCGGAGCAATCAAACCACCTTCACTGTGACCGATAAGGCCGATTTGCTCAGGATTAATCTCTTTTCTGGTTTTAAGATATTCTATTCCCGCCAATACATCGGATGCAAAGTCTTCGGTGGTAGCATCGGAGAAATCACCGGTAGATTCTCCCACTCCCCGGTCGTCTACCCTGAGAACTGCGATATTCCGGCGGGTCAGGTAATCAGCCAATACCAGGAAGGGGCGATGGTTGTAAATAGTTTCGTTACGGTCCTGCGGCCCGGAGCCGGTAATTAATAAAACTGCCGGGAAAGAAGCCTTTTCGGCAGGTAAAGTCAAAGTACCTGCAAGCGTAATCCCTGCTTCCTTATTATCGTATTTCACTTCTTCTTCAATGTAAGGATAAGGTTTTTTTGGCTCCTGAGGTCTGACGATTTCTACAGCTTTATCAACCCGGACGACTTTTAGAGGAAAAATCCCTCCGGATTGTTTCCACTCTCCTTCAATGGCTGAAAAATCTTCATTGGCTTTCCCTTCAAAGACACCTCCTGCAGATTTTACTTCCATATGTAAAATACCATCTTTAAAAATAAGTTCCTCTACCGGTATATCTTTCGCTCCTTGGTCAGGGCTATCCAGAGTTGCAGTTAGAATACCATCTGGATTCCTGAAAATATTGAAAACAATCGTGAGCTCTGCCCCGGGAACTTTTAATTTCCCCTCCCAGGTACCCTCTATGTTTATTTTGGAAACATCTTGCTGTTGGGCAAATACTATCATACTAACACTAAAAACCATTATCAGGGCAAGACAAATCAAATTACCGGACGAAAGTTTACGGATTCCTGTCATAATATCTCTTCTCCTCATTTCTTTTAAAAAATTAAGATTAACCTATTCCTTTATTCTACAAAATATGTAAAAATCCTTTTTTTATTTGAAGATTTTTAAAAAATAGGGACACATCCCATTTTTTGAAAGAAAAAAAATGGGATGTGTCCCTATTTTTTTAATCTTTCTTGAACCGCTTCACTTATTAACTCCCGGATTGCATCAGAAGCAATCCACTTTGCACTTCTTGAATCCATTTTTTGAATCTCTTTTGCAGTTTCAATTGCCTTTTTATTTAAATTTATATTCCGTTTTCCAATATTCCTTAAGGCCCAATTGACCGCCTTTTTAACGTAGTTTCTATCATCATCCGCCTCCCGTTTTATCGCTGGCAGTAAGAGCAAAAACTTTTTATCCGGCGATTCCTTGTCATGCCATGCCAGGCACGCCATCAAGGCAAAGCCGGCACGTTTTTCAAATTCTTTTTCGCGATTTGTCCACTCTATTGCCTTCTCCCATGCAAAAGGTGTTTTATCAAATAAATTCATGCAACACTGATCGCATACGTCCCACGAGTCAAAATCCTTTATCCAGGCATCCATCTGTTTTTTTGTCACCTGATTCAGCTCGTCAACCATAGTCGCCAGTATGCGCGCTTCGTGAATACCTGAATCCCAAAGTTGCTGGGCAAGAGAGTGATCCCTTCCGATTTCTTTTGCCATTTTCCTTAGGTTTGGAATAGAAACTCCGTAAGTATTTTCCGGACTAATACCAAACCGCGCCATACCCTCTACTGCTTTGGGATTAGATAAGGACTTTAGTTTTTTAATGATGTTCTCATATTTCATTTTTCTATCCTTTTTTGTTCTTTGCATTCTGAGGTATACCTAAGACAAACTTTATTATTGTTTCATTTTATTTCTTTGATTTATTAGGTATGGCATGCCACCTAACGTTTGTGGATATGAGAAGTGCGAAACAATTTGGATAAAGCGATACTGAAAGGAGTGGAACCCCATATCCACTGTTGGGCGAGAAGCGAGCCATTATTTTTCAGCAATAACCAGCATTTCAAAATCTTCAGTCGTTAGTTTATCATTCCTTGAAAAGGCTCCGAGTTTTGCTCCGTAAATATCAATCTTTTTAAAACCTAATGTTTTCAATAACCAGGTAATTTCAGAAGGCACATAATATCTTTCATTACATTCAAATTCTTTCTTATTCCCAAAATCATCTTCTACGGTGGTAATATTGTAATCTCGGAAAGTCATTAAATCAAAAGTATTACTTCTATAGGTTGTATTCCCTTCTTCTGTTGTGGATGCACAAAATTTTTCAACTGAATGATATAGTGGAAATAATCCATTTAGGGTTGTAAAAATCAGCTTGCCGGGATCCTTTAATAACTTTGCAACATTTTTTAATATTTCATAATTCATTTCATCTGTTTCCATCAATGGGAAGGCTCCTTCACAGAGCATTATTGCCAGATCAAATTCATTCTTAAATGGCAAATTCCTGGCATCATGTTTCTGAAAATCAATTTGCAGGTTTTGAACTTTTGCTTTTTCTTTTGCCCGCTCCAATTGTGATTCCGACAGATCAATTCCTGTAACCCTATAACCCCTTTTTGTCAATTCAATCGAGTGTCTACCGGTACCACATCCGATATCAATTATTTTTAACGATTTATTAAAATCAATTTCTTTTTCGATGAAATCACACTCACCAATTGTGCCCCGTGTAAAGGTTTCATTATCATATTTTCTACCATAGTTCTCGAATAACGATTTATACCATTGTTTCATATTGATTTCTCCTTATCTTGGCTCGCTCCTTCGTGTAATGTCCTCTTAAGTATTCTTTGAAAAAGTTTTTCCTTAAAATTATTTTTTATTTTCATTATGGTTTACAGTAAATTTTTAATCAAGGAGGCAAATATCACAAGAGCAAAGCCAATAATGATAGATCCAGAAATTTTGTTTACCCATCCTAAGATATTTGATTTTATCTTTTTGCGGAAGACTCCAACACCATTGCTAAGAATAATCCACCAAAGAGCTGATCCAATGAATACACCTAAAACAAGAATTGAAGCAGATATATAGTTTCCACTTGTTTCTCCTAATCCAAGACCTGCAAATATTGCCGCAAAAGATAAAATTGTCATCGGATTTATTATTGTGAGAAAAAACGTGGATAAGTAATCGCTGAATAATCCATTGCTTCTAGCTTTTCCGTCATTCTTTTCTTGTGGCTTTTCTAAGAAAGTTTTTATGCCGAGGTAAAAAAGAAAAATCATTCCAATAATTTTTAGCCATAGTTGTTGATCCACAAGAAAAGAAGATATAAAGGTTAAGCCAAAAGCTGCAATTACACCATAAACCATATCTGCTGAGGCTGCCCCCATTCCAGTAATGAAACCTGACAAATGACCTTTGGCAAGGCTACGACGAATACACAAGATTCCAATAGGACCAACTGGGGCTGCTATAGAAAATCCAATGACAGTTCCTTTAATTAAAAAATTTATATCCATATTTACTCCCAAGAAAATATCGAATATTATAAACTTTTCCAAAAAATATTTCAACTAACGACCGGCGGTATAGCCAGTAAATAATTGGGGAGAGCATCCGCTAATTTATAAGAACTATTAAAAAATAGGGACACATCCCATTTTTTTAAAATTTTAAAACTAATCATTTACCGATATCTCTTTCCTAAAAGAAATTTCTTGGTTCCTTGTTTTTTGATTTTCCTTAGATTTTTTAGATGAGCATCTTCATGAATAGGTTTTAGAAAATCTAATTTGGTGCAAGTTTCAAATTCCTCACATTCCCAGCAGCCCTGAATATTCTTTTTTTCGCAACATTTCCTGATTTTACAAAATGGAGGTCCGCCTCCCTCTCTACAAACTCTGTTACAGCGCAATCTAACCATTGCCCCTAAAGTGGCATAACACTTTTCATAATCTTTGAATTCCTTAAAGTATTTAGATAATCCTTTAGAAACTCGATCAAACTTTTCTTGTCTTAATTTTTTCCTCAAATCTCTGGCTAGATCTGCAATTTCTCCCTTGTAATTAACACAATCTCCACAATAGAGGCCACAGCAGGCAATTAATTTTTTATCTTCATTCATCGATCTTAACACATTCCTTTCTTTTATTGTCTTTCTATTCGCTCTTTCTTTCTGCAGGATGTATTTTTATTAAATTAATTAATCTATATCTTACTTTATATTTACTGTAAAAATAATGGAAATCCTTCTTTTTTTATAAAAAAGATTTCTGCTTGACTTTTATATGAACATATTTTAATATATACATATTATATGAGGTAGAAGCAATGAAACGAAGATCAAAAATTTTCATTATCACCGCTGTATTTATATTCTTTTATTTTATGCCATTTAGCAATTACAAAATACCGCAGGCAATATTAGAATCTTTATTAATGGCACAAGATTATGCGCGCCAACACGTATTGCTATGCTTGATTCCTGCATTTTTTATTGCCGGGGCAATTGCTAATTTTATCAGTCAAGAAAATATAATAAAATACTTTGGGGCAGAAGCCAATAAATTCCTAAGTTATACTGTCGCCTCTGTTTCCGGGACAATCTTGGCAGTTTGTTCCTGCACGGTTTTGCCTCTTTTCGCCGGAATTTATAAACGTGGAGCAGGAATAGGACCGGCTACCGCCTTTCTTTATTCCGGACCAGCCATCAATGTACTGGCAATTATTTTAACCGCCCGGGTATTAGGATTTGAGTTGGGTTTAGCCCGGGCAATTGGAGCAATTATTTTTTCCATAGTTATAGGTTTATCTATGCACTTTATCTTTCATGAAGACGAAAAAGAAAAAATCAAAGACAAAAACCTATTTACTGAAAGTAATGCACAAGAAGAAAGGCCTTTATGGCGGACAACATTTTATTTTGCAACACTGATAGGGATATTAATTTTTGCCAACTGGGGGAAAGATGAATCAATCAGAATTTGGCAAGTAATTTATAATTTTAAGTGGCATATAACAGGCGTTCTCTTCATTGTATTAACATGGATGCTGATCAAATGGTTTAATAAGGAAGAAAGGGCCCAATGGGTGAATTCCAGCTGGGGTTTCGCCGAACAAATATTACCTCTTTTGTTAGGAGGGGTTTTGGTAGCCGGTTTTTTGCTGGGCAGGCCGGGGAGCGAAGCATTAATTCCAAAAATTTGGATTGAGAATTTAGTTGGCGGAAACAGCTTATGGTCCAATCTATTTGCCTCGGTCATCGGAGCTCTAATGTACTTTGCTACTCTTACCGAAATTCCTATTTTGCAAGGATTATTGGGAGCAGGTATGGGTAAAGGTCCAGCACTGGCTCTTTTGTTAGCTGGCCCGGCTTTAAGCCTTCCGAATATGTTAGTTATCAAAAGCATTTTAGGAACCAAAAAAACTTTAGTATTTATCTTTTTGGTGGTAGTTATGGCAACCTTTAGCGGAATGATTTTTGGCTATTTTTTTTAAAATATAAAATTAAAAATGAAAATGGAAGAAAGGATTTAATATGAAAATTGAAATTTTAGGAACCGGTTGTCCGAAGTGCAAAAAACTGACCGAACTTGTAGAGGAAGCTGTTAGTGAGCTTGGCATTTCAGCAGAAATTATTAAAGTAACAGACATCAACAAGATTATCGATTACGGAGTTATGGTTACCCCTGCTTTAGTCATTGATGGAAATGTAAAGGTGGCGGGCAAAATTCCCGGTAAAGAAGAAATTATTAGGTGGATTAAAGAGAAGAAGTAAAAATTAACAGAGTACTTTAAATGGTAATAGTAAAGGAAGGGGGAAATAATAATGGATAAATGTTGTTGTAGTACAAAATCAAGATTAATATATTCCTGTTCGGGAGCTGCTAATACGGGAGAAATTGCAGACCAGGTATCAAGAAAACTCGCTAAAGAAGGATATGGTAATATGACCTGCCTTGCTTCTTTAGGTGCCCATATTTCAGGTTTTGTAGAATCAGCAAAGGGAGCCGAGGAGAATATCACCATTGATGGCTGCCCCGTTGCTTGTGCCAAGAAAATCCTTGAACATATAGGGGTGTCCCCGTCCAAACCATATATACTAACTGAAATGGGAGTGAAAAAGGGGGAAACACCTGTAACCGAAGAAATAGTCGATGCAATAAGTAATAAAATTAAAAAAAACTTATCTCCTAAGGCAGAACAAGGGAATAATAGTGGAAGTGGTAAAAATTCAGAATCTTCCTGCTGTTCTTGTTGAGAATAATATATAACGGATGAAAGGAAATGATTATTATGACTTGCTTTGAAAATAAAAAAAGATATTATTTTATTATGATTCTAACAATTATATTTTTAATTTCTTTTTACTCGATCGGCTTTTCCTCAACTTTAAAAAAAGGTTTCCCTGCTCCCTCTTTTACCCTTAAAACGATAGATGGAGAATTTTTTACTCTAGAAGATCTAAAAGAAAAACAAAAACTTCTTATTCTTTACTTCTATTCCCAGAATAATTACGATTCTCTTAAGGGAGTAGAAGGACTGGCTAAATATTTTGAAGACCATGTTGTTCCGGAAAAATATGAAGTATTCCTCATAAATACACAAGAAAAATTACAAGAAAAAGATATCGAATTGATGAAAGTATATTTATCTAATAATAAAATACCATTCCCATTATATTAGACAATCAAAAAAAAATAAGCAGACTATATAATATTGAGACTTTACCTACTGCTATCTTTTTAGATAATAACTTAGTTGTTAAAAGGATATACCCGGGTCTTGTCTCCAACCAACAAACCCTAATATTTCAATATATGAGCTACTTTTTAGCGAGTGAGAAGAAAAAAATCCCAAGGAAAGAAAAAAAAGAGAAGAAAGAAGTTGTAGAAGAGCCTAGTGCAAATGAAGAACCTGTTGTGAATGAAGAGCCTGCCGTAATTGAAGAACCAGAAACGGATGAAGAGCCTGATACATGTACTTGCATTAAAAAATATTCTTTTCTGTAATATTAAATAATATAAAAAGAAATCTGGATTCCTGTCTTTATGGGAATGAGAAAAAAAATAAAGTGGAGATAAATCAATGCAAAATAAGAAAAAATATATTTATATCATAATTTTTTTAGTACTTTTAGCTGTCGTCTTTGGTTTTAGAAATGTATCTAATAACACTGAGGCTACTTTAACTCAAGAAGATGAAACGACCGATGAAATTAAAGTAACCTTTGTAGAGCTTGGGTCGGTTGGTTGTATCCCCTGTGATAAGATGCAGCCAATTATGAAAGAAATCGAAAGAGAATATAAAGGACGAGTAAAAGTGGTTTTTCATGATGTGAAGACCCCAGAAGGTGCTCCTTATATTAAAGAATTTGGCATTAGAGCAATTCCAACTCAGGTTTTTCTCGATAAAGATGGAAATGAATATTTTAGGCATCTGGGATTTTTTGCCAAAGATGAATTAATTAAAGTTCTTAAAATACAAGGAGTTAAGTAATGATAAGAACCATGCTTGAGTGGTTATCTAATTCTCTTCAATTAAGTCCAATTATCGCCTTAACCGCTTCTTTTATCTGGGGAATACTCAGTATATTATTAAGCCCTTGCCATTTAGCCAGCATTCCCTTAATTATAGCCTTTATCGGAGAGCAGGGTAAGATGTCAACTAAAAGAGCTTTCTGGCTGGCAGCCTCTTTTTCTCTGGGCATTTTAATAACTATTGCTGCTATCGGAATTATTACCGGACTTTTAGGCCGCATGCTGGGTGATGTCGGTTCTTACGGGAATTATATTGTAGCGGTAATTTTTTTCGTTATAGGTTTTCATCTTTTGGAAGTCATCCAATTGCCTTTTCTGGGAAAAACCAATCAACCAACCTTTCGGAAAAAAGGATTGTTGGCCGCTTTTGGATTAGGCCTTATTTTTGGTATCGCTCTTGGCCCCTGCTCCTTTGCTTATATGGCACCGATGTTAGGTGTTGTATTTACAATATCGGTAACACAATTTTTCTATGGAGCTGCACTTCTTTTTGCTTATGCTACTGGCCATTGTTCGATAATAGTCTTAGCGGGAACCTTTACAGAAATTGTACAAAAGTATTTGAATTGGAATGAAAAATCTAAAGGCACGGTTCTAATTAAAAAAATATGTGGTATTCTTATAATTTTAGGCGGAATGTATTTAATCTGGAATATTTGAAAGGAGATTAACTATGGTTAAAGAAAAAAATGGAGGATTAAATGTTTTTGAAAAATATCTAACGGTATGGGTCTTGTTATGCATTGTCATTGGAATTATTTTTGGCAAGGTTATCCCCGGAGTAGCAAAATATCTTGACGGATTAGCAATTTATATTGGTGATGCACCGGTAGTTTCTATTCCGATTGCAATATGCCTATTTTTTATGATGTATCCGATTATGGTAAAGATTGACTTTGGAGAAGTGGTAAAAGCAGGAAAATCTATTAAACCGGTCGGACTTACTTTATTTGCTAACTGGGCGATAAAACCTTTTACCATGTATGCTATATCTATCTTTTTTTTGGGCTTTCTTTTTAAAAATTTTATCGGGAGCGAGGCAATGGATTTAGTAAAACTTCCACCAGGAGCAGATTGGGCAGTGGGAACAATTCATGGAGCAGGAACAGTAGTTTTAGATAATGGCCTGAAGATGCTTCAAATACCCCTGTGGAGAAGTTTTCTTGCGGGAAATATTTTATTAGGCATTGCTCCCTGTACAGCAATGGTCTTGGTCTGGGGTTTTCTGGCAAAAGGTAATGCAGGGCATACACTGGTTATGGTAGCAATAAATTCTCTAACTATGCTCCTTTTATATGGACCGCTTGGCGGGTTTCTACTAGGCGTGGGAAGATTACCTGTCCCCTGGCAAGCTCTGCTACTTTCCATAAGCATTTATGTTGCCCTACCCTTGGTGGCAGGTTATTTGTCCAGAAAATGGATAATAAAAGCAAAGGGCGAAAAATGGTTCAAGGAGAACTTTTTGCATCTACTTACACCGGTATCAATTATTGCCCTTCTATTTACCTTAATCCTACTTTTTTCCTTTAAAGGCGAGATCATTTTAACCAAGCCTCTTACTATTTTATGGATAGCTATTCCACTTTTTATCCAAACCAACCTTATCTTTTTTCTCACTTATGGATTAGCAAAACTATTGAAACTTAAATATGAAGATGCCGCTCCTTCCGCACTAATCGGAGCAAGCAATCACTTTGAGGTGGCTATTGCCACGGCCGTAATGATCTTTGGGTTATCTTCGGGGGCTGCTTTGGCAACGGTAGTGGGTGTTTTAATTGAAGTTCCGGTCATGTTGATGCTGGTTTCAGTCTGTAAAAGAACGCGTCATTTCTTTTAAAATTAAATTGCCTGTCTATAGTTTTATTTATCTTATTCTGTGTCCCAAAAAAAGATTAAATATATAATATAGGCAGGTAATTTATTATATAAACAAGAAATCAAAAACAAATTATTAAGTAATCGGTACCAATATCTTTTTCTAGAAATAAATTTATCGATTTCTTGTTCTTTAATTTTTCTTAAATTTTTAAATGGTCGGGGCGAGAGGATTTGAACCTCCGACCTCTTGATCCCGAACCAAGCGCGCTTCCAAACTGCGCTACGCCCCGAAAAACACAATTGAATTATATCATAATCAATTAATCGAGGCTACTAATTCTATCTAATTTATTATAGTTATTTCAATTTTATTATTGGTTTTAATTTACTGGCAATAAAGGAAGCAGCAATTATTTTTAAGATATCACCCGGCAAAAAAGGCAATGCTCCGATAAGCAGAGCTTTTTTTATTCCTATCCCGGTGACCAAAGATAATTGGGTTACACCGATAATATATATAATTAACGTTCCTATTAAACCGGCAATTAGATAATGATGAAATTTTTTTTCGTTTTTCACTTCTATTATCCGCCCAATAACATAAGCAGAAATTATAAATCCGAATAAAAACCCCCCGGTTGGCCCGAATAAAATGCCTATTCCGCCTTTAAAGCCGGCAAAAACCGGCAAACCTATTATGCCTAAAAACACATAGATTACCTGGCTTGAGGTTCCCATAACACTTCCCAGGGTCATGCCGGCCAAGAGAGTAAATAGAGTTTGTAAAGAAAGGGGAACAGGATAAAGGGGAATAGAAATGAATGCTCCTACCGCAGTTAAAGCAGCAAATAAAGAGATTAAAGTCATCTGACGAATACTTACTTTTGACAATTTTTTAAACCCTCCGATTTTCCGGTAAATTATTGTTAACCAAAATAATATCTCAAGTTAACGATAAAGTCAAAAAAATATTTAGCTGTTGTTTCTCTCTTTGATTTTTCCGCTTCCCCCTCAATAAGTTCTATCTTAAAACATTATCTATGTAAACAGCAAGTCTGCCCAGGCAATGAACATAACTGCCATATTCATTATCATACCATCCAAATAATGTTGAGTGAGTTACGGGAATGCTCAATTTATTATCCGTATCTAATCCCATCTTTCTAAGTATCTCAGGTTTAAAATCAATAAAACCGGTTCGGGTATGAGTATCATGTCCTTCAATAACTATCGCAGCTAATTTACCTTTTAGATCAGATGAAACATTTTGGTTGTCACTGTAGCATAATAAACCTTTTTGTGCTCCTTGCGCTGTTTCCCTGTAAATATTATTTAAATAATTTCTATTAATTATTGGCTCTCCTCTTCCGTTTAAGTCACTATGAAAAGTAAGATTAAGAATTATAAGGGACACAGTATCTATGGGAACACGTACAGAATCAGCCATAAAACCTACTCTCTCAATTTCTGGAATTACTTTTTCCAAAACATTAGCTGCCCCGGTGGTAGAAAGGATAATATTGTTAAATACCATTCGGTTTTTACGTAGATCTGATGCCCCGGAAGCCGGAAGTGAATCTAATACTTCTTGACTATTGGTAGCCGCGTGAATTGTTGATAAAGACGCAGTAAGAATATTTTTAGTTTCCTTATTTTCTAATAATGGTTTTACCATATGAGCAAGGCCGGTAGTAGTACAAGAAGCTGCAGAAATAATATTATCGTTGTTAGGATTAAAGGCGGTATGATTAATTCCATAGATAAGAGTGGCACAGTCCTCAGAAACTTTTTTTGATTTATCTTGTATTTTAAAAGGTGCGCTGTTTATTACTTTTTGAGCTCCTGCTGCCAAATGTCCCCGTATACTTCCTTTCTGATAATCTTCCGGGAGAGTAGGGTCATTAAAAGCTCCGGTAGTATCTATTACCAACTTTACTTTATTATCTCTCCATTCGATATCTTTAGGATTTCTTGTGTTACAAAGAATTTTTACCGGTTTACCGAATACTTCTAGAAGATTATCCTTCTCGCTGATAATTTTAATATCTTTTTGGCCTTTTATACCAAATAAGAATTTTTCAATAGCCCCATAAGTTGAATCCGTTCCCAATAAATGCGCTATGTCCTCCAAATTATTTCCTATTCGGCGGCCCACATTTATTACAAATCCATCGAAATGATTTTCTTGTAAAGAATACCACAACGTTAATTTTCCGATTCTACCCAGACCATTAATACCTAAATAATTCCCATAAGAGTTTACGCTCACCTTACAATATTCCCCTTTCTTTAAAATAAATTTATCTGTTCCGAACTGATAGGATAATTGCCTGTGTAAATATTTCCCAAGTGAGCATCTATAGCAATTTCATCACCTGTTCGAAATTCCTTCTTGTTAATAACACACTTTTTTTCTTTTTCCATTACTACTAATTGTCTACAATTCACTACACAGGTCTTTCCTAATTGAGCTGCTGTAACCGCTGCATGAGAAGTAACTCCCCCTCGAGCAGTCAATAATCCGTTACATTCGAAAATCATTGCTATGTCATCAGGAACTGTATCCGGTCGAATTAATATTTTATTTTTTTGAGGATATTTTTTCGAAATCATTTTTAAATCTTCCATATCAAAAGCAACAATACCGTTCATTGCTCCTCTTCCGATTCCAATACCTGTGCCGGCCAAATGTGTATGTATTGCAGGATCTGAAAAAACTGGTATAGTCTCTTTATCTTGTAAATTATAATTTCTGGTTTGTAAGATATGTAGATCTTTTTTACTCTTCGACTTAAAAGTAAATTCAATCTCCTGATGTTCATATCCTCGTTTATAAACTAATTCTTTAGCTAATCGGAGCAGTTCCTGGTATATCTCAGGGAATTGTTCTTCCAAAGAATTGCCTCTTAAATGGGGAGATTTTCTATTTTGAAATTCAGAAACAGGAAGAGTGTGAACTAATCCGGATACTATATCTTCCCCCTGGCTGCGTCTGCTAAAATCACCGTACAATACAACTTCAGAGCCTTTTTCAAAAGGAACCTTGGTAAAAATAACTCCGGTACCGGATTCAGAATTAATGTTACCAAAAACCATTTCTTGTACTATTACCGCTGTTCCCCATTCTTCGGCGATTTGAAGCTTCTTTCGATAGATTTGAGCCCTTTTATTATACCAGGATTGGAACACGAAAATAATTGCCTGTATTAATTGTTCAAAGGGGTGTTCTTCAAATTTAACTTTATTTTTCTTTAACAGGTCTTTATACGATAATGCAATAGCCCTCATTTGTTCATCGCTAAAAGCTTTCTTTTCTTTTACTTTGTAAAGCTTTTTAAAATTTTCTATGATTTTATCAAATTCATCTCGCGTAATTCCATGAGCCATTCCCCAATTTTGCAATAATCTTCGGTAAGAATCCCATGCTGCCCATCCATAACCAGGCTGTTTGCTTAAACTTTCGGCGATTTGATCATTCATTCCTATATTCAATATTGAATCCATAGCCCCTGGCATGGAAATTACTGTTCCTGAACGTACGGCTAATAATAAAGGATTTTGCAGGTCCCCGTACTTTTTTTTAGTAATTTTTTCTAATTCTGTTATTTTATCTTTTATTAATTCTAATATTGCTTTATACATTTCAGGGAATTGCTTTATGGCTGTTCTATCCCGAAACCATTCCGTAGTAAGGACAAAACCCGGAGGAACGGGGAATTTATAGGAATAAAGCTTTTTAAGATAATGAGCCTTTGCACCTAAAAATGTTTGATTATCAACTTTTGGAGTTAATTGATTAAAAGAAGTAAAAAGCAATTTTGGGTCATAATTCAGAAGCATATGAATAACTTCAGGCTTTAATTTTTCCATCATAGCTCTCAAAGTTACCAGTATTCGAGACATATAATTATCTAAATGCTGAACTAAAAAAGCAGAAGAGATGACATTGCGATAGAATTCTTCCGACCTCTTATAGATAATATGGTCTCGTTTGGTCTTGGAAATATCTTCTTTCCCCTTCTCTTTGATATACTGGAGAATAATTATTTTTAATGATGAATTGAAAGGACTTATATAATAATTTTCTATAATTTCTTTAATATTTAAGGTAAGAAAATAAAAAATGTTTATAAATTGATCCATGGAAAAAGTTGAAGTTTTAAAACTGTAATGTAGCATTTCTAAATTTGAGTTGAAATTTTCGCTTGAAATACCGTTAAGTTTTAATCCTTCTTTAAATAGTACCAACATTTTGGCGGCATTATGAAAACCGTCAATGGTCATATAATCCAAATTTCTTTGATTAATCAACTTATTCATAAGAAAATCTGCTAATCTTTCTAATCGAAAAATTAGTCCCAGAGATTCAAATTTCTGTTCAGAATATCTACCATACATGGAAGGAATCCCGGCAGCAATATGGCGTTTATAATAGATATCCTCATGAGCTTCGCTTTTCTTGGGATCCAAAATAATTCCTTTTAAATGAGAAATCATTGAAAAGATCTGCTTTATCGAAGTTGCATATCTTTCCTCTTTTAAATGCCTTTCCAGGTTCTCAACTTCTTTGGAAGAAAGAGAAGATGTTTTTTTCAAATCATTAATAATATCTTTTGGGTCCAAAGTATATTTATGTTTTAATAAAGCATATATTTCGATAAGATACATTACCCGTTTTGTGTCAGTAGCATTTATCTTGTCTATTCCCTTAATATTTATTTCAATTTCCTTTATATCCTTTTCCAGCAATTTTTCCGGTACAATTTGCATTTTTTTACAAAGCTTTTGTACAATTTTGTGTACCGGGTCAAACCATTTACCTGAAGCCTTTAATTCAATCTGAATATCTAAGGGGAGATGTTTTAAGAGCGGCTGGGGATTTCCATCATACCAAAAGCAGAAAATTCTTTTAGCCAGCTCAATATGAGTATTATTACTTTCTGAATGTGTCTGCTTTCTTAAAAAATGAATTAGCTTATCATTGCGGTAAGATAACTTGTCTAAAGAGGTAGTAATTTCACGAATTTTACCCTCTGCTCCGATATTGTTAAAATAAACCGGAAAAAGATAGGTAAGCTGCTTAATCAAAATATAACAGGGTTCAAAATTACTATTTAGCATTTCGCTAATATCTCTCTGAAAAAGGTCATTATCGCGAATAAATATACCGCCTATTTTTAAATTTACAATTAAAGCGGCTATTAATTTTCTGCTTGACTTTGGTGAGTGTTCAATAAGTTTGAGCCATACTCTAATATTTTTTAGATGATTCTGGTCTACCTGGGTTTGCCATTCCTGATCAATACCTAAAACTTTAGGATAAATAAATCCAAATTCAATCAGCTGATCAATGAATATATCTATTTTAAGTTTGTCTTGAGTTTGATATACTTTTTTACCTAAATTTAATATACATTCTAATATTTTTTCAGTATGTTTGGATTTTAATCTTCTGAAAAGTGAAAAGGACTGTATTAAGAATTCTATGTCTGTTTCAGTAAATTTTTCTTTAGAAAATGATTTAAATGCTTGTGTTAAATCTATAAGTAAAAAATCTCTCAAGTCAACCATTCCGGGTAGATGAAGTAGATAAAATATATAATAAATTCTTTCTAACCCCGGCTCGGTTTCCATAATAAAATCACGTAGTTTATCGGTAAAACCTTTGAAATCAAGTACATTTTTTAGGTCTTCCCATTCCCTGGCTTTCTTTAATTTTTTTTGTGTTTCCTTAATGATATTTTTTTCTTTTTTGGAAATAGAGATATAATAATCTTCGTCGAAAATTCTATTTTCTTTTCCACACCAATCTTTGAAGCCTAGATTATTCTTCCAAAAATCAATATTCTTTTGAAGAGATTCCTGGAATAAAAATTTCAGTTTAATAGAATAAACTTTATCATGGGCAAGTGTAGCAGGAAGAATCTTTAAAAAACTCGAAGCGTGTATAATTATTTCCTCATCGTCGTTCAAAGTTTTTTCTAAGATATTAATCGCTTCTGTAATGAGGGAGGCAAAATCAATTTTTGTATTCTGATTCTCATGCATCATTTGTACAAATTCCAATAAAGTCTTAAGGGTGCGCTCTTTATTATGATAATCTAATCCCTTATTTAAAAAATCCCTAAAAAAGTTAATTATAATCTTTAAAGCCTTATATGCTTCCTGGTGGGATTTATAAAACCATATATCATTCAAAGCAATTTCCCTGAGTTGTTCATTCAGTAATTTTAAGTTAGGAGAGGAAGAATGAAATTCATTTAAAAAGTTTATTGTTCGTTGATTAATCCCAAAGAAAGATGAAGAAATATCAAGGAACCATCTATATTCTAACGAAAAATTTCTTTTCTGGCCTGATACCTGTTTTAAATTTGCTCCTGTTTGTTGCATTTTATCTAAATCCTCCGCAATAATCTTCTTTTCTTTTAATTTATTTTAAAATAGTTCCGGAAATTATTTCTACCAGTTCGCCATTCTCATTTTTTAAAATCAAAGCTCCTTTTTCGTTTATATCTACTGCTTCTCCGGCAATAATTCTCTCTCCCATATCTACTCTAATCTTTTTCCCCAGAGTATAAGAGCAAGATTTCCATTCACTTAAAGCAGAAGAAGATTCTCTTCTCTTTAAACTTTCGTAATATTTCTCAAACTCCCGTAAAAAAGCTTGTGCCAACTTAACCCGTGAAATTTCTCTCCCTGTAACTTCTTTTAAAGAAATTGTATTTTCTTGAATATCTTCAGGAAATTTTTTATGATCTATATTAACATTTATCCCTATACCAACTACTATCCAGTTTATTGTATCTAGCTCGGCGCTCATTTCAGTTGATATCCCGCATACTTTTTTCTCATTTATTAATATATCATTGGGCCATTTTATTTTAGGTTCAATTCGGGTGCATATCTTGACAGCTTTTACCGCGGCTACCGCAGTTATTAAAGTTATTCGGGGGATATAAGAAGGAAGCAGTTGAGGATATAATATTATGGAGAACCAGATGCCTCCGGCTGGGGAAAACCATTTACGCCCTAATCGACCTTTGCCTGCGTTCTGTTTTTCAGCAATAACTATTGCTCCCTCATCTATTTCTTCTGTTCTATATAATAAAGCTTTTTCTTTAGCAATTACATTTGTAGATTCTAATTCAGGGAAATAAAATATTTTTTTACCAATATAAGATGTGTTTAATCCTCTTTGAATTTCTTGAGGTAGTAAAAGGTCAGGGCGGGAAATCAGGCAATAGCCCAGATTTTGCTCGGATATTATTTTATATCCCAAATCCTTTAGTTTTTGTATCTGCTTCCAAACCGCCACCCGGGAAACGCCTAATCTTTGAGCCAGAACCTCTCCGGAAACATATTCTTTCTCTATTAAGTATTTTAATATCTCTAGTATCATTCTTTATTTCCTTTAAAACGAAACGTGAACGGGGGACGGTTCTCTGTTCCTTTTTTTGGTATTTCGTGGATTGCTGTTGTATTATTTTAAACGGGAGGCTAATAGCTCGCTGTCTTTATCTAAATCTTTAATCTGCTTAAAATCAATAATAAAAGAGCCCTTGCTCTCTAATAAACTCATTAAATTTTTCAAAGTTTTATCGTTTCCCGTTAACCGTGGAATAATAAAAGCAATAGTCTTCTTTCTTTCCAGCCCGGCACAACGCTTAATATAATCAACTAACTCGGAAGGTAATTTCCCTTTAAACATGCTTAAAACGGGGCATCCCACAAAGATAAGTTCATAAGGTAATAAATTGTCAGCAGTTACCCCTCTCTCTGTTTTAATTATCTTTAATTCGTGCCCTTTTCTTTCAATAGCGGAAAGTATCTTTTTTGTAAATAATTCTAATTTCTTATCACTTCCACCATAAATTAATGCTGCTCTCAAAATATCCCCTCCAAATTAATGCGGGTGAATAAAAAAGAACAGAGAACCGTCCCCTGTTCTTTTTTAATCAAAGACTACTTTTTCTACTCCCTGGAGTTTATCCAGTATTTTATTGGTTATCAATTTTAGATGCTCGGGGCGCTTAACAAAATCCAAATCATCTGCGGGTACATTTAATATTGGGCAAATGGAAAAATTCTCTATCCACTCCTCATATAAAACATTTAATTGATTTAAATATTCTTCAGAGATGGTTTTTTCATAATCTCTTCCCCGTAAAGAAATTCTTTTTAAAAGAGTGGGAACTGAAGCCTGAAGATATACGATTAAATCCGGGGGAGTAAGAAATTGGGTCATTATGTTAAATAATTCCTGGTAATTTTCATAGTCGCGATTCTCCATAAACTCTTGCTGATTTAAGTTTTTAGCAAATATATCCACATCTTCATAGATGCTTCTATCCTGCACTACAGAAGCAGGGCTTTTTAGAATCTCCTGATGATGACGAAATCTTTTAGAGAGAAAAAATATCTGAAGATGAAAACTCCATTTTTTCATATCTCCATAAAAGTCCTCTAAATAAGGATTGTTCTCTACTACCTCATAATATGATTTCCAGCCTAATCTCCTGCTTAACAAATCGGTCAAGCTTGATTTACCGCAGCCTATATTTCCTGAAACGATAATAAATTTTTTCATTTTATACTTCCCCTTCGTAAATTTCGTTAATAATATATTCAAGGTCTTTGGTTCTTCCTACAAAATCAAGACCGTTGGTGTCTATTTTAATTAACTTTGTTTTTTTATAGTTATCGGGATAGGAAAAAAATTCTTTATAGGCTAGATTCAGTCTTCTCATATATTCAAAAGACATTTTCCGTTCAAAAGGCCGATCTCTTAGCGCAATCCTTTTCATTAAGGTTTCGGTACTTGCCTGAAGGTAAACAATTAAATCCGGCCGAGGTATATCTTTAACCATAATTTCATAGAGGCGTTCATACATAGAAAGTTCATTTCCGGAAAGATTCAGATGAGCAAATATCCTATCCTTGGCAAATAGATAGTCAGAAAAAACTGATTGATTAAATAAATCTTGCTGGGCTAATTCTAGCTGTTGTTTGTAGCGGCTTAACAAAAAAAATATTTGAGTCTGGAAGGCGTATCTGTCTATATCACTATAGAATTTGGATAAAAAGGGATTTTCTTCCACCACTTCCAGGTTATGTCTTGCGGTAAATTTTTTACTTAGCAGTAAAACAAGACTTGTCTTTCCTGCTCCTATAGCTCCCTCAACTACAATAAATTTATTCTTAAATTTACTCATTGACTACTCCTTTTCCTTTCCTTTTTGTAAATCAGTTTTTTATAAATCTACCCTTATCTATTATTTTTTCTCTCGTAATTCCACCCGTAAGTCGAGTACTTATTGTCCAAAAGTTCTTTGGAAATATTTTCTTCCTGTTCGGTTAATTTTCCCTCGATCAATTTTACTCCAAACTCTTCTTCAAATCCCCGGGGAAGAATTTCGGCTAATTCTGAAAAATCTATCTTCCTCCCCAAAATCTCTCCCAGGCTAGTCGCTTTGAACCTTATTTTAAGATGCTCTCTTATACGAGCTGAAGGGAAATTAAATACGGAAAACAATTTATCTTTCTCTAATTCTATCAATAAAGAACCGTGTTGTAAAACTATTTCTTTTTTTCTTACCTGGGCAGAACCTACAATCTTTTTACCCTCAACCTGTACTTCGTATTGTGAGGGAGCCGAGAAACAGATTGCTTTGATTTCCGAATGGGAAATTTTATATTTATCTTCATTACCTGAAAGAGCGTTATCTAATTTTTCTCTCAGAGGAACCAATTCGGCCTTAATCCCCAAATAGGAAAGACCTCTGATTATTCCACCACTAATCTTCTTGTAAGTCTCTAATATTGAATCATTAACCAAAGGATGATTTTCTTTAATTATAAAGCTATAAGTTAATTCTTTATCGTGTAGAACAGCTTTGCCTCCGGTGGGCCGGCGGACAATGTCTATTCCCAGATTATTACAAACATCTACATCTATCTCTTTCTCTAAATCCTGAAAATAACCCAAAGATACCGCCGCGGGAGACCATTGGTAAAATCGGATAGTAGGAGGAACCAACCCTTCCCGGTGAGCCATCATTATCGCTTCGTCAATAGCCATATTCATAAAACCAGTGTGATATCTATCTTTTATTAATCGCCATTCCATTAATCTTCCCCCTTCTATTTGATTGAAATAAAATTAAACGCATAATGTGATGTGATGCTAGGTGCACCGATTCATTAATATCTTTGTTCTACAAAATATATTAAAATCCTTCTTTTTAAGAAATATTTTTATAATTTTTCTGATTTTATTTAGATTTATACTATGTTATAATAAATCAACCACTACTGAATAAGGAGGTATAAAATGAGTCCTAATTTTTTTAAGAAATTGTTTGGAAAAAATGAAGAAGATTCCTCGGGATTTCTCTGGATTTATACCCAGTGTGATGAATGTGAAGAAAAATTCAGAACCCTTATCAGAAAATATAATGATCTTACCCCCACATATAATGATGAAGGACCGGCCTATGTATTAAAAAAAGAATTAATCGGTTCAAGTTGTCCCAATCGAATCAATTTGCATTTGGAGTTCGATGGAAATTACCGGAAAACATCGGAAGAAATTACCGGCGGCCATTTTATCACAGAAGAAGAATATCAATCCTAAATACTAAAAATATCGTCAATCCAGCACTCAATCAGTTTATGAACTAATTTCTAAATCTTCTAACATATATTTTGATAATATGTAAGCAGCTTCTGATTTTTTAATGATATTTACTACTTTCTTTTACCTGCCTATTAAAATTTAAATCCTTTCTCTCTAAATAAACTGATGCAAATATCTACTGTTCGGGGGTCGTACAGGACTCCCTTGTTCTTGAAAATCTCTTCCAGGGCATTATTTAATCCCAAGGCCGGACGATAGGGACGATGGGAAGACATTGCTTCCACTACATCGGCTACACCGATTATCTTGGCTTCCAATAAGATATCATCACCTTTTAGACCTTGAGGGTACCCCGAACCATCTATCCTTTCATGATGTTGCACGACAATTTGGGCTACCGGCCAAGGGAAATCAATGGTTTTTAAGATGTTATATCCCGTCTGGGGATGGTCCTTGATTAGACTATATTCTATCTTGTTTAATTTAACAGGTTTGCTTAATATCTCTGCGGGTATACTAATCTTTCCTATATCATGAACCAGAGAAGCTATTCTTATTCCTTCAATCTTATCTTCGGAAAGTTTCATCTTTCGAGCTATATTGGTAGCTAATTTGGAAATATTAAGTTGATGACCGGCAGTATAGGGGTCTCGGCTCTCTGCTATCTTGGACACAATATTAATGGTGCCTTCCGCTGTTTTTTGTAATTTTTGATAACTTTGCTGAAGTTCTCTCTCCGTACTTTTAATGTCAGTAATATCTTTGAAGTTTCCCAGGACTGCCCTTTTTCCTTGATAGGTAATGGAGGTTACTACCTGTAAGGCCCACATCGTCTTTCCGTCTTTTCGAATTCCTCTATATTCAAAAGGAGACAAAAGTCCTTCTTTTAAATTTTTTACAACAACTTCCCTAACCATCTCTTTGTCTTCAGGATGAACTAATTTTAAAGAATTCTCATCCAATAATTCCTCTTCAGAAAAACCACTCTCCTTTACACACTGTGGATTTACCAGTTTGAATTTTCCATCTTGAATGATAAAGATGGCATTGGGAGAATTGAGAAATATTTTTTTAAATAATTCTTCTGCTTGTTTTCGTTCGTTAATATTAATTCCCACTCCAAAAAAATAGTCTAAATTACCATTTGCCTTAAATACGGGTCTTCCGTGCCACTCTACCAGTATTTTTTGGCCATTTTTGGCTACTATCATATTCTCGTTTAAGGTCGGTACATTGTTTTTTAATAATTTTTGGAATATTTTGGACAACTCCACTCTATCTTCTTTGGGAACAAATGTAGAGAGGTAATCTTTGCCTACAACTTCTTCCGAGGTATATCCGAGAGCTTTTAGCATTGCTTCATTCATCATTGAAGTTTTGCCCTTTGCACTTATGGCTACAAAAAATACTGGAGAAGTTTGAATGAGGTTTTTATTGAAGTCTCTCTCTTTGCGTAATTCTCCACTATTCCTCATTAATTCTTCTTTGGTGTGTTCTATGGAGAGAAAAATAGGTGCAATCCGAATCACTCCAACTAATATAAATATCGAAATAATAAGAGCAACTAATTCATTCACTGGATTTAGAGAATAAGATATATCTCCGGATATTATATAAAACAAAGGAAAACATCGTCTTATAGCCATAAAGAAAAGGGCTATTGTAATTGCAATCCAAGCACCCCTCTTGCCCGTGATCCGAATTAACTTTAATGCATAGAAGGCTGCAATAAATTGGAACAGAATGGAAATTACCAAAATAATAGTGAGTAGAAATTCCATATCCGGTATTCCTCCACTTCGTTAAAATAAAATGTGCTCAAATGGGTGTATGTCTAAATATTACTACGCAGATTCTAAAAATGCAAATTCTCTAGATAAAATACTATTGCCCTGTTTTTACCTGCCTATTAAGACCATATCCCCAATCTTGCAGCCAATATCCACAGTTATTACCGGATATTTTGCTTTAAATAAAAAAAATATAGATTTATTTTCTTCTGAAAGAGCTTCGTAATTTCCCTGTCCTTTGCTGATAATCAATTCTACGTCCTGATATAATTTCATAAATTCCGGAGAGCAATATTTTAATATGGTTCCGGAAGCATCTGACCCGCTGGAGGTAACTTTAGCTGCTTTATCTATTCCGCAAAATATTGCATCTTCCATTAAAGCATCATTGATAATTGGTTTGTCTCGCACCACATATATTACTTGCTTTCCCAGTTCTTCTACTAATTCTTCTATTAGCAGCCTATCAAAAACTACCTCTCCGGCATTATCGGCCAGGTAAATTATATTATCAACTTTGTTCAGAGTTTCTTTAAATTGATTATATTTAAAGGTAGATGAATTATTTTCATTACTGCTCGTAAAATTTCCTTGAAAAAGAGAATCTATTTCTTTTGGCACATCCAGAGAATTTTTTGCTCCATAATCGATGATATTACCGATTATAGATAATTTTACAGCGGCCAAGAGTCTATCCTCTGAATTATTTATTTCTTGTTTTAATTCGGGATAAAGTTTTAGGGCAAACATTATACCATTTGCAGATATTTTTTAATTTCATGTTCCATCTAGTCAATAATTGATTTAACTATTTTATTAAATATTTGAGCAGTTTCTGAATTTTTGTATTGGGAGATATATGGTTTACCCTCATCTGCAGAATTCACCATATTCAAATCTATAGGAATTTTACCCAGAAAAGGTATCTTAAATTCTTCTGCTGCCCTTTTTCCTCCTTCGGATTTAAATAAATCGATATTTTTACCACAATGAGGACATTTCAATCCACTCATATTTTCTATAATACCTAAAATAGGAATGTTAAGGCTTTTTAAAAAGTTTATACACTTGCGCGAATCTAACAAGGCAACTCCCTGAGGAGTGGTAACAATAATCCCTCCCTCTAATTCGGGAATCAGCTGACAAATCGATAAAGGCTCATCCCCTGTTCCGGGAGGAGAATCAATTATAAGAAAATCTAAATTACCCCATTCCACTTCCCCTAAAAATTGTTTTAAAGCCATCATCTTTAAAGGTCCTCTCCAAATAAGGGGGGCATCAGAAGTTTCAATCAGAGAAGCCATGGAAACTGCTACTAAATTAGGAGAAACACTCATAGGAATTATTCCTCCCGAATTTCCCTGCAATTTCTTTCCTTCAAATCCTAACATTGTAGCCACCGATGGCCCGTGTAGATCAGCATCTAATATTCCCACTTTAAAACCTCTTTCACTTAAAGAACAAGCTAAATTTATAGCTACTGAACTTTTCCCTACTCCCCCTTTATTGGAAAGTACTAAAATTTTATGTTTTATTTTAGACATATTTTTTTTAAGTTTTTCATCGAGGTTGTTTTCTACTTTCTTCTCCGGATTATCACAACTTTCTGATTCGTTACAGCTCTTGCAATTCATATCACAATTTTCTACCATTTTTTTCTCCTTATTTTTTCTTATGTATTTTTTATAACTGTTTCTTTAAATTTTCTTATATAGAATTTATGCCCTTTGTATTCTGATTCTACTAACTTGCCTTGTTCAATCAATCCCTCTACAATCGACCAACCAGATTTAGCCCTTTCTAAAAAATCTCTCAGCGCTTCCTCTCTCATGGGATGTACCGAGGTAATACTCAAAATATCTTCCTCTTCTTCACCTGTAAAGGCAAAGGTATTACCTTCATAGCCAATAAGACATTCTACCCGATCAACCTTTTCTTTAAAGAGGCTATAACTCTGATTCACAACTTCCTCTGAAGGAGACTGTACCCAACTATCTGCAGGAGGTCGAATAGGAAGAGATAAATAAGACCGGCTCGGTTTAAGTTTAGCTAAAAAGTCAGCCACTTTTTTTATATTTTGGCCATCATCATTAATATTTTTAATTAACATTGTTTCTGTTATTATTTTCCCTTTAAAAATTCTGCTAAATTTCATTATACCATCTAAAATAGATTTTAAACTCAGACTTCGGTGAGGATGATTCACTTTTCTCCAAATCTCTTCCTCAACAGAATCTATTTTTAAAGAAACTAAATCTGCTTCCTTTAAATTTTCTCTTACTTGTTTTTGATCCACAAGGGAGGCATTAGTAATTACGGCTATTTTAATCCCTAAAGACTTGATTAATTTGATTTCTTTACCTAAATTAATATCTAAAGTAGGTTCTCCATCAGGTACAAAAGTAAGATAATCAATAGATTCTCCTTTTTCTCTGCTCTTTTCTACTTTTTTCTGCACTTCGTTAAATATTTTTTGGGGAGGATAGAAGGCTTGTGGCTGGATTTTCATATTAGAAGTCTTCCCTATCTGACAATAAACACAGGAATAAGTGCATATTTTGGGGGGAATATTATTTATCCCTAAACTACGGCCTAAACGTCTGGAAGGAATTGGTCCAAAAGTAATCATAATATCTCCTTTAATCTTTGCCATATATCCTTTATCTCTTTAGTTACTGTGTTAGCGCTATACTCAACTAGCGGTAATCCTTTTACCAGGGCTTCGGTTATTATATTATCAAAATGTATTTTCCCTATCATCTCTACATTAGCTTTCTGACACCAGTCTTCGATTTTTACTGAATTTTCTAAATTAATATCATATTTATTTATTATAACTAATGCTTTCACTCCAAAATGTTGGGTTACTTTTACCACTCTTTCCAAATCATGTAATCCGGAGAGAGTTGGTTCAGTTACCACTACAGCTAAATTAGCTCCGCTGAGAGTAGCTATAAGAGGACATCCGATTCCCGGAGGTCCATCTACAATTATTAATTCCAGATTATTCTTTTCAGCAATTGCTTGAGCATTCTGACGAACCAAAGTAACTAATTTTCCAGAATTTTCTTCTGCAATACCCAGCCGGGCATGTACTAAAGGTCCGTATTCTGTCTCGGAGATATACCATTCTCCGCAATGATTTTCCTTCATTTGAATAGCTTCTACCGGACAAACCAAAGCACACAATCCACATCCTTCACAAGATACCAGATCGATTATGGTCTGACTTTTGATTGTTTTAATGGCATCAAAACGGCAGACTTCCTGGCATCGACCGCAATTAGTACATTTTTCTAAATCTATATTAGGAATTATTCCGGCATAAAAATCATGTTTTTCTTTTATTTCAGGATGAAGTAAAAGGTAAAGATTGGAAGCATCTACATCACAATCTCCCATAACTTTATCCTTGGCCAAAGCAGCTATGCTTGCGGTAATAACAGTCTTTCCTGTTCCGCCTTTACCACTTATTATAACTATTTCCTTCATTAAAAAATTCCTCGATTCTTATCATTACAAAGCCATAAAAATATTAAATAATTTGTACGATTTTTTGAAAAAGCTGGATAAATTTCTGCTTATAGGAGGAATTTATCTTAACTATGGGAATACCTTTGGAATAAGCAACTGCAACCTCTTTATCCAGAGGGATAGAAAGTAAAAGAGGAATATCATTTTTTTTACAATATTCTTCTACCTTATGGTCTCCGATATCACACTTATTTAATACTACACCATAAGGAATCTTTAATTTTTTAAGCACTTCCACCGCTAAAATAAGGTCATGTAATCCAAAAGGAGTCGGTTCAGTAACCAATATGGTATAATCACTATCCTTTATAGATTCGATGACCGGACAGGAAGTACCCGGAGGGGCATCAATTAAGGTGATGTGATGGTTAATTTTCTTTTTAATTTTTCTTATTATAGGAGGAGCCATCGGTTCTCCTATATTCAAACGTCCGTGGGTAAAGTCAATAGACCCTGCTTTGCCCTCTTCTAAAACTCCTACTTCGTTTCCTTCTTCAGTAATTGCCTTTTCCGGGCAAAATAACGTACAGGCCCCACAGCCATGACACAGCCCGGGGAAAACTAAGACTTTATTCCTGGTAACTGCGATAGCATTAAAAACACAAACTTCCGCGCATTTACCGCAATAATTGCATTTTTTTTGGTTAATCTTTGGCACAGGAATCTCTACTGATTCCAAACTTGTTATCACGGGTTTTAAAAAAAGGTGGGCATTGGGCTCTTCTACATCGCAATCTAAAAATTGCACATTTTTTTCTTTGTCTTTGGCCAAAGCCAAAGCAAGATTAACGGCAATTGTTGTTTTTCCAGTCCCACCCTTTCCACTTGCTACTGAAATTATCATTCCATCTAATCCTTCCATTTTATCCTATTGTCTTGCCATTATAGTGCCACACTTGGGGCATTTAATACTACTGCAAGGAACACCAATTTAATGAAGATGGGTATCTTCGCCAGAGTGGTCACATTCTTCTTTTTCTAAGCCATGCCCTTTTCCTGCACCAGGCTTACAAAACGATTCTCCGGCTTCTAATTTTCCCTGTATAAATTTTTCTATTACTTCTTCAACTTTTCCGGTAACTCCTATTACCGGAGTAATCTTTTTTTCAGCAAATAACATTTGCGCCCTATTTCCCATGCCTCCGCAAATTATATATTTTACTTCGCGTTCTGCAAGAAAATTTGGTAAAAATGCAGGTTGATGGCCAGGATTATTTATCTCCTCTACTTTTAAAACCTTCCCTTCTCCAATCTCGGCAATAGTAAAGGAAGGGCATCTGCCAAAATGAGCTGACACAAAGCCTGTATCGGTGGAAATTGCTATTTTCATTTATTCGTTCTCCTATTCCTTTATTTTTATTTTTTCATTCCTGAATGAGCAGAGACATCAGCCTTAGAGATTGACTTAAGTTCACCTGATTTAAATTTATCGATAGCTTGTTGAACTGTACCGGTGACTCCGGTTATCACTTTTATACCTGCTGCCTGTAAAGTCTGAAAGGCATTGGGGCCGCAACTACCGGTTAATACTGTCTCTACTCCTTTATCAGCCATTATTTGACCTGACTGTATTCCTACTCCTCCCATTCCCTGGGCACCGGTATTTTCTATTGCTTCAAATTTATTAGTATCGGTATCAAATAATATAAAATAATGACATCTGCCAAATCGAGGGTCAACCTTATCTTCCAATTTTGCCCCCATAGAAGTAATTGCTATTTTCATTTTTTTAATCCTCCTTATTGGCAATTAACTTATTAAGTTGATTGCGTAATGCGTAATAAGTGCGGGGCGGATTTATCCGCCCCGCACCTTCTTTATTTCTTTTCGCTTTTTTCCAATTCTGTAATACGTTTATTGATAGAATCAAGTTGCTCTTTTAAAGCTTTTGCTTCTTCGGCTAACATCTCCATCTCTTGTTTGGGTTCTACCGGTGGTTGATAAAATCCGCCTCCATATGCTCTACCATAACCTCTACCCATTCCTCTGCCGAATCCTCTGCCATAACCTCTACCATAACCAAAGCCTAATCCCGATCTACCCTCATAAGGGTTCATGTATCCTGGTACAGAATAACCAGCGCAGTATCCGGCTGCTCTTCCGGTCATGGGACCTAATCCTCTTGGTCCGGTTCCATCTCCTCTTGGCATATTTTTCATCTCCTTTCTATTCTTGTTTTTTAAAAATTTTTATTATAATGATAATCATTTTCAATAAAATACATTAAAAAAAATTATCTATTTTCTTTATCTGAACATTCATCACACAATCCGTAAAATTGAATAGTATGATTTTTAATTTCAAAATTATATTTTTTAGAAAGTTCTTTCTCTGTTTTTTTAATCAGCTCTAACTCTTCATCTACAAAATCAGTATAATCGATTATCCGACCACATTTAGTGCATATTAAATGGTGATGATGGGATGGTTCTTTAGCCCCGCGAGCTAACTCATACCTTGCTCGTCCATCACCAAAATCAAATTTAAAGACCAGGCCCATATTAACTAATAACTCTAATGTTCGGTAAACAGTGGTAAGGCCGATAGCCGGATAAATATTATGTACTTTTAAATATATATCTTCTGCACTTAGATGTTCTTTAGATGAATCTAAAACTTGCAAAATAATTTGCCGGGGAATAGTAATTCTGTAACCACACCCTCGAAATTCACCGTGCCACCATTTTGCCGGTCCTCCGCTCCATCTTCCTGGCATAATATTTGTCCTTTCTTATTGATAATGATTACCATTAATATAATATACTTAATAAATTCTTTTGTCAAATGTATTAAGCAAACTAAAACTAAAAGCAATAAACTAAAAACCATAATTCAAAATTCAAAACTTTTAAAATCTACCAATTTTCCAATCTACCGATCTAACAATTATATTAGTATTAGTTATTAGTGAACAGCATTCGGGTAGACACAAGGTCTGCCCCTACAACTTATCTCCTGAATTCTGATTCCCTCTTTCATAACTATACGCTCTACGCTATTTGGTATTCCTCTTCACGAGATAGAAATTTGGTTTCCAACTCCTGACTTTTATCTTCTATTTTCTTAATTAACTAACCAGGTAACTAGGTAACCAACTAACCAACTATATATACTGTTCTTTAATATACAAATCTACTGATAGTAGCTAAAATAACGGCTAAAATAGTAGTAAAAGCTATAGTAAATAAAGTCCGCTTACTCCCAATTTCTTTCCACAGGACCGCAATAGTTGCAGCACAGGGAACATAAAAAATTACAAAGATAGTAAAAGTCATAATCTGAGTTGAAGACATTACTGCAGCGATGTTAGAGGTCCCTATAGCTTGAATCAACATCAGCATAGAAAGTTCTTTGCGAAGAATACCAAATATCAGAGTAGTGCCGACCACTAAAGGGAGGCCGAGTAGTGAAGTTAGAGGAGAAAACAAGTTATTTATAAGCATATCCGCCTTATAATATTGCAATAAACTTAAAACTGTACTCCCCGCAATAAGTAAAGGCCAGGCTATAAATATAAATTCTTTCATTCTGAGCCAGGTCTTTGCCAAAGCGACTTTTATAGAAGGAGTATGATAAGCGGGAATTTCCAAAATCATGCCCGGAGTTATCTCCGGAAGCAAGCGGGATAATACCTTTCCTGATATGATAATTACAATAATATTTAAAATATAGACTGCTAAAGCTGCTTGAGGACTAATGTAAAAAGCCACCAATGCAAATATTATAGTCATCCGCGCGGCACAGGGAATCACGGTAGCCAGCACAGAAGCAATAAAACGGTCTCTTTCTGATTCTAAAATTCTGGTAGCCATTATAGCCGGAACAGTACAGCCATATCCCAATATAAAAGGTATAATTGCTTTACCGTGCAAACCAATTTTATGTAAAAACGCATCCAAGAGAAAAGCTATGCGAGGCAAATAACCTAAATCCTCTAAAATGGCCAGACCGAATAAAAAGGGGAACAGATAAGGCAAGACAATAGCTATCCCACCGGCTAATCCCTGGATAATACCGCTAATTATGGAAAATGATAGAGTATTTGGATTGATATTCTTCTCTATCAAGGGAAGTAATCTGTAAAAATAATCAAGCAACGGTTCTTCTACTATTTTGCCTACGCTAAAAATTAAATTAAAAAATAAATAAAAAATTATACCTAAAAAAATATATCCCAGAAATGGATGCATTAAGATATTATCCAGATAATCTATTGCACTTGTATGAGGCCTGGTAAGTGAAACTACAGATTCATATATATTCATGGATAGATGATGCCGTTCGGAGGAAATGACTACATCGGATTGCCTGCCGTGAGTTTCCTTAAGTATATTCTGGAAATGTACGATTTTTTTAGAAAGATTATTACCTTTTTCTTCATAATTTTCCATAAAATAGCTATCATTTTCTAAATACTTCAAGGCTAAAAACCGTTCAGGCATATTAAATTCATGGGCAATTTGCTTCTTATTAATTTGTGTGGATAATTGTACTATAACTTCCTCTACATCTTTGCTAAAATTCAGGGTTTTACCTGTTTTCTTTTCTTCTCCTATCTTATAGGCTGTAGAAAAAACTTCTTTTACTCCTTTCCCTTTTATGGCAATTGCCGGGACAACCGGAACACCGAGAATCTTACCTAATTTTTCAATATCAATTTTAATGCCTTTACGTTCGGCCTCGTCAATCATATTGAGACATATCACCATCGGCAATTTAAGTTCTAAAAGTTGTAGAGTAAGCTCTATGCTTCTACTAAGTAAAGAGGCATCTATTACATTTATGACTACATCCACATTGCCTTTTAGCAAATATTTTCTGGCTTCAAGTTCTGCCAGGTCAAATGAGGTTAAAGAATAAGTTCCCGGTAAATCTACTAATTCGACAGTTCTGCCAAGAAGATTGAATTCGGTTAGCTCATACTTTACTGTTTTCCCGGGAAAATTGGAAGTAACCGCTTTATATCCCGCAACATGATTAAATATGGTGCTCTTACCTGAATTGGGCTGCCCCATTAGAGCTATTCTCATTCTATCACCTCCACTATTATTTTTCTTGCTACCCCTCTGCCCAGAGCAACCTGGTTCCCATGGACGTTTATTAAAATAGGTCCTCGCATAATAGCACTCTTTTTTACTGTTATCATATCTCCCGAATGGATGCCCAGACAACCCAGGCGTTGTCTTATCCCCCATCCTCCGGAAATGTCCACAACTTTTACCTTTTGGCTTTCGCCTATTGAATCCAAAGTAACTGTCATATTGATTTATTCTCTCTCCCTCAATATTTTTTCTTTATAATTTCTTATTTTTATTACTGCTTCTTTCCAGCAAACCTCTTTTTTTTAAATATTCTTGAAAAATTTCTTTCCATTTGGAGCTTTCTGGCAGTAAATTAATAAATTCTACAAATTCAAGCAGACAAGTTATTGTTTCAGGTGAAATATCATGCTCTAATTTGCATGCATCCTGTTGAGCATTTAGTTCATCTACTCCGATAATCTTTAAAAACTCTACTAATAAATTATGACGTTTTTTAATCTTCTGAGCAATTTTTTTACCTTTTGCTGTAAACACAATTCCGCCATATTTTTCATACACTATATATTCATTTTCCGATAATTTTTTAATCATTTCAGATACACTGGGACGTGTTACTTCTAACTTATCCGCAATATCTTTTGCTTTAACATATCCCTTTTTATCCTGTAAATTCCATATCGCTTCCAGGTAATCTTCCATGTTTCGGGTAGTCATTAGCGTGAATCTTCCCCTTATGATTATTTTTAATTTATTTTTAAATATTTTTTATTTTATATGTATGCCTAACTCTATTAGGCATACCTAACTTTACTAAATAATATCATAGCTTTACAAAAATTGCAAGAGATAATTTGGAAACAATGCTTTAATTCACCAATTCTCCAATTGATCGATTGACCAATTACAGATATAGGTTGCATGTGCTAATTACGAGTATCAATTTTGAAAAAAGAAGTATTAAAATAAAAAATGAGGGAGGTTTTACCCTCCCCCATTTTAATAAATTTATCTTAATTAAAATTTATTCGTATTAAAAGACTTTTATCCGCCAGCGATTGAATGGATTACCTGGACATCATCTCCATCCATGATCAAAGTATCTTCATATTTTTCCTTGGGAATATAACTGCTATTAACCTTTACCATTATTAACGGGAAAGTGTATTTACACTTTTTCAGTAAAAGCTTAACTGTTAAATTCTCTTCCCATTCACTGTCTCTTCCGTTTACTTTAATCATGATTGATATTTTTTCACCAAATCTTCCACTTCCGGAAGATCTATCTTTAATTTTTTAATATTTTCCAAAGTAGGTACACCATTAGAGTTCCATCCTCTCCGCTTGTATACGGCATCACACAGTTTCTGATACTGTTCTTCCCGATAATCTCGCAGAGCCCTCATTTTTTCTTCAGTTGTTTTGTCTTTGATATCAAATTTAATTACATCTTTTAATTGTTGGTCATAAAGTTCTTTGCGCGATTCGTATTCTTCGGCTGTTACCGGTCCTACTGCCCGATAAGGAACCATGTCATATTCACGTGTTCCAAAACCCATCTTTAGATTAAATAATCTCTGAAGGTTATGAACTCTTTCTGATTGTAAAATTAATTCTTCAGGAGTAAGAGGTTTACCGGTAACGCCCTCAAAAAGCCAGCAGTAATTTTCCACATGTTCAGGAACTTTCGCCGCTTGCATTCCGTGATATTTCTGTTTGTTGTTTTCCGGTTCAATATCATTCCAGGGCAATTTACATAGGCCTACGATGGAAAACCAGGTACGGAATAAAGGAAAGTAATGGAGTGCTTCAGCCTTATCTTCAAAAGTAGGAATCTGGTTATTTACCTGATCCATAAAGATAAGCCAGGATTCATCATGCTGAGGCCCTTTGTTGGCTATCCCGTATCCTCCCTGCTGGGCTAAAGATTCTTTGGTTACATATTCGGAAAATTCCATCCCTTTACATTCCATACCGATATCTTGTAAAAATTTCGCGTCTGCACCATGTTTTTCTATTAATATCTTTTTTATTTGTCGAATCCCCAGGCCAGCAATTTTACCGAAACCTTTTCCCTCTGCCATCTGATGGATTAATTCCAATGCTGCTTTAGTATTTCCAAAATTAAGCTCCAATCCCCCGGTAATCTCTTTATTTATAACATTATTTTCGTAACATTCCATAAGAAAAGCCATGGTGGTACTCACTCCAATAGTGTCTATCCCGTAATTATCGCAATAAAAATTAGCTTCCAGAATGAAGTCAGGGTCAAAGCATCCGCAATTCCCGCCAAATCCGGCAGTAGTTTCATACTCCGGTCCATCCACCAAAACTTTTTCTCCCTTTAAAGGTCCGGTTGCTAATTCAAACTCATCCACTGCGTGTGAACAACGCATGGCGCAGCCCATCCAACAGGAGTCACCTGCCTGATTCTGAGTCATACGCTGATGCCATATTTTATTTTCAATTTTAAAAGCATCGGGATGTGAACCAAATTTAAAATTGTGAACGGGCAAACAATTATAATTCTGCATATGGTCCAATAAATTAACTGTCCCGGTTTCCCGCATTCCGTTTTGTACATGATCTAATCCTAATATTTCTTTGGTTAATCTTCGTCCGGCTTTTGAAACAAGCTCGGGATAAGCTGCATTGTTAGAGCCTGCGTTAACTCCGGCATATTTGGTAACAATTGCTAAAATCTTCTTATCCCGGAAAACGCTACCCGTTCCTCCACGCCCTGCTTGTTTAATCCGAACTTTTCTGCGACGCACATCATACCAGGTAACATTTAATATTCCTAAATTGGTATTTTCTGCACCCCTTCCGGAAGAAACAATACTAATATTTCTTTTATCTTTTTCATCATCGGCATATCTTTCAGTCAGTTTTTCGATAAGCAAATAAGTGTCTGAGTTTATTCCCGGAACCTCTTCGATAGATACTTTTCCCGTATTTCCATCAATATAAATAATCACATCTTCTTTTGCTTTGCCTTGAATTTCCAAGAGGTCCCAACCGGAAAATTTTAAAAAGGGAGCAAGGTAGCCCCCTACATTATTGTCGTTAACTGTTTCGGTCTCCGGCGACAGGCTTACTACGTGGGTCTTGCCGGTACCGGAGTATTGAGTAACTCCGCAAATAGGTCCGGTACAAAATATTATTTCATTTTCAGGGTCATTCCATTTTGTATTTGAAGAAACTGCTTCCCATAAATACCATATACCATAACCACGTCCTCCGGTAAAAGTTTCCTTCACCTTAGGGTCAATAGATTTTTCTTCAATCTTATTTTCTGAAAGGTTAATGCATAAACGCCTATCAGTATAACCTTTTTCCACTTTCCCCGGTTTAAATTCAAAAGATGTTAATAATTTTTGATTTTCCTTGCTTTCTTTAAACATTGATTCCCTTCCCTTCATTTAATTTTTATTAAAATTACAAGTTGTCTAACATCTGTAAAAAAATTATTTTCCTTAAATTTTACCACATGACACTAAATAAAGCCACCTTGTCTTTTAAAAAATCAAGACAAGATGGCCTCATTTTGAATTATTCATTACAAAACTAAATATTCTTTATACTTCTTTTACTTCCTTCGCTTTTAGTTCAGGTAGAGGGAAGGAAATTCCGGCTGATTTTGCGGATATTGATGAAAATAGGTAAAGTAGAATTACCACTAATACTAAACCTAAAGGTAATACCAAGCCAACCGACATGCCGGTTCCAGCCAGGATATAACCCAGTATTGCAACTCCGGCAGCGGTGAGGGCATAAGGCACCTGAGTCTTAACGTGATCCATATGGTCAGAACCAGAGAACATTGAAGACATAATAGTAGTATCAGAAAGCGGTGAACAATGGTCTCCCATAACCGAACCGGTCAATACTGCAGAAATACCTAAAGGTAAAGGCACTCCCAAAGCTAAAGATAAAGGAATAGCAATGGGCATGGCAATAGCCATAGTCCCCCAGGAAGTACCGGTAGAGAAAGAAATTACATTACAGACAAGAAACATCACCATGGGTAATAACACGGGAGAGATAACCCCCTTGGCAGCATTTACCACATAAGGAGCAGTCCCTATTTCACTACAAACACTACCGATTGACCAGGCGGAAATCAGGATTAAGTTGGCCAGAACCATCATCTTGGCTCCATCAATAAAGGCGTCCATCATATCAGCCAAAGTTCCGATTCCCTGGGCTTTATACATTAAAATAGCTACGATTACAGCAAATGCAGCTCCCCATAAAAGAGCAGTCATGGCATCAGCATCAGCAATTGCAGTGGTAAAGGAATCAGCAGAAGTGCCTCCTCCGGTCCACCACATTCCGAATATACTAACTACCACCAGGACTATAATAGGAACAACCATATTTACGGTTTTTTGAGGAACATTTTCTAATACTTTTAATTTGCTTCCACCGGAAAGTGGACTTGCTCCATCAGCAAATACTTTTCCGGTAGTTCTTGTTCGATATTCAGCCTTCAACATAGGTCCAAAATCTCTTTGGGATAAAGCAATGGCCAGGACTAATATTATAGCAAAGATACTATAGAATCGATAAGGAATAGATTGTAAAAAAATGGTGTAGGGAGTTAGAGATACCGAAGTGCCTTCTAAAGCATCACCGATAAGCCCTACTTCATACCCAATCCAGGTAGAAATCAGAGCTAAAGAAGCTACCGGAGCAGCTGTGGAATCGACAATGTAAGAAAATTTTTCTCGGGAAACACCTAATTTATCGGTTACCGGTCTAAAGGCATTACCTACGATAGCGGTATTAGCATAATCATCAAAGAAAATTATTAAACCGAAAAGCCAGGCGGTAAATTGTCCACCGCGAGAATTTTTTACTTTGTCGGTAACACCTTTGACAAAGGCTTGAGCTCCACCGGAAAGGTAGATTAAACCGATAAGTCCTCCGACTACAAAGTCAAATAGTAAGATAGTAGCATTCCAACTGTCAGCGGTATTCTCTACCAGATAACCTAAAGTTTGAGTAATACCGGTCAATGGATTCCAACCTGTCAGGATGGTAGCGCCTACCCATATTCCAATAAAGAGGGAAGCTAAAACCTGTTTAGTTAAAAAACAAAGAACAATGGCTGTTAATGGTGGTAATAAAGATAAAAATCCGTAACTTTTTTCTACTTCCTCTTCTGCAGCTAATGCCATCCCGGATAATATAAAGAACATAAATATCATTAAAGTCAATAATAATATTCCTTTGTACTTGTTCCATTGATACATTTTCTAATTCACTCTCCTTAATTTAAAAATAATATTTTCTCAAAACTTAATTACAGCTGATTCGTTGAGTATCTTTCGCCCTTCTATATCACCCCCTGTTCTTAATTCTTTGACTCAAGACTTCTTCTAAATCCGGCCTACCAATTTCTTGTAATTCATATCTTACTCTTACTGATTTCTTGTCAATCTTCACAATTCGAGATAAATCAATAGGAGTACCAATAATTACTATATCACAATCAACAGCATTTATTGTATCTTCCAGTTCTTGAATCTGTTTTTTACCGTACCCCATTGCCGGTAATAGAGTACCTATCCCGGGATATTTTGTATAAGTATCTTTAATGGTACCTACTGCATAAGGTCGAGGATCAATAATTTCCTTTGCTCCAAACTTTTGAGCGGCTACCACTCCGGCACCATATTTCATCTCGCCATGAGTTAAAGTTGGACCATCTTCTACTACCAGGACTCTTTTGTTTCTAATAAATTCAGGTTGGTCTACAGTAAGAGGGGAGGCAGCGTCTACCACTACTGCCTTTGGTGCTAATTTATGAATATTCTCTCTAAGTAAATTTATTTTATCAAGATTGGCAGTATCTATTTTATTAATTACTACAACATCCGCCATTCTGAGATTGGCCTCTCCGGGATAATAGGTCATTTCATGGCCGGCTCGATGGGGGTCAGTTACCACAATATGTAAATCCGGTTGATAAAAAGGAATATCGTTATTCCCTCCATCCCAAAGAATTATATCGGCTTCTTCTTCTGCTCTTTTTAATATTTCCAGATAGTCTACTCCGGCATAAAGTATATTCCCTCTATCAATATGGGGTTCATATTCTTCCCTTTCTTCAATAGTGCAATTGTAACGATCTAAATCGGCATAGGTCTCATATCTTTGCCAAATTTGTTCTCCAAGATCACCATAAGGCATAGGATGCCTGATTACAGCGATTTTATAGCCCATCTCTTTTAATATTTCGTTAACCTTGCGTGTAGTTTGGCTTTTCCCGCAACCGGTGCGCACAGCACATATTGATACTACAGGAACCTTGGATTTTAACATAGTGTTCTTTGGCCCCATCAATCTAAAATCAGCACCACTCGCTAACACAATTGATGCTTTCTCCATAACGTACTGATAGGGAAGATCACTATAAGCTAAAATTACCTGATCTATTTCATTATTTTTAATTAGATTTGGCAAATCTTCTTCTAGATAGATCGGAATTCCTTCAGGATATAGAGGACCGGAAAGTTCAGCAGGATATTTTCTGCCGGCGATATCCGGGATTTGAGTAGCTGTAAAGGCAACTACCTCGTAATTTGAATTATTTCTAAAATATACATTAAAATTGTGAAAATCTCTTCCGGCAGCTCCCATTATGATGACTTTAATTTTGCTCACAAAAAATTCCTCCTATAATATTATTTTATTCGACAAAACTTTTAAAATTCCTCTTTTTTTTATCAATTTTTTTAATTTTTTATTAAATTCTAGCTATTACCTTCTCCAATACGTCTAATGCTTCATCTAACTGCTCATCGGTGATCTCGATTGAGACTAACATCCTAAGAAGGTTTTTATTGGGTCCGGCGGTAGCGATAAATACACCGTTATTTATGCATTCCTGAACAATCCGGGCAGTTTCCTGCGCGGCTGGTTCCTTGGTTTTTTGGTCTTTTATCAATTCTATAGCCCTCATCGCTCCTATTCCCCGAATCTCCCCTATTAGAGAATATCTATCTTTCATCTTAAGAAAACGTTCTTGTAATTTCTCTCCAATCTTTAGCGCTCTTTCCAGGAGATTTTCTTCTTCGATAATCTTTATTACCTCTAATGCCGCCCGGCAGGCTAATGGGTTTCCTACGTAGGTTCCGCCTATACATCCTCCGGGGAGGGAATCAGTAATCTCTTTTTTGGAAATTACTGCTGAAAGGGGTAGACCGGCAGCTAAAGATTTAGCCAGGCAGATTATATCCGGTTCTACTCCCCAATTTTCTATGGCAAAAAACTTGCCGGTTCGGCCTATGCCACTTTGAATCTCATCGGTTATGAGTAACATGCCGTATTTATCGGTCAATTTTCTTAAATATTCTAAAAATCCCTCCTGAGGAACATTAAATCCTCCTTCTCCCTGAATAGGTTCAATTACTATAGCAGCAACAGATTCAGGAGTTACGGTATTTACAAGCATCTTTTCAAAATCTTCATTAACCATAGGACGAGAGGAACTGGGGAAAGGAAGCCGGTATATCTCGGGGGCAAAGGGTCCGAAATGATATTTGTAGGGCATAGCCTTATGGGTCATAGTCATAGTTAGGAGAGTACGGCCGTGGAAGGCATTTTCAAAAACAATAATAGCCGATCTTTTGGTATGAGCCCGGGCTATCTTTACCGCATTTTCTATCGCTTCTGCACCGGAGTTAAAAAATGCAGCTGACTTGGGGGTATTCCCGGGAGCCAACTTTACCAGTTTCTCGGCTAATTCTACCAGAGATTCATAGGGTATGGCGGTAAAATCAGTATGTAAATATTTACCAATTTGGTCCTGAACTGCAGCTACCACTTTTTTATGGGTATGTCCTACAGCCAGACATCCCCATCCTCCGGTAAGGTCGATAAACTGATTACCGTCTACGTCAGTTACTAAAGCTCCCTCGCCATGGTCAATATAACAGGGTGAAAGAGAGCCTCCCATAGGTTTGGCGATATATCTTTCTCTTCTTTTTGCAATTTCCTGAGATTTTGGTCCCGGTAAACCGGTTTTAAGTGTAATAAATTTGCTCATTTAATTAGCCTCCTTTAATTTTAAATTTAATTTATTCAATAATCTTTTTTTGTTCAAATAAAATTTTAATTCAAGGAATTATCTTTTTAGATATTATAATATTTTCCTGGAAACCTCAAGTATGTTTATCTTTCTTCTTTTCAATTCCTCCAGGAAATTTTGATAGACTTTTCCTTCTATGGCATCTTCGGGAGCTACTATCCCTTTTTTGGTTATCTCCCCTTTTCCCAACATCACTGTAGCAATAGCTTCCGGGAAAGCAGTAACCCTCCCCATGGCAGAAATACCATTCTCGGTATCTGCTTCTTCCCACATATAGTAATCAATCCTCATCTTCTGCCCGTCTTTTGTCCCGGTAACTGTATTCCACATTACACAGACATCGGTTTCACCTTCTGAAGGCTGAAGTTTGGGTGTCATTATATGAGATAAAAATTCACGAGGAGATATTTCCATTCCTTTAAATTCTGTCGGGATTGCATCTAGCATGCCGCATTCTTTTAATACTCCTGCTCCTTCCCAATGTCCCGGCCAGCGGATGGTTTTTTCCGCACATTCCTTAAGCTGTGGTCGGGTATAAAGAAAACTGGGCATACCAGGAGTAACAGCACAGGCCAATTCCTCATCTATTCCCAATTGATTAAATCGGAATTTTTCAAGATCGTCCATTGCATTTGCTTCCACGATTTCACCGTTCTTAACCACATCAACTTTCACCATATATTCTCTTAAAACATGTTCGAAAGCCCAGGTGATCATATACTTTAGGGGATGTTTATCGGCAAATTCTTTTGCCGGAACACCTCCGCATCTGGCTATAGCTGAATCCGCCTGGTCCATTTTCTTGATGCCTTCACCCAAAGTAATATTGGTTAAACCGGGGGCAAAACCCATTCCATCGATAAAAGTTACACCATTTTTTATGGCTTTTTGATGAAGTGCTTCTCCATATTCATTTAAAGTCATTCCATTGGGAATTTCCAAACCTTCGACCTCATATTTATCCGGTTTTCTATGGTACTCTTCCAGGATATCCACAATATTAAGTCCGGTTTCAATAGCCATATCCACAACTTTATAGCTACATTTCCTATCGGGCAAAGTGATGGCACCAACATCATATTTTTCCATTAATTTCATAGTCTCTTTGCGATTATTAACATCGATGGTATGGAGTACTATTTTATCACTATTTATCCATTTTTTTGTCTTTTCCAGTGTATTCTCTCTCCTACCGGTAATTCCAATAATACCCACTTCTCCAACTTTGCTATTTTTGGCTAGATCCCAGGCGACTGCTGAACCCATTTTACCTGAACCCCCAAAAACTAATACCTTCATATTTTATCCTCCTTTTCTTGGTTATCTGGATAGCTAATTAATTGTGAAATCTTTTCAGATAAGTTATAGCCTATCTGAAAAATAAAAGGCAATTAATGATAGAGCCTTCATTAATTGCCTTTTATTCCCTTTAGTTTAAATGAAGTACTCTACCTTAAGGCAGCTCTCCATCTAAATCCGGGAAAAGATTTGATGACAGTCTTACAGTTTTTCACTATAAGCCCAGCAAGAAGATCCTATTTAATCCTTCTTGCTTCGGCGGAAATACCTTTCCGGGCGATTCTATAAATTGCTCACCCTTACTCATTATTATCCGCACCTCTACCTTGCATTGTTTAAAATACAAGTAAATATTTTTTTGCAAAAAAGTGCTTCAAAAGATATAAATTCTTAAATTACCACCTCCTTATTAATTCATCAATTATCCAATTCACCAATTGCTTAAATTATATTTCGATTATCTTTTCTTTGTAAAATACGTTTCTTTTTTCTAATTCTTTTATTACCTTTTGATATACCTTGTGTTCTCTCCCAATATATTCCGGCGGACAGACTCCCGGATATCGGAAGTCTCCTTGAGCTATTAACCGGGCCATAATTGAACAAGGAAACCCGGTAGCTCGGGACATAGAAGTAGCTTTTTCATCTTTATCGTAATAATCCAATAAATCATAGGTGTAACATAGTCTTTTACCTTCTTTTTCACCTTGAACAACTACCCTCATGATAGTTAGTTCTTCTTCTCCTTCTTCCAATTCCCATTTAGGGAAAAGGAGTTTAGAGGTAAGATCTATAGGTTTGATTTTTACTCCGCTTACTTCTATTTCAGCGTCATTAAAAAATCCGGTCTCTCTTAGCATCCGCATTTTTTCAGCATAACCCGGGTAACGTAAAGTCTTTTCTTTCATGGAAGGAATTTTAATAGTATAAAGCAAACTGCGAAGTCCATCGGTATTAAAAGCTTCCAAGGTGCCAATCTGTGGTAAATCAACCAACTCCAGGTCAGAAAGTGCGGGCTTTTCTACAATTTTACCGCATTCTATTAATCTTGCCGGTCTTATATATTCTTCTATAACATCTTTAGGGGACCAGGCAATCTTATATTCATAAGGCCATTCCCTAACCACCGGAAGGCCTCCTACTAAAATAGTAGCATTTTCAGTTTTGCTCATCAGGCTGTCAACATAACCTACAAGCATGTGGCTCATCCCCGGAGCAACCCCCATATCCACCACAACGGTGACTCCATTCCTTTTGGCAAGTTCATCCAAGCTCAGGGTATCTTCAGCCATAAAAGATATATCGACTATATTTTTACCTGCCTCAATAACTGAACGCAGCATATTGAATCCCAAAAAACCAGGGACAGCACCGATTACTATGTCCTGTTCACTGACTATCTTTTTGATGTCACTCGAACTTGATAAGTCTGTTTTAATTCCTCTTATTCCTGTCTCTTGGGTTAATTTACTTAATTTCCCCTCATCAATATCCGCTACAGTTACTTGAAAATTATTATCTTTGGCTAAATCCTTGGCGATCAGCCCACCTACCAAACCACAACCTAATATTATTGCTTTCATAATAAAATCACCTTTCTAAGTTTGCATTCCTTTTATTCTACTTTTCTTATTAGTACATTTACTTTGCCCTATTCTAATTACATACCCATATATGCTTTACGTACTTCTTCAGATTCCAAAAGCTCCTTAGCTATTCCTGTTTGAACAATATTACCTGTTTGGATTACATAACCGCGATGAGCAATTTCTAATGCGTCTTGGACCATCTGTTCCACCAATAAAACAGTTGTGCCTTTATTATTAATATTCACCACTGTTTCCATTACTTTTTCAACTAATGCCGGCATAAGACCTAAAGATAATTCATCAAGCATTAGTAATTCAGGTTTAGACATCATTCCTCTGGCTATGGCAAGCATTTGCTGTTCTCCCCCACTTAAGGTTTCGGCAATTTGAGTTTTCCGTTCTTGAAGAATGGGGAAAAGTTCGTAAATTTCTTCTATCCTTAGTTGTATCTCAGAACGATTAACCTCAATATAAGCTCCCAATTCAAGATTTTCCTGAACAGAAAGTTTAGCAAACAATCTTCTCCCTTCGGGAACATAGCTAATCCCTTCTCGAATAATCATATGAGCAGGTAGTTGAGAGATATCTTTCCCTTTAAATTTAATTGTGCCGGTAGTGGGGTGCATCAAACCACAAATAGTACGCATTATTGTACTCTTACCCGCTCCGTTTGCCCCTACAATAGATACCAATTCACCTTCTTCAACCTTAAGAGAAACATCATGAATTACCGGTGCGCCATCATAGGCACAGTTAATTTTGCAAACTTCTAACATCAGCTCAGACACTCTTCTCTACCCCCTTTGCAGCTTGAAGTCTTTTACTATATTTCTTACCAAAATAAGCTTCGATTACCTGCTCATTTTTTATTATTTCTTCCGGTTTGCCTTCCGCAATCTTGATTCCTCCATCAAGAACAACAACTTTATCCGCAATAGGCATAATTGCCTCCATAACATGTTCGACTATAAGAAAAGTTATTCCGGTTTTAGCTAGTTCTTTGACCAGTTCTACTGATTCTTTGACTTCGGTTGAGGTTAGCCCTGCCATGCATTCATCGAGCATAAGAAGTTTTGGACCGGTAGCCAGAGCCCGTGCTAATTCAAGTCGTTTTTTTAAACCTATGGTTAGATCTCCTGCACGTTTATTCTTTACTTCCAATAAATAGCCAATTTTCATGCATTTTTCAGCAATTTCAATAGCCTTCTGATTATTAGATTCACGTAAGTACGCACCAATGAGAATATTATCAAATACGGTCATATCTTTTAAAGGGTGCACTATCTGAAAGGTGCGGACTGCCCCTAATTTTGCTACTCTATATGGAGGAAATTCAGTAATATCTATTCCATTAAATAAAATATTTCCCTCATTGGCTTTATATAAACCAGATATACAATTAAACAGAGTGGTTTTCCCGGCACCATTAGGTCCTATCAAACCCACTATCTGCCCTTTTTCTATATTAAAAGAAACATCATTGTTTGCAATCAGTGAACCAAATTTTTTGGTTGCATTATGAACTTCAAGTAGAGCCAAGTTATTCGCCCCCCTTATCTTTTCCGATATTATAGTTAATCTTCTTATTGTGTTGAGAATATTTTTTAATATCTGATATAATTCCCATAATTCCTCTTGGTTGTTTAACTACAACTACTATAATTATAATACCAAAAACAATCAAATCTATTCCGCCTCCAAAGCCGCCCCATAAAGCCCGGCTATATTCCTGAAGAGGAATTAAGATAAGCGCCCCCATTAACGGACCAAGAATAGTTCCAGCACCACCAAGAATAGTAACAAGAACAAAAGTCATCGACATACTCAAAGACATAACCATGGGGGGGTCCACTCTAAAATTATATTGTACAAAAAATGCTCCACATAAAGCTGCAAAAAATGCAGATATAGCCATAGCTGATAACTTAACTATGGTACTATTTATTCCTACAGATTCAGCTGCTTCCTGGTCTTCCCTCACAGCTACTAAATAGTAACCAAACCGGTTTTTTTCAATCCATCTGACCGCCCCAAAAATTATAATAAATAAAATTAAAGCCCCGTAATAATACGGTATCTTGGTGTTATGCCACATAAAATTCTTCCATCCTACTTCAACCAAAGGATAATCAAGCCCAAGAGCACCATTCACCCAATACCAAACCATAAAAAGCCGATTGAAGATCTCTACTATAGCAAATGTTGCTATAGCGAAATAATGACCTTTAAGTTTAAAACAGGGATAACTAATAATTACCGCAACAATGCTTGCTGTAAATGCCCCAATCAAAACCCCCGGCCAGGGGGCTATTCCATATTTCACTACTGCCATTCCGGCGCCATAGGCACCAATTCCAAAAAAAACCGAATGCCCAAAAGATACCTGACCAGCATAACCCCCGATTATATTCCACGATTGGGACATACTTGCAAACAATAAAATAAGGATGAGGATATGTTGAATAAAAGAGTTATTTGCAATAAAGGGGACCAAGGGAATAAGAGCTAAAAAAATAATAAATAAATACCAATAAACATCTTTTTTCTTAAATTTAATTATATTCATAATCTACCACCCGAATAATCCTTTAGGTTTAAACATCACCACAATCACATAAAGTCCAAAAACAACCACATATTTAAAGACCGGAGCAACGTAAAAACCTCCAAATGCTTCAACTAATCCAATAAATATGGCCGCCAGCAAGGCTCCATGTATACTTCCAAAACCTCCCATAGCTACAGCAATAAAGGCAATCAAACTAAAAAGTCCCCCCACTTCAGGATGAACAGCAAGATATGATGGCATTAATCCTCCCGCAATACCTACACAGGCACCGCCTAAACCAAAGACGAAAGCAAAGATCCAATCAGTTTTAATTCCCATTAATTCCGCAGCTTCTTTATCCATGGCAGTAGCTTGAATTGCCCATCCTAAACGCGTCTTCTTGATAATATAAAAAATAACTAAAACTATTGCTAATGCAGATAAACCTGTAATTAACTGGGGTAATGGAACAACGAGGTCACCCAATAAAATCTTTTTACCATCTAATAAAGTCCCTGTTAATAAACGATAATTTGGGGAAAAACGATTGAGACAAATATTTTTTAGTATCATAGACAGACCAAAAGTTGCCAATAGTGCTGATAAGGCTGGCCCGCCAAGACATTGTCGTATAATCAACCGATAAGTTATTGCTCCTAAAATAAAACAAAAAATTCCGGAAGCAATCCAGGAAACTATCGGGTCCACCTTCATAAGAAATCCCAGCCAGTAACTTACATACATTGCTACCATAAGGAATTCACCATGGGCAAAATTAATTACGTCCATAACTCCCCAAATTAAACTTAAACCGGAAGCCACTAAAGCGTACACCATTCCCATAAGCAGGCCATCTATGGCAACCTGAAAGAACATAGTCATTTACAAATCCCTCCTCAATAAAAAGCTCGCTTAAATAATCAGTAAAAAACAGGTAGTAAGGATGAAATCTTTCATCCTTACTACCTGAACTTAATAACCAAAATGTTTAACTTACGTTTTTAAGATTATTTACTCTACCTCTTATCCCAAGGTACCATAGGATAAACAATCTCATGAGTAGCTAATTCAGGTGGGAACACGCGCACATATAAACCATTTTGTAACTGGGTTTTCATGCTCATGGCCTTCACATTTTGTCCACCTTCAATAAAAGCTACTTTACCACCCATAGATAAAGGAGATTCCCATTCATTGGCATAAAGGACATCACGAACTGTTTCGGTATCCAGGGTTCCGGCTTTTTCGATAGCCTGAGCCAAAACAAATAAAGCTACTGCTTCTTGAATACTATCACTATCAAATGGTACACTTGGATCAGTTTTCGCCTTATATATCTCTTCAACTGCTGCTACAGCCGGCATTAGCTCAGCAAATTCCGGTGAATAACCTGTACCACCCATAAAGTAGTTAGCATCATCTCCCAGCTGTTGAGTAATTATCGGATCCTGATAACCCGAGCAATAATTGAGAGAAATTTTCGGTAACCAGTTCATTTGCTTCATTGTGCGTACCCAAAGACTGTAGTCTCCGCCAAGACAGGCACCAAAAACTGCATCTGGATTCTTAGCTTTTAGGGTTTGTACTTCACTATTTAAATTGGTTGCTCCGGGAGTAAAAGCTACATCAGCTATAACTTCGAATCCTGCTGCTTCTGCAGCTGCTTTTCCTTCATCGGCAGCATGTTTTCCAAATTCAGAATTCTCATAAATAATTCCGACGGTTTTCAGATTAGCATTTTTGGCTTCGTTCAACCAGGTAAGCGTTTCAGCAAACCCGATCGATTCAGTCTTGTCAGTTGGAGCCATGCGGAAGAAATATTTGAAATCACGCTCAGTTAAAGCTGCAGAGCTTGAAGCTCCACACATAAAGATTTTCTTTTGTATTTCAGTAACAAAACTAGCCGGTTTGCTTACCGAACTATTATAAGATCCAATTATGGCATATACTTTTTCTTGATTTAAAAGTCGTTCTGTTTCAGTTTTACCTACATCCGGTTTTCCTTGATGGTCAGCATGGACCAGAACAATTTTATAACCATCAAGAATGCCGCTTTGATCAGCTAAAGGAACATTAATATCAGGATAAATGTTGTTAATTACTTCAGCCGCAGTCTCCACAGCCGCCTTACAACGCGCACCGGCAAGGGCACAAGGACCGGTTAAAGGAAATACGGTTCCAATTTTAATTATCTTTTCTTCTGCAGTTGCCATTCCACTAAAAAGTCCTAATAATAAAAATACCACTAACATTGATACAAAAAAAGTTTTTTTAAAATTCTTCATTTTTTCCTCCTTAAATTTTTTTTATTCATATAATTTATAAAACAATTATCTTTTTTCTTCCTTAATCTTTCACCCCCTTTTTTATTCTTGTGTTATGTTTTTATCTGGGCAGTTGTTTAATGCGTGAAGTATTTCACATATGCATATATATTACAATATTTTCTCATATAAAATCAACTTTTTATGGGGATAAATCAAATAAACTTATAACTTTCTTCGGCTACTTTTTTACTTGGTATCTTCTTTATAAAATACATTTGATTTTTTGCAATTCTTTACTGTAAATCTTCGAATATAACTTAACCCCACATTTTATTTATTACTTACCAAAAGTTTCATATATTCTCCGGTTTCATGGATATTTTCCAATTCTTGCGTAGCTTTTATAATATTTTCCATTCCGGAAGGAGACATTTTTTTCTCAGAATTAGCCTTAAATTTAGAGATAAGTTCTTTTTCGCTTAAAGGGCGTTCCGGTTGGCCTTTGGCATAATCTTCCTGTTCTTTAAATTCTCCTATAGGGGTTTTAATATTTACAATAGCTCGTTTTATTTTGGGGAAGAGAGCATCGATTTCAGGGTTAGCTACTACCTTAATCTTATCGAGCAATGACCAGACCAAAGAATTTCGAAGCGCATCTTCTTCAAAATCTGAAGGAAGGACATTACCTTTGGCTACCGCAACTGCTATACAATAAGGGAGAGAATGGTCAGCAGTCTCTTTGGTGGTAGGTTTATATTTACTTGGGTCAGAGAGAATATCTGCTCCCCGGGTCGTAGTTTCTACCAAAATTTCTTCTACTTCTTCCGGGTCAATACTATTCTCCTGCATGACTTCTAAAGCTGCGGTAATCGGTTGATGAGTTAGAGCTTCGGTAGGGAAAGCTTTGTAACCACATTGATTAATCAGGAACTCTTCTCCCAACCCATTGGTCAGAACATCCTTATCCCATTTTACTTTATCCAACACATCAAACAATCCTTCTTTACCTTCAAATACTTCAACCGGACCGGTATAACCTTTACCAGCCAATAAAGCGGCTCGTACACCTGATTCAACGGCAAAAGGATCAGCTGCATTTTTCATATTAGTGAGGTGACCGGCAACTACACCTCCCAGGGTAAAATGAGAGGAACCACTAATCCCTATGGCAGCAACTATTTCTTTTTCGCTTAAACCCAACATTCTTCCGGCTACCACTGGACTTACTAATTGAGTTAGAGTTGCATGATGCCAGCCAATCTCCCGAACTCCCGGGAAAGCAGCCAGGCATAAACGTATTTCTAATTCATAGGCGAGCACTATACCTACCAGTATTTCTTTCCCGTTTTTTTTCATAAATTCTCCGGTACTAAGCACAGCGGGAATAATATCTGAGGGGTGCGAGGGATCCTGTTCCCAATAAATATCATTATAATCAAGAGCTCTAATTAATAATGAATTCATTAAGGCAGCTTGAGGCAAATTATATTTTTCTCCCCAGCCGATAATAGTGGCCTGTTTGTTTCCACCTAAATCTTGAATGTAATTATACGCAGCTTGAGTATCTTGATTGTTCAGGGCGGAAAAAGCGCAACCTATGCTGTCCAAAAGAAACCGTTTTGCCTCTTCTATCGCTTCCGAAGGAATATCTTCATATTTTAATTCCAGGGCAAATTTAGCCCATTTTTGACTTATGGTCTCCATTTTTCACTCCTTAAAATTTAAGATAATTTTCTAGTGATTTCTTGGGCTACATCTAAAGTAGAAGCAGTTCCTCCTAAATCGTATGTCCTAACTTTACCTTCCTTAATAACCTGGGCAATGGCGTTCTCTAATCTTTGTGCTAATTCTTTTTCTCCCAGATAATCCAACATTAACTTAGCCGTTAAAAGCATGGCCATGGGATTTACTTTATATTGCCCGGCATACTTGGGAGCAGAACCATGAGTTGGTTCAAAAACAGCATAGTTATCTCCAATATTAGCACTGGAGGCAAATCCTAAACCGCCTATCAATTGGGCACAAAGATCAGAAACTATATCACCGAACATATTGGAAGAAACCAGGACACTATAATTTTGAGGATTCTTAACCAGCCACATACACATGGCATCTATATTAGTTTCCCAGAGTTCAATCCCCGGATATTCTTTTGCAATCTTGCGGGCTTCTCTTACCATTAATCCACTGGTTTCTCTGATTACATTTGGTTTCTCAATAACAGTAACTGAGTTTCTATTAAATTTCTTAGCATATTCAAACCCTTGACGAACAATAGATTGGCATGCTTTTCTGGTAAAAATTCTGCAGGATAAAGCAATATCTTCCAAAGGAGTATCTTTAAATCTTTTCATCTTGGGATGATTTTCCAAAAGAGAATCCATCATTTCTTTGGGCAGGGGATGAAACTCTACTCCGCTATACAATCCTTCGGTGTTTTCCCTAAAAACCACCAAATCTATATCATCACGATAATTAAGAGGATTACCTTTGTAAGCTTTACAGGGTCTTAAATTGGTATGCAATTTAAATTCCTGGCGCAACCTTACAATGGGGCTCGAATAGACATGGCCCTTGCCTTTAAGCTCGGGAATGAGTTCTATTTCTGCTTCCTCTTTTGGTTTGGAAGTTATTGCCCCAAAAAGACAGCAATCTGTCTCTTTGAGAATTTTTATAGTTCTGTCGGGTAAAGGATTTCCTTCTTTTTTCCAGAACTCCCAGCCTATGTCACCATAAATGTATTCCGCGTCAAGCTTTAATTTATCCAGCACGATCTTTGCGGCCTCCATAACATCATTGCCTACTCCATCACCAGGCAGCCAGGCTATCTTATATTTTGTCATAATTTTATTCTCCTTCTTTAATTTTTAATATTTTCTTAGTATGAGGAATAAGTCCCCCATCTTTAAGGATTCCTAATACCGATTCCGGTAAAGGAAGAAATTTAAAAATATCTTTTTTGCAAGATAATTCTCCTTTTTCAAAATCAATAGTAACTATCTCACCTGAAAATACATTCCCTACTGCTTCTTTACACTGAACCAGCGGTAACCCTTGATTAATTGCATTTCTAAAAAATATTCTGGAAAATGATTTAGCAACAATCGCTCCCACTCCAGCGTATTTTAGACAAGTTGCGGCTTGTTCCCGGGAACTGCCGCATCCAAAATTTCTTCCCGCAACAATAATGTCTTCCTTTTTAACTTCTTTGGCAAACTCCGGATCAAGATCCTCCAGGGCGTGAAGAGCCATCTCTTTGGGGTCAAATATGGTGTAAGTATATTTCCCCGGAAAGATAACATCGGTATTTACATCATCACCATATTTCCATACTTTCCCTCGAATACTCATTTTAAACCCTCCCTTACATCGGTAATCTCACCGTAAAGGGAAGAAGCCGCTACAGTTGCCGAACTTGCCAGGTACACTTCTGCTTCTTTACAACCCATTCTTCCCTTAAAATTTCTATTAGCAGTGCTTAAACAGATCTCTCCCGGAGCCAATGCTCCTTCGTGGGCACCCAGACAGGGACCGCATCCTGGATTCATTATTAATGCTCCGCTTTTGACTAATTCCTGGAGGATTCCCAATTCCATTGCCTGGGCAAAGACCTCCATCGAAGCGGGGAAAATCAATAATCTGACTCTGCCCGAGATCTTTTTGCCACGAAGAATCTCACTGGCAATTTTTAGATCATCTATCCTTCCGTTGGTGCAGGTTCCGATTAATGCCTGATTAATTTTAGTCCCTACTACATTTGAAACAGCTTTTACATGGTCTACGGTGTGAGGGCAGGCAACTTGAGGCTCCAGACCACTTATATCGTAATTAATAATTTTTTCAAACTCAGCATCAGCGTCTGACTTAATTATTGTATATTTTCTATTAGTCCTCGAAGCAAGCCATTGAATAGTCTTGTCATCTGGTTCTACATATCCTATTTTTGCTCCCATCTCCACTGCCATATTGCATAAAGTCATCCTGCCGCTAATACCCATTTCACCGATTGCTTTCCCGCTAAATTCCACCGCTCTATACAGTGCTCCGTCTGCACCTAAATCTCCAATGATATGTAGAATAATATCTTTAGGGTACACTCCGGATGGAACATCTCCCTCAATATTTATCTTGATAGTCTCCGGTACTCTAAGCCAGATTTCATCTGTAGCCCAAATCGAAGCTACTTCACTCCTGCCAATACCGGTTGAGAAAGCCCCAAACGCTCCATAAGTAGTAGTATGGGAATCTGCTCCCAAAATTAGACTTCCGGGAGTGATGTATCCTTTCTCCGGAAGAACTTGATGGCAGACTCCGGTATTAATATCATAAAAATTTTTAATTTTTTGTTCCCGGACAAACTCCCTTATCTCTTTATGATTGGCGGCGTATTTCTCTGTCGCCGCCGGGACACAATGATCTAAGGGAATTACTATCTTTTCCGGATGTTTAACTTTATCAATTCCAATCTGTTTGAATTTTTTAGCTATAGCGGCCGTATTATCATGAGACATTACTATATCCGGGGAAACGGTAACAATTTCTCCGCATACTACACTTTCTTTACCCGATTTAAGGGCTAATATCTTTTCTGTAAAAGTCTTACCCATTTTTACCTCCTTTTAAAAATGATTACACTGATTAATTTGTATCTATCTGTGTAATCTATTTTTATTTAAACTGCTCGAAATTGGTGAAATCTGCATGGTGGACAACAATGGCTTCCGGACTTCGCTTTGAACGATCTCCTTCCCAGGAATGGGAGGCAATAATATGCATTACTTCTTCGGGAATGCCCTGACTGTAGCAAAGTCCCACTCCGGATATAGGATGACGCACCAGTTTTCCCAAGCTGCTTTTCATAAATTTTCCATTCTCCTCTTTATATTCCACTAACTTCCCAATATCATGAAGCAATGCCCCGGCAATAAGATAATCCTCATTTATCTTCACTTTATCTTCATAGATGTTTTGAAGAGCCTCTGCAGCATTCATAGAAACATTTACTACTCCCCTGATATGTTCAATCATATTGCACGGGCAAGACTCAATTAATAAAGTAAAGGGCATTCTTTGCAGATCACTCACTTCCCATCCCCCGTCAGTAAGAGCAATTTCCCACACCTTTAAGACCTTTTCCCTCAAAGCTGAATCTTTAATTAAATTAAATTCCGGAATATATTTTAATAGATCTTCTCTCATTTTTTTCCTCCTTATTCTTCGTAAGGTATTTTTATCTCTAGAAGTGGCGCATGTTGTTGAGCGCCATAAACATCGGTCTCCCCGATGCTTCCTGAATCAACCGGTCTTACAATAGTAGCTTTTATAGCATTAGCAGGATCAAATTCCACAAAATAAAGAACTTTTTCAATAGGAACATGGTAGAGTTTGGCAATAAGTTCTTTGGTAATTACTTTGGTTTTCTTAACTTTTTCGTAAGTTTCCCTATCTTTAAAAATTATATCAAAGGTTACCTCAAAAGGACCGGCATTTTTACTTCTGATTACTTTTACTAAATCTATAATAGAAACTTCTTTAATCATTTATATATTCTCCTTTTAAAATTCCTTATTATTTTAAACTTCTACCATTTCTATGGAAAAAAGTTCGTCGGGGTCATCGACTTCTACCAAATGATGAATATTAAATCTATACACCGCTCCGGTAGGTATATCTGAAGGAGCATAGGGAAAGGCTAAATTACCGGCAGTAGCAACGCGCCCCTTGTAAGAATAATGCATTAAGGTAGAACGAGCAAAAGCACAAATAGTATTGGCCAGCTCCTGATCTTTGGCAACGACTTCCAATATCAGACAAAGTTCATGAGAGGTAATCTCTTTTCGAGGCTCTAATTCTCCCATAACTCCGTTCCTACCGTAAACATGAAAGATTAAGCTGTAATCTTCCGGAGAAATATTACTAAAATAAGTAAGTACGGTATCACAAACATGTTTTTCACATTCATCAATCTGTTTAATCATAATTGGGTCTCTCAAGCCGGCGATACATATAGTCCGATAAGCTACCTTACTTGCACCCTCTAATTTTATATTAATGGTTTCACTCTTCCTTAGTTTGGAACCCGATACTTTTACTGCCCTTTCGCTATACTGTTCAAATTTACATCCGGTAACATCTACCACTCCTTCGGGACCAATAATATGCAGGGGGCTTGATTTTTCATATAGAGTGTGAGCAGCTACCGTGCTGGGGATACATTTTCGCAGGGTATTAGTCGGTTCTACTATAAAACAATCTTCTCTTAAATATGCCATCATACAATCAGAGGTGGTCCCGGGAGTGGAGGCCATGGCTCCACATTCTAAAATCTTTCCCATGTGTAGAGCCAGTCCGGGATCATATCCTTCCTTAATGGGAAGAGCGGCAAACATAGCCGGGTCATTGGAACGGCCGGCGATAATAACTTCTGCTCCCATCTCCAGGGCTTTTATATGAGATTGTGTACCCATTACCGCCACAATTCGAGTAGCTTCTTCTATATCTCTAAAATTCAATTCAGGAACCGGGCCTAAAGGTTTTATTTTCCCTTGGGCTAATTTTTCATTTAGATAATCTTTTTCAATTTCTGCATGAATTAAAGCCATCTTAAAGTGTAGATTTTTCTCTTTGGCAATTTCTTTTACTATTTCTGTAGTCCAATTAAGATGGATTTCGGCACCGGAACCTCCGGCAGAACCGATAATAACCGGAATTTTATTTTCACAACCCGCTTTTAACATTAAAGTAAGGTCTTTTTTGGTTGCCTCCTTACTTACAATACCCACCCCTGCTCCTAATTTATGAGGACCGGCATCGGTGGAACCGGCATCGGCAGCAATAACGTGGGGTTTTTCTTCTACACCTTTCTGAAAAGATTCCGCAGGGAAACCGTATCCCAACATCCCTACCGGTGACAGAACTCTTATTTCTTTCATATTATAATCTCCTCACTTTTACTAAATAATATTTTTCGAGTATCCTAATTTTTATTCTACTTCTCTGAATTCCTAATATAATTTTCTATTTAATTTTATAACTTCACCAAAGCTTCTCTTACGTTTCTTAAATGTCTCAACATGGCTTCTCCGGCTTTTTTAACATTGTGTTCTTTGATAGCCTGCAATACGGCCCGGTGTTCGCGCCATCGCTCTTCCCGCCTTCCGGGAATTTGCTGGGTCTTTTCCCGAGTATCTCTTAATAAATCTAAATGTAATTTTATTATATTAACGAAAACAAAATTGTGAGATGCGCCGGCAATAGCCAAATGAAATTCGGTATCCGATTCTGTTTTTTTATCATTTTTTAGTACTTCTTTCTCGTTCATTTTGTTTAGAGCTTTTTCAATCGATTCTATATCTTCCAGAGTAGCTCTCTGGGCGGTGATTTCAGCAATTTTTACCTCAAACATCTCTCTCGCCTCTAAAAGCTCTAAAATAGAAGATTTTTCCAAACTTAAGACGATATTTTCTGTATTATTATGGTCATTATTTATTATTTCTCGAATATATCTTCCTCCACCGGGTTTACTTTTAATCAAACCTCTTGATTCTAAAACCCGAAAGGCTTCTCTTAAGGAGCCCCTACTTATAGATAATTTTTCAGCCAATTCTCTCTCCGGAGGAAGTTTATCCCCGGGTTTTAGTTTATCTTTTTTAATTAAATCCATAATCTGCTCTATTACACTTTCATATAAACGAACAGGAGTGATTTCTCTAAATTTCATATCTACCTCTTTTGATTTGGAAAGTGGGTTACTGGGTTACCCAATTAACTACTTTCAATATACCACATAACTTTTAAAAATCCTTCTTTTTTTGAAAAATATTTTAAAATTTTTTTTAAAGTAATCATAAGTAGTATAATATGAAGAAAAACTGAAGATAGATAGCTAGTTCTCGTAGGAAAGGGGGCGGATTTCTCCGCCCCCTTTTATTTAAATCTATTTTTCTGTAGTTGTTTTTAAAATACCAAAATCTATTTTTGATTTATTTTATATATCTAAAAATTGAAAAGGAGAAATTATATCTTCTCCAAATTTAGTTTTCGCCAATTTTAACCTTTCTATTTGTGCTTTTAATTCCTTTATAAAAGCTTCGGGCATCTGGGTATTTTCAAAGATTCTTTTCATCCTTTCCATTTTCTCCAGGTACTTTACCACTCTTAAGGAGAATTGCTGAATGTATTCGGTTTTATTATAATCCTTGCCCAGTTCACGGAGGAATAAGTTTTTCAAATCTTCATATTTTGGTATCAGGCCTACCGGGGTTTCGATGGCTTCATATTCACCATGCACCCTTCCTTCGGCCCAAAGAAGCCATGCTCTTTTATCCATCTTCCCATTTAAATATTTACCAACTTCATCCTTTAAAAAATAATTAGTGGCATAGACTTTGGGAACCACTTTAAGATCTTTGCTAAATTTTAGATGATTCTCTATATAAGTCCCAATCGGAACAGAAATAAAGTCAAGATTGGCCATCGGATTGTGTTTCCTCACTCCTTGGGTACCAAGTGTTGCAGCAGTTGTTTCAGATTCAACTGTTGCTCCCAGAAAAACACCGTGCTCCCAGGTAAGTGATTCCACTATAGGTATAGTAGTATCAGAATCCCTTCCTCCGTAGAAAACAGCTTTTATCGGTGCCCCGCCTGGATCATTTGCCTTGGAATCAATATTTTTCAGTTCGTTCAATTTGAGGGTGTATCTTGCATTCTTATGGGAACAGGATATTTTCTTACCTTGACTGTCTTTTTTCCCTTCGAACCACTCTCCTGAAAAATTGCTCCCCTTGTTTGGAATATCTTTTTTCATCCCTTCCCAGTAAGGGATTCTATTATTGATCAATACGTTAGAGAAAATAATTTCACCTGGTGTAACTAATGCTTGATAAATCTCTGGATCATCTTCCGAATTTACACTGTGAATAATACCGAATATGCCTGATTCCATATTTACCGCCCTTATTACCCCGTCAATTTTTTTAAGATAAGCGATATCATCACCGACTACGGTTTGGCCTGGAATCATGGCAGTACTGGTCTTCCCGCAGGCACTGGGATAGGCACCGGTAAAATAAGTAATCCGATTTTTGGGGCCATGAACGCCCATTATAAACATATGCTCAGCCAGCCAGCCTTCTTCATTGGCTTTTTTAATAGCCAATCTGAAAGCTAATTTTTTTAACCCCAGCGAGTTACCGGCATACTGATTATTAACCGAATAAACTTTGTTTTCTTCCAGGTCTATATATATCCTTCGTTTATCTATATCTACACTTACTCCATTTTCTAATCTTCCGGCAGAGTGGAGAAAGAAAAAGAAATCGGACGAACCTTTAAGCTTTTTAAATTCTTCATATCCTTGTCGATAGAGTAGGTCTTCACTATGGGCAACATAAGCTGAATCGGTAATCTGCAGGGCTTTCAGGGAAAATACCGAATTAACGGGGCCAAGAGAAAAGAATCTCACTAACATCTCTTTTCCAGCCATACTGCCATCAAGGTAAGAATATATTTCTTTGAGCCCTTTATCTTTTTCTATTGAATTTACCTTTATACCCCAATCGACATCTTTGGACAATAAATATCTGGTATTAACTTTGTCCCTGCCCTGGTCGTTGTAACCATCAAAGTGGATGGTGTGACCTTCCATCTTCAATTTTTTTTCTTCACCGTTATTAAGAGCCAATTTCCTTACATAAGTAATATCTTCCTTTGAATCAGTTATTACGGTTACTTTCGCCGGTTTACAAAGTTGAATAGCCTCTTTAACTCTCGCTGCTATGTGTTGATTATTTAAATTTTTTAACTTTTCTTGATTTACCATATCCATTATTTACTTTCCTCCCCTTTCTTAAGTTTATAAATAGACTACACAAACTATGTTTGGTTGGAATTCCGTGCTACTTTAGTAATTTTTCTATTCTATCCAGGCCTTCTTTGATATTTTCCATAGAAGTAGCGTAAGATATCCTCAAATATCCTTCTGCTTCAAAAGCAATTCCAGGCACTACGGCTACTTCCGCTGCTGTTAATATATAATTAGACAGGTCGAAAGAATTCTTTATTTTATTTCCGTTATAATCAATTCCTCTTTTTAGTATTTCTTTTACATCCGGAAAAGCGTAAAAAGCTCCCGGTGGCATAAAACAAGATATGCCTTCTACTTCATTTAATCTTGTTACTATGTATTGTCTTCTTTTATCAAATTCTTTTCTCATTCTTTCGATTGTATCTTGTTTCCCACTTAAAGCCTCTACGCTTGCTTTTTGAGCAATGGAATTAGGATTAGAAGTACTATGTCCCTGTATTTTAGACATTCCTTTGATTATCTCTTCTAAACCTGCTGCATAACCAATTCTCCAACCAGTCATAGCATAAGATTTTGATACCCCGTTAATAGTAATAATCTTATTTTTTACTTCATCCCCCAAAGAGGCCATGCTTAGATGTTTGGCTTCATCGTAAATCAATTTTTCATATATCTCATCACAGATACAATAAATATTATATTTTAAAAGAAGCTGGGCTATTTTCTTTAATTCTTCCGGGTCATAAATTGCTCCGGTAGGATTGTTGGGGCTATTTAAAATAATTAATTTGGTACGGGGAGTAATTTTTTCTTCTACCTGTTTAGCATTCAACTTAAAATCCTCGTGATAATAAGTTGGGATAAATACAGGAACAGCTTGAGCAAATTTTATCTGTTCGGTATAACTAACCCAACAGGGAGTTGGTAAAAGAACTTCATCTCCCGGATTACAAATCGTTAGAATAGCATTAAAAAGGCATTGTTTGGCACCGGTAGAAACCATGATTTCTGAAGTTTTATATTCTATGTTATTATCTTTTTTAAGCTTTTCAGCTATCGCCTTTTTAAGTTCGATTATCCCTGAATTAGTGGTATAATGAGTAAATCCCTTTTTAATTGCTGAAATAGCCGCTTCTCCAATATTTACCGGTGTATCAAAATCAGGCTCACCGGCTCCAAAACTAATTACTTTCTTCCCCTCCCTTTTCATTTTTAGAGCCTGGGCTGTAATAGCCAGGGTCTGCGATGGATTAATGTTTTTTACTCTTTCTGAAATAGTCATTTCTTATTCTCCTTTCTTTTAAAATATGAACAAACTAACCAAATTATTTTTTACTTTGTCAAAATTTACACTTTTACTATTTCTCCGTATCCCGGAGAAATAGTTATTTTACCATCATCGAAGACTATTTTCCCTCTAACAATAGTCTTTTCAGGCTTGCCATAGACTTCCCACCCATTATATACCAGGGCGCTGTCTCTGCATTTGGTAAACATTTTATTCTTGGAAATGACATCTTTTTTGTCAGGATCGAAAATTACAAAATCTGCATCCGAACCTACCGCAATTGTTCCTTTTTTGGGATATAAGTCAAATACTCTCGCCGGATTTTCGCAGATAAGTTCAACCATTCTATCTAATTCCATTTTTCCTTCTTTTACTGCAGTGAAAAGCAGAGGTAATCTGGTGGACAAACCGGGGAATCCTGCCGGTGGCTTAAATATATCCTCACTCCCTCTTTCCTTTTCTTCTTTGGTATATGGTGCGTGGTCACTTCCGATAATATCGATACTTCCGTTATTTACCATTTCCCACATCCCCTGCCGTTCCTCTTCACTTCTTAAAGGAGGGTTGCATTTTGCAAATACACCTACATCATTAAGAGCATTCTCGGTAAGGAATAAGTAGTGGGGACAGGTTTCCGCAATAGCATATACCCCTTTACATTTCGCTTCATTTACTAATTCTACTACTTCCGGGGTGCTGATATGGCAAATTTCAACTCTCGCACCGGTCTTTTCGGCAAAGAGCAAAATTTTAGAAGTTGTTTCCATCTCTACCACTGGTGGGCGTGATCTACCGTGATAAATCGGGGAAGTTTTTCTCTCATTCCTTAAGCGTGCAATATTTTTATTTATCATATCATTGTTTTCCGCATGAAAACCGATCATTACACCGCTTTGAGCTACTTTTTCCATCAACTCGTATTGGTCGCCAGTGTCTGGAGCAGTAAGGCCGATAAATTCCTCTTTTCTCCCCGGAGGAGCCTCATGTAAAAAAGTTTTAAAAGCGACGATACCGGATTTTGCACAGGGGATAATATCATCAAGGCAATCTGTTCCTGCTGCTCCAAAAAAAGCCATATCGACCACAGCTTCTTTTTCCGCAACACTCATTCTGCTTTTTACTATTTCCGGTGAATGCGGAGGAGGAACAGAGATGGGCATTTCAATTACCATAGTAACCCCTCCCAAAGCCGCGTCTTTTGTACCACTTTCAAAGGTCTCTCTTTCATCATGCCCGGGAGCCCTGATATGAACATGGGGATCTACGGTACCGGGTAAGACCATTTTCCCTTCTGCATCGATAAATTCATCTGCATCTAATTTTTCTTTGCTTATAGCGGTAATTATTCCATTTTTTACACCTATGTAACAACCTATCAATCTACCATCTGTAAATATCTTGTCTGACTTAATTACCAGATCATATTTTTCCATAGTTCGTCCTCCTAATATCGTTCTACTTTTTTAATTTATCTATTTACATGATTTTTTCTTATTTTCTATAAATAATAGTTTTATTATAGTTTATACTTTGTAATTCAAATAATTCAAGCATGGAGTTAATTATAAATTGACAAAATTTTTTTCTGTTATTATTCTAATTTACTTAAGAATATTTTCCTATTTTGCTTGTAACTACTCCATACCTGTTAAGTGATTCCACTATCATTAAAGCACTTACTATTCCATCAATTACCGGGACATTGACTATTTTTTCAATTTTTTTATCAAAACCGACCATTCCTGCACAACCAAGAATTAATACTTCGGCACCATCTTCTTTTACAGCTTTCATCCCTTCCTGTATGAGCTTTTCTCTTTTCTCTTCATCGGTTGCAATTACCCCTAATCCGGTTATACGAATAGAAGCACATCGATTTTCAAGTCCATATTTTTTAACTAAATCTTCCTTCTGGGGAATTTTTTTTCTTTTTAAAGAGAGAATACTAAATTTATGTCCCAAAGGTAAAGCAAAAAGCATAGAAGCTTCTCCAATGCCAATTACCGGTTTATCAGTTAATTCTCTAAGTAAATCAACTCCTATATCACTATGGCAAGCAATAATAAATCCATCATATTGATTTTCCCATTCTTTAAATCTATCTAATAAATGCTTTACAGAAACAGCAGCATCGTGATAACTTTCTATACCCGGTGGAGCTTCTTCTATATGTTTTACTGTAATTTCCGTGTCCGGCAAAACATATTCCTTACATGTTTCTTCTATACCTACAGTTACTTCCGGTGAACTATTAGGATTTATACACAGTATTTTCAAAACAAATCTCCTTTAAAATTAAATATTGTTTGTAAAAAATTATTATTTTCTATTAAGATTTTTACACTTGCTGCATCTATAACAGATAAACCACAAAGCGATTTAAATATTTATTTTATTATTTATTCTATCCATATATTCATTTTATAGTACTACTTCGTATTTATATGTACATTTTTTTTACTATTGTAAAGAAGACAATCGTTTAAATTAAATAGTTCATAATCTATATTTGCTTCCTTGATCTTTATTTCACCACGGTCAGTAGTTAATATCCGACCTTTTTCTCCTTTAACCGTACCCTCAATCATAATCACTTTTCCTTTATTTATCCCCATTACTGCCATACCTCTTTCAGGATCTAATACAGTTATATCAGCATCTGCACCTACTGCTAAATGCCCCTTATTTAACCATCCGAACATTCTTGAAGGCATCAATGAGCTTTTGATTGCAAAATCTTCCCAGGTAATAGCTCCATATTTTATTAACTGCATACCTTTTTCAACAATTACATTTCGTGGAATTCCTCCGCCATCAGTACAAAAAGCATCTATTAAAAACCTGTTGTTAGAATCTTTATGTGCTGCACACAAAAATAGTATTTCAGGTATATTCACTTTGAAACTGATTATGACATCAGTATCTGCATCAAACCAACATTGAACTCCTTTTTTCCCTTTTAATAATACATTTTCTCCGCCTACACTTACGATAACCCCTGCAAAACCATCAACTATTGCTTGATACAGGCCTGCCTTAGTCAAAGGATATCCACCCATTCTTAAACAATTCCTGGTTACATCCGTTTCTGGTATTTCATTTACACATTTTCCGCTGCTCCCATTTCTACAAGATAAGTAAGATTCGCTTACAATCTTGTTTTTCTTTTGTAACAAAGAAAATATTTCATCTAGCTCATCTAGAGGTTCTTTTATTAACCCCCGGCAATAACTATTAACATGAGCAAGATGAATTGAATGCTCTTCTATTAAAGAAATTGCTTCTTTAAATCCATTCAAATCACTTCCTGTTTTGGTTGTGCCTACATGAAAAGCAATATAAACTTTCTTTTTATTAGCAATTTTTATAGTTTTAGCTGTGGCTTCGGGAGTTAAAGGGTAATGGCCTCCCATTATTTTTATCCCTATTGCTCCTTTTTTTAGCGAATTATCAATAAATTGTTCGATTTCTTCATATGAAGGGTTGTTGCCTGAAAGATTAATTCCCGGACGCAATGCGTTTAGTCCTGCAATATTTAAACCGGAACCTTCTTTGTTAAGAATATTAACAATATCGTCAATAGGACCTGCAAAATCAACAGCAGTTATCACTCCAACCCTGGCCATCATTTTATATCCTTCGCTTCCACCAATCCAGTTAGATAAATGCACATGAGGGTCTATGATTCCGGGCACTACTATCTTGCCAGGTAAATTAAATATTTTTAAAGAACAATTATTATTAATTCCTTCATTAACTTTAGCTATCTTCCCGGATTTAATCGCAATATCAGTAATTTTGTTAATTCTATTTAAAGGATCAACTAACCTTGCCCCTTTAAAAAGCATATCATACAATTAACCTTACCTCTTTTCGATACACATTTTATTTAAAAGAAGCGGGATCATTATCCATTAATTTTAACTTCCTCTTGTTTAGTTCTTTTCCAAATCGTATTCCTATTATAATCGATAAGATAACTATACCTGCTACATCGCTGAAATGATCAGGTAAGTATAATAAAACTGAACAAACAAGGAAAGCCAAACGCTCAATTGTTTTTATTTTTTCTGATAAAAATCCTTCAAATCCAATATTAAAGCAAATTAACCCGGATAAAGCAGTAACAGATATCCATAAGGCTTGCCAAAAAGATGCATTATGGGCTAAGAAAATTATTGGAGAATAAGCAAATAAAAATGGTATTAAAATAATTCCCATTGATAATCGGAATGATTTATAACCGGTTAACATAGGATCTCCATCACTAATTGCGGCAGCGGTATACGCGCACAAACATACCGGAGGGGTAAATCCGGAGGTCTGGCTAAACCAAAAAATAATCATATGGGCTACTAACATAGGTACTCCTAATTTTACCAAAGCTGGGGATGCTAAAATAGCAATAAGTAAGTATGCGCTGGTAACAGGCAAACCCATTCCTAACAGATATGCAATCACTGCAATCAAACATATCGCAAAAAAAAGTATTCCGCCAGAAACCGAAAGAATAATTGAAGAAATTTTTAAAGCTATTCCTGTTTGGGTAGATACTCCTAAAATAATGCCAGCACAAGCACAGGCAGGAGATATTTTTATAGTTCGCCTGGCGGCAATTTCCAAACTGTCCTTAACTTTTACTAAATTAAACCGACTTTCTTTTTTAAACGAAGTCACAATAACTAGAAAAATAATAGATAAAAATCCTGCATAAAAAGGGGTATAGCCTTTGATTAATAGATAAACAAGCACAATAACAGGTAATACCAGATGGTATCCTTTTTTTAGTGTTTCCCATAAATTAGGTCGCATTGAAGCAGGCAAACCCTTTAAGCCTTTTTTTCGTGCCATTATGTGCACAGAAGTAAATACCATTCCGTAGTAAATAAGAGCGGGCATAAAAGCTATTGCAATGATATTAATATAGGGAGTTCCGGTAAATTCTGCCATAATAAACGCCCCGGCACCCATGATGGGTGGCAGCATTTGCCCTCCCGTTGAAGCAGCAACTTCTATTGCACCTGCTTCTTCTGAAGAAAAACCGGTTTTTTTCATCAAAGGGATGGTAAAAGCCCCCGTGGTAGCAACATTCGCTACACTGCTACCTGAAACAGAGCCCATCATCGCGCTACTTAAAACAGCTGTCTTTGCAACACCACCGCTATACTTCCCTAGCAGAGCATTACAAAATTCGATATAGAAATTTCCCACTCCACTTATTTCTAAAAACCCTCCAAAGCATATAAAAATAAATGTATAAGTAGCAATTACTCCAATGATTTTACTAAATAATCCCTCGGTAGTTAAATAAAGATGATCTACAAACAAAAACAAAGGGACACCTTCATGATGAAATAAACCAGGAATATAATCCCCTAAAAAACTATATAATATAAAAACCAGACTCAATATAGGGAGAGCTAAACCTACGGTTCGGCGAGCAGCTTCCAATATCAAAAGTATTGCTATAATGCACATTATTGAATCTATCGTAGTAACTGGACTTAGGTATGGCATCCTCCAGATTAGGCGTTCATGGTTTAGTATTATCCACCCGAAAGACATTGCTCCCAGAAAAAAAAGAATAATATCATACCAGGAAATTTTTTTTAGTGATTTTTCTTTTTCAAATGATAATATTAAAAAACTTAAAGATATGGTAAACATAAGATGCAAAGACCGTTGAAGTGTAGCTTCAAAAACCCCAAAACAAGCTTGATATAAATGAATAATTGACATTAAAACCAATAATAAAGATACAATAAATGAAACATTTCCTGTAAGAGTCCGTACATTTGAAGGCATTTTTTTTACCTTGCTGTCATCTGCTAAAACTGACATTTTTTACCTCTTTCATATGATGAATTACGTTTAGATTAATTTTAAATTATTTAAATATTAATAATTATTTTGGTAATTGAAAATTTCGCGGCAGAGAAAATCTTCTCTGCCGCGATTTATTGAAGATTTAATTTTCAAGTTTATTATTTAATGTACCCTTTTTCTCTGAAATATTTCTCTGCTCCCGGGTGTAAAGGAGCTCCTAAATTCTGCCATGCTTCATTCATATCCAATTCACCAAGTGCTGCATAAACCCCTGTTAGATATTCTAAATTTTCAAGTATTACTTTGGTGAAATTATACACTACTTCTTCTGATAAATCATCGCGGCAGAATAATACTGCAGACATACCTACAGTTTCAACATCTTTATCAATTCCCGGATAAGTACCTGCGGGGACTATCATTGGAGACATCCCGAATGCATCAATTAAACTTTTTTTCAAATCACCGGAAATGGGTAAAATTTTTGCGGGACGAGCAACCATCATTTCATATACATCTGAAGTAGGACAGGCGCCTTGACGGTTATACATGTCTATATGGCGATCCCTCCAAAGATTTACTGCTTCACTCGAACCTACGAATTGAAGACTTCCACCCCATTTTTTAACATCTTCCAATTTATATCCATAAAACTCAAAAATCTTTTGAGCTGCCCAAAAATCACCGACACCTGGTTTTAAAGGACATAATTTTACAGGATGTTCTTGTTCAAAAAGTTCATCAAAGGTGTCAAAAGGTAAGTCTTTGTCTACTAATACTTGAATATACATGGGTAATATTTTCATTATTCCTCTTAAGTTAGTCATCTTTTCAGTATATGGATCCATTCCTACATTGGCTGCTGCAAGATACGAGGAATAGGAAAAACCAATGGTGGCTTGTCCTTTTGCAATAATCCCAGGATTAGATACTGAACCGCCCGGGATTCCAGTTGCTGGACTTCCGTCATATTCTTTGTTAATTACTTCAGCCATCGCTCCAGCTAACGGATACCAGCTACCGCCAACACTGCCAGCACTTAATTTTAATTCTTCTACTCCAATATTTCCCCCAGCGGATGCACTAAATGATAACCCAATAAACAATGCTAAAACCAAGCCAACAATTGCTAATTTTCTTATTCTCATTACTAATTCCTCCTAAAAAAATATTTTTAACTAAAAAATAACTATACTTTTAATTTTAAATACTTTAATACCCCCTTTTTTGAATAATTTTCCTTTGCCATTTAATGGTCCCATCTTGAGGATTGTGAGATATAACTATACTGCTTTAATCGGGCCATAAGGATTTAGTGTGAAAAAAGGAACGGGTTAATTGATGGGTTTTGCAGACATAATATAAATTACTATTTCTGATAATCTTCATAATCTTCCCTTTTAATAAACAAACTTACAGGGTGATATATAGTAAAAACCGATAATAATTAATAACCCCTCATTTAAAACCACTTAAATGGTAGTGAGCTTAAATAATATATTTAATAATTAATCTTTTTATAAAATACAAAGGGATTGTAAATTGATTACAATCCCTTTGTAAGAATATTATCTTTCCTTCCATTCCGGGGTTGGATAAATTGGAGTATTTTGTTGGTCTGCTTTAGGATACACAATTACAAATTCACCGTCTTGTACCTGAATGACTGGATGCGGCCAGCGGATATTTTGACCTTTTTCATTAAAAGCAATAGCAGGCCAGGTAGTCAACCCTATATCAATACCTAACAGAGCTTCTCTTACCTTTTCTGTTTCAATTGAATCCGCCTTCTCTATAGCCAATTGAAGGAGACTACCTGCGGCACTGGCACCGGCAGACCAATATTGAGCCCTAAAATCTTCGCCGAAGAGGTCTTTACAGGCCTGTACATAATCAGCAGTTGTTCCAAATACAGAATCTAGTCCCTTCATATCGGGAAGCCACCATTCACCTTCTACCACATACTCTCCATCCAAGCCCATCTCATCAATAAAGGCAGGTACCATTACCCCTACCGAAAAGGCATAAAGTTCAGGATTGACATTCAATTCCTTGCATTGCCGTATTACCATAAGAGAATCAGCAGTATATCCTGCAACACCCAGGACATCAGGATTCAAGCCCTTTACTTTAGTCAACAAGGCGGATATATCAGTTGCTCCCGGTGGATATTTTTCATAAAGGACAACGTCAAATCCCAATTCTACACATCGATCTCTAAATCCCTCGGCACAGCTTAAAGGGAACAAATCATTGGCAGAAATAATCGCCACTGTCTTTGGTTTTGGTTCTAATATTTCGTCCATCATATGGACAATCGGTACCATCAGCATAGGTGCGGGAGGAAGTATTGAGAAGATATACTTATAACCTCTCTCATAGATATTTGTTGCATTGGCCATCGGAGCTATGGTAATAATACCATATTTTTCACCAATGGCTGAAGTTGCAAAGGTAATGGCGCTGGAATATGGTCCGCCTATAAAATCTACTTTATCCTCAGTAATTAGTTTCTCCGTTAATCTGGCACCACGTACGGGGTCACTCTCGTCATCATAGTAAATGATTTCAACACCGTATGTTTTTCCGCCAGCGGTAATCCCACCATGATCATTAACCCATTTTTCCCAGACTTCATATCCCTGCTTTACCAAATTACCTTCATAAGCCATTTTACCAGTAAGACATACCGCAGCTCCAATTTTAATAACATCATCAAATGCAAAAGCTGCCCCAACAGCAGATAGTAAAAATATACTGACTAGCATTAAAATACATAATTTATTTCTCATAATCCTTTTTCTCCTTTCAAAATTCAACAAATATTTTCTCACCAGGGTTACAATCTATATCATCACCACCTTTCTAAAAAAATGAATTAGTAGTCAAGCAATGATATTCTACTCAGCTCATTCGTTATTTCAAGCCATCCCAAGATAGGCAGCTTTAATATGTTTATTTTTAGCTAACTTTTCTGTGCTATCTTGCATCACGATGGAACCTGCTTCTAATACATATCCCCGATCAGCAATATCTAAAGCTACCTGAACATCTTGTTCTACTATAAGGATACTCAACTCCTGTTCATTTTTTAACTTCATAATGGTTTCGGTTAAATCATCCATAATCACGGGGGCTAAGCCCAGGGAAAGTTCGTCAATAATAAGAAGTGTCGGTTTGGACATAAGAGCCCGGCCAATAGCACACATTTGCTGTTCCCCTCCGGAAAGATTACCGGCATATTTTTTTCGATATCCACGAAGCGGTCTAAATAAAGTATAAACAAAATCTAAGTCTTCATTAAGAGTCTTGCGATCAGCTTTACGTTGAAAAGCACCCATAAGAAGATTATCTTCTACAGTCAGACCATAAAAAAGATGTCGCCCTTCTGGTGCAAAACCAATTCCCATTTTGATACGTTCAGGAGAAGGAATTTCGGTAATGTCTTGATTAAGATATTTTATCTGACCTTTAATGGGAGAAACCATTCCAACAATATTTTTTAACAGAGTACTTTTCCCAGCACCATTTGCGCCAATAACACAAACAATTTCTTTGGGCTTTAATTTAAAATTAATATCCCATAAGACCTGAATAGCTCCGTAACCGGCATTTAAATCTATTGTTTGCAATAAATAATCATTACTCATTTATTATTAACAACCTCCCTAGCATACTTTTTACCCAAATAGGCTTCAATTACCGCAGGATTATTAACTACTTCCCGGGGAGAACCCTCTACAATCTTTTTTCCATGATGCAAAACAATAATCCGATCAGAAATACCCATAACTGCCTTCATAATATGTTCGATGTAGACAATGGTAAGCATCTTCTCTTTTCTAATTTTTTTCACCAGCTTGATGGTTTCTTCAACCTCTGAAGGATTTAGGCCGGCCATAACCTCGTCCAAAAAGATAACTTCCGGATCCATTGCCAGAACCCGGGCAAACTCCATCCTTTTTAAGTCAGGCAGTGTAATATCACTTACCAGTTGATTTTTCTTCTCATCTAGTCCAACCAATTCCATAATCTCATTGGCTCTCTTTTTGGCATGAATCAAATCATTATTTCTTCCTCCTCTGCCAAAAAGTGAACCAACTAGAACATTTTCTTCAACCGTCATGCCCTCCAGAGGTTTAACTACCTGGTATGTTCGGGTAAGACCAATAAAAGCAATTTGGTAAGTTTTCAAATTGGTAATATTTTGACCTTTAAAAAATACCTGACCATGAGTCTTTGTTAAATCATTGGTAACCAAATTAGTTAACGTAGTTTTACCGGCACCGTTAGGTCCAATTAATCCTACAATTTCGCCTTTCTTAACTTGAAAAGTAACTTGATCAACAGCTTTTAAAGCACCAAAATTTTTACTTACTGATTCAATATCTAAAATAACGTTATTATCATTCATTTGACACACCTGCTTTCTTGTTCAACGAAATTTTAATACCTTTAACTATATCCTTCAGTGTGCCAACAACACCTCTCGGAACAAAAAATACAATTATAATGGTGGCAACACCTAGAGCTGCCAGATGGTATTCCATGAAACCACCCCAAGCGACTTCTGATACGAATTCAATAATAAAAGCACCGATAATGGGTCCCAGAACTGTTCCTACTCCACCAATCAACATAATTACAATAGTATGAACCGCAATCATAACGTCAAAAACTTCATCAGGAGCGATAAAGGACATCCAGTAAGCATAAAGGGCGCCGGTCAGACTGGTGAAAAATGCACTGATTGCCCAGGTAGAAATCTTATAAAATGTGGTATTTATACCCATGGAATTAGCTGCTTCTTCATTGGCTTTGATACTTCGTATAGCATATCCAAATCTTGAGCGAACTAAAAAATAAATGGCCAAGGTTGTGACAACCATTAAACCGAGCATAGCTAGATAAAAATAATTATAAACTATTCCAGGTGGCTTAGCGATAATCGGTAACGTGGTGCCCATTGCACCGCCGGTAATATCAGTAGCGTTCTGAGCAACTGATAAAATAGCACCGCTCATACCGATGGTGGCAATGGCAAAATAATGTCCTCTTAATCGAAGGACCGGAAAACCTAAAATAATACTTACCACAACTGCTGTCAGGGCGGCAAAGGGGACAGCACCTATAAAAGGAAATCCTTTTCCCATCAGAATAGCGGTTACATAAGCTCCTATACCAAAAAACATGGCATTTCCAAAAGGAAGATACCCCATATATCCGGACATCAAATTCATACCCTGAGAAATTGTAGCATACATAAAAATTGCAGTAAAAATACGAACATAATACCCTGATAATATACTGGGTAAAAAAATGAAAGCAACAACAGCAACACCAAAAACAATTAATAAAATATTTCTGTTGTAATTATTATTCTTTGCCAACACCCATATTCACTCCCTCTCCTTTATATTTTCGTCTACAAACTATAATTAACCAAAAAATTTCTTGCCTATTAAGCCGTGAGGCCTTACCAGTAATACCGTAACCATGATAACCATTCCGATAGCTTCTTGCCATTCTGAACCTAAAAAGGTAGCTCCTGAGGTCTCAGCAAGTCCTAATACCAATCCCCCGGCAGCCGCACCCCAAATATTCCCTAATCCTCCCAAAATAGCGATAATAAATACTTTACCTACAATTATTCCCAATAGATGGGGAGAGAAGGGATAGATGCTTGCCCAAAGAGAACCTGCTATGCCGGCTAAAGCGGTTCCCAGGGCGAAATTAATCATATACATCTTCTGGATATCAATACCGACTGCTTGTGCTCCTTCCTTGTCTAGAGCAACAGCCTGAATACCTTTCCCAATTTTCGAATTGTTCATAAATAGATAAACCACATAAATTATTACGATGGCCAGTATAAAAGATAAAAATCTAGTGAGGGGTATAAAGGCATTCCCAAATTGAAAATTACTTCCGGCATAAGCCAGGCGTATGGTTCGATAGTCTGCAGACCAAATTAGTAACATAATATTTTCAATAATCAACCTAATAGCAAAAGTTATTATTAGAGTAAAAATAATTCCCCCTTTGAGCAAAGGTTGTAATAGAGACCGATAAATCAAGATTCCCAATATAAATAGAATGACACCGGATAAAATCAAGCTAATAAACGGGTCAATCTTTAATAAATTAAAGGTTATTAAAGATATGTATGAACCCAGGATAACCATAGCACCGTAAGACAGATTGATAATACCGCTAATACCCCACTGTAAAGAAAAACCTATACCCATTAAAGCATATAAGCCTCCCAGCAGGACAGCATTTATTAACATTTGTAACCCCATAATACCACCACTTCCTTTTTATTCTTTACAATAAATTATTCTTAAAATTCAAATATTGTTAAATTTCACTAAAATATTAACATATTAACAATGGATTACAAAATAATAATCCTTTATACTCTACCGGTGATAAGAGCCAAAAGCGCCATTCTGACATAAAGTCCATTGTGAGCCTGTCTGAAATAAGCAGCACCTTCATAATCATCAACATCAGTGGAGATTTCATCTACTCTCGGTAAAGGATGAAGAATGGTGATTCCCTTTTTCGCACGGTTAATCATTTCTCTATTTATGATATATACACCTTTAACCTTTTCGTAATCCTCCGGGTTTTCAAATCTTTCCCTTTGCACTCTCGTTACATATACAATATCGCTTACCGATAAGGCTTTTTCCACATCTTCGGTTTCTTCTATCTCTGCTCCCCGGCTTCTTAAATCCGCGGTTATTTCTGTCGGCATTTTTAAAGACTTCGGAGAAACAAAAATCAATTTATTTTTATATAGGTTCATAAAATATCCCAAAGAATGTACTGTCCTTCCGTTCTTTAAATCACCTAAAAAAGTGACGGTCTGCCCACCTAAAACTCCCTTTTCTTTGCGAATAGTGTAAAGATCTAGAAGAGCTTGAGTGGGATGTTGTCCAGCTCCATCACCGCCATTAATTATTGGGTGAGAAGCATTATCAGCAGCAATCTGGGCGGAACCCTTCATGGGATGACGCATAACAATAACATCGGCATATCCGTCTACTGTTCTGATACTATCTTCTAAGGATTCTCCCTTGGATGCAGAAGAGCTGGATGCGCTAGCTACTGAAATTACCCGTGCTCCCAATCTGTTGGCTGCAGTTTCAAAAGAAAGCCTGGTTCGGGTGCTGGGTTCAAAAAACAGGGCAGCTACCACCTGGCCTTCCAAATTTTTGATAACTTCTCCGTTCTTAACCCGCTTTTCGAAACTTGCAGCGGTGTTCATGATTAAATCAAGCTCTTGAAGTGAAAATTGAGCGGTATTTAAAATATCTTTTCCTTTTAACATTTTCATAACTCCTTAAATTTATCTATTATATATTTATTCATCACGGAAATACAGTGAATTTAAAGTACAATACATCGTACATTGTACAAATATTCTCTATTAATTCAATTTTCTATAATTGTACCACTATGTTCTTTCAATGCTTCTAAAGCATTGTCCAAAGAAGTAATTATGGCCCTCTTCCCTCCATTTTTTAGAAATCTTAAACAAGCATTAACCTTTGGCCCCATACTTCCCGCAAGAAAATGTCCTTCATCAAAATATTGTTTAGCTACTTCGTAAGTTACCTTACCAATACTTTTCTCATTCTCTTTACCATAATTTATTTTAGCTTCTTCTACATCTGTAAGAATTAGAAAAATATCGGCACCTACTATTTCAGCTAATCTTTCACCGGCAAGATCTTTATCTATGACTGCTTCAATCCCCTTATAATTTCCTTCTTCGTCTTCTAACACCGGTATGCCTCCACCACCTGAAGCAATAACAATTACCCCGGCGTCAACTAATTTCTTGATAACATCGGCTTCTAAATTAGAAATTGGATTCGGTGAAGGAACAGTTCTTCTCCAGCAACGTTCTCCGTTTGGTTTAACTTTTTTAACTATATATTGAGGGTTGTTTTCTTTCATTTCTTTGGCTTCCTTTTCACTCAAAAAATTACCTACAGGTTTTGAGGCCTTATCGCCAAAAAATTCCGGGTCATTTTTATCTACCAGAACCTGATTTAATATTGTGCACACTGGCATATTCAGACCCATCCCTTTAAGATGATTCATTAAGGTTTGTTGTAACATATAACCAATTTGACCTTGAGTCATTGCCCCTACCACATCCATGGGATGCGCAGGAACACTATCTGTAGATAGTTTTTGTTGCACCATAAGATTACCGACTTGCGGTCCATTACCATGAGTTATTATTAGACGATCTTCCCCATCAAGATTCCTGATAATTTCCGAGATATGTTTTGTCGTTTTCCAACAATTCTTGAATTGTTCCTCTGAGCTTCCTTTTTCATTTGATTGTTTTATTGCATTTCCACCTAATGCTATTAATATCACTTTGGCCATTTTTCTTTCTTTTCCTCCATAATTTTTTATTTATTTACACAAACCTACGCATAGTTTTAGTAATTAGCGTTCTCTAAGATATTTTCTTCTTTATATCCTAATTTTTCAGATATCTCTCTGGCTGAATCGATAATGATTTTAATAAGTCCCTCTACGTTGCTCGAAGACATTCTTTTTGCTAACCCTGTTATGGTAATGCTGGCTATTGCTTTTCCATTAATGTTTTTTATGGGGGCGGAAATTGCCTTTATCCCTTCTTCAAGTTCCTCATTGCAAATTGCATATCCTTTATCTTTTATTTCTAATAAATCTATTATTAATTTATCGGGTTCTGTAATTGTATTCGGGGTATATTTTAAGAGAGGATTTTTAGTAATGATTTTTTTAATATCTTCTATGGGTTGATTGGCTAAAAGTACTTTTGAACTGGCGGTACAATGAAAGGGCATTTCTCTGGTGATTTCTACAAAAAGATGGGTGTTTGCATTCCTAATAGAAGAAACTGAATCAATGCAAATCCCCTGTTCATTTTTCCAAACAGTTAAGAAGGTAGTTTCTTGAGTTTCATTGCGAACTTTTTTCAAAATAGGATTGGCAATTTGCCTTAGATCGAAGGACCTTAAAAGGGAATTGGAATACTTTAGTAAACGTAAACCAATTTTATATTTCGAAGTATTATCTTCTCTTTCAACTATAGAATATTTTGATAAATTCTTTAATATTCTATGTACTGTACTTTTTGGTAAGTTTAATTCCAAGCTCAGCTCGGTTATTCCTACTTCTCTCTTTACATCGCTTAGATAATCTAAAATATCTACTATCTTTTTTAATGATTTCATTTTCCCCTCTTTTTCTCTTTGTTCCATATTATGAAATCACGTTTCATTTTTGTACTTTATTTATACTATACCACACATTTTTAAAAAATCCTTCTTTTTTCTAAAAATATTTTAAATTTTTTTTATTACTTAATTAAGGCAGACTAAATTATTGATAATGTGGGCATTTAAAATGAATTTATTTTGCCAATTAAAAGTTATTCGCCATTAGAAATAGTTTTTAATTTCCTGGGAGCCAAAATCAACCACGCATCATCACCTAAACCTAAACTCATACTGGCAAATATCTCCTGGGGCAGTTTTACTTTTAAAGAATTTTTTCCGGTCATTACAGTACAGCAGGTCGTAGAAGATGATCGATTAATTTCTGTTAATTTCCCTCTTACCCTGTTTACATCAGGTCCGGGAGGCTTGGTATCGGAAAGATAGATATCCTCCGGTAAAATCGCCACTTTCTTTATTTTTTCCCTTTCGCTGTAAACTACCAGAACAATTTCATTACATTTTACCTCTACTAATCCAAAACCTAATCTATTGCAGTAATCACAGGTTAAAATATTGGGAGCTCCTATAAATTCATTAACCGCCTTTGTGGGATGAAAAAATATTTCCCTGGGAGAGTCTACCTGTTCTACCCTGCCTTTATCAAGCACGGCAATCCTTTCTGCCATCTCTTCTGCTTCATAAAAATTATGGGTAACGTAAATGGTAGTAAGCCCCAATCTCCTCTGCAGCACTTTAAATTCAGTCCTGAGATATTTAGAAGTACGATAATCCAAACTGTTCATCGGTTCATCGAGAAGCAAAATCCGGGGAGAATTGGCCAAAGCCCGCGCCAAAGCCACCCTCTGTTTCTCTCCCCCGCTCAATTCTTTGGGATAACGGAAGGAGAGGTGTTCTATATTCATTATTTGAAGAAGTTCTTCAACTCTCGTTTTTATTTCGTTTTGAGATTTTTTTTGAACCCTCAAACCATAAGCGATATTGGCAGACACATCGAGATGGGGAAATAGGTTTAATTCTTGAAATAAGTAACCTATTTTTCTCCTGTCGGGGGACAGCCCATCTATCGGTTTATTATCAAAAAGTACTGACCCTTCATAATCAATTAACCCGGCAATAATATTTAATAGCGTGCTTTTCCCCGCCCCATTCGGCCCTAATAACACCAGCAGTTCTTTATCGAATATCTCCAAGTTAATATTATTACAAACATATTTAGTAATGTTTTCAAGTTTGATAGACGACATATTACCTCCACCGATCAGTCAATTTCTTTTCTAAAAAAGCAAATAATTTCTCAAAAGAAAGACACATTATTCCTAAAATTATCAAACAGACTATAATAATGTCTATACGGATAAGGCTTTCAGCCTTCATCATCAAAGCGCCAATCCCCGTAGGTATTGCAACCATCTCTGCCGCCATTATCACTCGCCAGGCCATTCCTGATTCTAATTTCAACCCGGTAAAAATGTTGGGTAAAGCAAGAGGCACGACCACCGTACTTAAAATCCTTAGATCGGAAGCTCCTAATGTTCTGGCCACAAAGATGTAGTTTTTATCCACATTTTTAATTCCGGTAACTGTATTGTAAAGGATGGGGAAGAAAGAGCAGATGAATATTATGGCAATCGGCAAGATTTCACCAATACCAAACCATAGCATCAATAAAGGAAGCCATCCCAGGGCAGGGATAGGATAGATTAAACTGATTATCGGGTTTAAAGCCTTGTTTGCTACTTTGTTCCATCCCATTATTATCCCGATAAATAGTCCTGTAATAGAACCGGCGGAAAAACCGATAAGGACCCGGATTAAACTGCTCAAGAAATTGTGCCCTAATACCCCGCTCACTGTAAGATACCAAAATTCTGTTACTATGGCGGAAAAAGGAGGGAAGAAAAATTGACCGGGTATCAAATCTAACCGGGCAATTGTCTCCCATATTCCCAAAAATATTACAACGGGGATTATTTCCCATTTTAATTTAAATATGTTATTTATTTTCATTGTTTTATAAAACTCAAATCCAAAATATCTTCAGCCTTGAAGCTATTCCTAATATAACCTAATTTAGTAACATAATCTATCGCATCCTGAATCTCTGCAGGGTCAATATCGGTAATATATTCCAACCTATTCATGGATTTTAATAAAACTTCGGGAGTAATCTCTGTCTTGGTAGCCATATCAGCTATTTCCACCGGAAAAAGGCTTCCCCCGGCTTCCCGTAATTGCCGGGCCACAACTTCTGCTGCCTCTTGGGGATGCAGATTAATCCAGTCAGTTGCTTTTTGAGATATCTTTACTAATTTTTCAACGGCTTCAGGATAGTCTCTTATTAATTCTTCTTTCACTACCAGAACACTCCCCTGGATTTCAGGCCAAACTTCCTGACTCATCAGCAGCATCTTAAAACCAAGCTCTTCAGCCATGGTAGCCCATTGTTCAGGTAAAAGGGCAGCATCTAATTGCCCGGTCTTAATAGCTAAAATTTGCTTTGGGGGATTCATGCGTTGGATATTATTTAATATTTTCTTCTCGTCTAAATTATATTTATCTATCGTTTTGTGGAGAAGAACATCTACTGCCCCACCTTCCCTGACGCACCCGATACGAATTCCCGGTTCTTTCAAATCCTTAACACTTCTTATCTTCTCAGGATTGACTACCAGACCATAACCGTATTTATGGGTTCCGGCAATTATTTTTATGGGAACTCTGGCATTAGCATAGACATTTATAGCGGGGATTAAACACATATAGGTCACTTGAATATCTCCCCGGGCTAAAGCAGAAGCCAGGGCCATACCGGTTACATAACTCTCATAAGATGCCAGATTTAATCCCTCTTCCTCAAACCAACCCTTATCCTGGCTTATATAGGCACAGGCAGCATGGTCCATAAACTCTACCGCCATACCGATGGGAACCTTTTTTGATGGGGCGCATTCAACAAAGGACGAAAAAACCAATAATCCTAATATTAATAATGTAAAGACTTTTTTCATTAATTCTCCTCTCTGATTATTTCTTTCTAATGTCCACAAAAACAATATTGTTCATATTCTTTTAGGTAAGCAACCCCGGCAATGGTAACCCCATAAAAAATAATCGGCTTTCCTATTAAAAGTGGGGTTAGAGTATTATTGACCACAGTAGTTCCGGTAGCCAAGGCTACATCTGCCCAGGATAATATTTCTTTGGTATGGGCAGCATCCTCTATTAATACTCCGCATCTTTTTTGCCCTACATTATCCGGGTCTAAATCTACTACTCTAATTTCAAATTTAGCTGCCAAGGCCTCCACCATAGCCGGTTGCATCCCGATAAAGGCGATACGGGGATTGCCAAATCGCTCTTTGATATAATCTGCCAGGTGAGCAGCGCACTCTCCCGGTTCTTTATCTTTACAGTGAACCGTCTTGGAAATATAATTCAGGTATCGCAACACAGCATTTAAGGTAGAAATAAAAATGGCTCTCTTAAAATTATCATCTAAGGGTATATTAAAAATCTCCTTTAATGTGCCACTATAATTTCCCGGCGTATCGGTAAAGGCCTGGCCTAAACTCCCTTTAAAATCTGCTTGAAGCATTACTTCTTTCCCTTTTAATAAAGGAAAATCATCCCGCTCCGGTTCTCCGATAACTTCTTGAGGGGTTAATGTCCGGGCACTTACCACTTCTACTTTTGAAGACATTAGATCCTTCTCTTTAATTAGATTAAAAAATCTTTCTTTTGTATCCTCATAAAAATCCATCTTCTTGCCTCTCCTTTTTACTTCACCGATTATTTCACCTACAGAAAAAACATTGAGGATAACGGCACACTTCACAATTTAAACAAAATCCGCCTTCTCCCATCTTTATAAAGTCCTCTTTGGTTAAAATTTCTCCAGTAAAAACTCTGGGGAGCACCACATCTAAAATAGTTGTCCGGTAGTACATGGCACATCCGGGAACTCCTAACAAGACAGTGTTCCCCAGATAAGCCATCATTAACATATTACCGGGTTGAACCGGCACTCCATAAGTTACTATTTCAGCTCCACTCTCTCTTATTGCCCCGGGAGTAAGGTCATCAGGGTCTACAGACATCCCTCCGGTCAGTATTATTAAATCAGCCCCTTGCTGCTTATAATATAAAATTTCCTTTTTAATCTCCCTTATATCATCGGGGCAAAAAGTTTGGCCAAGATATTGAGCCTGAAAAAATTCTAATTTTTTTCTCATTACCGGTCCAAATTTATCCTGAATTCTCTTTTTATATATTTCGTTACCGGTGGTTACCAGGGCGGCTTTTAATTTTTTATATTTTTTAATTTCAACGACCTTCCCTTTTTCCTGACACAAATCTTCTAACTGAATTAAATTTTCATCTTTGGTAGTGAGAGGAATAATCCTTACCCCCGCTACCCTTTGACCTCTCTCCACCGTAAAATTCTGAGGGAGAGAAGCTATGGAAATATCTTTAATAGAGTTTATCTTAAAAATAAGGCTGGAATTTATCTTCAGCAATCCCCTCTCTTTTGATTTTAAAGAAGATTTGCCTTCTTTAGGTTCATCGAAATCAATATTTTCCCCTGCTACTGCTCGGGCTATGCGGAGAGCTGCTTCATCTTCATGAATTTCTCCGGCTTTCGATTCCCATACATATATCTGTTCTTTTCCTAATTCCAATAATTTTTCTACATCTTCTTTTTGAATAATATGGCCTTTTTTAAAAGCCCTTCCTTTAAATTTTCCCGGGATAATTTGAGTAATATCATGACACAATATCATCCCTACTGCTTTTTCTACCGGTATCTTTTTCATAAATAATTAGTCATCCTTAAATATTTTATTATATAGTAAATTTAAACTTTGATCGGTTCTCTGGTGAAATATCTCAAATTTCATCATCAACTCTCTGGCTTTATCTGTAATCTCTGACCCTCCTCCTTTTTCTCCCCCGACTTTTCTCTTTAAAAGTTCAAAGCCCAGTCTTTTTTCTAAGTCTTTTATTAAATTCCAGGCCTGGGAATAAGACATATTTATTTCCTCTGCTGCCTGTCTTAACGAACCGGTTCTCTCTACCCGATGAAGGATGTCCAGGGGGCCATCTCCAAAGGCTTTTTTCCCATTCTTTTCCAGCCAGATCTTATATCTTAATTTCAATATCATCACTTCCCTTAGATATATTCTTTCGTCTCGCCATATCTCACTCGCAACCAGAGAGTGAAGGAATTATATTTCGTAAATGTTTTCGTATTCAATTTTATTATCCTGCAGGATTCCTTCTATTTTTTGTTTATCTTCATTATTAAAACGTAAACAAATACCGCAATCAGAACTTAGATGTCGGGGAACAGGAATGAGTTTTATTTTTAAATTTGCTTTTTCGGTTAAACTTTCCGCCCTTATCGCGGCACTGGTAGAAAAAAATATTACTACACTATAATTGTCCTTCATTAGTAAAAACTCCTTATAACTTATGCACGCCGAGCAATGTTTTTTACGGCTAAAATTGTATGTTCTACTTCTTGGAAAGTATTAAACCAACTCAAACTAAAACGGATCGTACCGGTGGGAAAAGTTCCAATAGTTTTATGGGCAGCCGGGGCACAATGCAGACCAACCCGAGACATGATATTATATTCTTCATCCAACCTTAATCCTACCTCTGAAGGTAATTGGTCCAAAATATTAAAGGAAATTACCGCCACTCTATCTTTATTCTGGTCTTCTCCGTAAACTATAACTCCGGGAATTTCTTTTAAACCCACAATTAATTTTTGTGTCAGCTCAAGTTCATGTAGACGAATTTTATCAACCCCTTCTTTAAGGATAAAGCGCACGCCCTCATTTAATCCGCTTAGACCTACTGTATTGGGAGTTCCGCTTTCATAGATATCCGGGAGAAAATCTGGCTGTTCTTCCGACCCTGAACTACTACCGGTCCCACCAGTTTTTAAAGGTTTTAGTTTTTTAATATCTACTCTTTCCCCAACTACCAACCCTCCTGTTCCCGGGGGCCCATAGAGTCCCTTATGACCGGTAAAGGCCAAAAGATCTATCCGGTCCTTTTTAATATCTAAGGGATAACAGCCAGCAGTCTGGGCAGCATCTACCAAGAAAAGAATATTATACTTTCTGGCAATTTTCCCCACCTCTGCAATAGGCAATAAAGTGCCAACAATATTCGAACCATGGTTTAGTACGATTAACTTGGTATTTTTTCTAATCGATTTTTCTATATCTTGGGGATCAAGGAAGCCTTTGGGAGAACAAGGAACTACTTTGATTTCTACTCCCACTTTCCTTAATTCGCGGAGAGGGCGCATAACTGAATTATGTTCCATGCTGCTGGTAATCACCTGGTCCCCGCATCGCAGCAGCCCTTTTAAGACAAGATTTAATGCCTCGGTGACATTCAAAGTAAATATAATTCTTAAAGGGTCATCTGCATTAAATAATTCCGCCAGACTTTCTCTGGTCTGATAAAGTATACGTCCGGCTTGTATAGAAAGCCGATGACCGGAACGCCCGGGATTGGCTCCTACCTTTTCTAAAAAGTATTGCATTGCTTGACCTACCTCTTTGGGCTTAGGATAAGAGGTAGCAGCATTATCCAAATAAATCATAATTTTTCCTCTCACGTTTTTTTCTTTCTACTTGGAAATGGTGAGTAAATATTCCCCGTCTTCTTCTCTTGATACTACTTTCCAGCCTGCATTTACAGCCATCCGGGTAATATTATCTTTAGATGTGCCGGTATCGATTATTACTTCTAAAATTCCTTTTTTTATCTCCAGCAGTTTACTTCTAACGGCAACTACCGGAAGAGGACAGGAAAGTCCCCTCGTATCGATTCTTTGATTCATACTATTAGGTTTCCTTTCTCTTTTGCCTTAAATCACTCATACTAATCCCAATAATCAGACAGATGATTAATCCTGTAATAACTGAAGCCGGTCCCCAAAGACCCGGACCTCTCGAAGAGCTGGCGATAGCAAAATTATGGGCGAAACCTGCTCCTGCAACCATTCCCATAACAAAAATAGCGGCATCGGCATCTCCTTCTCCGGAAAGAAAGAGTTGACGACCGGGGCAGCCACCGGCTAAAGTAAAAGCCAATCCCGCTAAAACCATCCCTCCAAAATTCCATAGTTGACTGGTGTGGGCAATGGGTTGACCGTAGAAACCCGGATGAAATTGTTTTAAGATTAGATTACTCACCAAAGCAGCCAATAATAAACTAACAACTCCCGTAAAAAGATAAGTATCTTTAATGAGAATTACGTCTCGAACGGCTGCAACCGTGCAAAATCTGGTCCTCTGGGCTAAAAATCCTATTAGTATAGCCACTAACAGAGCGATAAATAGGGGAGCATGTTGAGCTCCCGGCCCCTTACTGCTGAAGAAAACCGCCCCTGAAGATAGGTGAGGTCGAAAAATTAGGAGCAGAAGAAGCCCTGCCATTACAATCGGCATAACCCAGCCAACTACAGGATGAGTTCTCTGGTTTCGGCCCAAATTAAAACCTGATTTTATAAAAAATATTCCTATCCAAATCCCTACAATTAATCCAACTAATCCAAAAAGGGCATTTCCATCCCCACCGGCTAACCGAAGCAAAGTCCTCCAGGGACAACCTAAAAAAACTAACGCCCCCATCATCGCTAAAAAACCTAAAATAAAACGGATCAGCGGAGTTGAACCGGCTCGCGGTTTAAATTCCTTAAATATAAGGGCTGCTATCAAAGCTCCTAAAACAAAACCGATAATTTCGGGACGAATATATTGTACTGCTTCTGCTCTATGCAAACCTAAAGACCCGGCAATATCCCGCACCATACAGGCAACACATATCCCCATATTGGGCGGATTCCCTAATTTTTGTAAAACCGCAGCGGAAACACCAATAAATATTCCGGTAAAGATAATATTTTTTCGAGAATTAAAAATATTTTTAAACATACACTTCAAATGCCCACTTTCTTTTCTCTTCTAACCTTGATAATTTCGGCTATAATGCTTACGGCAATCTCTTCCGGAGTCTGAGCATTTATATCAATTCCGATGGGGGCATGGACTTTTACAATTTCATCTTGAGATATCCCCTGTTCTTCTAAATGTTGAAAGACCGTGGTATTCTTTTTCCGACTTCCAATCATCCCTATATATCCAGCACCTGACCTGATAACTGAACCTAAAACTTCTTCGTCTTTTAAATGTCCTCTGGTTAATATAATTATGTAGGTAGAAGGAGTAATCTTAAGATGGGTCAGGGCTTTTTCCGTTTCTTCAGCTATTATTTCATCTGCTTCCGGAAATCTATCTTGATTGGCAAATTCCTTTCGATCATCGATTACAGTAACCTTAAACCCCACTGTCTTGGCTAATTTAGAAACGCAAACTGCACAATGACCTGCCCCAAAAATCAACACCTCTTCTTTGGGTTGCAGAATATCTATAAAAACTTTCATCTCACCGCCACAGATAGCCCCTTCATCCAGAGCAGCCTGTTCTTTGGTTAAATGATAAGCTAAGAACCGACCTTTTCCTTCCTTTATAGCCTTCTTTGCCTCTTCGACTACTTTCGCTTCGGTTATCCCGCCTCCTATAGTGCCGGCTATCAAACCACTTTTATTTACCAACATTTTTGCCCCTGTTTCTCTTGGAGTAGATCCCTTGGTTTCAACAATTGTAACCCAAGCGATTGTTTCACCTCTATCAATTTTCCTTAAAGCTTCTTTTAAAATTTCGGTCATCTCTCCCCTCCCCCTTGAAAAATTCCATTTTATAATCTAATCGTTATTCTAATATAAATATAACGGAATGTAAAAAAAATTTTCTTTATTACTTTTTATTCAAATTTGCACATATGGCCTCTAACACCGCTCCTCCTATCGAACGGGCTTTATCGGAAACATTGAAGCAATATTCTTTTATTCCTCGAGGGTCAATATCTCCTACCTTCATCCCTTTGGTCACCGGACTTTCAGGATAAATCAACCCCCGCAGAACTCCGGATATTTCGGCCTTTAAAGGTACCCCCTCAACCTCTGCAATCACTTCTTCTTCCATAACCTGATCGCCTATTTTATGTAAGGGAATGATTTTACCGTCAGCCGGAGCCCGCAGTAATCTTCTTTTCGATTCTCCCCCTACTTCTCCCGGCACGCCGGTATCCGCTGTGGCCTGCCCCTGATTGTAAACCCTTCCCAGATTATGTCCTCTTATAGTTTCAACTACTACATCAACATCTTCCCCTGCGGTAAAACCGGGACCCAGGCCGATAACCAGAGGTGCCTGATTTATTCCGGTTCCTAAATTACGTTTAGCTAAAATGGCATCTACTAGAACAGCAGGAGAAAGTTTTTTAATACAACTTCCTTTCGGGTCTACCAAAACCGGTACTTTATTTAATTTGATAATCTTTTCGGCCTCTTCCCAGGAAGAAATCAAAACAGCTTCTATCCCTTCTACAATAGCCTTACCTTCGTAAACCGCCCGGGCAAATGAAACGGGAAGGCGGATAACTGTAGGATGGTCTATTTCTAAAACTACCACAGAAAATGCGGCCCGAAAAAGCCTTACTGCCACACCGGTAGCTAAATCTCCTCCACCTCGGATAATTACCAGTATATTATTCATCTTATTAAATCTTTCCCCTTTTATGAAGAGATTCAAAGATATTTTTCATCCTCTCGTAATCTTCTTCCCGGTCAATATCCAGTAATATGGATTCATCTGATATTTTACGCCTTTTTACTCTTTCGGGATGAGCCTTAATTAAAACTCTACCCCCCACGTCACCGGAAAGCATCATCAACTCATCTTTCCAGTAACCATCAAAAAACACAGGATTCCCCTGCTTTTCTTTATAAAAAGGAACTACTATCTCTTTTTTGCCCGGAGTAAAGGCAACAAGCATCTTGAATAATATAGAAGGATTGATTAAGGGCTGGTCTCCTAAAATTATAAAAAACCCCTCTATATCTTCAGGTGGTATGCGGGAAAGTCCTTTTCGAATTGAACTGCTCATCCCGGATTTGTATTCGGGATTAGGAACGATTTCCGCTCCCCATTTCTTGCCTGTCTTAATAATTTCTTTATCTTCGGGGCGAACCACTAAAAAATATTTATCTAAAGGTGTATACTTTACTGCTTGCAACACCCATTCTATCAACTGCTTATCGCCTAGAGGAAGAGTTAATTTTACTTTTCCCATTCTCCTGCTTTCCCCTGCTGCTAAAATTATTCCGTAAATCATAATACTCTCTCCTCTTTTATCACCTCGGCTACCACCTCGTTTTGGCCTGCCGCTCCTATGATTATATTACTAATTTTCCGGTGACAGACCTTTAAAACTTCAAAAGCTAATTCTTCGGCTTTCTCTATACTGCTTGAATCTTCTACCTTATTAATAAAAAGATGACGGCGGCAGTCCGGAGGAATTTCTTTAAATAAACCTTCGGGGTGACAGATTAAAAAAACCAGAGATTCTATCCCAACCTTTTCTCCAATTTTTACTCCGGTCAGTCGGGAAAAAATCTCGGAACGAAAGACATTCTCTTCTTGTAAAGGAAGGCCCAAAACATCTATGCCGATCATTCCGATTAAATCCGTGGTCGATAAAGGAATTACCGGCTCATGAGGAGCAGGTGCCTTTAACGACCTGCCCGACGCCCCATCGGCTTCTACCAAAAAATAATCTGCGATTTTCTCTTCCCACCACTTATCCAACCACTCGGGGGGCGGACCGGATACTTTCTCTTCTCCGTTATCCTCCTCTATTTCTTCTCCTATTAATGCTAGTTTTCTGCCTTTACTTCCAGAAGAAAAATATTTTTTAATAGATTCCAGGTTGGCTTCTTCGTTATGACACTTGAGCAATTTATCGTTTTTTGCAAAAGGAGCCAACTGCCAGGAAAACATTTTAGTGGTGGTAGCCAGAATCACTCGTGTATTTTTATGAGCCAGTTCTTCTGCCAATCGTTTAAAGAGGGTGCTCTTCCCTCCAGCTCCTACCAAAGAAATAAATGCTTTTTCTTTTAAATTTAAAGCTTCGCTGATTAACATTTTTTCTCTCGCTTATTTATTTATCGATTTTTAGATTACCTGGATTATATCCCATTTCACTCGAAATTAAGTAACCGATTTTCTAATTTTTTCAATAAAAACTCTCTCTGAATTTTCAATTCTAATTAAAAATATCTATCAAAATGTAAAATTAAGTTTGTAAATAAGATTGTCTAATAATATCGTTTTCTTCTAATTCGTTTTTTGTGCCATCAAAAATTATCTCTCCTTTTTGCATAATATATCCCCTGTTGGCAACCATAAGGGCTTTATTAGCATTTTGTTCTACCAGAAGAATTGTTATTTTATTATTTTCATTTATATTTTTTATATATTCAAAAATTTCATCAACTAAAACCGGAGCTAAACCCAAAGAAGGCTCGTCCATTAATAATAATTTTGGATCAGAAATTAATCCTCGGGCTATGGCAAGCATGGTCCTCTCGCCGCCACTTAAAGTTCCGCCTTTTTGGTTCCATCTTTCTTTTAATCGAGGAAAGAGTTTGTAAATACCTTCCAAACGATCTTTTATTACATCTATGTTCTTTTCAAAATACGCTCCCATTATAAGATTTTTCTCAACTGTCATTTTTGGGAAAACCCCTCCTCCTTGTGGAACAATAGAAATCCCTAATTGCACAATTTTATAAGAAGGGAGGATGTCTATTCTCTTATCACGGAAGGTAATTGTACCCTCAACAGGTTTTACTAAACCTAAAATAGTTTTTAATGTGGTCGTCTTTCCTCCACCATTCGCCCCTAAAATACAGACTATTTCACTTTTATTTATTTCAAAGTTAACTTTTTGTAACATAGGAATTCTGTCATAAACTGTAGAAAGATTATTAATTTTAAGCATTATTGCGTGCCTCCTAAATAAGCAAGACGAACATTTTTGTCTTTTGAAATTTCTTCAAACTTTCCCCTTGCAATCTCCTGGCCAGCATTAAATACAATTACAAAATCACTAACATCTGAAATTACCGACATATCATGCTCGATAATTATTATACTAATCTTTTTATTTCTATCTTTAACATTTTTAATATGCATCATCATTTCTAGCGTTTCTTCATTGTTAAGTCCTGCTGAAGGTTCATCTAATAGCAGAAGGTCGGGCTCTGAGATTAAAGCTCGACATATTTCTATTCTCCTTCTATCTATATGAGGAATATTTTTAACCTGTTCGAACCTTTTATCAATTAAGTCTTTATTGAAATATCCCAATAAATCGATTGCTCTATCAATGCCGTCACTTATTTCCTGGTCTGATTTCTTAACATTAAATAAAATTGTTTTCCAGTTTGTCTTCCATTCTGATTGAAGTCCTGCTAAAACATTGTCTAATACGCTTAAGTCCCAGCAAAGCCTACTACTTTGAAAAGTACGGGCAATCCCTCTTTTTTTAATTTGGTTTGGCAGTAAACCTGTTATACCCTTATCCTTATAATAAATTTTTCCTTTTGTGGGAGTATATATTCCGCTTATTAAATTAAAAAATGTCGTTTTTCCAGAACCATTCGGGCCAATTAGCCCAATAATTTCTTTTTCTTTGATGGTAAAATCAATATTCTTTACTGCCCACAAGTCTCCAAAATTTATTCCAACTTTATCGGTATACAGCAATTCTTCCATATAATTTTTCCCTCCCCTAAATAATATGCATCATTTTGTCTATGCTAACTGTTTCTTTTTCTTAAAATGGGGCAAATACTTTCTTATTCTCTTTGGTATCATACCTTCTGAGCGCACAATTAATATTACTATTAAAATACCAGCATATAAAAGCATCCTATAGCCTGAGAATTCCCTTAATTTTTCATCTATTAAGGTTAGGAAAACAGCACCGGTAATTACTCCTGCTACATTATCCATCCCACCCAATATGACCATACAGATTATTATTAGCGATTTCGCAAAATCAAAATCTTGATAGCCGATAAAACTAATATAATGAGCATAAAGGGCACCTGCCGCTCCCGCAAAAGAGGCACCTATGCAAAAAGCAAGTAGTTTACTATTTGGTACATCTATTCCCTGACATATTGCCGAAGTCTCATCACTCCCAATTGCATTCCAGGCTAATCCTATTCGTGAATTATATAAACGTGAAACGAATATAGCACAGAAAATTAATACGATTACTCCTAAAAAATAATAATGTATTACATAGGGTATTTTATTTCCAAATATTAGAAGTTTGTACCTGAAAGAATGGCTCCCTATACTAAAAGGAGGTATGCCGGGAATACCATTGGGCCCACCCAACCAATCAGTATTTACAATCAACAGACTAAAAATTGTTTGCATAGCCAAAGTTATCAAAGAAAGATAATATCCCTTTGTTTTTAGAGTCGGCAATCCAATAAGATAACCTATAATAATTGCTAAAATTATTCCAACAATAGAAGATATCCAGGGATCCACTCCATATCTGGTTGCCAGAACTGCTGTAGTATAAGCGCCTGTACCAAAAAATGCAGCAGGTGCAAAATTAACCATATTAGTACTACCCATTTGAAGATTTAATCCTAAAGCAATTATGGAGTATATGCATGCCATAAATGATATATGCAGAAAATAAGAATTCTTAAAAATAGTAAAAGGGAAAATAATTAATAAAACAATCAAGGACATCCATGCTTCTTTTTTATATTTCGAATATACCTCAAAAATACTTTCTAATAATTTCCTTTTTTCTAAATATAAAAGTGCTAAAAATACAAGTGCTATTAATACCATACTTATCCAAAATGTAGCGGTAATAATTAGATATAAACAAATAAAAATTATAGCATTCATTAATATCGCATAAATAGAATTTTCTTTCATTTTCTCTATTAAAAGTCTCATTGCTTTTTTATCTCCTCTTCCTACGAATAATACATATTTCCAAAAAAGCAAAGCATAAAATATATAATTTATAACCCTTAATTTTTTACACTTTTTCTATGCTTTTCTCTCCGAGAATTCCTTCTGTTTTAAAAATCATAAATAAGATAACTAATAAAAATGAAAATACTTTCGCATAAGCAGTCCCTCCTGGAATATAACCTGTTACAAAAGTTTCGGTAAAAGCAAGCAACATCCCGCCAACTATTGCACCATAAATATTTCCTAATCCGCCAACAACTGCTGCACTAAAACCCATTAAGCCATACATTGCACCCATATCAAATCTTACAATATTATAATAAGAACCGATAAGAAATCCACCAATTGCTAATATTGCTCCTCCTATCATGAAAGTTACACTGATAATTAACTTAAGATTAATTCCGATCATAGCGGCTACTTCTTTGTTTTGAGCTAATGTCTGCATGGATAAACCTAGTTTTGTCTTGTTAACAATTATAAATAAAACAGTAATTATAATAATGGTCACTCCGATGATAAAGAGATTTTTATATGACAGTACATAATTCCCATTTATGCAACCTTCTGGCAACATGTTTGGAAATACTTGAGGATTTCTTCCTTGTGGATAAAAAAGTCCTATTAATTCTCGGATAAAAATACCGAAAGCAATAGTACTTAAAAGAGGCATCAATTCTGAGGAGCGCTCAAAAGGTTTTATAGATACTAAATGCACAACTTTTCCAAATATTGCACCAAGAATCATTCCACAAATTACTATTAACAATATAAACAACCAATAAGGTAAAAAAGCAATTAATCCTGTTGCTGTGAATAATATATAAAATATTAATACGGCAAAAGAACCAAAGATAGCAATATCGCCTCCACAAAATACTACTACATCCACAACACCAAAAAATAGTGAAAACCCAATTGCTACCAATGTGTAAACACACCCCAAAAGTAATGCATTTATAATTTGTTCACTTAGTAATCCCACTGTTTGCTCCTCCTTAACATACTAAATCTATTTTTATTGTCATATATATTTATCTTAAATTATGGGGTAAGATTTTTCAATTAATAAATTAATTATTAAGTTAGTGTATTTTTTATAAAGATTTCTTTCCTGTTTTGTAATTTGAATCATTGTAATCTATCCATACACCGTCATCTACAACAAGAATTGTGGATACAACATTATTTGTTTGGCCAATTTCGTTAAAAGTAGTAACACCCAACAATCCATCTAAACTAACTTTGGGTATAGCTTCTAGTAATTTGGCAGAATCTGGTCCAACTTCTTTTAAAGCCTGCAATATTACATGAGCCGCATCGTAAGCGTATTGTCCGTATGCTCCATATGGCTCTTTGTAACCAGGTTTTTCGTAATTTTCTATAAATTCTTGTCCTTTTGCTAATTTATCCAAAGTCTTCCCAGGGGTAGTACAAATAGTACCTTCAGCAACTTCAGGAGTAGCTACTTCGATAAATTTATCATCAGCTATACCTGAAATACCTACTAATAAAGTATCTCCCATTCCAACATCATTCATCTGTCTTCTAATTAAAGCCGCTTCCATTACTACTCCGCCAAAGTAAACAGCATCGGGATTTAAACTCTTTACTTTTGATAATATAGCTTTGAAATCGGTCTGTCCTACTTGAACTTCATCTAGAGAAATCAATTTTACATCATTGCGTTGTTTAAGTTCGTTTGTCCAGGCAGAAGTATTATTCTTCCCATATGTGCTTGTATCAGAAATTATCGACCATTTTTTATATCCCAAATCATCCATAACAAATTTTGCCAAAGGAATATTTTCTTGTTTTAAAGTAGGACATACTCTGGTTATGGTAGGATAATTTTCTACACTGGTAAGACTTCCACTAATAGCTCCCCAAATTACCAAAGGCACTCCCGCATCTTTAAAAATGGGGATAGTTGCATTGGCAACAGGACTATTCCAATGGCCACTTGCAGCAACTAAATCAGGGTCAGACAATAATTTCATGGCCGCAGATGCGCCTGTACCAGGGTTAGAAGCATCATCCATAGCAACGACTTCAATTTTGTAATTGAAATCCCCTGATTCATTAGCTAATTTAATAGCCAAGTCAAAAGAATTTTTAGCACCGACACCTTGAGCTGCATTTGGACCGGTTAGAGGTCCTATAAAACCTATTTTTACTACTTCTTCAGCACCGACATTCATATAAAAAGCGAATACTAATATTAATATTAATGAAAGTGAAAACATGAGTAAGCTTTTTTTAGATAACACCGTTTAATCCCTCCTATTTAAAATTTTTTAAATCTTACCCCACAAATTTATCTTAATTTTTTTATTGCATACTTACCTCCAATGTATTTTTTCTTCTTTATCATTCTTATTAAAAAAATATTTTTATTTCAAAGTATTTTTTTTAAAGCCCTTATTATTTTCTCCGGGGTGGCGGGTAAACTTTTAATCCTTATGCCAATTGCATCATAAATGGCATTTGAAATCGCCGGGGCGATAATACTGCAAGCAGGCTCACCTATTCCCTTGGCTCCATAAGGTCCCAACCCCCCGCCTGACTCTACTAAAATCGCCTTTACATCAGGCACATCTGCCGCTGTGGGAATAATATACTCGCTAAAAGAAGGAGTCATAGTAATCCCCTTCTCCATAATTACTTCTTCAGTAAGTGCATAGCCCATTCCATAGATAGAGCCGCCTTCCATCTGGCCTTCCACGCTCAAAGGGTTAACGGCTTTACCTACATCATAACAGGTAGTAAGTTTTAAAATTTCTACCTGCCCGGTTTCGGTATCCACTTCAACTTCTACCGCCTGGGCACCGAAAGTAAAATCGGGAAAAGTCATCCCCCTGATACTTGATAAATCAGGTACTGCACTATAAGGGGCATTAAACTGAGCTTCGTAAAACAGTTCTATCCCTACAGAATTACAAGCGTTTACCACTTTGACTAGAGGTACGGACTGTGTTTTATCGTATATTACAAAAATTTCCTGATTTAAAATGTCTAGCTTGTCCACATTAACATTTAATATCTCAGCTGCTTTACTTAAAACTCTATTCCTTATCTCCCGGGCAGCCTTGAGGGTGGCATTACCGGACATATAGGTCTGCCGGGTAGCAGTAGTGGTACCGGCAAGAGGCGTTAATGCCGTATCACTATGATAAATTTTTACCTGGGACATAGGCACACCCAATTCTTCGGCAACAATCTGACAGAGCAAGGAAATCTGTCCTCCCCCCAAATCAGGTATCCCGGACCTGATCAATACACTTCCGTCTGACTCCAACTTCACATAACAACGCGAAGAATCATGAAGAAAGGTCATTCTGCCATAACTCATCAGACCAATCGCTAATCCGCGTCCTATTTTTTTATTTTCATCTTTGCATGCGGCAGGTTTCCCCAGGGCTTCCCAGGCCTTCTCGGCAACTTCGGGAAGAGCAACATAGGTCTTAAAAACCTGACCGGTTGTCGCCAGAGCCTTTCCGGTAGAAAGACAATTTCTGCGTCTTATTTCCAATGGGTCAATATCAAGTTTATGAGCCAATTCATCCATTAGGCTCTCATAGGCAAAATTTGGTTGTGGGGCTCCAAATCCCCGGTTAGCGCTGGTAAAAGTATTATTGGTCAATACACAATAAGATTTAACCTTGACATTGGGGATACAATAGGGACCGGCTGCGTTAACTGTTGCATACAAAGTAACCCAGGGACTCAGGTAAGGATATGCACCGGCATCGGATATTAATTCTGCATCCAAAGAAACAACTTTACCATCTTTTTTCGCGCCGACTTTATACTTCATAACAAAAGGATGTCTTTTGCTGTGGCATAAAATAGATTCTTCACGGGTGTAAACCAATCTTACCGGCTTTCCGGTCTTCCAGGTAAGCAGGGCTAAATAAGTTTCCACAGTGATATCTTCTTTGCCGCCAAAACCTCCTCCCATTAAAGTGCCTATATATCTTACCTTATTATGAGGTAAGCCCAATACATCAGCTACATCCCTAAAATGTTCTATTACCTGGGTGCTTACCCGGATATTTAATATTCCATAATCATCTATCCAGGAAATGCCCGATTCCGGTTCCAAATAAGCATGGTCAACGAAAGGGACTTTGTAAGTATCTTCAATTACGATATCAGCTTCGGTAAATCCTTTCTTGACATCTCCCTGACCGGTGCCAAATTCCCCTATTATATTGGTACTATTTTCACCAACCAAATATGCTCCCGGCTTCATTGCTTCAACCGGGTCAAAAACTCCCTCAAAAGGTTCGTATTTTACTTCAATCAAATCCAAGGCTTTTTCGGCAATTTCCTCTGTTTCGGCAGCTACCAGAGCAACCGCCTCTCCCATAAACCTGACTTTTTTCTCAGCCAAAACCCGATACAAGCCTTCAAATCCTTTACCCACATCTGTGCTCTGCCCAAACTTGGTTACCGTTTCGTTATGTGGCACATCTTTCGCGGTGAGAACCGCCTGTACTCCATCTAACTGTTCTGCTTTACCGGTATTTATAGAAACAATTTTAGCTGCCGGGTATTTGCTTCGAAGAACTTTGGCAAATAACATTTCCGGCAGAGAAAAATCATCGGCATATTTAAGTTCCCCGGTTACTTTAGCCCAGGCATCATGTCGGGGTATTGGTTTACCGACTATCTTAAATTCAGACATTTATATCACCTTCTTCTTTATCTTTCTAAAACCTGACAGGGGATGGTTCTTTGTCAGGTTTTTCTATTTTTGATTTTCTACTGCTACATCATAAATGGCATCGACAATCTTCTTGTATCCGGTACATCTGCATAGATTCCCGGATATTGCCTTTTTAATTTCCTCTCTATCGGGAATGGGATTTTTCTCCATGTAATCTTTAGCGGTCAAAATCATACCGGCAGTGCAAAAACCACATTGTATCGCCCCGTGATTGACAAAACTTTCCTGTAATTTTCTTCCCAATTCCAGTTTTTCCATTCCTTTAACGGTCCATACCTCTTTACGGTTGGCCTGTAAAGCCAAGACAATACACGATTTAACAGCTTTTTTATTTAAAATAACTGTACAGGTGCCGCATTCTCCTTTTTCACAACCGCATTTCACCTCGGTAAAGCCATTTCGACGTAAAAATTTCAATAGTGATTCTTCGGGCTTGGCAGCAGCACTTATTTTTTCATCATTTATGGTAAGTTCTATTTTATATTCTTCCATTTGAAACCTCCTTGATTTGGTTAGTTGGTTAACTAACTAACCAACCAATTTAATTGTTTAATTTATTAAATGCCCTTTTGAATAAGATTCCGGAAATATACCGGCGATATTCTTCGGATGCCCGAATATCACTGACAGGATTAACTTCTTTACTTACTTTATTTACAGCTTCTTCAATCAATTTATCACTTATTTCTTCATTTTTTAAAAATCCTTCTGTATTAGATAATCTGATTGGCATGGGGGCGACAGAGCCCGCAGCAATCCGTATCTCTTCAATCTTTTTCTCTCTAACCTCCAGGTTTACCGCTATACTGGCAATGGCAATCGCCATAGCCTTTCTCGGTCCCAGTTTAATAAAATATCCGTTTTTATTTATATCGCTTTGCTCAAATTCAATTCCCGTAATCATCTCATCATACTGTAAAACTGTCTTGCCCGGGCCAAGAAAAAAGTCTTTCAGTTTCACTTCCCTTTTCTGGCTGACACTCTCTATTTTAATAAGTGCATCAAGGATCAGTAAGGGGACTGCCATATCTGCTGCCGGTGAAGCAGTGATTAAGTTTCCCCCAATAGTGGCACTATTCCTTACCAGAGGATCGGCAAACTGTTCGGCAGCCTGGATTAATACCTTGCTTTCCTTCTGTAAAAGCTCCGAATTAATTAATTCCGCAATGGTGGTCAAAGGTCCTATGCAGATTTTATCTTTTTTCTTGTCTATGTCTTTCAATTCCCCAATGGCAGTAATGTCTACCAAAATCTTTGGACTTATTTTTTTCGATTTAACATCAGGCAGCACATTAGTACATCCCGCCACTATACAGGCATCTATTTTTTCATCTCTTAAAATTCTTAGTGCTTCTTCCTTGTTTTCAGGAGAAATATATTTGAATTGGTTCACTTTTCCTCTCCTTTTCATTTTTTTTCAGTTAGCTGGTTACTTGGTTACTTAGTTAATTTGATTAATAGTCTAACGTCAAAACAGATAACTATTAATCCGTAAACTAAAAACACTATCACACTAACACCGCGATGCTACAGCACAATTTATTGTACACATTATCATTTAAGATTAAATAAAATTTAGCTATTTTGCTTCAGCTGCACAGGATTTAATTGCTTTTACTATCTGAGCATATCCGGTGCACCGACAGATATTACCCCTCATATAATCTCTAATCTCTTCTTCTGTAGGGCCCGGATTTTCTTTGAGGAGAGCGACCGCGGAAAGTATCATACCGGGGGTACAAAAACCGCATTGCACTGCAGCATTTTTTAAAAATGCTATCTGCATGGGGTGCAGTTCCTTTCCTTTTGCCAACCCTTCAATGGTAATAATTTCTTTCCCGTGGACCGCAGCTGCCAGGGTCAAGCAGGATAAGATCAGTTTATTGTCCAAAAAAACGGTGCAAGCTCCGCATTCCCCGATACCACAGCCGTATTTACTTCCGGTTAAAAATAGATCATTTCTTATGACATTGATTAAAAGGTCGTTCGGCTTTACGGTTAGGTTTCTTTTTTTTCCGTTAACGGTGAATTCTATTTTCAGTTCTTTCATCTTATAATTTACCTCCCGCTCTCTCCCAGGCAATCTTGATGGTATCTTCCGCCATTACCCGGGCTACACCGGTTCTATATTCAACAGATGAACGGACATCATCAATCGGCTTGATCTCTTCCGATGCCTTTTTGGCAGCTTTATCTATCAGAGAAGTATTTACCGCCTGTCCCTTTAAAAGAACTTCCGCCTTTTTAGCCCGAATTGCTTTTTCCGCAACCGAACCAAAGACAATCTTGCAATCTTTACAGATATTGCCATTCCTTTCAAGGTAAACAGCCAGGTTTATCTTGGCAATATCAGCTTTTACCCTGCTCTTTTTGGAAAAAGCACTTCCCGAATTTTTATTTATCTCGGGGATATTTATTTGGGTGACCATTTCATCGGCTTCCATAACTGTTTTACCTACTCCGGTGACAAAATCTTCTACCGGAACCGTGCGTTCTCCCATTTTACTGACCAGTTTTACTTCTGCATTATAGGCAACCAGGGGAGGGACAGTATCAGCAGCCGGTGAGGCATTGCAGATATTCCCGGGTATAGTAGCCATATTTCTTATGGCAATTGCTGCCATCGATTTGATTCCTTCATGTAAGGCAGGGTATTTTTCCTTCGCTTTCTCTATCCTCTCGATATGAGACAAAGGAACTGCTGCCCCTATCTTTATCCCATCAGATATATCGACAAAATCCAGTTCAGGGATATTTTTTGTGTTTATTAAATAATCGATCTCCAAATTAGCGGTCTTCATTTTAGCCAGCAAGTCAGTGCCTCCGGCTAATATTCCCGTACTTTTTTCTTTATATTTTTCCAGTAAACTTAAAGCCTCATTTAAAGTTTCGGGGGCAAAATATTCAAATTCCCGGGCCAGAATTCTGGTGTTTGTTTGCAATTCTATCCCCTCCTTTCTTTATTTTTTGCTGCTTTTTCATTTAAAGCTTTAAGCATCACTTCCGGAGTAACCGGAAGATCGTGAAATCTGATTCCCACGGCATTATAAACAGCATTTCCGAATGATGAAGCTACCGCACTTAAAGCCGCTTCACCGATTCCTTTTGCTCCGAAGGGACCAGTCGGTTCATAGGTGTGGGCATGTTCAACTACAATATTATCCAGCGGAGGGATATCCATGGTAGTCGGAACTTTGAAATCGGTAATCAATCCGTTACATTCTAATTTACCGTTAGAGGGATTATAATTCAATGATTCTAACTTATACAAACCAAGCCCCAAAGCATAGGCTCCCAATATCTGCCCTTTCCACAAATCAGGATTAATTATTGTACCGGAATCGCCCATCATAATTGCCCTGGGGACCGTAATTTCACCTGTCCGGGTATTTACTTCTACTTCGGTAAAATAGGTGACGAAACAGGGAGGACAGTTTTTCTGCCTTAAAGTCGAAGTATAAGCAATAGTTCCCCAACTGGTAATTCGCGCATGGTCGGCAATTTCGCCGACAGTTCTATAATTTTCTGGTAATCCTTTTGGATAAATTATCGCTTGGCCAAGTTCTTTATTCAAAGTCAGGATTAAATTCTCCGGTCTATCATGAAAGAGGGTAGCGGCGTAATCCATAAGTATTTCTTTGACTTTTTCCGCGGTAGATTTTATGGCCCCGCATCCACAATATACTCCTCTGGTAGCATGGGTATTAACATCGAACACGGTGGTACGGGTATCCACACCATTATAGATTCCCACCTTCTCAAAGGGTACTTTTAATACTTCGGCTACCACTTTCGCGCCCGCATCCCAGGTTCCCCCTCCGTGATCCATTAGAGCAGTTATTACATCCACTGAACCATCTTCATTGATTTTAACGGTAGCTCCCGAATAATCAATTACCTCACCGGAATAAGGCCCACCGGTACCGGAAGTATGAAAACCTCTGGCTACTCCGATACCTCTTCTGATAATTCCGGATTTCCGGGCAGGAGGAATTCTCTTGTCCCATTCGATAAGTTCAGAACCCCTGACCAGCATTTCCTCTACTCCGCAGCTTCTGATAATAGACCTTACCGTAGGTCCCTGACCCCAAAATTCATCTCCGGTACCGACATAATTTTGAAGCCTGATTTGAACCGGGTCTATTCCCAATTTCTCGGCTAAAATATCCATGGCATTCTCTACCGGAAAGTTTATTTGAGGGCTGCCGTATCCTCTTCGGGCACAAGACGGGGTCTTGTTAGTATAGATAGCCTTTCCTTCATATCTTAGGGTTTTCCATTTGTAAAGAGAAGCAAACCATCCGGCCACACATCCCAAATAGGGATAGGCCTGAACATTGTGACCTCCTATTTCTACCAGCACCTTGCAATGGGCAGCTGTTAAAGTCCCATCCTTTTTTGCTCCGATTTTTAAATGAGTCTTCAAAGGATAGCTTACATGGTCATAAATATCTTCCTCTCTTGAACTTACTAATTTCACCGGCTGCTTTGCCTTTAAAGCCAAAGCAACACAGATTGGGGTTACGGAATTCATCTGGATGCTTGAACCGAAAGATCCACCCAAAGTTGTTCTTTTAATATTTACCTTATGAAGAGGAATGTTGAAAATATGGCCTAAAAGTATTCGCACATTATGAATGCCCTGAGTAGTTGTCCATACGGTTATACCTCCGTCGGTCTCAGGAATGCATACCGCAGATTTTGTTTCCATCTGCATATGGTAAACTCTGGGAACATTAAATGTCTCATCAACAATTACCTCTGCCTCTTTAAAACCTTCATCTATGCTGCCAACATCAACATTTCGTTCACAGGCAATATTATTCTTAATATCTATCCTCTCTTCACCTAAATAAACGTGGTCATATATCGCGGGAGCATTTGAATCCATAGCATCATCAAGACTTACTAAGGGTTCCCATTTCCTGCCCCACTCTACTTTTATCTTTTTGAGAGCGGCAAAGGCTTCCTCCTCTGTTTCGGCAGCACAGGCTGCTACTGCTTCTCCTGCATGGCGGACTTTATCTTTGGGTAAAACCGTTCTGTCACGATAGGTTTTATCGGGGATGCTAACTATCCGTTCATTATATAAAATAGCCGGAACATCGTCAGGGCCGATGCAGACCGCCCCCATCTTTTCCGCTTCCGTGTAATCGACTTTTTTGATTTCAGCATGTGCGTAGGGACTTCTCAAAACAACCGCGTATAATTGACCGGGGACATTCACATCGGAAGAATAAATTTCTTCACCGGTTACTTTCCCAATATTTTTTATATCAAATCTTTTTCCGATAATATCAAATTGCTCTTTATCCAACAAAACCACCCTCTTTTTGATAATAGATAATATTTTATTTGCTAATTTTGTTTTTCTTGCTGTAATATCATTCGAGCATCTACTGCCAGCAGATTTTTTTCGAATACAAACACAGGATTCAGGTCTATTTCGCTAATCTCAGGATTTTCCGCGATAAGCTTAGAAATTTTCATTAAAACTTCTTCTATAGCTTGAATATCTCGAGGAGGATTTCCTCTTGCTCCTTTTAATATTTTGTATCCTTTAATCTCAGCAATCATCTCCCGGGCATCTTTTTCTTCTATGGGAAGGATGCGAAAAGAAATATCTTTCAATATCTCTACAAAAATTCCTCCCAATCCAAACATAATTACCGGGCCAAAATGAGGGTCTTTTATTATTCCGATAATAATCTCTGTCCCCTGGGGAATCATGGTGCAGGCTATTATCCCCGAAATTTTCGCTTTTTTATTATATCCTTTTACCTTAGAGATAATTTCCCGATAAGCTAATTTTGCTTCCTCTTCATCTTTAATATTTAATTTTACTCCTCCTGCATCTGTTTTATGGATGATGTCAGGAGACACGATCTTCATCACTATGGGAAAATTTATTTCTCCAGCCAATCCGTTAATTTCTTCTTCATTCTTTATTAGCTTAAAATCCGGAACCGAAATTCCATATTCCTTTAATAATTCTTTTGCTTCTGTCTCTAATAAAGACCTTTTTTCTGCCTTTGCTCTTTCAATAAGGTTATGCACTTTTTTTCTCCTTATAATAGATTATCCGGTTACCCGGTTAGCCAGTCTAATTATCTGCATTCTTTTTCTCTAACTACACACTAAACGCTATACGTTTCATGTTAGGTTTATTCACTGACAACTATTATTATATATCTTTTGAATAACTTTGGCACATCTTTCTCCGGTTTCATAATTAGGAATTCCGTATTTTTTTAATTCTCCAATCGCCTCTTTTACCAATCTGCCGGCCATAAAACTGGCAAATAGTGGTTTTTTTATTTTTTCTTTTGCTATTCCCAGAGCCCGGGCAATTACCGTGGAATCCATAGAGGAAGTGGGAACAAAGATGGCAATTAAAGCATCGTAATTTGGGGCTATAATCTCATAAGTTGATGCAAAAGTCTCTGCTCCCCCGTATGCCAGAAGGTCAAAAGGATTACCCAAAGAAACATGGGGAGGAAGGATTTCCTTTAATGTGTTTTTTAAACTTTCGGATGGTTCGGGGATTTCCAATCCCAATTCTTCCAATTTATCTGTAGTCAGCACCGCAGGCCCACCCGAATTGGTAATCACCCCAATTCTAGTGCCTTTGATTTTCGGATAATAAATCAAACCCCGGCATAAATCAAACATCTCCTCTACCCCTTCTACCCGTAAAATACCGGCCTGCTTAAAGGCAGCATCATAGATTTTATCTTCTCCTGCCAGAGAACCGGTATGAGAGGAAGTTGCTCTCATCCCGGCCTTACTCTTCCCCACTTTTATAGCAACAATCGGTTTTTTAAGAGCGGTTTTTTTAGCTTGGGCCAAAAATCTTCTCCCTTCTTCTAATCCTTCAAGATAGAGAGCAATTACTTTAGTCTGAGGATCGTCTTCAAGATATTTAATCAAGTCTACTTCATCCACATCACATCTATTTCCATAACTTACAAATTTGGAAAAACCAAAACCCAATTCTTCCGCCATCATCAAGACCGCTCCCCCCAGCGCGCCACTTTGGGTCACAAAAGCGGTTTCACCCGGAAGAGCCCTGACTTCAATGCTGGTAAAGAGACTGCAGCCGGTATTCATAATACCGGCACAGTTCGGGCCGATAATTCTCATCCGGTGTTTTTTAGCTATATTTTTTATCTCTTCTTCCTCTTTAATATTTCCTACTTCCGAAAAACCGGCGGAAATCATGACTATTGACTTAACTCCCATTCCTCCCAGATCTTCCAAAAGCGAAGGAATAAATTGCCCCGGAATAGCAATAACGGCCAAATCAATATCTAAACCATTAAATCCCGGATAAATTTTTAAGCCAAATATTTCGCCTCCGCTACGATTTATGGGATAAATTTCTCCCTTAAATCCTCCGTCCACCATATTTTTTACTATCTCATATCCGGTCTTTCCCTCTTTCATGGAAGCAAAGATGGCTACGGAATGAGGGTTAAAAAAATTTTTCATGCTTTTCATTTATCCATTCCTTTTGTTATTTCGTATCCCGCGCAAAAAGCAGTAATATTTTTATCCAATTCGCGAGGAATATGTTTCTTTAATATATTAATCACGGATTCTTTATCAAATGAAGAGATAAAGGAGAGGGCACCCAGTAAAACAATATTTTCCGCAATGGGCAATCCTGCCTCTCTCGCAATTTTTCCGGCATCTATCCAGATTATTTTTGCCTTTGTTTCTTCAAATAACCTGGTTATCTCCTTATCCTGAGGATATTTTTCGGGATGGGACATCATATCGATAGGATATATCTTTTTTTTATTTAAAACAACTGTTCCTCCGGGTTTAATGAATTCTAAACTTTTCAGCCCTTCCGATAATTCCATTACTACGGTTATATCAGAAGAGAGGGGGGGAATCCTTGACCCAAATATATTGCCTATCCTAACTTCACAATGAACCGGGCCTCCTCTTTGAGCCATACCTACTTCTTTAAAAAATTTAACTTTTTCGCCTTTTTCTAATCCGTAATCGGCAATGATTTGTCCTAATCTTATTACTCCCTGTCCACCTACTCCGATTAAATAAAAATTATTTTCCATCTTTTTTCACCTCTATTGCCCCTGTCGGACAAGTAAATTCACACAGACCGCAGCCAAAACAGGCTGAAGTAATCTCTATATAAGCTTTGCTTTTGTCATTTTTAGAATGAAATACCATCGCCGGACAGGCTAAAGAACTCAAGCATATCCTGCAGCCGGTACATTTATCGATATTTACTTTCCGCTGGGGGAATTTAACCTTTCTTCTTTTGGTCTGAAGGGCACACTCCCTGCGGCAGACTATTACCGAAACACCCGGATACTCTATCGCCTTCATCATACCCTCTACCGCTTTTTCACTCTGGTAAGGATCAATTATCTGCATATCCTCTATGCCGCAGCCTTTGCAAATCTCGGCAATGTCTACTCTCCTGTTGTTGCTAGATCCGTTTAACTTAACAGTACCGGGGTTTTCTTCAAAACCGGTCATGGCAGTCCATCCGTTATCCAAAATAAGTATGGTTAAGGGGACTTTCTGATAGACTGCGTTGACAAGAGGAGGAATACCGGCATGAAAAAAAGTGGAATCTCCTATGGTGGCTACCACCGGTTTTTTAATTCCCGCCCATTTAAATCCCTGGGCTAATCCAATACTTGCTCCCATGGAAACTTCTGTCCAGCAACTCTCAAATGGTTTACTCATACCCAAAATGGTACACCCTATATCCCCGGTAATAATAATTTCATCTTTTTTATATTTCAAATTCTTAATTGCCTTATTCAAGGCAAAATAAGTCCCCCGGTGAGGACAGCCAATACAGAAAGAGGTGGGACGCTTGACTTCCAACTCTCCGGCTCTCTCTAATATTTTAGAATCCTGCCCGGATTCAAGTTTTGTTTTTAAAAGTACTTCCAGGGCATTTTTTATCTTTTTAAAGGAATAATTTCCGGTTAGAGAAAGGATTTTATCAAATTTTCCTAAAATTTCCACTTTTTTATTCAGGGAATAGGCTATCCTCGCTACTTCTGCTTCTATAAGAGGGTCTAACTCTTCCAGTACAAGCACCCTGTCTACTTTTTCTAAAAACTTTTTTATCCTCTCTTCTGGCAAAGGATGAACCATGCCTATCTTCAACCAGGATAGTTTTAAATTATATTTTTTTAAGGCTTCTTTGAAATTGCCTTCCACTGCTCCGGCATAAATTACTCCCTCTTTGCTCTCCTCCTCAAAGTGGATTTCGTTTACTTCTATCCCGGATTCGGTTACGTAAGAATCACAAAATCTGGAAGCTTCTGCCAACCTGTCCAGGGCTTCCTGATGCTGAGTCATGCACCATAGAGCGCCCGCCTTGGTATATTTTGCAATATTTCGTTCGAAATATGCTTCCCTCTTTTCTAACTCTAATTTTTTACCTAGCTTGACATCGGAAGCGACATGGGATATATCGGTAGTTGATCTTAAAAAAATAGGTCCACCAATCTTTTCTGAAATCTCAAACGCTAGTTTTACATAATCCAAACATTCCTGTTGGGAAGCAAGGTCAAGCATGGGCATTACCATAGATTTGGCATAATAGCGGGAATCCTCTTCAGGCATACCGGCGCTTACTCCCGGATCATCAGCTACAAAAACCACCAATCCTCCGGTGCAGCCACTGTAAGCAATAGAAGCCAAAGAATCGGCAGCTACATTCACTCCCGACATCTTCATGGTGACCAGGGCTCTTTTCCCTACCCAGGCGGCACCCGCGGCAATTTCAAAAGCTACTTTTTCATTTGTGCTCCATTCAATATGAATCCCCAAATCTTTTTCCTGAGGCAACAGGGTCAGTATTACTTCTGATGAGGGAGTGCCCGGATATCCGCAGACCACTTCCACTCCCGAATCAATTACTCCCTGGGCAACAGCTTCATTACCGGTTAATAATTTTTTCAAATTTATTCCTCCTTAAAATTATAATTTATTATTTTAATAATTATATTAAATCAATATAAAAAAAGAGGGGGTGTTGTAAAATACACCCCCTCTTGACTAATGGCTTTGGGTTCTAACATGATATAAAATATTATAACATTATTTCTTTATTATTCAAATTAAATTTTGTCTAATTAATACAAGGTTGGCGGCGTAAATAAAATTATCAGATACTATTAATGTCCAAACCTATTGCCTCGTGCTCAAAACCTTTAATCGGAGCTCCTATCATTCCGTAAATGCCTACAGATATCCATTCTCCCAAATCGCTGCGATCAGTATCCATTGGGCCTCTCAAGATTACAAATTTTACTCCAACAGTCCTTAGAAAATTACCGATACCGACCTCTCCCCTGCACAAACCTTTTAGTGCACTTAAAGCCGTATGATATACTGCATGTTCTTCCCTGTAACAGCCTGCACTAAAAATTCCTTCTCTTTTTGCAGTGGTCTCTATTGCCGCAATAATTTCTCTGCTATCCATTGTCCCGGCTTTGCCTATACATACTTTATATCCTAAATCGCTGACTTTCTTTAAAAATCCTTCTTCTTCTTTCTCGGAAGATATTAATAATAATATGGTTAATTTTCCAATTTTCGCCAAAATTAAAACACCTTTTTTATTAAATTATATTCTTGATTACAAATGTTCAAAAATTAAAATCTAATTTTTATCATATCATACTCTTCATACTCTTTATATAAAGGTATTGCATAAATTTTAAAAATCCTTCTTTTATAAAAGATTTAAATGTTTTTTATAAATATATAAAGAAAAAAAGCGGATTTTTAGAATTATCTGCTATTGCTGATTATACGGAATTCTCTTTGCCGGCTCAAAAGGACTCTTTGCTTCCTTTAAAATATCTTTGTACACCTCTAAATTCCGGTCTTCGAGATGATCAAATATCATTGGGCTATTTGCTCCATAGGTTATCCGCTTTAACGGATTGGGATCAAGTTTTACAGATATTATCTCTTCCGTGCCTCTGGCCTGAGCAAGTTTCTGGGCTATGGGGCTGATTATCATACTGCTCCCAAAATAATAATTATCTCCCGCATCTTTCCCCACAGAATTTACCGCAATAATATATACATGATTGTCATATGCCCGGGCTTTATTAGTTATATCCCATATCTCAAAACTTCGCAATAAAGCTGAAGGTCTGGTAATAATCTCCGCACCCTGAACAGCCAAAACTCTGCTCAATTCAGGGAAATCACCGTCATAGCAGATTATCATCCCGATTTTCCCCAATTTGGTATCCACTACAGCGGCTTCATTACCGGGAGTAGTCCATCCGCCTCCACCAATCCTCTCGGTGGGGAAGGGATGTGTTTTTCGATAAATCCCGGCAATTTCTCCCTCATCATTTATGAGTACGGAACTATTCATTATCACATTTTTTTCTTTTCTTTTTTCGTACAGGGGAAGGACAACATGTACCTTCAATTTTCTGGCAATTACTCCAATTTGGTCGGTTTCGGGTCCCGGGATACAATTCAACAAATCATAGAACTCTTCAGGTGGCATGCCGGGAGCAAACCCGGTAGTAACGGATTCCGGAAACACGACCAACTCAGCTCCGTGCTCTTTTACTGCAGTTTCAAGCCAAAAACCTACTTTTTCCAAATTATAATTAATATCATTCGGTTTGACGGCAATCTGAACAGCGGCGGCAATAAACTCCTTCATCTGTTTTCTCCTCCTCTGTATTAAATTTGAAGTGCCAGTCCATCTTAAAAGATATGCCTGGCACTTCCTTTTATATTTTTTTATTCTTCGTCAAAAGCAACTACCCGGCAAATACTTGACTCTCCATCGACAAAACGCCAGGGGAAACACCCGACAATGGTTCTTTTATTCAGAATTTTATCTATATCTCCTCCGAGGTTTTCTATATGAATTATATCAAGATGGAAAAGCTGGGTATGCATTAATTGATAGTGGTCAGGAGGGTATACTTCTTCAAGCCCCTTGCCGTATTTTTTTCTGAAAACTTCATCACACTCTTTGGCCTGCACCGGCATCCAGTCACGAATCTTGGTATTCATCGGATGATCTGCTGAGCCACAATCAACACCTATCCATTTGATATCCATCTCTTTACACCAATTGGCAAATTCCATGGTTGGTCCGGGATGTTTAATCATATATCTTACTTCATCTGCTTCCGGCTGGTCCCAGCTATAACGTAGATATCCGGTATAGATTACCAAAATATCACCTTTCTTTACCTCCACTCTTTCCATAATATCTTTGGAAGTATAAATTCCATAATCTTCAGCAATATCACTAAGGTCAACCACTGCAGCAGGTCCGACAAGGTCATCCAGGGGGATACTGGCAATATCCCTGCCATGGGTGCAGAAATGGAGTGAACCATCCAAATGTGTTCCTACGTGATTACTGGTGGTGATAAGCTGGCCATTGGCTCCATTAGGGGCAAGTCTCTTAAAAAATTTAATCTGTAACGGTTCATAGGTAGGCCAGGCTGGGGTCAGATGGCTTATTGGTTGGGTCAAGTCGTACATTTTGATTTTTTCAAAAAATTTCATATTTATCTCTCCTTTTATTTTTTTATTAAAATACTATTTCCTGTTTTCTTAATTCATTTATCTTGGTATCATTATAATTTAAAAAGTTTTTAAGGATTTCATCAGTATGTTCTCCAATTTTAGGGGCAGGGTCTGTAACCACTTCCTCGGTCAAAGTTGATAACTTTATCGGATTCCCTGCTAAATGTATTTTTCCCATACCGGGCTGTTCAGTCTCTATAATCATTTTTCTCGCCTTAACTTGCGGGTCGTTAAAGAGTTTGTCCACGGTATTGATAGCGCTGGCGGGTACGCTGGCAGATTCGAAAATTTTTAACCATTCTTCCGTATTCTTTTGAATAACAATTTCATCAAGGATGGGCTTTATCTTCTGGTAATTTTCGGTCCTTTTCTCGTTAGTCTTAAATTCTTCCACCCCTATTAAGTCTTCACGATTAACTGCTTTGCAAAACCTTTCCCAAATTACCTGATTACCACAGGCAATAATAACCCACGAGTCCTTTGTCTTAAATCCGCCAAAAGGAGTAATGGACGGATGCCTTGAACCAATGGGACCGGGTACCTCTCCGCTTATGTCATATCTGGCTATAGCGTTCTCAAGAACTGCAATCTGTCCATCAAGCATAGCGACATCGACCATCTGACCTTTACCGGTAAGTACTCTTTCATAAATTGCAGAAATAATTCCTATTGCTCCAAACATACCCGCAATAATATCACCGATTGACGATCCTACCCGGGTGGGCTCTCCTCCCGGCTGTCCGGTTATACTCATGATACCGCCCAGGGCCTGGGCAATCATATCATAAGCAGGTCTTTCGGAATATGGACCGCTGTGTCCGAAACCGGAAACAGCCGCATAGACAATTCGGGGATTTATTTTGGATAAAACATCATAAGACAGGCCTAATTTTCTCGTAGTTCCGGGCCGGAAGTTTTCCAGGACCACATCTGATACTTTAGCCAATTCTTTTATAATCCGTTTTCCTTCGGGTTTTTTTAAATCTATGGCAATACTTTTCTTTCCGCGATTCAAACTTACAAAATAAGCACTTTGTCCATCCTTGTAAGGACCAAAACTTCGGGAGTCATCTCCTGTATCAGGTCTTTCAACCTTGATTATTTTTGCTCCCAGATTGGCAAGTATCATTGCACAATACGGTCCGGCAAGAACACGGGTCAAATCCAAAACTATTATATCTTCCAGTGGTTTTTTTCTTTCCATATTAGACCTCCCTATTATACTAAATTTTTTGTTTCTAAATCTTCTACAAATGCCTGCAAGGCATCCTCAAAACAGTTCATCGGGGGTTTCACCAGACCTGCTCCTACCTGGCCAATGCCCGGGTCCTTATGGGCAATTCCGGTATTGATGCTGGGTAATATACCGGTTTCAACTACTTTCCGGATATCAATTCCGGTAGGTGTCCCCCTGAAGTCCAAAGCAGGAATTTTAAATATATTATTCTCTGCAGCGGTTATTTCATACATCTTAAGGGTAAAGTTTACTGCATCTTTGGCAGTTCCTCCCACAAATTGAACAATAGCAGGTGCCGCGGCCATGGCAAACCCGCCAATGCCTGCTGTCTCGGCTATAACACTATCTCCGATATCAGGATTAGTATCTTCTGCTGTATAACCGGGGAATAAAAGTCCGTCTACTATTCCGGCCGGACCGGTAAACCATCTTTCGCCGAGTCCGCTGACCTTTATCCCGAATTCAGTACCGTTTCTGGCCATAACCGTAACAATAGTGCTGAATTCAATATTTTTTGCCGCATCGAGTGTGCATTTAGCTGCAGGCATGGTAAGATTCAGGAAAAAATGGTCATTACTGTCCATGAACTTTAATACTTCAATTTTTTCTTTTTCGCTAAATTTTGTCTGAATAATACAGGGAGCCAGTTCTCTAATCAAAAGCGAGGTACCTGCCCTATTCCGGTTATGTCCCTCATCACCCATCTGAAGTGCCTGGGTTATCATGGTTTTTAGATCTATCGGGCCATGTAATTCAAGTGCCTGTTTTAACAGGGGGGCAAGGAGATTCTCTATCCATTCCAGTCTTCTAATCACCTCATCGCTATAGGCACCATAACGAAGGACTTTGCCAAGGCCTTCATTTAAGGTGCAATAGGAATAATTACCATATTTCTTATTCTGGAGAATCCACACCGGCATCGAAGCACTGACCACTCCGGCCATCGGTCCGACTGTATTATGATGATGACAGGGGTCATAAGATATTTCTCCCGAGTCAGCAAGTTTCACGGCCTCTTTTTCATCAACTGCAAGACCTTCATAGATTAAAGCACCGATAACTGCACCCCTCAAAGGGCCGGACATTTTTTCCCATTTAATGGGAGGGCCGGCATGAAGTATCATTTTTTTAGTCATTCCCGGAATAATTTCTCCTGCTATCCCGATATCCAAAAGCGTGGGTTGTCCGTTCAAGATTATTTCCATTACTTTTTTATTGGCTGCTTCTATTCTTTCTTGAACCATTAATATTTCCTCCTCTTACTTTAGCTTATCTAACAAAGAAAGCATCTTTTTATTTCCTCCGGCCGGTGGTTTCCAGTCCACCTGAACGGTCTTGACATTTTGTTCTTTTAAATTTTCATCAAAAGATTGGAGTCCCATATTTATTACTTTCAATTCCTCTTGAAATAATTCATTGATTTTGGTCATTGTCTATCCCTCCCTGGCAGAGAGAGCAATTACCGCCGCCAATTTTACTGCCTGAGCATTACTGGGCATAACAATTACTCCTTCTCCTTCAAGCTTCTTCTCCTGCTCAATAAGATTCTGAGGGTCTCCCTCTGTCCCGCAAACAGAACTTATCATGCAGATATTCCTCCCGTCTTTCGCGGCAATTTCACGCGCTTTTCGGATATAGGGAATCATCTCTCCCGCCGGATCAGGATTACTGCCAAATCCCAGGACAAAATCCATTAATATGATCCCCGCTTCTTTATCCTTTGCTTCCCTTAAAATTCTTTCCTGACGTACATAAGGGTCTATCATCGGGTGCGGTTTGCCCCGGGTAAATTCATCATCACCGAGATCAATTAAACTATGCCTGTAACTTTTATTGATATCAGAAAGCTTTCCTTCCGGTTTTATCGGAATATTCGAATATATATCACCTACTAAAGAAGAAAGAATTATCATCGCTTCATCACAAAGTGTCCCGCCGGTATAAAGACCCCTGATATATCTTTGCTTTTCGTTTAATTTTTTGGTTTCTTCCTGAATAATCTTATCGATACCGGTTACCGAAAAGCCGGTAAAATCTTCGATAGATTTTCCTTTTGCTATGGCCACAGCCTTACGGGCAGTATCTTCAAGACTTAAACCCGGGATAGTTCCATATTCTTTGATTGCCTCCGGGTCGCCTCCTGCAAAATAAACCACCGATGGCTTTTCTCCTTCTTTTAATATGGAAAGTACTTTTCTCGCTACTTTTTTATCCGGGGGCTTAGAAATTAAAACTATAACTTCAGTAAGCGGGTCATCTTGTAACGCCTTTAACCCTTCAATCATCATTATACCGCCAACTTCGGCTTTAAGATCCCTGCCTCCCGTACCGATAGCCTGGGAAATACCGCTCCCCAATTTATCAATCATCACGGTTACTTCCTGTATACCTGTACCTGATGCTCCCACTATACCGATAGGTCCTTTCCTGATAACATTGGCGAAAGCCAAAGCCACATGATTAATAATTGCTGTTCCGCAGTCAGGCCCCATCATAAGAAGCCCTCTCTGATTGGCGAGATTCTTTAAATCTATCTCCTCCTCTAAGGAAACGTTATCACTGAAGAGCATAACATGCCTATTATTCGATAAAGCATTTTTTGCTTCTCTTGCTGCATATTTCCCGGGAAGGGAAATTAACACCAGGTTGGCATCGGGCATATATTTGAGGGCGGATTCAAATGTTGAAGGCCGGTAATCTTCAGATTCTGCTTTCTTCTTGCTTAACAGTTCATCAATTAAAGAAAAGGCTTTTTGGGTGATATTATTATCTGCTGAATCTAAAGAAATAAAAAAATCGTTGGGGGTTATTTTTTGTAATTCGGAGGTTAAAAGATTAAGGTTTCCTGCCAGTTCTTTATTAAGTTCTGTTCCCATACCTACAATAACTTCCTTCACTCCCTCAACTTTTTTCACCTCTCTGGTAATAATCATCAAGGTTACAGAATCATAATAGGTGTTGTTTTTGACAAGATATGTTACAGCCATTCTTTTCCTCTCCTGTCAGTTTACCGAAATCAAACATCAGCAGCCCTCCCCATACTATCCCTGCAGCACAGTCGCTTCCCGAAGTTCCGCCTGTATTAAGGAGTCTCAAACATTTTTCATCAACGAAAGTACCGCTGATCAGAGCGACCATCAGCTCTTTAAGTGGTTCGCAGAACCTTGCCCGTACGCCGTTTTTAAGCATTACTTCGCTTATCAAAGTGGTGCGACCGGCAAGACCGGAAATCATAGCATTGGTAATTTTTTTTAAATTTTCAAATCGGTTGCCAAAATAATGCCCGATATAATATATTGATGCTATTATACCAAGTAGAAAATCATCCGCAGCCGGAGTTAAACCGGGACCAAGCCCAATAAGGTGGCGGGAGATCTCGGATATCATTTTATAATTATTACATTTTATTTCTGCCGGTAATTTATTTAATGAATCTATAATAAAATTAACCCAGCAATTGAATTTTTGGTCCTTATCAAGGACAGAAGCTACACCTTCCATTGTACCGTATTTCAGGGTTAACTTCCAGATTTTTTCTAAATCTTCATGTAATGTCTCTTTCGGAATTACCGGATGTAAAAATAAAGGTGATGAATCCCATACATCGGCATCAGCTAACAGAATATTAATATTTATAGCAGGTATTTTTATTTCATCTTTATTTACAGCAACCTTCATTCCGACTTTAAAGCCGATAGAGCGTATCATCCTGTCTTCTGCAATATCTAATCTGATCGCAGCCGGATAATTGGGGAGATTTGGTGAAATAAGGGTAATTAGAACATTTTCCCCTAATTGAATATTGCAGGCATGATCGAATACCGAATGAACAATTCCATCAATTGTTTTAGAGGTAAGAGTATCAATTAAATCAGAAGCTACAGACTTTGTTAACAGCATAACAATTCCTATAAGAATAATTATAGAACTTTTACTCTATGCTTTAAATATCATAAATGGATAAAGGACTCTTTGTCAATAAATCTTTTATTCGTTAGCGTAAACCTTAGAGGGCTAGTAGATAAAAAAAGAATATTTGTCGCTTTTATCCTCCTGTCTTATCTTTTGTATTCTTTTTTATCCGTCCTAAACTAATTAACCAGATAACTAACTAACCGACCAACTCTTTCCTCTTATCATTCATCACTGGTTACTCATTACTATTTTCTTTACGCGATACGCAATATGCCATACTTTCTTTTGTCTTGACTTAATTTCTTTCGCTGTGTTATTCTTATTTTAAAGCTATCGATTACGATTAAATATTTTTATCCTTATTTGTTAATATATAATATTTATTTTTAAAGAGGGGGTTAAAATGAACTTTGATATTTTAATAAAAAATGCAAGGACCAGGTTTTCAAAAGAAAAGCTCCTGGACATCGGAATCAGAGATGGTAGAATTGCTAAAATTGGAGAAAATTTAAAAGAAACGGGGAATCACTTGATAGACGCTGCAGGAAAATTAGTTACCGAATCTTTTGTAAATGGCCATTTACACCTTTGTAAAGTTTACACTTTAGCAAAGGTGGGGGAGAAAGCACTTACTTCTTACCAGAGCGGCTCTATGGGTAAAGCCATGACTGCTATTGAGCTGGCTTCCAAAGTCAAGGAACAGTATGATGAAAGCTGGATAATTAAGAATATCCGAAAAGCTGTTAAGCTGGCTGTCAAGTACGGAAATACCCATATACGGGCTTTTGCCGACACCGACACAAAAGCAAAATTAGAAGGCGTGAAAGCTTTAATTAAAGCAAGGGAAGAGTTTAAGGATTCGGTAGAAATTCAAGTCGTAGCTTTCCCGCAAGATGGTGTGGTTAGAGACCCCGGAGCCGAAGATTATATAAGAGAAGCCATGGAACTGGGCGCTGATGTGGTTGGGGGTATTCCCTGGATCGAATATACTGATGAGGATTCACAAAAACATATAGACCTGATGTTTGATCTGGCCAAAAAATACAATAAAGATATCTCCATGTTAATCGACGATGCGGGTGATCCCGGTCTCAGAACTTTGGAAATGCTGGCAGTAAAAACAATCAAAGAAGGTTGGGAAGGAAGGGTTATGGTCCACCATGCCCGGGCTATGCAGCTCTACCCCGAACCTTATTTCCGAAAAATCGTTGCCCTACTTAAAAGAGCAAAAATTGGTGTAGTGAGTGATCCTCAGACCGGCCCTCTCCATGCCCGGGTAAGAGATCTCTATGATGAGGGAGTGGGAATAGCTTTGGGTCAGGATGACATTGCCGATGCCTATTATCCTTTTGGAAGAAACAATATGTTAGAGGTTGCCTTCCTGACAGCTCACCTGTTATGGATGACTACTTTTGAGGAAATGGAAATTCTATATGACCTCATCACCACAAAGGCAGCCCAGGCAATGGGAATCAAAGATTTTGAATTAAAAGAAGGAAATAAAGCTAATCTGGTTGCGTTGAATGCAGAAAATATATGGGAAGCTTTTACCAACCATGAAGCACCATGTCATGTAATTAAAGACGGAAAAGAAGTAACCCAAAAATAAAAGTAATGAAATAGAAACAAAATAGGGAGCAGTAAATCAATTTTATATTCTGATACTGCTCCCTAACCATATTAATCATCGATTTGAATTATCCGGTTAACCGCCTTTTTCCTCTCTGCGGTAAGGTTTAAGAAGGCCGGCAGGAACCGCCGCCCTTCTGGAAACGCTCACCAGGGCAACAATGGTGATAATATAGGGGATCATAAGGAATACGTGGAAGGGGATCTCTATCCCCAAACCTTGAAGTCTAAGCTGAAGCCCATCCAGGAAACCAAAAATAACCGCGCCCATAGCTCCTCTAAGAGGATCCCAATTGCCGAAAATTACCATAGCTATACTGACCCAACCTCTTCCTCCGATTACATCGATCAGGAACATATTCTGATGAGCCAGGGTTAAAAATGCTCCCCCTATTCCTATAAGAGCCCCGCCGGCTGCCAGACTCAAAGTCCGGGTAAGATTTACATTTACTCCGACTGTATCAGCCGCAAAAGGATTTTCGCCTACCGTGCGTATCTTTAACCCGATCTTGGTCTTGTAAAGAAGAATTGATATTACCGGGATCAGCAGCCAGGCAAAATAGGTAAGTACATATTGATTAAACAGACTGGGTCCGATAACCGGAATTTTAGATAGAAGCGGTATAGCCACCTGTTTAAAGGGTTCCACGGTTGGCGGAACTATAGGCGAACCAAAATGAAGCCGATAAATAAACATGGCCAGCCCGGTAGAAAACAGAGTTATCCCTAAACCTGAAACATGCTGACTTAAACCCAGGTGCACAGAAAGAAAAGCCATAAGTAAAGACAGAATTATCCCTACCAGGGCAGCAGCAGCTACCCCCGCCCACAATGAACCGGAAGTGAAGGTAACCAGGAAACCGGTCATGGCCCCCATTAACATAGTCCCTTCAATTCCCAGATTCAGCACTCCGGAACGTTCGGCAATGATTTCTCCGAGGGTAGCAAATATAATAGGAGTGGACATCCGCATTGTCGCACCTATCAAACCTGTAATAAATGTTGTGTTAAATATTTCACCGATCATTTTCTTTCCACCCTTATCTTATATTCTGTTAAAAGCAGGGAGATAAGCATTATAATCAATGCCATTCCCTGGATCACCTCGGCAATATAAGTCGGAACCCCGGTCATTCGGCTCATGGTGTGAGCTCCGACAAGCACAATACTAAAGAAAAAAGATGCAAAAACCACGCCCAGAGGATGGAGGTTCCCCAACATAGCAATAACTATCCCCGAATACCCGTATCCGGGAGAAATATCCATAAGGAGGTGATAATGAATGGCACAAAGTTCTCCCACACCGGCAAGACCGGCCAGTCCCCCAGAGATCAGGGCAGTTTTTAAAATTACGGAAGTTGTATTGATCCCTCCAAAACGAGCTGCCTTAATGTTTACTCCTACGGCTTTAGACTGATAACCGAAAACAGTTTTATTGTTTATAAACCATATAATAAGAACCGCTAAAAAAGCCAGGGGAATCCCTAGATGAAACCGTGATCGTGCCAGAAGCATTGGGTATCGGGCTGCCTCGAGTATTCCGGGAGATCTTGGCCAGCTTGACCCCGGCTGTTGTAAAGGACCAAAAAGAAGTGTGCCCATAATGTGAATCATCACGTAATTTAGAAGGAGTGAAGAAACTACATCATCTACTTTCAATTTTGTTTTAAGTATGGCCGGAATCGAAGCCCAGATACCTCCGCCAATAAATCCGGAGATTATAACAATCGGTAAAAGTAAGAATTGAGGAACTCCGGTAAAATTAATTCCCACCCAGGTAGCAAGTAAAGCCCCGGCAAGAAGTTGACCTTCTGCGCCGATATTCCAGAACTTCGCCCTAAAAGCAAAAGCTACCGCCAACCCGGTAAATATGAGAGGACTTGCTTTTACAAAAGTTTCCAAAAGATTATATCGGGTCCCCAGAGCACCGTAAAAAAGATAATAATAAGATTTCCATAAATTACCTCCGGCAATAAGTATGGGAATCGCAGAAAAAACCAGGGTAATAAATACAGCAGCCACCGGGATAACAATCTTTACCCACCCCGGTAAAGGCTTCCGTTTAATAATTTTTAATCCAATCATTTCTTTACTCCACTCATTAGTAAGCCAATCTGTTCTCGAGAAGCTTTTTCTATCGGAACATCTCCCATTACTTCTCCTTCATACATCACTATAATTCTGTCACTTAAAGTAAATATCTCATCCAAATCTTCAGAAATCAGAACTACAGCTGCTCCCCTTTCTTTTTCCTCGAGCATTCTCTGATGAATATATTCCATCGCCCCTACATCAAGACCCCGGGTTGGCTGGGAAGCAACTACCAGAATCGGTTTTCCGTCGAGTTCCCTGGCCAAGATCAGCTTCTGCAGGTTTCCTCCGGATAAACTCTTTACTTCTGCCTTCCTGCCTGCAGTTTTAATATTATATTTTTCTATAAGGACATCGCTAAAGTTATGAATATTTTTATAATTTATTAAACCTTTATTATGAAAATTAGGAGAAACATGATTTTCCAGGATCATATTTTCCTCCACTGACAAATCCATCATTAGCCCGGTTTCAATTCTATCTTCAGGAACTCTTCCAATTCCTAAACTGATGGCCGAGACAGGGCTAGCGGTCTTTAAAGTTTTACCATTTATCTTAACCGTTCCTGTTACCGGTTCCCTTATTCCAAAGAGCACTTCGGAAAGTTCCCGTTGCCCGTTTCCGGAGACCCCGGCAATACCAAGAATTTCGTTTTCTCTCACTGTCATACTTACTTTCTTAACTGCTTCTAGCCCCTTATCATTGATTACGGTAAGATTATCGATTTCAATAACTGATTTGCCCGGAGCCATTTCTTTTCTCTTGATGCGTTCCAGGATTTCTCTTCCGACCATCAGATTGGCCAATTCCCTGGTATTTGTTTCGCAAGTGTTTTTTTCTGCCATAACTTCCCCATTTCTTAAAACCACAATCCGATCTGAAATTTCCATTACTTCATTTAATTTATGAGATATAAAAATAACTGATTTTCCTTCTTTCACCAGGGATTTTAATGTTTTAAATAATTCTACGGTTTCGGATGGGGCTAACACTGCGGTGGGTTCGTCCATAATCAATATATCTACATCACGGTAAAGAGCTTTGAGAATTTCCACTTTCTGTTTCTCGCCCACGGCCAGGGTCCAGACCTTTGCCTCGGGGTCAACTTGAAGTCCGAATCTCTTCTGAAGTTTTAGCAGTTTTTCTTTTGCTGATTTCGGGTTTAAAAAAATCCCTTTCCCTGAATCAGTGCCAACAATGATATTTTCCAATACGGTTTGGGAAGGGACAAGGGTAAAATGCTGGTGGATCATCCCTACTCCCCTGGAAATCGCATCCTTGGGGGAAGAGAGTTTCACCACTTCTCCTTTAATACAAATATCACCCTCATCGCAGTAGTAATAACCAAAGAGGATATTCATTAAAGTAGTCTTACCGGCTCCGTTCTCACCAAGTAATGCACAGATTTCACCGGGGAAGAGAGTAAAATTAATATTTTTGTTAGCGGTGACGTCTAAAAACCGCTTGGTTATAGAACGCATCTCTATAGTAGGTTTTTTGTTTTTTGCCATTAATTATTAACCTCAAAATTAAATTAAAAATTAATGTTAACTTAAGAAGATGAAAGACCGGCAGAAGTATTAATCTGCCGGTCTCAAATAATTATAAGTATGAATTAATCTAATCTGAAACGGGAGGTTCTTCTATGACCGGAACACGGAACGTTCCGTTAAGAATCTTCTCCTGAATATCTCTTACTTCTTGTAATACTTCTGCTGGAAGCTTTTGTTCGAATCCGTGGAAAGGAGCAAGCCAGGCACCCCCTTTGGCCATCATAGACCATTCACCCAGATCCATAGAAACCCAGGCATCCTTCTTGACCATCTCTATAGCAAATTCTATAGTGGGATACATATTCCAAACCGGACCAGTTATAACCACTTCCGGAGCAAGCTCGTTCTGATCGGACATATTTCCGAAAGCTAGAATGCCCTTTTCTTTGCAGGCTTCAAATACTCCAAACCTTTCAGCATAGATTAAGTCTGCACCACCTTCAATCTGGGCCAAAGCAGCTTCTTTTGCTTTGGGAGGATCAAACCAACCTCCAATATAAGCAATTTTAACCTTAATTTCCGGGTTAACAGAAAGTGCACCGGTTTTGAAGGCATTTACCAGTCTGTTTACCTCACCGATAGGTATGGCTGCAACTACACCAAGAGTATTTGTCTTGGTTAATCTACCGGCAATAATACCACAGAGGAAAGCGGGTTCGTGAATCCAGTTATCGAAGACAGAGTAATTGGGAGATACGGGACCAAACTCAGAACCAAAGGCAAAGGCAATTTCGGGATAATCCTTGGCTACTCTTCGTGAAGGTTCTTCACCTGCCAGGAAAGCATCTCCTACGATTAAATCAAATCCTCTTTCAGCATATTCTCTTAAAACTTTTTCAAAATCTGCAGCAGAAACTTTTTCAGCAAATTCATATTTAATCCCCAACTCTTTTTCTGCTTTAAGACAGGCTTGATGTATTACGCCATCCCAGGGTTCTTCGATAGCTGTCTGGAAAATTGCAGCTACGCGAAATGGTTCTTCTGCCCCTACTGTCCCTGTAAAAGACGTAAAAAGAAAAGCAATTAACAAAAACAATGCTAATTTTCTCATTTTCATCCTCCTTAAAATTTGATTAATGAGTTACATAAATCTGATTTACTGTAAAAGGAATCTCGCTCTATCACCGCCTTTCAAATAGATAAAATATCAAGTTTTAGTAAAACTGTTATTTCATTTTAACACTAACCTATAATTCTGTCCATAGAATTATTTATATCTCGTATCTCGTTAATCGTATCTCGCAAAGATAATAGATACCAGGAATCAGAATAAATTATTTCTTCTCCGTCCTAAACTAATTAACCAGGTAACTTACTAACCAACTAACTCTTTCCTTTTATTATTCATCACACATGACTTACTATTGTATTTTTCCACGCGATACCCGATACTGTTTTATTCTTGACAATTAAAATTTATTATTATATTCTAAAATCACAAAAAAACATAATAACCCGACATTCAATGTAATTTAAAAAGGAGAACGAAATGTCCTTTAAGTATATCGGGAAATCCTTTGAAAAAACTGATGGATATTTAAAAGTTACCGGTATAGCCCAGTTTGTCGCAGACATAAAACTTCCCAGAATGCTTCATGCCCAGGTACTCCGGCCAAAATTTACTCATGCCCTTATTAAATCCATCAACACTTCGGAAGCGGAAGAAAGTGAAGGGGTCCACAAGGTTGTTACCGGACAGGGCTGTAAAATCTTTTTTGGAGCATGCGGGTTTCTTGACCAAAATCCTATTGCAGTTGATAAAGTCAGGCATATTGGCGAACCGGTAGCGGTAGTCATCGCCGATACAGTCCGGCATGCTAAAAACGCCTTGCCAAAGATCAATGTAGAATATGAGCCGCTCCCGGTACTACTTGACCCCGTAGAAGCTGCCCACAATAAAGATGTTCTAATTCACCAAAAACTCGGAGAATACCCCCATCTCCCTTCCTATTTCCCCCAACCCGGAACTAATATTTTTCATCATTACCGTTTAAGAAAAGGGGACATAGAAAAAGGAATAAAAGAAGCAGATTTTACGGTTGAAGGGAAATTTGAATTCCCCCTGAGCGCTCATTCGGCACTTGAGCCCCACAGCATAATCTGCCGGTGGGAAGGAAAAGACCATGTTGAAATCTGGGCTACTTCACAGGCGCCATTTGTGCTCCAGCAGGTTATAGCCGATATGTTTAAGCTTCCCCATTCTAATGTCCGGGTGCATATCCCCTATCTCGGCGGAGGATTTGGAGGTAAATCGGATGTAACCATCGAACCGATGCTGGTATATGCTGCCAGATTTTTACCCGGATACGCCATAAAATTTGTTTGCAGTAGAAAAGAAGTTATGACCAGCACGGTTCTTGGCCGCGGTATGAAAGCATATGCCAAACTCGGTGCCAAAAAAGATGGGACTTTTACGGTATTTCAGGCTGAACTTTATTTTTCTGACGGTGCATTCGGTGATACAGCAACCAATGTGGTTACGGTTGCCGGCCACAACTCGGTAGGACCTTATTCCATAGATAACTGCCATGTTGATTCCTACGGTGTTTATACAAATACACCACCGGTAGGAGCTTATAGAGGTTACGGGCACCCGGAAGGAAACTTTATTTCCGAACGTCTTGTTGAACTGATGGCTAAAAAACTGAAGATGTCTCCTTCCGAATTACGTAGAAAAAATTTCCTCTGTGAAGGAAAAAAGAATTCCCTGGGTGAGACTATCAGGGACTATAACGGTAATCTCTTTAAGTGCCTTGAAAATGTGGAAAAAGAACTCTTTTCCGAACCTAAACCCCAAGAAGACAGCAGATATATTTACGGGCGAGGTATTGCAGCAATGATGAAATCACCTAAAGGGGCACCTAACGCAGCTTCCTGCTGTCAGATAAAATTCTGCGCTGATGGCAGTATCCAGGTAAATTTAAGTGGTGTGGACATGGGACAGGGAGCCCAGCAGGCAATGCGTCAAATTGCTGCGGAATCTTTAAAAATTCCCCTGGAAAGAATCAGTGTTTTTCGTGAAATTGATACTCAACATTCCCCCTGGGAATGGCAGACGGTTGCTTCGATGTTTACTTACCGCGGAGGGAATGCCATTGTTAAAACCGCTGAGAAAGCCATTAAACTATTAAAAAAGAATGCTGCTCCTATATTAAAATTCGGAATCGATTCTTTGGAGTACGATGGAGAATTTGTATATGTAAAAACCGACCCGGATAAAAGAATTGCTGTTAGAAATTTGGTCAGAGGATATATGTACGAAAACGGTTTAACCGTGGGGGAAGTTGTAGAAGCAACCGCTGGTGATAGGCTTCCCGGATATACTGATCCCGATCCAAAATTCGGTATGGGTAATGCAGGGGGGATCTGGACCTTCGGATGCCAGGGATGTGATTTAAAAATTGATAAAAAAACCGGTGAAGTTATCATAGACAAATTTATTTCCTCTTTTGATGTGGGAAAGGTTATAAGTCCCCAGATGATAAGGGGACAGATTGTTGGGGGAGTAGTTATGGGTATAGGTCAAACCCTCAAGGAAAAGATTAAATTCTCTGAAGACGGAAAGATAACTAATGCAACGTGGGCAAAGTATAAAATGCCCCGAATAAACGATATCCCCCGAAAACAAGTAGTAATCTGTGTGGAAACACCGGAAATTAGGAGCCCTTATGGTGCAAGGTGTATTGCAGAACATCCGATGGTCGCTGTTTCATCATCTATCCTCAATGCCCTATTTGATGCAACAGGCTATAATTTCTTCCATATCCCGATAACTTCCGAAGATATACTTGAGGTGATAGGAGGCCAAGCTTAAATGTCTGAAATTATTAATATGACTGTAAACGGTATTGCTTATAAAATTTCCTGTACCGAAAAAGAAAGCCTTCTTGAAATACTCAGAGAACACCTGGATTTAACCGGAACCAAGGAAGGATGCGGATACGGTGTATGCGGAAGTTGTACCGTTATTGTAAACGGTGAAGCAGTTACTTCCTGTACTTTGAAAGGAAAAGACAAACTGGAAGGGATTGAAGTTCTGACTATCGAAGGACTTGCCGGAAAAGACGGAGAACTTCACCCCATTCAGAAATCTTTTCTGGAAGCGGGAGCCGTCCAATGCGGTTTCTGTACTCCGGGTATAATTATGAGGCTTTATGGACTTTTCACCAAAAACCCCAGTGCCCCGGAAGAAGAAATTCGCGAAGCCCTTTCTAAACACCTTTGCAGGTGCACAGGTTATGAAGCAATCTGGGAAGCAGCCCTTCTTGCTCAAAAAAGAATTAATCAATAGTTTACAATAACTCTGCCCCATAAAACTTCATTTTTATGGGGCAGACTATTTTTACCCTGATATCAGGAAACGGGAATACTCTGAAATCACTCAGGCAAAACCTTGTTTAATATAATTCCTACTATTGCACCTAAAGCCATTCCGGCTATTTCAAGTGTAGTAGTACCCAGAGGTATAGCTAAAACAGCTCCACCAAGGCCAAGCACCAATACAACTGCAGAGATAAGTAAATTTCTTGAGCGAGAAAAATCTACTCTATGTTCTACAACTGTCCTTATTCCAATTGAGGCAATCATACCAAAAAGAACTATAGAAATTCCTCCAATAAGAGGGGTGGGTATAGTGGAAATAATGGCACCGAGTTTCGGAACAAGCCCAAGAAGAATTGCAAATACTGCGGCAATCGCCATAATAACCGGGTGATATACTTTAGTTAGGGCAAGCACTCCTGTATTTTCGGAATAGGTTGTATTAGCAGGTCCACCAAACATTGCTGATAATGAGGTAGCCAATCCATCCCCAATTAAGGTTCTGTGTAATCCCGGATCTTCAATAAGATTTTTCTCAACTGTTGCACCTATAGCTAATACATCACCGATATGCTCAACCATGGTAGCGATAGCGACTGGTGCAATAATCATTACGGCAGTCCAGTTAAACTTTGCCACTGTAAATTCCGGCCACCCTATCCATTTGGCCTGTGCAATGGGAGAAAAGTCAACTGCTCCAACCATAATAGCAACCAAATAACCCACAAAAATTCCGGTAAGAACCGGAAGAACTTTGAAGAATCCTTTAGCATATATACTTACAGCGGTAACCACAACAAATCCTACCAAAGCAAGTCCCCAATTTCCTTTTGCCATATCTATGGCAACAGGTGCCAGTTTCAATCCAATAACTATAATTATCGGACCAGTCACGACGGGCGGGAAGAAGGTTAAAACTTTTTTAACACCAAATACACTTACTAATCCTGAAAGAACTAAATACAACAAACCTGCAACAACAATACCTCCACAAGCATAAGGTAGGCCAAATTTATCAGCAACTACTAACATAGGGGCAATGAAAGCAAATGACGATCCAAGAAAAGCCGGTACCTTTCGCTTGGAGATAACATAAAATAATAATGTACCACATCCTGCCATAAATAAAGCAACTGAAATATTAAGTCCGGTAATAATAGGGACTAAAACTGTCGCTCCGAACATTGTAAACATATGTTGCAAGCCTAAAATCATTTTTTTTGCAGGATCAATATAATCTCCTTCTCTTATGTCATCCATTTCTAAAGAAGTGTCCTTTTTCAAAATGTATTCCTCCTATTATCTATTTTTTCTTATATTCCCGTTTCCTAATTAACTTTATTACCTTTACTAAATTCACGTCAATTGCGTCTACGTTTCTTATTTATTTTTACTCTTAATCGCTTTTAAAACTTTTTCTGCATTAAGGGGTAAAGAATTAATCCTGCAGCCAATGGCATCAAAAACCGCATTGGCGATTGCCGGTGCGGTAGGTACCATACAGGGTTCGGCAATGCCTCTTGCCCCCCACGGTCCTGTAGGTTCCGGAACCTCAATTATACTTACTTTCATTTCCGGAGTATCTCCGATACCGGGTATTTTATAATCAACAAATGACGGATTCAAGACCCTCCCTTCTTCAATTTTTAACTCTTCCAACAGTGCAGAACCTAAACCCTGAACAATGCCTCCTTCTATCTGGGCACGGGTAAGGTCAGGATTTATTGCTTTTCCTGCATCATAGGCCGCAGCAACTTTTAAAACCTTTGTTTCTCCCGTCTCAATATCTACTTCAACTTCCGCAGCCTGCACTCCGAAAGTCCAGAAAGCCACCGGTTTTTCTCCCTGGCCGGTCTCCTTGTCAGTATCTTTTACCTCGGGAGGAATAAAAGCCCCTCTCCCGATAATCGGACCATGCACTCCCGAGCCATCAGGCATAGTCAATCCCATAGCCAGATCAGCAATCTTTACTTTCTTATCAGGATTGATTTTTGAAATAATTTGTTCATCTTTTATCTCCAGTTCATTTTCGGGAAGATTAAATTTTAACGACGCTAATTTCAACATCTGATTTTTTGCATCTTCCGCAGCCCGGATAATAGAATTACCGCAACAGTAGATTGTTCGGCTAGCCACCGTTTGCCATTCATAAGGGGTACAGTCAGTATCCCCGGTAATTATGCTTATCTTTGATACCGGAATAGTAAGTATCTCTGCTGCAATCTGAGTCAGTGCGGTATCGGAGCCCTGTCCAATATCCATTCCGGTTACCAGAAGATTTGTCGTGCCGTCTTCATTAATCTTTACAATTGCCGAAGAAGCCACATTATTGGGCATGGAAGGCGCCTTGTACATTCCCGCGATCCCTTTACCTCGAAATTTTGTTTTGGAAATGTTTCTCTCTCTTTTATTCCATTCGATATCTTCAGCAACTTTTTCCAAACACTTTACAAATCCCACATTTTCCAAAACCTGTCCGGTTACCGTTGTGCCACCATCTTTTAAAGCATTTTTTCTCCTGAATTCAACCTGATCTATTTCAAGTTTATGGGCTATGATATCCAGGTTTTGTTCTATGGCAAAATGTATCTCTGACATACCAAACCCTCGGTAAGGACCGCCTACCGGGTGATTGGTATACACGCAAATCGAATCAGCTTTCACATTGGGCACATCATATGGCCCGGTAGATGCGTATCCGCCCGCCCGGGCAATATTTACTCCATATTCGGTATATGCTCCGCCATCCCAGTAAAAAGTATTTTCTTCGGCTGTTATCCTTCCGTTTTTCTTTACACCGGTTTTAATATGGGCATACATGCCCTGTCGGACAAAACTGTTTACAAAAACATCTTCTCTGGAATAATTTAATTTTACCGGACGATAATTAGCTCTTTTAGCCAAAGGAATTACAATTCCCTCAAGAGTAGTGCCTGCTTTTGATCCAAATCCTCCGCCAACAGCAGGAGAAATAACCCTAATTTTATTTAAAGGCATACTGAAAGCAACGGCGAGAGTACGCCTTACTGCATAAGGAGATTGACAGCCCGCCCAGACCGTAATCTTCCCTTCAGGGTCCACTTGAGCTATGGCGCAGTGATTCTCAATGGCACTATGCTGAATATGAGGAACGTGAAAATCATTTTCGAAAATAAAATCTGCTTCTTTAAAACCTTTTTCAATATCTCCCTTCCGAATCTTATAATGATTGCTTATATTAGTTCCTTTTTCCGGTAAAATTATCGAAGCATGTTTGTAACTACCCAGATCTTCGTGGATAAGGGGGGCATCGGGTTCTATCCCTTCCAGTGGGTTGAATACAGCAGGTAGTTCTTCATACTCCACTTCAATCAGGGAAACTGCTTCTTCGGCAATTTCCTCTGATTCCGCGGCTACCGCGGCAACCGGCTCACCCATAAACCTCACTTTATCAATAGCTAAAAAGGTCTTATCCTCCAGGTAGAGTCCCACCCGAATAGGCACATCTTTCCCGGTAATCACTACTTTGACTCCCGCCAATTTTTCTGCCTTTGAGATATCAATCTTCAATATCTTTGCATGAGGGTAAGGACTTTTCTTTATTTTGGCAAATAACATCCCTGCTAGCTTTAAATCATCGGTATACCTTGAAAATCCGGTAACTTTCCTGACTCCGTCCACTCTCGATTCTGATTGACCGACATATTTTAACATTTATTGCCCCTTCCTTTCCCAGCAGCATCAAGCACCGCATCTATTACCCGTTGATAACCCGTACAGCGGCATAGATTTCCTGCTAGAGCTTCTTTAATATCTTCCTCCGAAGGATCACTATTTCTGTTAAGAAGCGCACGGGCTGAAATTATCATGCCCGGTGTACAGTAACCGCATTGCAGAGCATTATGTTTTATAAAACTCTCCTGTAAAGGATCAAGGTTGATACCATCCGATAATCCTTCAATGGTGACAATTTTCTTTCCGTCTGCTTCTATTGCCAGTATCAGACAGGAATTTACCGGTTTGTTATCCACCATCACGGTGCATGCACCGCATTCACCGGCTCCACACCCCTCTTTTACACCAATTAAATCAAGATCTTCCCTGAGCATTTTTAAGAGGGTTTTGCTGGGTTCAACCTCTATTTCTTTAATTTCTCTATTTATGGTAAAACGAATTTTGCGTTTCATGAAATATTTACCCCCCTTGCCTGAATAATTGCCCGCTTCACCAGTACTTTAATAATAGCTTCCCGGTATTCTTGTGAAGATCGAACATCAGAAATAGGTGAAACTTCGGTTAAAACAGATTGAGCTGCTTTTTCCAAAAGTAGTTCATCTATTATTTTTCCTTTTAATAATTCTTCCGTTTTAAATGCTCTGATCGGCACAGGAGCAACCGCCCCCAGGGCAATCCTTACTTCATCTTTCACGCACAATACTGCCACTCCTACCGTTGCCAGATCAACTTCTTTCTTTCGTCCCTGTTTTAAATAAATTCCTGCCCATTTATCTTTAATAGGAGGTATGGTTACGGAAGTGACGAATTCCCCTTTTTCGAGAATATTCTTTTTTACGCCCGTGAAAAACCGGTTAACGGGGACTGTTTTCTCGCCTGACGGGCCGACGATATTCACCTTTGCTTCCAAAACCAAAAGAGACGGTGCGGTATCTGCAGCCGGTGAGGCATTACAGATATTTCCCGATAAAGTCGCCCGATTACGCACCTGATAAGAGCCTACTGTCTTGCAGGCCTCAGCCAGGATAGGATAATTTTCTTTAACTACTTTTGAATCTGAAATTTCGTTAAGAGTAACGGTTGCCCCGATATTAATTCCATTTCGTTCATCATAAATTATTCTACTGAGTCGGGAAATGGATTTAATATCCACTGCATATTCTGGTTGGATAATCTTATCCCGCATCTCTACAATTAAATCTGTTCCTCCGTTTAGGATACGAGCTTTCTCCCCGAACCGGGAAAGAATTGAAATTGTTTCTTCGATTGAATCTGGTTTAAGATATTCGAATTCTTTCAATATAATTTCACCTCCCAATAAACTTAAAAATGGATTAACTGCCTATTTTAATTTATGGCCAAAACATTATATAACAAACATCAGCATCCGTAAAACTTCAAAATAATTTTCTGTTTCAAATACTAAACCGGTTGAAGAAATCTGTTCCATCCCCGGATAAAAAGATGCTTTAAATGCATTTACGTGTTTTTTATATGACAATTTTACCTTAAAGTGCTCCGGTAATTCAATTTTACATTTATCGATATTCTCTTTTAGTGTTGACTCCACAATCTCTTTAATTTTTTCTACTGCAAGCTTCGGATGAATACTGATCACGGAATTACCTACGCCTTTATTTACCGCTATGGTTTTGATGTTTTTATTTACCTTTTCCGCTTCCCTGCAAACCCCTTCATCTCCGCTTACAAAAACCACGGGTACCCCTTAGTAGCGGCGGCATAACTATGAATTAAAAATTCACTGGCAAACTCTTCGTTTAATTTAATGTAGTTTACGATTCTTGAACTTAAAGTATGTGATAAAGGGTTGGAACCTGAGCTACTAAAAGAATGATAACCAACCATCAATAAAGCATCAAATGAATTATCCAATTCCTGGACCATTAAATAGGGATGCTCACTCCATCCCCTTACTAGTTTAGCGTTTTGCGGCAAGTCAGCTGCTATAATATTCCTCCCGGTATCGTGGGCATCTTTAATCCAAATTTCCTTGGCTCCTGCCTTTGTTGCGCCTTCACATGCCGCCCTGACTTCATCGGTCATCTGTTTGGCAAAACCATGGTAATCGGATTTTGATTTTTCGGTCTCATCCCAGTGGGCAATTCCGGTTATTCCTTCGATATCAGCACTAATGTAAATTTTCATATTAACTCTCCTTTAGGATATTACTTACTTGTATACTATATTATTCTACATAAAACATATAATTCCTTCTTTTTTAAAAATAATTCTACACTTATCTATCGGTTACCATTTTTTATTTACTCTTTGATTTGTAATCGTGTTATAATAAAATCAACAAAAATAATTAATGGAGAAAAATAATGACCGATAGAAAAGAAGAATTTAGAGTCTCGGGCGAAGAACTTGTTGAAAAAATCAAAGAAATAATTAAAGAGGGAAATGCCCGAAAAATAATTATTAAAAACGAAGATGGTGAATCAGTTGCTGAATTTCCTTTAACTATAGGTGCTGTAGGAGCTCTTATTGCCCCGATGTTAGCTGCGGTGGGCGCCATAGCTGCTCTACTTACCAAATGCACCATCGTAGTAGAGAAAAGATAGACTATATTTTAAATTTACTTACATTAATTTCATCGGGCTTCAGGTATTCAATTTCATTGATGGATAATTCTATCAATGTATATTCCGGGTCATCAGGATTTTCCCAAAAATCACTAAAGAAATCACAGTGTTCGGCAATTTTTTCCTTCTGCTCTTTGTCTATAACTATTTTTGCCAGTCCGGCTCCCCGCACATAACCCTGCCTGTCTTCCTTTTTAACTGTTAGACAAAATTCTACCTTTGGGTTTTTCTGAATCTGAACTACCTTGTTATCATTTGTTCCGGTAGTAATCCAAAATTTCTTATCAAAATAGATTAGCGTTACCGGTCTTACCCTCGGTTGATTTTCTTCAGAAGTTGCTAAAAATATGGATTGTGAATCTTTAAAGTAATTCCAGACTTCGTCTTTTACTTTGCTCATCTTATCATTCATTGCAATACCTCCTTTCTGATCATATTAATTATTTTATTCAGGAAAAATCAGAAATATTTTTAAACACTTTAAGGGCATTCAAAGTTATCCATTTGCTTGGCTTGCCCTTTTGTTCGATATTTGTCTGGAAACGTCCGTTAAAAGTGCTTTCCAATTTCCATCTGCCCCTATCATCCTGTTTGGAAATTAACAGGTTTAAAGCCTGCTGCATCCGTTCGTCATGATAACCCAGTCGGGTTAATATTCCCAGAATCTCCAGGACATCGGTTTGATACATCAGGGGAAAACCAAAGCGTTTCCAGCCGGGCTTGGAAACTTTGCTCAAATCATGACTTCTTTTATAAATATGGTGTTTAAGGAAATATTCTGCTCCCTCTTCAATAGTGTTTTCCATTTCCCTGTTTCTTTGATTGACGGGAATCTCTGCCAATGCTTTTAAAGCCTTTGCCGCACCCATATGGCAGGAATGCTTGCCCCAACATACCACTAATCTTTCATAGGGCCAATCTTTGGGTGTATCTTTTATTCCGTCATCAAATCTCTGGTAATTGGTAATCCATTTTATACCATTTTGAACTCTTTTGTCCTCGAGATAACCAAACTTAATTAAACTGTAAACCATGTTTCCGGTTAAACAGGGTATAACACCGGTAAATCTACCTCCTCCTTTTTTAGCACTTGCCCAAACAGAAAATCCATTACTTTCACGCTCCTGAGAATTCTCCAGGATAAATTCGCAAGCTTTTTTTATACGGTCGTCATTTCCGTCTGCGCCAAGTTCAGCAAGGATAATAATTTGCCAGACCGTCCCTTTATATTTGGCAGTATAAAATTTTTGTGAATCTTCCCAATACCCTTCATCTTTCTGTTTGGCCAAAATTTTTGGAACAACACCCTTTTTCATAATTTCTTCTTTGGCTTTTTTCACTTCAGGATCATTCTCCGCTTTTTCCAAAATATCGATTAGAGTGAAATATCTTACCGAAGGATTATTATCTTCCAGTAACCAGGGTATCGGGTCAGCATGTAATATTGATTTCCAATTATCCATTTCTACTCCCCCTATAAAGAAAAATAATATAATATTCTATTTAAAGTCTTCATTGGCATTTAAGGACTTTTAGTAATTTTTAGTAATCTTCGGGAATAAATATTTTTCGCATATGTCCTGATTTCTGCATCAAATTTTTTATATAAATAATTTCGTCTTCTTCTGTTTGCAGAGCTTTCGCTATATCTAAAAGCTTCCAATCCTTTTCTAGGGCAAACAAAATTAAATCCATCTTTTCGTAAGAAATTTTCATTACTTCTTTGTCACTGGCAATACCCGGCATAACATCGGGTGAGGGAGGTTTCTCAATAATTCCTGTGGGAACATTCAGATAGCGGGCAAGCTCTCTTACCTGGGTTTTATATAGGTTTAGAAGGGGCATAATATCAGCCGCATCATCGCATCCGTGTTTTACAAAATATCCGATTTTATGCTCACTCTTGTTGGCAGCACCCACTACCAGCCTATTTTCCAATTCCCCATAAAGATAGAGCAGTAGCATCCTTAATCTGTGTTTTGCCCGATAATAGGCATTACCTTTTGCCAGAAAAGAATTAAATTCTTTATCCTTAAAACCTGAAAGGCTCTCCAAAAAAGGAATCTTCCCCGTCTTTCCTTCATAGAAATCATATGCTTTTCTAACCAAGATTCCTTTTAATCTCCCTGAAAAAAGAATTTTATCCAGAGGAAACAGCTTATACACGCCAATTTCTTCTAGATAAGGGGTAATATCAATTAACTTTGCTTTAATATTTAATTCCCCGGCAAAGTTTAAAGCATCCTGGATGTGTTCTTTTTTCGAATCCTTCTCCGGCATAATCAGGGAAAAAGTTTTTTCCGGACCAAGCGCCCGCACACACAAGGCCGCAATGACTGCCGAATCAATACCTCCGCTTAATCCCAATATTACTCCTTCCCTTTCCAATTTATCAGTATATTCCCTGATGAAATTCTCCAAAGAAAGGGCCACCTTCTCAGGTTCTATTTTCATACCTATTTTCAATTTTTCCAACAGAATTTTACTCATTTTTTTAGGAACAGGGGACGGTTCTCTGTTCTTTTTTTCTTTTATTTTTTTCTTGCTCTGGCTTTAACTACCAATGATTTTTTTCTATTTCCGGATTTTTTCTGAAAGATACTTAGAATAATCTCAGCTTCTTTAAAAGGTACAGTTATAAAGGAAAAGTCATCGTACACTTCCACCCGGTCAATAGCAGAATTCTTAACTCCTGTATTTTTAATAATAAACTTTACCAGCTTGCTGGGACTAGTCTTATCTTTCTTCCCCAATGCCACAAACAATCTTGTTCTGCCCTCTATCTCAATTTTTCTATTTTTACCTGATAAATCCTTTATTTCATTATACAGATCGGGGTTAAGTTTATCATTAAAACTATAATTAAGTAATTTGGCGAGTACCTGAGTCGGGTTATTAACACTAAGAAGTTTTTTAGCCCAATTATAATATGTATCATCTATCTCTTCACTGTTAATAGCTGCTAATTCTTCGTTTATCTTGTTCTTCTTTGCTTTAATAATATCTTTAACATTGGGAATTTTTAACTTTTTTATATCGGTCTTTGCTATGCGCTGAATAAACATCAGCTTCCTATATTCGCTCGGTGTAATAAAGGTTATAGCCGTTCCCTGTTTACCTGCTCTTCCTGTGCGACCGATTCTGTTCACATATGATTCGGGATCTTGTGGAAGGGCATAATTAATTACATGACTCAGATTGTTAACATCTATCCCACGTGCAGCTACATCAGTTGCTACCAGTACATTAATCTTCTTTTTCTTGAACTTATCCAGGGTTTTTTCCCTTTGCGCCTGTGAAATATCGCCGTGAATGGCATCAGCATCATACCCTCTCTCGATAAGATGGCCAACAACATCATCAACATCATTCTTTGTCCTGCAGAAAACTAGCCCGTAAAATTCTTCTTCAATATCGATGATCCGGCACAATGCTTCAAATTTATCGGTAGCTTTGACTTCATAATATATCTGTTCCGTAAGATGGGTGGTTAGCTGTTGTGCCTCGACATTGATGAATTCATAATCCACTATGTATTTACTCGCCAGTGCTTTGATCCTTTGCGGCATGGTAGCCGAAAACAGGAGAGTCCTTTTACGAGGATTGGTATGTTTCATTATCTCTTCCATATCCTCAATGAACCCCATATTAAGCATTTCATCGGCTTCATCAAGAATCAGATATTCGATATCCCTAAGATTGAGCGTCTTTCTTTTGATGTGGTCTATAACTCTTCCGGGAGTACCTACAACAATATGCACTCCTTTTTTCAGGCGCCTTAGCTGCTGGTCAATTGATTGCCCACCATAGATGGGAATAACCTGGATTCCGGAATTGCCCTTTAACGAACCAATTTCCTCGGAAACCTGTATGGCAAGCTCTCTGGTGGGAGTAATAATAAGAGCCTGTACGCTTCTCTCGGCGGAATTTATCATTTCTATCAATGGCAACCCGAAGGCGGCTGTTTTTCCGGTACCGGTCTGCGCCTGCGCTATTATATTGGTATCATTCCGCAACATTACGGGGATGGTTAAAGCCTGAATTCGGGACGGTTCTTCAAACCCTTTTTCGTAAACAGCATCCAGGACTCTTTGGGAAAAGCCGAGATGCTCAAATTTAATATTATCTGTCATAATTTTCTCCTCAAGTTTTCTAAATTACTTAAATTATTTTACTTAAATGGGAAAATATCCCATTTTTTCTATAGTATAGTTTTCTATTTGCATTGATAATTAGCTCAATAAAAAGTAGCGTTAAATGCCGGAACCTCTTTTTTTTACTAATCAAAAAAGGTTATTATTGTTTCTGTAATCTTTGACGAACTGCATCATATAAAATTATTCCAGCAGCTAATGATGCATTTAAAGATTCGGTAGATCCCAAGATAGGAATTTTTATCTTTTTATAAGCTGCATTCCTCCATATATCATTTGGTCCTCTATTTTCGTTTCCGATTACCAAAGCGAAAGGATCTTTGAGGTTGGTGGAGTAGTAATATTCTTCACCATCCAAATCTGCTACCATAATATTTATGGAGTTATGGTTTAACCATTTGACTACTTCATTATCGTCAAGGCCATTTACAATAGGCACCTGAAACAGGGAGCCCATTGTAGACCTAACAACTTTTGGATTGTATAAATCTACGGTTCCCTTGGTTAATAATACTGCAGAAGCGCCTGCTGCAGCGCTGGTTCTAATGATTGTTCCGAGATTCCCGGGATCCTGCAGGCCATTTAAAACAACTACCAAAGGATTTACACCAAGAATTATATCTGTCAAAGATATTTCTATTTGCTCAACCACAGCTATTATCCCCTGAGAGTTAACTGTATCGGAAATTTTCTTAAACAGATTGTTGGGGAATCTTAAAACCTGACAATCTTGATTAATTTTTGGCACATTATTTATTATTTCATTAATAATAAAAAATTTTATTTTTCTTCCCCTACTATTGGCCTCCTCAATAAGCCTGGTACCTTCTATGAGAAATAATCCGTTTTTTTCACGAACTTTTTTTTGACTTAAGGCTCTTACCAACTTATATATTGGGTTTTCCCTGGAAACAATATTTTTAACCTCTTTCACGTATAGACATTCCTCTATAGATTAATGATGCTGCTTCTGTTAGTTTTTCCAAGCATAATATGAGTTATTCTGAACTTCTTTTTGACTTTGGGATTTCTTGGTATAAAATCTCCCCCGTCGTTCATTATAAGTAATTTAATAAGATATTACAAATGAAACGCCCCTTTCTCTGTCTTAACTTGTCATATTTTGCATACCTTAAAAGCTTAAACTTAGCATCTAAAAAAAGAACAGAGAACCGTCCCCTGTTCTTTTTTCTTTTTTTATTTATCGCTCACTTGAATCTGGCTCCAGCAACTTTCGCCGGAAGCGGAGCTGTTACTGCTATTACAGTCCGACTGACGGGAAAAGATAGACGGCCAGGGGGCAAACCCCAGGATAATTTCTTCCATGCTGAAATAGCGTGTAACACACATCTTATCGCCTCCGTACCGATGAGGAGCATGATGTTCAATTCCCACACCATGACCCATCTCGTGCAAAGTGGTTGTTATTATAAATCGTCCGACTATTGCTTCAATCTCTTCCCGAGTCAAGACAAATTTATCGTCTGCTCCCATTTCCAATTCCACAGTTTCCCAGCAGTCTTTTACAATTTCATCAACAAAAACAGCGACGTATTTGGTAGAGGCTGGTGACTTCTGATCCAGGGTTGCAAAAACACAGCCGTACGAGTCTTCTCCCTTTAATATTGTTTCTCCTTTTTCTTTCATCACCACATGCAAGGCGTGCTGGTCCACTATATGGCCAAAACCGGAGGTATTAAAATTAACTATCCTCTTTTCCGGATCAACAGTCAACCGGTAAAACGAATCACTCCATTCGTCCTCGCCGGTCCAACCATCTTCACCGATATAGAAAACCCGTAAACCGGACACAATATCAAAGCCGGATTGTGCTACTAGCCCATCTTCATCTCTCACGAAAAGTTCTTTCATCTGTGGATTAAGACGCTCGTGCCGGTAATTTTCATCCTCAAACCCCCGGTATTCCTCATAAAGAGATATACCATCACCATTGCTATTTTGACCGGATGGTTCAGGATCTTCATCCCAGTTTTCGTCCTCATCGTAAACATTGCACTTTTCTTCCCAGTAATCAGCAATACGGTCTTCATCCTCGTCACAGGGAATAGTAATATAGTCGTCACCATTTTCAGCTTTACACTCATACCACACGCCATCCACATTTACCCTTGCTTTCAATTTTCCCCATGCGCCATAATCGTGCGATAGTACTGCCACAGAAGCCTTGTTTAAGGTTTCGATTGTTTCTATTGTCCATTCACCGTCATTTTCTCCATCTTTGGTTTCGATAAAACCTTCCTGATTATCTACAAACTCAAGGTCGTATTCTTCTCCCTCCCCGGAATTCAAACAATAACCTTTTTCATTAGTTACTTCATAAAGTGTAAATTCCCATTTACCTGCTAAATTATCATCTTCTTCAATTACTGCAGTGATTGAAATAGTATTCTCTTCTTCTCCCCCCATCGGTAGCCAGCTTTTATCTGCTTTGCGGATAATCGGATTGATATCAGGATGTTTCTTAATGTCCCATGAGCAAATATTTCTAATGTAATCGAGCCCACCAGGGCTTTTCATATGAATAGAATTATCATAACTCCCGCTCATTTTTTCATCCGAAATAATCCGTATTTGGGTATCGAATGCCAGCATATCGTAGGAAATAAAATCTGTGCCGATTTTCTCAACTTTTACCGGATTTTCTGTTTCATAAGGACCGGTAAACATCTTGCCGGTGAAAAACCCCGCCATTGCCACAGAAGAGGTTAAGTTTGTGGAACTGCCCTCTGGCCAGTAATAATTATGCGTACAGGTTGAAGTAAAAGATAAATCACTACCGCTATTTCTTAGAAAAAAATAAGTCCCGTTTGAAATAGTGCCTGCTAACGGATCATTATCTGAAAGGCTATAATAGATCCAGCCCATATAAATAGTATTACCGTATCCGCTTCCCTCTCCTGAATAAATCTCTTCGGATAATGTGCCGACACCTTCGGTAATGAAAGTACCGCTCTGTTCTCCAGACCAGGTAGAGCCGTTATCCTGCAGTTGTACAAATTGCCCTACCAAATTCCCATTATCATCCTGAACGTCAACCCGCTCAGCTTCTTTCCATTTTACATTAATATTCCAGTTAGTGATTTGTTCTCCAACTTTAGGGTGAGCACCGACTTGTATTTGAGTAACATCTATTGTGCCTTCCCATCTAATTTCGCCTTGAGCGTTTGCGGAAATTCCCAGCATTATAATAGCAGCTGTACAGACAATTAGTATCATTGTTCTGTTCATAAAATAACCTCCTTTTGTCTGGCTAAATTAATTCAACCAACTCAAAAACAGAAAGCACCTGGTAAAAATAAGCAGCCTATATCGTCTATTGGTCGTGGATAATTCCAATTATAATTTGAAAATTATTATGAATTTTTTTCTAAATACATTTTACTTCTTCCCCCTCTTTAAAATCAAACAAAATCCGAGAGTTGTTAGGGGAGTTCTCTATCCATAAATGAGATGATTGAGCTCCATCAATCACCATTCCCCACTATCCCCTTACTGTCGATGTTTGGCTCTATATGGATGGTAGTTTCAATTTTCATTTTTTCTCTTATCTTATCTTCTAATTTATCGGTAATCCTGTGCGCTTCATCTAATCTCATTTTAGCAGGTAACCTGATATGAAAGGTTAGCTCTTCATTATCACCATACTTATGGCGATGAATGTGATGTAATAAAACATCTTGCGATATACTATCGGTTACAATTTTCTCAATTTCTTTTTTAAAATCTTTTGATGGTTCTTTCCCGATTAAAGTACTTATCGACTCTTTCAAAATAAGGTAAGTAGTATAAAATATTACTAGGGATACTATAATGCCCATAACACTATCCACCCACCAAAAATATCTTCCGGCAAAAATTCCGGTTAAAACCATAAGGGATACCAGGGCATCACTCCGGTGGTGCCAGCCATCAGCAATAAGTGAACGTGCACTAATTTTTTTCCCGGCACGTATCGAGAACTGTGCCAATCCCTCTTTTACTATTACTGAAATTACAAATACTATTATAGCGGAGGTACCATAGACTGCAGATTGCTGGTTATTAAATCTCTGAATTGAGGCAATTAGAAAATTAAATCCCACTATCGCCAACATAGTACCAATGATAACCGAACTGATTACTTCTGCCTGACCATGACCAAAGGGATGTTCTTTATCAGCCGGTTTAGAGGAGATTTTGAAACCAATAATTACCACCAGCGAAGTAAGTGAGTCAGATAAAGTATGCCAGGCATCAGCAATTATGGCTATAGAAAAGGTTTTCACCCCCACCCAGTATTTCAAACCAAAAAGAAAAGTATTCAGAAAGATAGAGATTGTTCCTTCTAAATATCCCAGAAATATTTTATCCTTTTTTAATATTGGTGCATTGGATTTAGATTTTAAAGACAATTTTCTTGCTCCTTTATTTTGTATAACTATATAAATAATAAAAATTATATACTTTTTTTAGTTCACATTAACTAACTTATAGGTGATAATATATTTTTTATTTTACTATCTTGCTTAATAAGTGAATTAGAGATTTCGATTCATCTTCAGTTAATTTTGATGTGAACATATCAGAGATTCTCATATGGATTTTACTATGTACTTTTTCAATTTCTTTTCCCCTTTCTGCCATATGGATATGCGAAACCCTTCTATCTTCATCAGACTTTACTTTCCGAATAAATCCTTCTTCTTCAAATTTATCAATAATAGCCGTAATGGAAGGTTTGCTTAAATTTAATTCTATTGCCAGCTCACTTAAGCTGGGATTATTCAAATTTGAGATGACCTCAAGATAATGCATTTGCTTTCCGGTCAGCCCTGAGAAACTGCTCTCCGTTATTGTTTTTTCTTCTATTTTTTCTATCTTGGTAGTGAGCAAAGTTATAATATCTATTAATACATAATCCTCCGTCATTTTATCCCCCTAGGATATTAGTTAGTTCATGTTTACTAACTTTATAACATACAAAACTTAATCTGTCAATAGTATAGTCTAAGCAATTTTTCTATTTAATCATAAAAGACTTTTGCTTCAACTCTTTAAACCTTTTGGCTTTTTCACTCTTTAACCACCAGTTCCACGCGCCGATTCTGAGCCTTCCCGGTAGCAGTTGTGTTGGGAGCGACCGGTGTGGATTCCCCGTAGCCTTCTGTAAAAAGTCGAGAGGAAGAAATTCCTGCGGAAACCAGATATGACTTCACTGATTCCGCGCGTTTCTCGGAAAGAATTTGATTATGTTCGGTTGTTCCATCTGAGTCGGTGTGTCCTTCAATAATCAACTGCATGGCCTGTTCAGACTTGAGCATGGCAACGATTTTATCCAGAGTGGGTTTGGATTCAGCCCGAATGATATCAGAATCATAATCAAAGTTAATACCGTAAAGTCTTACCCTGCCGTATTCTAAAAGCTCGCTGGTCATCTGTTCCTGCACTCCGCCTCCCCAATGAGGGCAGCCGCCAATATCTGGAGATTTTTTTATTCCATTCCATATTCCACCCTGGGAATCTTCCCTTCCTTCATACCACCAAAGCCCAAAAAACTTTTCCCCGTCGGAGGTGAATATCATGATGGCCGGACCCTTCTGCCCCGGTTCAATCCAGGTAAATTTCATGATACGATCTTCAATGCCACCGTTTAATACGCCTTCGTCCCATTCATAACATCCGGTAACTGATGTTCCCTCCTGTCGGAGGTGAAAGTCATTATAGTTCGTCTCATAAGTCCCGGAAACATCGGCTATGGGCGTCTTGGTCAGTTGTTTTCCGAAGGCACGAAAGTCCATGAGCTCAGTATATTCGCTGTCACCGTGATTATTTTGGATGGTCAGTCGAAGCCACTTTCCGGATTTATCCACTGTTACCGGAAAACTCTGATTATCCTTCTGGTCAACCAGCGACACATTTGCGATTTTTGCAAATCCTTCTTTAGGACCATCATCGGAAAGTTCAACAATAATGTCCTTTGCGCCACGCCCTTTTTTGTCTATCTGCCCCGTATCAAACTCCAGGTGGTCAAATACACTTTTCTCGGCAAGTTCAATAACCAACACATTATCCAAAATCTTACCCTTGGGGCAACACCAGCCGGTTTTCGGATTTTCATCTATGATCCAAATATTCCCCCAGGCAGAGCTGTACTCGGGGGCTCCCTCTACAACCAATGCTCCGGAAGAGAAAGAGACCAACGATTGGACAGTTGTGTTTGCACCAATATCTAATCCAAATATAAAAAATACACAAACTATCACAAGTAATACCAAAATAAATTTTCTACTCATAATATACCCTCCTTATATTAAAATTGCGCGAACAGAATATTCCGCTAAAAAATAGTTTACCTTGTTTCGCGCTGAATATCCATTATTTCTGTTTCTGTGTTATTCTCAATAAATCTAATTACATTATTAATTATGCTGCCCGACCGGATAACTGTGTCTGCCACACAGGCAATTCCAAGTATAATCGTTTGGTGTCTGTCCTGTTCGCTTACCTCAGCAATAGACACATTAAATTTGTTTTGTATTTTAGCAATAACGCTTTTCACCAGCGTGCGCTTTTCTTTTAAAGAGTGAACCCATGGCGCATAAAGCTTGACGGTCACACTTCCAATTATCATTACATGCTCTCCTTTTCATTTCCATGCAAACCCCTTTCCTTAAAATATATCTAAACTTTTTCCGACACATACACATAGACAGTTAACGGGAAAAAGAAAAGAGGTTACACAATTGAGCGAATCATTTACCATATCTTGCTCTGATAATTCTTTCCCCGGGATGCTCTCGCCCCGGTCTTTTCTGATTGTACCAAAATATTATTAAATTATAAAGCATGTTAAACAGACCCATCAAAGTTTACGCTAACCAAAAGCCCGGCAGAAGGTAAAAAAACAGTTTTTTTAGATTATTTCTGCTATAATTAATTATTATAAATGTAAAGGGAGGTGCTTGCATGGATGCCATTCTTCAAGGGGGATTAGATTTAATTATTATGATTCAGCAGATTGACACACCATTTCTGGATTCTTTTTTTCGGGCTATTACCTCACTAGGAGATGAATTATTCTACCTGCTTTTATTTTCCTTTCTTCTTTGGTGTGTGGACTTCTATTTGGGGGTACGGGTCGGAATTATCTTTTTGTTATCCGTCTATATCAATAACGGAGCAAAAGAGATATTCCAGCAGCCCCGCCCTTTTGAAATCTTACCGGAAATTCAAAAAGTGTATGCCATCGGATATGGCTTTCCCAGCGGTCATGCCCAATCATCACTGGTTGTTTGGGGTAGTATAGCGTATTGGAAAAAACAAGCCTGGATTCGTAACCTTTCTGTTTTACTGATTCTTTTAATTGCATTTTCCCGAATCTATCTGGGCGTCCATTTCCCCACCGATATCCTGGGAGGATGGCTGTTTGGCGGAATCATTCTCGGCCTAAGTTATTTTGTATTTTCAAAGATCAAGCTCAATGTTATTTCAGGAAATATAATATCTAAAATAATTGTTATTACTCTACTTCCGGTGATCTTATTACAAATTCAATCCTCGCCGGATGTTATTAGCTCGGCAGCTGCCTTGACCGGTGTTGGGTATGGCTTATTATTATTTCATTCTTTTATTGGCGGGATTCAACCGGGAAACTGGTTTAAGCGGATTTTCAGTTTTTTGGTGGGAGTTATCGGGGTAGGGATAATATATCTGGGATTGAAGACGATACTTCCTTCAGAAGGACAATCTTTCTATCAATTAAGCCGATTTTTCCGTTATCTGTTATTGGGTATATGGATCAGCTTTGGGGCGCCCTGGTTATTTATCCGAATGAGATTAGCCCGTCGGGTAAAATAAAAGTTAAAAGTATGCCTATTCCTTAATTTTATTATCTTTATCAACAAAAATCACTTTAGGTTCGAAAGTTTCAGCTTCTTCATCAGTTAGCATAACATAAGATATTATAATTATATTATCTCCTGGCTGTACAAGTCTGGCAGCAGCTCCGTTTAAACAGATAACTCCTGATCCCCTTTCACCTTCCAACACATACGTTTCTAATCTCGCCCCATTATTATTATTCACTATTTGCACTTTTTCATTCGCAATTATATCTGAAGCTTCTAATAAATCCTTATCAATAGTTATACTTCCAAAATAATTCAAGTCTGCATCGGTAACAGTTGCTCTGTGTATTTTAGATTTTAAAATATGTCTAAACATTCTTTATACCTCCATCATTAGGTTATCTATCAATCTCGTTTTTCCAAATTTTACAGCCAAGGCAATTAAGATACTTCCTTTGACTAATTCCACATTGTCTAAAGTTTCCGCATTCACTATTTCTATATAATCAATTTTCGCTAAATTATTTTTATTTATTTCATTCTCAATTTCCCTCTTTACTGCCTCAGCTTGATTTTCCCCTTGCAAAATCATTTGCTCAGCTAATTTCAATGATTTAAATAAACATGTTGCCTGTTTTCTTTCTTCTCTTGTCAAATAAAGATTTCGAGAACTTATTGCTATTCCGTCATCTTCCCGTTTTATAGGTACGGTAATAATCTTTACCGGCAGGTTTAAATCTCTAACCATTTTTTTGATCACTATAACCTGTTGTGCATCCTTTTGCCCAAAGTAAGCCCTGTAAGGAAAAATAATATTTAACAATTTCAATACCACCGTTGTTACACCTTTAAAGTGCCCCGGTCTTTGTGCTCCACATAATACATCTGTCAAGTTTTCCACATTAACAAATGTACTATAATTTTCAGGATACATTTCTGTTGTTGTAGGATGAAAAATATAGTCAATTCCGCCTTCTTCTGCTATCTGCTTATCTCTGGTTAAATCTCTTGGATAAATGTCATAATCTTCACCAACCCCAAACTGCAAAGGGTTTACAAAAATGCTCATAACAATAATATCACAATCTTTTTTGGCTTCTTTAACCAAACTTAAATGTCCCTCGTGTAAATAACCCATAGTCGGCACAAGACCAATGGTTTTACCTTCTGTTCTTACACTAAAAAGTATCTCCTGCATTTCTGTAATATTTTTAATAACTCTCAGCATATTTCCCCCTTCCCTAATAAACCCTTGGAAGATTTTCCTCTTCCATATTAAAAAAATGCTCTTTTAAAGGGAACAGCTCTTCCTGAACTTCTTTTTTATACTCTTTTATTGCTTCTAACATCAATTTATACCCTTCAAAATATTTTTTCACAAACTTGGGAATATGTCCTTTATTTATGCCTAATAAATCATGAATAACTAAAATTTGTCCATCACATTGAAGACCGGCTCCTATCCCGATTGTAGGTATTTGTAATTCTTCCGAAATCAGCTTAGCTAAAAGAGCTGGGATACATTCAAGAACAATCGCAAAACAACCTGCCTCTTGCAATAGCTTTGCATCTTTAATAATCTTCTTTGCAATTTTTTGGTCTTTGCCCTGTACTTTATAACCCCCTATCTGATGTACCGATTGGGGTGTTAAACCTAAATGGCCCATAACCGGTATACCTGTCTCGATTATTGCCTTTATGACTTCAATTCTTTCACTGCCACCTTCAAGTTTAACTGCTTGAGCACCGGCTTCCTTGATAAACCGACCTGCATTTTTAATTGCTTCATTAATACCGGTATGATAAGAAAGAAACGGCATATCTGCAACAATTAACGCCTTTTTGCAACCTCTGGCCACTGCTTTTGTATGATGAAGTATTTCATCCATAGTAACCGGAAGGGTAGTATTATAACCCAAAACAACCATCCCGAGCGAATCACCAACTAAAACCAGATCAATACCCGCTTCATCGACCAAATTGGCCGTAGGATAGTCATAAGCAGTGATAGCTACTATTTTCTTATCTTCTATTTTCTTTTTCTTTATATCAGTTATGGTATTTCTTGTCTCCATATATATCCCCTCCCTTTGAAGATACGTTCAATAATAAAGCTTGATTTATTTTTTCTAATATTTCATCGTCTAACATAGAGGTCTCCCTTAGGTGTTGTGCCGTTCTTAATCCCATTAGTCTATAAGTCGATAGAAGATCATTATTGGTTTTGGATATTTCTTTTATGTGCCTTTCTACGGTCGAATAATCGCCCCTGGCAATAGGCCCGGTTAAAGCATCTATGGTTCCCTTCACAGAAATATTATTGATTGTGCCACTTACTAATGGCAACACTGCTTTTAAGGCTAATTTTCTATCAAATCCGCTTTTTTCCAATAAGCGTATTGCATCTTCAAGTAAAGTCACTAAATAATTTGAAGCAATACAGGCAGCTGCATGATAGAGAGGTTTAAATTCTCTCCGAATAATCATCAGCTTACCTTCCCATCTTTGTACAAGCTCTTTGGCTACCCCTGTCCCGGATTTATCGCCCTCGAAAGCAAAATAGCAACCCGGAAAATTAACTAAAGCCTCTTGAGTTGACACAAAAGCTTGCAAAGGATGTAAAGACATTATAATTGCGCCTTTTTTTCTGCAATCAACTAATTCCAAACTATCAAGCAAACCACTCATATGAATAACAATCTTATTCTTTAGATTAAATTTCGATATTTCCTTGGCTATTCTTTTAATATAACGGTCAGGAGTAGTAATAAATATAATCTCACTATCTTGAGTCAACTGCTCCAGAGTCAACACTTTGCTTCCTATTTCTTGTGCAAAATCATTGGCTAATTCTTCTTGTATATCATTTATCCCTATAATAGTATAACCTTCTTTTGATAATGACTTTGCTACTACTTGCCCTACTCTGCCAATTCCAACTATACCAATATTTTTCAAAATAGCACCCCACATTTACCATTTAAATAAAAAAACCCTTTGAACGCCAAATCCAAAAGGTTTTTATAACTAGAAAAGTATATTCTGTCTTTCCCGTCTCAGTCCTTATGGCTCCAAGCGGTAATTAATATAAAAAATATTAGACAAAAAACGCTTAAATTCTAAAATAACAAAATTAGTCTAGCTTTCATGATTAAGCAACTTTGTCAAAATTAAACTCTAACCAGTACTATTATAAGTTTACTGATTATTCGCCGGTATAGCTCTTAAGATACTATCCGGAAAAATAATCAATCAAACACCGGTTAATATATTTTAACATTAATATTATTACTGTCAAGGCTTGGTAGATATCGGGGAGCTAGATTGTGGAATATCACTATCTTCAAATCCTATACCCTCTTCTCCTCTTATATCCTGACATCCGACCTACTTTCTCTTCTTTATAAATCTTAAAAAAATCTATTGTGCCTCTATTTATTGCTGCTGTATGGCAACAATTGGGAGGATAACCGGAAAAAATGAAAAAAAAGAGACAACCGTCCCCCGTCGGGTGGTAGGCTTATAAAACAAAACTCGCCTTGCTTGAAGCAAGGCGAGTTTAGGAGGTATTAAAATGAAAAAGCTATCTGTTTGTTCTGTTGTTATGTTGTTCAATAGCTTTTAAACGAAAAAATTATACCACATTGTCAACTAATGTCAACCGCTTATAGATTTTTTTTTAATATTTTTTTAAGTGTATCATATCGTGCTGTTAGGATGATTAAAATCTGGCGGAGGGGGTGGGATTTGAACCCACGGATACTTTCGTATCGCCGGTTTTCAAGACCGGTGCATTCAGCCGCTCTGCCACCCCTCCGCTGTTTATCTATTTTTTACTTATAAAGAATAACATCTCACTATCTTATTGGTCAAGTAAAAATTATCCCCCTCACCCTGACCCTTTGTACCATGCACCATAGGTGAGGAAATATAGATAAAGATATTTTTATTAGATAGAAGTAGATTTATATATCCAATTTTTTAGTAATTTCTTCTATCGGGTTCGATAAATCGAACCCCTACATTTACATAGACAGGCGGGACGCCTGTTATTATCGGGTTATCTTTTCAACCCCTCCCATGTATGGGCGAAGGACATCGGGAATAACTACGCTCCCGTCCTTCTGCTGGTAATTTTCCAATACTGCGATCAGGGTTCTCCCCACAGCCAGGCCTGAACCATTTAGAGTATGGACAAAATTCACTTTCTCTTTTTCTTTTGAACGGTATCTTATCATTGCCCGTCTGGCCTGAAAATCTTCACAATTACTACAGGATGATATCTCTCTATATTTTTTCTGGGCTGGCAGCCATACTTCAATATCATAAGTCTTGGCGGCCGAAAAACCCATATCCCCGGTACACAGAACAATTACCCGATATGGTATTTCTAATCTTTTTAAAACTTCCTCAGCGTTTACGGTTAAGGATTCTAATTCATCATAAGAATTTTCCGGCTGGCAAATTTTTACTAGTTCCACTTTGTTAAATTGGTGTTGTCTGATTAATCCCCGTACATCTTTTCCGTAAGAACCCGCTTCTTTGCGGAAACAGGCGGTATAAGCAGCATAATAAAAAGGTAAATCATCTTCATTTAAAATTTCCTGCTGGTGAAGGTTGGTCAAAGGCACCTCGGCAGTTGGAATCAGATAGAGGCCGTTTTCACATTTAAATAAATCACTTTCAAATTTGGGCAACTGCCCGGTACCGGTCATCGTTTCAGCATTTACTAAAAAAGGAGGGAATATCTCTTTGTATCCGTGTTCATTGGTGTGAAGGTCGAGCATAAAATTAATTAGAGCTCTTTCCAATTTAGCCCCCATTCCTTTTAATACGGTAAACCTGGCTGAGGCTACTTTTGCTCCCCGTTCGAAATCAAGTATATTCAGGGCTTCCCCGATATCCCAATGTGGCAGAGGTGTAAAATCGAATTCGCGTGGTTCTCCCCATTTTCTTATTTCAGTATTATCCTTTTCGTCCTCTCCGAACGGTACGCTTTGGTGGGGGATATTGGGAATTTCCAGTAAAACATGGTTTATTTTTTCTTCAACCTCTTTTGTTTGAGTGTCCAGTTCTTTAATCTTTGTCGATACCTCTCTCATGGCCAAAATCTTTTCCTGCGAGTCCTTCTTTTCTCTTTTTAATTTACCGATTTCCTCGCTCACTGTATTCCTTTTTTCTTTTAGTGAATCTGTTTCAGATAATAATTCTCTTCTTTTCTGGTCAAGCTCCAATATCGCATCAAGATCGATTTTCTCTTTTCTTTTTTTTAACGCCTCTTTCACTTTCTCCGTATGGGAGCGAATAAGTTTTATATCTAACATTGTCTTTCTCCTTTTTTTAAATACAAGTAATAAGTGATGAGTTAGCTTGTTAACTAATCACTTATCCTTTAATAACTCCTAATGGCCGCATCCGCACTACTTTTTTGGATATACCGGTTTGATGCATTACTTCAACTACTTCGCTTACATCTTTATAGACATCGGGCATCTCTTCGATCAGGGTCCCCCGGCTTTCTGCTTTTACAATTATCCCCTTTTCCATTAACTCTTGTCGTATATCTCTCCCTTGCGCTTCTTTTTTGGCTTTCATTCTGCTCATTATCCTCCCCGCTCCATGACAGGTTGAACCAAAAGTCTCTTCCATAGCCTTCTCGGTGCCCACCAGACAATAAGAATAGCGTCCCATATCTCCGGGAATTAAAACCGGCTGACCTATCTTCCTGTATCTTTCCGGAATATCAGGATGAGATGGAGGGAAAGCCCGGGTAGCGCCTTTTCTGTGAACACATAATTTTACCATCTTGCCTCCCAGGTTATGTTCTTCTATTTTGGCAATATTGTGGGCTACATCATAGATCAGCCTCATTCCTAATTCTTCCGAAGTGTTATGAAAAATCCTTGCAAAAACTTCACGAGTCCAGTGCATTATACACTGGCGATTTGCCCAGGCGTAATTTGCTGCACAGGCCATAGCTATATAATAATTTTTCCCTTCCGGTGAAGATAGGGGAGCACAGGCTAATTGTCTATCGGGAAGCTGAATCCCGTATCTGCTTACTGCTTTCTGCATGGTTACCAAGTAGTCGGTACATACTTGATGCCCTAATCCTCGTGAACCACAGTGAATCATTATTGTAATCTGACCTTCTTCCAACCCTAGTTCGCGGGCAACTTCAGGGTCATAGACTTTATCGATTACCTGAATCTCTAAAAAATGATTACCGGAGCCGAGGGTGCCCAATTGAGGTTTCCCTCTTTCCAGGGCATGCTTGCTAACTAAATCAGGATTAGCGTCTTTCATACATCCTTCTTCTTCGGTAAACAGGATATCTTCTTCCCAGCCAAAACCTCTCTCTACTGCCCATTCGGAACCTCTTTTTAGGACATCTCTTATTTCATTATAACTTATTTTTATCTTCCCTTTTGAACCCACGCCGGAGGGTATAGCTCTAAATAATTCATTTACCAATAGTTCAATTTTTGGTTTAACTTCTTTTAAGGTCAAATTAGTCCTTACTAACCGTACCCCACAATTCACATCAAATCCTACCGCACCGGGAGAAATAACTCCATTGTCCAAAGAGGTCGCCGCTACCCCACCGATAGGAAAGCCATAGCCCCAGTGGATATCAGGCATGGCCAGTGAACAGCCCACGATTCCCGGCAGGAAGGCCACGTTGGCAACCTGTTCCGGAGCCTGATCCTGGCGTATTTTTTCCAACAGATTCAAAGACGCATAAATCATACCGGGTACTCTCATCCCGGAGTTATAGGTCTTGGGGATCTCCCAGCGATAATCATCTATTTTATTTAAAGGTCCTTCCCATAATTGTTTCATATTAATCCCCTCCTTTATGGGATGATTACACAGATATAAGAATATAAAATAAATTATAAATAGATAATAAAGTTATGTTCTAATAAATTCCTACTTCCTGTTTTATTTAATCTTCTCTTTTACCTATCCTATATTACTCATTACTCGTTACTTTTTACCTGCATTTAAATATCAAAAATTATTTGAGCTCTCCAGAGTCCGCTTTCCTCATCTTTTTTGATTTCTAAACGGTGGTAAGTTACCGCTTTTACCTCTTTTTCTATTTTAACTGCAGGGGGATTGATTTTCGTCCCCTCGACTTCTGCCTCGATCTGATAATCAGATAATTTCTTTATCTTAAATTTTTCAAGAATTACCAATCTGCTTTCACCGATAAATAAAAGTTCATTAAGCCAAGCGAAGAGCAAGCCCTCCGGATTGTCAGCTTCCAGTTTGATTTTATCATAAAAGTTTTCTTTAAAATATTTTTTGGGGATTTTGTTCTCCCCGGCAATAATTTCATACATTCCCTTTGCTGCATTGAGAAATACTTCTTTCTTGTTTTTGCCGTAGGCAACCAAACCGATATCGGCAGTATGTTCGAAGACTTCGAATTTTTTCATGAATAATTATGCCTTTTTTAAATTTTAGTTTTACGTTATCATATGAGATTGCTTCACTTTGCTCGCGAGGATATTTAAATAAAAAACTCTCGTCGGCTAGTAACATCTTTTACTGCCAGGGACGAGAGTTTAATCACGTGGTGCCACCCTTTTTCAATAGGAATATCCTATTCTTCATTGGGTATTTTTAACACATTGTTAGTGCGTTCCCGGATACATTGTTTCACCGGAAAATTATTAGGGGTGGAATTCGGTAAAGTCATCTGCTGATTCACACCTTCCATCAGCTCTCTGGAAATGACCGGTACCTACTGGCTCCCAAATATTTAACTATACTGTTTTGTTGTATTAATTATAAATTTTAACCTCTCTTCTTGTCAAGTTTTGAAATCACCAGCTATTTTTTCTTGACATTCGACTGACCAGTCAGTTAAAATATAAATTATAATAAATTCGAGAGGTTAAAAAAGGGAAACAAAATGATGAAAAAAGTTGCCAATTTTATTACCAGATACGCCAAACCTATCTTTATCGTATTAATTCTAATTACCATTTTTGCCGGAATGCAGGCTCAGAAATTAAAAATTGAGGATGATATTACCAAATATATTTCTCAAGATGACCCGGATATTAAATTTTACAGCGAGGTTATCGATAAGTTCGGTGCCTCCCAGATGAGTGTATCAATGATTTCCCTCGAGTATGAGGACCTCTTTACCCTGAAAAATCTTGAAAGAATAAAAGATATAACCGAACAGTTAGAAAAAGCCCCTTTTGTTAAATCAGTGAATTCTTTTCTAAATATGCCCAAAATTATCACAACAGATGTAGGTCTTGAGGTAAAAGATCTGGTGGAAGTGTTTCCGGAAAGCGATGAAGAAGCCGGGGAGCTCAAACTTTCTCTCATGAACGATAAACTGGTCAAGGGGAAATTTATTTCGGAAGATGGGAATGTAGCCCTATTAATGGTTGAAACGGAAAAAGATATAGAGGACGAGGTACTTAAAACCGGACTGGAGAATATCATAGAACCACTAAAGGGTCAAACCATCCAGGTGAATTATTTCGGAATGCCTTTTATAATGGCAGAGGTTTCGGAAAGTTCCTGGGACACCATGAGACTGAGTATTATTGCCGCAATAACCGTGCTGTTGACCCTTTACTTTTGCTTTAGAAGTATCCGCGGTGTATTTTTACCGCTTTCAGTTGCCTTCTTATCTTCCTTTTGGGTGATGGGGTTCGTTGCATCCACCGGTAGAAGCGCCACCATGATGATATCATCAATACCGGTATTGATGATATCATTAGCCACAGCTTATGGCATCCATTTTATAAGCAGATACTATGAAGAAAGACATAATCTTGACCCGGTTAAAGCAGTTAATGTGACTATTCGGGATATATTTGCTCCCATTCTTATGAGCGCCCTTACCACTATGGCAGGATTTTTATCGCTTACCGCTGCTATCGTCAGGCCTATGACCGAATTTGGAATCTTTGCCACCATGGGAGTATTCTTCGCCTTTGTACTGGCAACTTTCTTATTGGGTTCGTTTTTTACCATCTTCCCGCCTAAAAAAACTTATAAGAAATTTTCACATGAATCCAATGATGTAGTAACCAGGTTTTTAAGACTGCTGAGTCAAGTAATATTAAAAGAAAAGAAAATAATATTAACTGCAGTTATGATAATTGTAATAGCTTCTTTAGCCTTAAGCACCAGAGTCGAGACCGAATCATCAATTGAATCAAGAATGGGTGCAGGTAGCAATATTGTAAAGATTATGAATTATTTTAATGATAAATTTGGCGGAACGGATTTCCTTTATGTCTATACCGAATCAAATAATGTTAAAAATCCTTATGTGTTAAGACAGATGAGAAAGATCGGAGATTACGCAAAACGTTTTGAAGCTTTTGGCGAACCGTCATCGATCACAGATTTCTTATCTCAGCTTAATGATGCCATGGAAAATAAAAACATTGTTCCCGCAAGCGAGCAGAAGATTGATAACTTATGGTTCTTTGCCGGAGATAATGAATATATTTCCACCATGATAGGCGATAATAACGAAGACACTTTGCTGCAGATAAGTACCAGGGAAATGACTTCATCCTCTCTCGATCATGCCATAAGCGAGATGAAAGGCTTCATAGAAAAAATTCCTAAAAAGGTCAGTGCTGTCGGCATCTCTGGAATAGATGATGGGGAAAAGCCGGTATATTACGAAAATTTGGCAGAAGAAATTATCTCTTCCCTTGCAGCAAAAAATATTGAAATTGAAAATCCCGAAACATTAAAAGAAGAACTGGTAAAAATTGCCGGGATTCCTAACTCTGAATTTGAAAAGAATAGCAAAGAGTTCGCGGAGGAAATTTTAAAGGTATCTTCCCTGGAAATCCAGGAATTGGAAATAAACAGCGTGGATTTACTTCCCTTGCTTTTCAATTATATCAAAGCAAAAGAATCTCAGGATGATTTCTTAAATAAATTAATCGAAGATCTATCCTTATCGGAGGATGATGCAATCTATCTCCTGGAAGGATTGGAAATATCTAAAAGAATTGTTCAGGACCGGGAAAAAGTAAGATTTGCCCAGTCTGAAACAGAAAGACTTATCGGAAAAAATCTCACCGATGAAGAAAAAGATATCCTGTGGTATTTAACCGATAAAGAGATTTATGTTCCTGATAATAACGGAGATACCGTAGTTTCATTTTCTCTTACCGGAATTCCTGTAATCAGTGACAAGATAAATACCAGCATGTTTAGAGGTCAGTTAAAGAGCATGTTAGCAGCGTTTATTGCGGTATCTATCATGCTGATGGTTCAATTCGGTTCTCTTCTGTTGGGATTATTTGCCATGATACCCATTACCCTGACCATAGTTACTGCTTTTGGGGTCATGGGTCTTTTGGGCATTGATTTAAATATTGGTACAATAATGGTAGCCAGTATCGCAATAGGTGCGGGAATTGATTATACCATTCATTATATTTCACGGTATAAAAATGAATTAAAAAGAAAATCAAAACTTGAAGCGATGAAAACCACTCTAACCGGAACGGGACGGGCGATTGTCTTTAATTCTGTTTCGGTAGCTGCCGGTGTTTTTGTGCTCGGCTTTTCGGAAATTGAAATGATGGCTATATTCGGAAAACTTATTGGGAGCGTGATGTTGTTAAGCGTAATTTATACTTTGACTTTGCTCCCCATTTTATTAAACACTATTAAACTTAAAGAGGAGGAAAAGAAATGAAATTAAAAATTAGTCTCTTAATATTTACGATTTTAGTCCTGCTGTTTATTGCCAGTCCCGTATTTGCAATTACCGTAGATGAAATTACCGATAAGATGGATGAAGCTTCGCCTGAATTTACAACTCAAAAAACTATTTCTGAAATGATTTTAATTGACAAAGACGGGAATGAAGAAATAAGGGAAATGGTCATGTTCTCTAAGAAAGAAGAAGATGACAAGACCAGTTCTTTAATGAGGTTTCTCTCGCCCAAATCGGTAAAAGGAGTAACCCTTTTGAATATTAACAGTGGCGAAAAGATATATTTATATATGCCCGCTTACGATAAGCCCAGAAGGATTGCCGGTTCTTCGAAACAAGATGAATTTATGGGTACGGGACTTTCCTATGAAGATATGAATATGGATTATGAAGATAAGGATTATGAAAATAAACTGCTGGAAGAGACTGATGCCGAATACAAGATCGAGATTTTGCCCAGCGGTGAAGATGTATCCTATAAAAAGATTATACTGGTGGTGGATAAGGAGAGGTTTTACGCCAAAAAAGTTGAATTTTACGATATGAGCGGAAATCTTTCCAAAACCTTTGAAATTGTTCAGATACAGATTGATGAAAATGAGAAGATTACTCCTACCGAGATAGTTTTTACCGATATAGAGAAGAATAAAAAAACCAGGATTGTTATCAAGGAAATGGAATACGATATAGAATTATCCTCCGGTTTCTTTAGCATCAGGACACTGTCAAAACCGACACTTTAAAGACAGTATATGGTATATCGTATCGAGTAAAGAAAAGAAAGAGAAAGAAAAATACGGGGAATAAATTTAAAAAAAATTAATTATTATTGAAAAAGTCGTAGGGGCAGACCTTGTGTCTACCCGAGATAGGAACCTTAGAACAGGCGAGATGGCTGTCCTACGAATTGATCAATTAAAATTCACATTTTGTTTAGTTAATATAATAAGGAGAAAGATATAATTATGAAAAAAAATATTTTTGGGGTAATGTTTATTATTTTTTTGCTCTCGGCTTCTGCTTTTGCTGGAGATTTTTCCGGTAGTTTAACCTATTCCGGACAATATAATTTCGCCGAACATAGTCTGGGTAATACTCTGAGTTTAGATCTTAACTATGTTCATAGCTTTACTGACGAAATTTATTTGGAAGGAGATCTGGTTATCAGATATTCCGATAGATCACCTTCCAACCCGGTTATGATTATACCCAAAGAAATCTATATCGGGGCCTATGACCTTCTTCCCGGTCTTGACATGAATGCCGGGATGTTGGTGGTGAATTGGGGTTCCGCGGATATGCTCAGCCCTTTAGATAATTTTAACCCCTCACCCCCGCTTACATCTTTTTCAAGTTTTTCTAGTAAAAATGGTGTCTGGGCAATCGATGCAACTTATTATTTTGATGATGTTACCTACCTGCAAGGCGTGTATCTACCGCGATTCACCCCTTCATTTATACCGGAAGCATACGAAAAACAGCTTTACCTTTCCATGTTTTCCCCTCAATTTGCAGCAGAGGGTATAGAGATAAGCGGAATTAACCTGACCCGTAATCTCCCCGAAAAACCAGCATGGGGAGTAAAATTATCCAGAAGTTTTACCTCTTTTGATGCCGCACTTAGTTATTACAGTGGCTATTATTTTAGTGCTTATCCCGAAAGCTTAATCCCTGTTCCCGATGCTTCAGGATTTTCTCTGGATGTGGAACTGGGATACCCCAAAAAAAATGTTTTCGGCCTTGAATTCCAGGGAGATTTTCCGGGAATTGAAGGAGCAACCTTAAGGGGCGATATTGCTTATATCGTTCCCCAGTCCTGGGAAGTACAGGGTGAATATTTATTGAAAGACTCCTATCTTAAAGCAGCTATCGGCGCAGATTATACTACTTCCTCTGATCTTTATCTGAATGTGGGCTTTATCTGGGGATTTTTCTCCGAAGAGGGAACTGCTTGCTCCCCCTATATTTTCTTGAATGTAAACAAAGAATTGGAAGACAGTAAATTTAAACCGAGTTATATGGCCGGAATAAGTCTTCGCGATTGGAGTGTGTTAAATAATGTCGGGGTTAGCTACAATATTCATGATGATTTAACGTTAAACCTTTCATATCTCTTTATAATCGGAGATGAAACCTCGAAATTTGGGCAGATGAAAAGTACAGAAGGTATATTCCTGACGGGAGAGTGGAGTTTTTGATGGAAAATATAGATAAAAAAGAAATTATTCTAGAAGCTGCCCGGGATATCTTTTTTAAAAAGAGCTTTTACGAAGCTACGATGGATGATATCGCCGAGCTCTCGGGGGTAAAAAAACCTACCATCTACTATTATTACCCTTCCAAAATAGATTTAGCTTCCCAATTAATGGAAGTAAGTGTAAAAAAGATTTTTGAAAAGATCAACGAAATAATTTCTACCACCAGTGATGTTAAACAACGGATAGAAATGATAGTAGATTTATATATAAATCTTTTAGAGGAAAATTCTAAAATCTTTATCATCATGCAAAGAATTGGTTATGATTTTATGCAAAAGGAAGACAGTAAGAAAAAGATAAATGAACTCTTCGAAAAATTAAGAAAAAAACAGAAGGAAGCAGGCGATCTGTTCGGGGAAGTTATTTTATGTTCAGGTAAAAAAGTTAGCGGAGATCTGTTTTTATATTCTATGATTGCTGCCCTGGGAAGAGCTATTTTCGAAAACGTATCCCAGGGAAAAAACCTCAAAAAAGAAGATTTGCTGGTCATCGGAGATATCTTCATTGCCTCAGTAAAATAATCAAAAAAAAGGAACAGGGGACGGTTCTCTGTTCCCGTTTTTAAAAATTTGTTTTGCTGGAAAAAGTGAAATTGTTGGTTCTGAGATAGGGGGCAACTGTTGGGCCGATAAATCCTTCCTTTGTTAGTCTTTCTTCGGATATCATGTCAACTGCTTTTAATATATCCACTACGCTGGCATTAAACCTCATATTTTTTATCGCTTTGCCTATCCTGCCATCTTCTATTAAAAAAGTACCATTGCGGGTCATTCCGGTTAATTGAATGCTCATGGGATTGAGTATATTGACGTAATGAAAACGGGAAATATATATACCTTTTTTAGTAGAGGATATCATCTCATCAACAGAATTATTCCCTTCTTTCATCACCAGATTAAAAGGGATGGTTCCGAAAGAAGCATGTTCCGGTGGTAAAGTATTTCCGGTACATTTTCTTTTATATTTTAAGGCGGTAAGATGGTCATAAACTCCATCTTTTATTACTCCGTCTTTAATGAGATCTATCTTTTCCCGAGGATATCCCACCAAATCAAAAGGCAGGGGCATGGTAAGTTCGTCAAACGGGTCATCGGAAATAGTTACTGCCTCCGGGAAAATCTTTTTACTCTGATTGTTACAAATAAAACTCTTGCCCTCCATAATCTTTTTGCCATTAAAAGCAGTATAGCCGGTATAATTTAAGATTTCTGCAACTGCCTCCGGAGAAAGAATAACCGTATAGACTCCCGGGTCAATTTCTATCTGTTCTACATTTTTTAAAGCAGTTCCCAGTAATTCATCGGTAACTTTATTTATATTAAAATTATTGATATCGCTATCTATAAACGAAGTATAAGCAGTAGAGCTTTCTTTGGTGATAACACAATTAAAATCTGCCTTGGTCTCCCGGTCAAAGGCAAAAACACCTTCTGAATTTGCCACCAGAAGGCTGGATTCTTCTGTTTTAAAGGCTCCTGCTGCCTTATACCCTTTTGTGTTTGCTTTTTCTATTAACTGTTTTATCAATTGGGCCCGATTCAAGGGAGCAAAGTTAGCAGTATCTTTAGAATATTTGCTCTTCAATTTGTATAACTGGGGTGCGAGTAGACGGTAATGGAAATCTAATTTGGGTGTAATTTTAGTTACTTCAATTGCCTTTTCGATATTTTTTAAAATGGTGAGTTCATCAATGTTGTTCATTTGCACCACGCCGATTCTATCTTCATTTATTATCTTAACGGTTAAGTTCAAATCGGTTTTTGCTACATTTTGATGGATATAAGATTCCGCAAATCTGGTAAGTTCACTTTTGCTTTCTGAGGCAATTATTTCAAAATCGTAATTTTTTAAAATATTCTTGACTTTATTTATAAGTTCTTTTCCGGATTTTATATCTTTCATTTGGAAGCACCTACCTTTACCTTTCTGAATCTTGCAGGAGATGTGCCATGTGCCACATGCATTGCCTGCCCCGGCTGCCCCTTTCCACAATTCGGTAATCCCCATACTTTCCAATACTTTTTATTAGTTATACCGTCACAGGATTTCCAAAATTCCGGAGTTATGCCTTGATAGACTGCGTTTTTATAAATTTTACCTAATTTTCCATTTTTTATTTCCCGGGCAATTTCTGTTCCAAATTGGAAGTTTATCCTTTTATCATCTATGCTCCAACTCTTGTTAAAGTCCAGATACAGGCCTTCTTTTATATCTCCAACCAGTTCATCATGCTCCAAATTTCCCGGTAGTAAATTGATATTGGTCATCCTGACCAGAGGTATTTTATCCCAACTTTCTGCCCTGGCTGCTCCGTTGCTCCGCAGTCCTAATTTAAAGGCATCTTCTCTGGAGGTTAAGTATCCCACAAATTTTCCCCTGTTTACCAGAAAACTTCGGCAGGCAGGAACACCTTCATCATCATAACCGAAAGTTCCTAATCCCCCCGGAACGGTTGCGTCCGCCACTATAGTCACCTCCGGACTTCCGTAGGTAAAATTATTCAATTTATCCAGGGTCAAAAAACTTCCACCGGCATAACTTATTTCTTTCCCCAAAACCCTGTCCAATTCCACCGGATGCCCGCAGGATTCATGGACCTGAAGCCCGAGCTGAGAACCTCCTAGCACGATATCCATAATCCCCTCCGGGGCAGGAGGAGCTACTAATAATTGATTGGCTTCTTCGGATATTTTTTCGGCATTTTCCGGTAGATTCATCTCTTCGATAAACTCATAGCCCCGCGTAGCATAATCTCCGTCAAAACTGGAAGGGTAAGAGCGTTTCTGAAAATCACTTTCACCGATAGCGTAGGCAACAATTCCGCCACCGGATTCAAACAAGGTCTGCTCAATTTCCGACCCGTCAGTAGATACAAATATTTTATTGATTCTACTGAAACTTAAAGAACCCTCGCTTTTCTTTACTTTATCTTTTAACATAATCCTGGTGGATTTTACTAAAAGATCTATCTTTTCTGCAGGGCCAACCTGGAAGGGGTTCTTAATTATCGGGGTAATATAAGTATCGATATGTTTATCTTCGTAAGCAAGCTTGATGTCTTCTTTTTTGGTAATAGCAGAAGCCCGGGCAATATTTAAAGCTTTGGCGGCTGTTTCCTGTAATGATATTTTGTCTAAATTATTGGAGGCTGCAAACCCCCAGGCACCGTCCGCCAATACCCGTATACCTACTCCTCGATTAGTTGAGACATTGTAGGAAGATAAAATGCCATTTTCTACTTCAATATTCTCCTCTTCGGTCTGAACAAATCTCAAATCAGCATAGCTTGCTTTTGTTTCTAACCAGTTTAAAATGTCTTTTAATATCTCTTTCATCTCATATATAACTCCTTCCTCAGTTAATTTTGCCATCAGTCAGCATATTTAATCAACCGGAAAATGACAGGCAACCATATGACCCGGTTCAATTTCTGCAAGAACAGGTTCTTCTTCCATGCATTTTGGTTTAGCGTAAAGACACCGTGGATGAAATCTACAACCCGGAGGAATATTAGAAGCTGAAGGGATTTCTCCTTTAATGGGAATTTCTTTTATCGTATTGGATTTTCCGGGAACAGGTTCGCAAACTGCCGCAATTAAAGCACTGGTATAAGGATGAGCTGCTTCATCAATGATTTCATCTGCTCCCGCCATCTCGACAATCTTCCCCAGATACATAACCGCGATTCGGTCGGTAAAATAGCGGGCGGTGGAAAGGTCGTGAGTAATGTATAGATAGGTTAATCCTAATTCTCTTTGCACAATTTTCATCATGTGGAGTATTTCCGCCCTTGTTGACAGATCAATCATGGAAACCGGTTCATCGGCTACAATCATGCTCGGTGACAAGACCAGAGTTCTTGCAGTGGCCACCCTTTGGCGCTGTCCTCCGCTTAACATATGGGGAAAACGTCCTATAAATTCTTCAGGAGGTATAAGTCTCACTTCTTCAAGGGAGCGACGAACAATTTTTTCTCGTTCTGCTCTGGTTTCGCCAACCTGATGAATAATTAATGGTTCTTCAAGAACATCCTGAGCCCGAAATCTGGGATTCATGGAAGCATAGGGGTCCTGGAAGACCATCTGGACATTTCTACGGTATTCTTTAAGTTTATTAGCCTCAAGATGGGTCACGTCTTTCCCTTTAAATATTATCTTTCCATCGGTGGGTTCCAAAAGTTTCATAAGTAATTTTCCGGTAGTAGTTTTACCGCATCCCGATTCACCCACCAGTCCGAAGATTTCTCCCTGATTTACACTGAAAGTGATTCCGTCAACGGCTTTCACCCAGATTCGCTCGCCCTTTAAAATTTCACCAATAGTGCGTTTTACCGGAAACCACTTTTTAAGATTTTCAACTTTTAATATGGTTTCAATCATTGACATTCCTCCAACAGGCTATCCGGTGTTCCGGTTCTACTTCCATTAAGGGCGGCTCATCTTTTTTACATCTTTCCATTATTTTCGAACAACGTGGATGAAATCTGCACCCTGAAGGCGGATCAACCAAATCAGGGGGGATACCCGGAATAAAAGAAAGTTCTTCTACTTTCTCATGGAGTCGGGGAGTGGCATTGAACAGCTTTTCGGTATAAGGATGGATTGGTCCTCCTTTGCCGTAGATCTGTTCGTTTGTCCCAATTTCCACCAATTTACCGGCATACATTACCAATAAGCGGTCAGCAACTTCTGCTTCTGTAGCCAGATCGTGAGTGATAAAAATTACCGATAGACCTAATTTTTTCTTTAATTTCTTTATAAGATTTATAATCTGGGCTTGAACTACCACATCCAGGGCAGTGGTAGGTTCATCACAGATCACAATTTTTGGTTCTAAAAAGAGAGCGGTAGCAATAACTATCCGTTGTTTCATACCTCCGGACAACTCATGAGGGTATCTGCGAATTATATCCTCTGAGAGGCCGACTAAATTCAAATAGTTTATTATCTTCTTTTTTGCTTCAGGATATTCTATCTCTTTATGTTCTTGAATGGTTTCCATCATCTGTTTACCGATAGTATACACCGGAGTAAGACAATTCATCGCTCCCTGAAAGACCATGGAAATCTTTTCCCATCTCACTTTTTTTCTCATTTCATTCTCGGATAGGGGGATTATGTCTTTCCCGTCTATTAAAATCCTGCCACCGGTAATTTCCCCGGGGGTAGGAACCATTTTCATCAACCCCAGGACGGTAGTTGTTTTACCGCATCCTGATTCTCCAACCAGGCCAAGGGTTTCTCCTTTTTTCAAAGTAAACGAAATATCATCAACCGCATAAACTATCCCTTTGCGGATAAAAAAATTTATTTTCAAGTTTTCTACTTTTAGAATATTATTTGTATCTGTCATTTCACCTCGTCCTTAATTTGGGATGTAAAATCTTATCCATGGCAAAACCGATAAAAGCAAAAGTCATACCCATCAGGGCTATAAATAGGCCGGGAGGGACAATCCACCACCACAGACCATTTATTACTGCTCCTCCGGTTAAGGCATCATGGAGTATTTGTCCCCAGGTTACAATTGTTGAATCACCTAATCCCAACAGACTGATAGATGCTTCATACACAATAGCACTGGGTACATATAGGGCCATTGAGGCAAAGGAATAAGGGACAAGCAAAGGTATCATATGTTGAAATATTATTCTGCTACTTGAAGCTCCGAAGGCGTGAGCAGCTTCAATATAGGTTTCTTCTTTAATTTGTAGTCCCATACTTCTTACAGTCTTTACCGGTCCCACCCAGAAAAAACAACTCATCATAAAAATCATTATCCAGATATTGGGCTTAAAGATGGCGCTCATCACTATTAAAACCGGGAGCAAAGGAACACCTATAAAAAGTTCGAAGATTCTTTGCATTAAAGAATCCCTCCATCCACCCAGATAGGCACTTATTACCCCATAGATTACTCCGATAGAGACAGCAGTAAAAGCAGTTAATAACCCGATTAACAAAGCCCATTTTACCCCGGCTACAATTCCGCTCCAGATATCTCTCTTGGAACTATCTGTTCCCAGCCAACCCGATACACCCCCGGAAAAAGTAAAATAGATATCTTCTACTACATCATTCTCGGCAGGTGAGATAATTTCGATTATTAATTTATATACCCCTTTAAGGGGAGAAGGATGAACCAAAATCCCTTCTTTTGCTTCAGAAAATAAAATGCTGGTGGGCTTAACCATCTCCCGTTCAATTCTGTTACTTTCCGGATTTTCATATTTAGCGCCAAAATTGTAAGATTCGATTCTTGAATCTTTACCAATCGATACTCTGACCTCTTTCCCATCACTCTTAGAAATCGGTCTCCTGACCAGTTCAATAATCTGACCATCAGGTCTTTCCATGCTTAACATAATTACCGGTGATCCCTTGGCGTAACTGTGAAATATAATATCAAGGGGAGGAAGATCATAGGAATATTCGTACTCAAAAACCGCTCTGGATAATTTTATTTTCCCTATTTTCTCTTCTGAAAAAGCATGCTCTTCCAGAATTAAAGAAGGTGCCCTTTTAGTGGAAGAAAACCAGTTAATCCATACCGGTGGGGCACTAACGGGATTATCTTCCCAGTAAGTGATGTCTCTCCAGCGCCTGCTCGCTTCAGGAAAGGGTACGATATATGAATTTATTAAAACAACAAGAATAAATATAAATAATAAAATTAGGCCAAATAAACCAAATCTAACTCTCTTGAATTCATTCCAAAAATCCCGGAAACCTGATTTAAAATCAATCCACTTCATTACTGTTTCCCTCCCACTTTAATCCGGGGGTCAAGAAATCCGTAGATGAGGTCTAGAATAACCAATCCTCCTATGTATAGAGCTGTGGTAATAAAAAGATTGCCCATTAAAACAGGGATATCGTTCTGCTCAATGGAAATCCAGTATAGATTTCCCAAACCGGGCCAGCTGAAAATTCCTTCAAAAATGATATTGCCTCCTACTGAAGCAAGAAGAGAAAGAAGGGCCATAGTTACTATGGGCGGAGCTGCTGTCCGCATAGCATGACCATAGAGCACTTTCCTCTCCGGAATTCCTCTGGTCCGGGCAGCCATTATATAATCTTCCTGTAATATACCTAATACAATATTTCGAATAAGAAAGGCACTACCCCAAAAGCCAATTAGCACCAGGGTCAATACCGGCAGAGTCATATGATAAAAAAGATCTAAAAAATAGGCGAAGCCGGTTGGGGGAGGAATAGAATGCAGACCCCCCGAAGGAAATATTTTAATAGTGTATGCAAAGAACATGATTACCAGCATACCCAACCACCAGGAGGGCATACCATAGACAATCATGGTGCCGATAGAGGTAGTCTTGTCCAATAAGCCTCCTGCTCTTTGCGCCTTTTTAAGTCCTAACAATAACCCCAGGATAATATTGATAAATATAGCGGTAGTAAAAAGCAGGACAGTTCGGGGCAAACATTCGGCAATAATTGTCCAGACATCCGATTCCCCGGAAGAAGATCTCATTATAGTTGCTTTACCAAAATCAAGGGAAAGGACATTGATAGCTCTCCAGACAATCCGGCTCCAAATAGGTTTATCCAAATGGTAGAGATGTCGTTTAAACTCTCTTCTTTCAGCTATATAATTGGTGATTTCTTCCGGAGTCATCCGGGTGTCAAGTTTCAAAGTTTCTCCGCGAATCTCTTCTTCTATCTGTGATCTTAAAGTACTCTCCATGGTGGTATTAAAGAGGGCGGAAAAGATGAAGATAAGTATAACGAAGATAGCAAAGCCATAGATAATTCTTTTAATGCAGTATTTCCAATACATTATATGCTGTTTCTCCTAATAGATTAGTCGTTAGTATTTAGTTGGCTGGTTAGTTGGTTAATTAGTTAATTAGTTTAATATTATTCTTTAATATACTCATCCCTTAACTAGTTAACCAGGTAACCAACTAACCAGCCAACTAAAAAAGGGCAGTGCCCTCTATTGAACAGTTTTCCTTATAGAGGACACTGCAAATTAAGTTTTCTAATATATCACTGTTGAGCTTGCAACTGAGGCAGGTACAGCCCCTTCTATTGAGGCACTTATCAAGATGGTGTATGAACCTTCTTCCAAATCCTTAATTGCTTCTGCGGGTATAATTACCTCAAATGAACCAGCACCTAAAAATTTAGCTTTGTAAGATAATTCTTCAACAGGTGTTATCAGCATAGCTGATACTTCTCCACCCTCGGCTATCTTGGCTGTTCCGTCGGGATACAATACTTCAGATACTTGAACTTTTACCGGTATACCTTCTTTTTTAGAAAGACGTAGATACATGGAAGGTATGTCAACACTATCTATACGTACTGTAGTGGTGGCAAAGACGCTTGGCCAGTAGTCAGGAGTAAAGGGATATTCCGGATCTCTGAAGGCAGTTAACTCTATATAGTTGGTTTTAGGATCATATTTCTCCAGATAGAAAGCGCCATTACCAATAAATGCATGACCTTTTTCATCGATCCACTTGATGGCTGCCTCATATCCGGCATTCGCTTCTTCTACTGTAACATAATCTTTTAAAGATACCGGCAGATGGTTATTGTCTTTCAGTTCTACCAGTTTTGCCCGGATATCTTTTACACAAGATGGCCTTAACAGATCTACCTGTTCTACCCCGTCACCGGGAGTAAAACTATACACCGTGCCTGACTCACTTCCTACCGCTACCAATTCTCCCAATACCTCAAAAATTTCCCAGGGCAGTATCATATACCTTCCGGATAGGTAAGCCTGAGGTGCTCCGTTGGCAGCAACTCTTTCCTTGGATGGTGGGAAATTATAATCAAAATAGCTGGTAATCGTACCATCAGGATTTAATAACCATCCCTGTTTGATTTCCTGATCAGGTCTATGGTAATTATCATAAGCTGCATCATAATACTTATCATCTTCTCCATCCTTATTTATCCATTCGGTTACAAATGCTTCGGCATAGAGAAGATTTGCAATAGTCATCGGTTGGCCATGATGGAAATTACCAAAAAGGAAGCTGTAAGTGCCTTTACTCATTGAGTTTATTCCCGAACCCACTTTATACCATTCTTTCTTGGTAGAATCGTATTTTATCGCATCCTGTGAAACTGGAATTTCACCTACTACTTCTCCGGATTCATCCCGGCCCACTTTAGTCTCCACATCTTCGGGGATAGCCCTCCAGGGAGTTGCAATTGCGCTGGCAGGACTTTCAAATGAACCCCTTTCAGACATGGGTTGGGCTATAACCAGACTATAGACATCATTGAAACCTTCTGTCCCGATGGGATCCCAGGCGGACATAAACAAGGCGCCTTTGGCAGAAAATTCAGTAACTCTTAATTCTTTGTTCTTGGTATTGGCAGTAACCAGAGACCATTCATTCAAACCATCTCCTAAACCGTAGCACATCCTGTTATTAAAGGCAGCTTTATTGGTAGCATAGTAATCCATCTGGTAAGCTACATATATTCTACAGGCATCTTTTAAGGCCAGATCCAAAGCTTCCAATACAGTTTCCCAATATTCTTCTTCGGTCAGGAAATTCCCGGTATAGGCTTTTTCAGTTAAACGGTCAATTTCCTCATTCTCGTAATGCCACTTATCATCCGGTCCACCGGCCATATAACCATACCAGGGGGCATACATCTGAGCGACAATATGTTCCCAGAATGCCCGGGTAGCTCCGGCTCCCCATCCTTCGGTATAGATATTCCACTTATAATCTGCAGGGTCGGAGTAATATGAGGTTTCAATACATTTAACCCTATCCCAGAGGCAGCGTTCAACTTTAATTCCCGCTTTTTCAATCTGGGAAGCCACATACTGTCCCTCTTTCAACCTTCCCTGAGGGTCATCAACCCTGATCAGGAAATTGATAGTTACCGGCTCGCCGTCAAAGGTCCACCATTCTCCCTGCTTTAACAATCTCCCCTGCAGTTCTGAAAGGTCTGCCGCCGCCTGTAAGGCCTCGGTTATATCTTCTATAGCTTTCTTTTCATTCCCCTCCGGGGTGAATCCCAACCGATTGGCTACCAGGTTGTATTTATAAGTGCCCGGTTGGCCTGGAGTACCCATAGTAAACATAGGACCGCCGGCACCGCCTAAAATCTCGTCAACAAGATATTTCCGATCAATGAGGTCATTCACGGCAAATCTTACTTCCCTGATAGCAAAAGGATTGAAAAATTCCTTATCTTCTACTTTAACGATGTAAGGGGCGGCATTGGGGACGGGATTAAAGTTAAGTGACCAGGAACCCGAAGGAACTGCATATATATCCAACTTATCTCTGGTAGCCTGATCTAAGCCCATAACTGTCGGACCGCTAACTCCCCAGAAGAAGATATCGGTTAAGCCTTCTGCCGTATCCTTTAAACCAATCTCTTCTTTCATTCTCACATTGAAGTAAACCTTATCTACGATAGGACCCTTTACTTCTGCCAGGACTGAAGTGGTTAAGCTGACTAAAATTATTAAACTCAACAAGCACAAAATAACTTTTTTTCTTGACATTTTAATTTCTTTCCTCCTTTATTTTAGATAACAAAAGAACAAACAGAAAATCTCTTTTTTTCTCTTATCACCTCCAGTAAAAGCAATAAAATCGCTGTTACAAAATTTTCTAAGCATGAAATGTTCCCGTTAAAACAAGTGAAATCTTTTTTTTATTACGCAATATAAATAATACTCCCTTTATTTTAAAAATCCTTCTTTTTTAGAAAAAAATACAGGAAACGATTCTGTGTGAGGTTTTCAAGAATCCCCCAGGACTGCAATAGCAGCTCCGCCAATACCGATATGTACACTTAAAGCGGGAGAGGCTTCGGCAATTATTACTTCTGAAGAATTATAGACATTGCGAATTTTATAACCGTACCATTGGGCCAGTTCCGGTGCAGCTACATGAGTAATACCAAAACGAGGACTTTTAACACTTTTCGCAAATTGAACCGCTAAATCTAAAATTTTATTAACAACTTTTTTTTGTCCAATCACTTTAGCTGCTTCGACAATATTGCCACCAGAATTTACAGTTAAAATGGGTTTCAAATTAAGAAGTGTACCTAAAAATCCTTTAGTTTTATTCAAACGCCCGCTGCGCATTATATATTTTAAGGTGGGTACGGCAACAAAAATCCTGGTATTCTCTATGGCAAGTTTTAACCGCTCGATAATTTCCTCCAGGTCAAATCCTTTTTTTATCAATCGAGCCGTTTCAATTACCAGCAACCCTAAAGCAGCTGAACTTGTTTTACTGTCGATAATGTGAATTTTATTACTGTGCTCCATATCCTTGCAGCCCATACGTGCACCCTGGATCGTTCCGCTTAATTTTTCCGAAATATGCAAAGAAATTATAGATTTGTATTTTTGTGCAACTTTATTATAAGCTTCTGTAAAAAGAGCCGGGGAAGGTTGAGATGTGGAAAGCTTCTCATTGGAGGTCTCTAAAATGCGAATAAAATCCTTTGGTTTAATTTCTACCTGATCCAGATAACTCTTTTTGCCCACTTGGATCACTATGGGTACAATCTGAATATTATACTTTTTTATCAATTCAGGTGGTAAATCACAGGTAGAATCTGTAACTAAACCGATACTTTTTTGGGCATCAAGTTTTATTTTAGTATGCTGTTTTTGCATATCATCAACTTTGGTTTTCACCACAGTTCCAAATTCAGACAATTCGATAAAAACATCTTCCGGATTATCAGTATGAATGTGGATATGGGCTTTTGTTTCAGAACCGGCAACAATTAACGAATCTCCTAAAAAAGAAAGTTTTTGTTTAATTGTCTTCAGGTCTAAGCCAATTCCTTCAAGTAAACATTCGGCACAGAACTGAAAATTTATTCCTGAATCAACTTTGCCCAAATTAAAACTCGTCACTTTATTGGCAGTAGAAGCAATTACTTTTAATGATCTGATCTTTCCGTGTTCAATAAAATTAACTATTCCTTCTAATATATTGACAAATCCTTGTGCTCCCGCATCGACTACCCCTGCTTTTTTTAATATCAGTAATTTATCAGGTGTTTTGGCCAGAGAAATCTTTGCCTTAGATAATGATTTACTAAAAAGTTCTACAAAATCGGGGGTATGAGGAGCATGTTCGGTAAGATGATTCGCCCAATCTTTCATCACCGTAATGATGGTGCCTTCCTGTGGATGAGAAATGGCTTTCCGGGCCTGGTCGGCCGCTTTGGCAGCTGCCTTGGCAAAAGTCTCTGTGCTAAGACGCGCTTTGCCTTTGGTTGCTTCGGCAAAGCCTTGAAAAAATTGAGCCAGGATGGCTCCGGAGTTACCGCGTGCCCCGGTCAAAGCCGAATCAGCTATAATATTACTAATTCTGGCAAAGGAAGATTCTTTGCATTTCTTAATCTCTTTTACAATGCTGTTCATGGTAGCTGCCATATTTGTGCCTGTATCCCCATCGGCTACCGGAAAAACATTAATATCATTCAGATACTGTTCCATCTGATTTATCCGCTGGGCAGAATTTAAAATAAAACGCTTAAACCGAATACCATTTAAATATTTTATCTGGATTTCCATTTTAAATCATTTTCACCTCATATCAATGTTATTTAACTTGTATACCAGAAAAATTACTACTATTTATACTATTTATATTTATATATACTGCGTTTTTATGTAAAATCCTTCTTTTTTTTAAATAAAATATATATTTCTCTGCTTCACCTGTTCTCCGGTGATTTCCTGCCATACCCGGCTATAAATATCAATCTGTTTTTGATAGACCTCGGCTAATTCGGGATAATCCACACTGTTCTTCGGCCGGTCAGTCTTGTAATCCACCACCACCCAGCCATCAGCTTCCTTAAAAGCCAGGTCGACAGTTCCGGATAGAATAACCGGACAGGACTCCCGTTCTGCCAGTTCAGTATATAAAGGATGAGAGGGTCGGATATATATGGTAAAGGGAATTTCACTATATTTAAATTCCGCCTTTTTCAAGCGTTGATACAGATCGCTATCTTTAAATTTGCGGACCAGCTCCGCCAATTCCCCTTTTCTGTCCGGAGTTATCCCCTGTTTTTCCAGGGTTTTTTCTATGCATATAAATAATAATTGTTCATCGGGATCTTCTTTGATCAAATAATCGAAAATTCTATGAACGGCGCTTCCCCAGGCTGCTCCGCCAAGATCGACCGTGGCAATCTTCCGGTGTTTCTCTTCATCCTTAAAATCAGTAGGTTTTTTCTCACAGTAACTGCTTTTCGCCAAATCCTTCATCCATTGCCCGCATTCTTTCTGAGTCTCCCTGTAATCATCAAATAAAGATTTTTTTCTCTCTTCCTTTTCCGCTTCCTCTTTCTCATCCTTTTCCTTTCCCTCATTCCCGGATAATCCTGTTTCCGGAACAGTAATATTCATTTCCTTTTTAATATTTTTCAGTAATGAGTACCAGGGATTATTGCTATTATTGCTCTTATGATTCAAACTACTGATAATCAGGAGATTTCTGGCCCGGGTTGCCGCAACATAGAGCAGACGGATATCTTCTGCCTGGTTATAAGATATCTCGCTCTGGCGATATTCCTCCCAGTCTTTGGGCTGAGCCAGCCGTTTCCCCTTCCCCCGGTTATAGATAGAAGTACCGGAGCGACAAACCAAAAAATGGCCATATGGTTCCTGCCCGGTTCTTTCAATATAACAGGTCGGTTCATGGGTAGCGGTATTATAAGGGATGGCCAAAAATACCACCGGTGACTCTAGACCTTTGGCTTTATGTAAATTCATGATTCGGACCGTATTTTCCTCGGTCAGTATATCCAGCTCTTCTTCAACTCCAGCCTCCAGCATTTTTTCTAACTGGTCTACCATTGAGGCAAATCCTATAACTTCCCCCGCTTCTGCTTTCCTTAATTTCTCCAGAATAAAATATAGCTCTCCGCATTTATTCAGGCTATAACTCTCTGAACAGGAATGGGAAAGCAGGCCGGAATCAATAATAATCTTTTCCATAGCTGTAACCGGCGGAAGTTTTTGAGTCCACAGATGAAATTGCCGCAAACAGCATAAAGCTCTATTCAGATTCTCCTTTAATTTTAAGTCTAATTTTTCAGGTACTTCCCTATAAAAATTAAATTCCCCGCCGGCTTCTTTAAAGCGGTATAAATCATCATCAGAAAATCCAAAGAACATTCCCCGTAAGACAGCAACGATAAGCACTTGATTTTCTATGTCCTTCATCAAGCGGAACAGTTTTAACAGTTCTCTTACCTGGTAGGATTCATTTAAAGAAGCATAACCGGAAACCGTAAAAGGTATGCTGTATTCTGCAAAAGTCCGGGCGTAGGTATCCATACCGCCTTTATAGCGCAGAAGAATCATAAAGTCCTTGTAAGCAGCTTTGGGTGAAATCCCCGCTTCTATCTCCTTTTCTGTCCGTGCCAGCTCAAACCCCTTATCAATCATCTCACGAATGACCCGGGCAATAGCCTGGGCATCCTGCCTTATAGTATCATTCTTATTACGTTCTTTAGAGATAAGCATCTGCTTTACCCCGGTAAAATTTTGCGGATTATCTTCCCGGACGGTTTGCATTGGTGAGTATACAGCCTGGAATTTTCTCTGTCCATTAAAAAATAATTCTGTAAATATGGGGTTAAGATATGAACCGATGGAACGCAGTGAACGGAAATTAGCCTGTAATCTCAAAACCTCCCCACCTCCTTTCTCAATCAGTCCCTTCACCAGGTTATAGATGGAAATATCAGCCCGGCGAAACCGGTAAATGGACTGTTGAGGGTCTCCTACCACAAATAAGGAACCCGGGTGAGGTATCAGTTTCTGCCAGTTCTTTTCGTAAATATCCTGTCCGGTAAGATAAAAAATTATTTCCGCCTGAATAGGGTCGGTATCCTGAAACTCGTCTACCAGCAGGCATCTGTACTTTTGCTGAAAATATTGACGTACCTCGGGGTAATCCTTTAACAGGCAGGAAGTCTTTAAAAGCAAATCCTGAAAGTTAAGGATGGAGTTCTTCCGGCGTAGTCCGTTATAATATTCCACCGCCGGCATAACAAATTGGATGGTATGGATATAACAGTATTCCCTCCATTGCTGGAGGGTGGGATCGATAACTCTTTCTTTTAATTCCGCGACAGCGGAATCTCTGTATTCTTTCGCCTTTTCTTTGGAAATCCACCGGTTTAAAGTAACATTTCCCTGTTTGCCGAAATCCCGGTCGAAATTTTCCAGTAATTTTATTTTATTATAATCTTCCTTAAAAAAATCATTAAAACCTTTCATCCTCTTTACACTTTGCACTGCTTCCTGTAGTTTGTCATAACCCTTTTCCGGTTCTTCATCAGGAATATATTTTCCGGCTTCCTTGCAAAAAGATACAATCTCTTTAACCGCCTCGTTTAAATTCGGTTTTGGTGATTCCTGAAAAAAGGGCTTGACCTCCGGGTAAGTACAGACCATTTTATAACAATCCGTAAGTTCGGAGGGTTTTATACCCAATTCTTCCAGATGCACCAGAGAGGGAGACTCTTTTGTTTTAAGATTAAACAGATATCTTTCCCAGGCCTCTTCTTTCAATAAAATATCATCAAGATCATCGATTTCGACAAATTCCGGATCAAGCCCGGCTTCAATCGGTCTTTCCCTTAACAGGCGGGCACAAAAAGAATGGATGGTTCCCAGAGTACATTGTTCCAGGTTATAGAGGGCTTCTTTTTGATGTCTCTTTTCTTTTCTATCTTCTGTTTCCCGAAAGCAGTCTTCGATTTCCTGTTGGAATCTTTCTTTTAGCTCAATGGCCGCTTTTCTGGTAAAAGTGATGGCAGCAATTTCATCAACTTTAAATTTCCCGGATTTAATCAAGGCAACCATACGGTGAATCAGGCTGGAAGTCTTCCCCGACCCGGCGCTTGCTTCAACCAGCATATTACGGTCCATTACTTCTGCAATTTTTTTTCTATCTTCCCTATCAATTAATTTTTTCAGAGAATTATCACTCATACTGTTCTTTTAATCTCCTTAAATTATCAAGGGCAGGTTCCCTGTCATATTTTTTTGCATTTGGTCCGCTTACTTCCATTACTTGATTTTGTTCCAGGATATCCAGATAGTCCCTGCATAAAAAATCTTCTGCTTTTTGAGTCACGGCAAAATCTCCCCGGGAAACAATATCAAGTAATATATCTATTATTTCCAATACCTGTTCCCTTTTCTCTTCTCTGTAGAAATATTGTTTGCCCTGGCCATTCAGTGTAGGAAAATAATAACCCGCTTCTGCAATTTTAGGAAATTCGGATATTCCAGCTTTAGCCAATATTTTTTTAAGAGATAGGGCATAGAGGGCATGTTGAATCTGTTTTCCGTTTTGAAAATATTTGCTTCGGCTAAAATCATAGGGAGTTCCGGTTTTATAATCAATAATACGATAAGTATCCTCACCTATTTTGTCTATACGATCAATCTTCCCCTGAAAACTGATCGATCTACCGCCGGGCAGAGACAGCTCTACTGCCCTTATCTTGCCCAACTCCCCATTACGGTTGTCTCGTGTACCAAAAGCAAGTTCCAGATAGGCCGGGATTTCTCCCCTGTATTTTTTTTCTTCACAATGCAGAAAAAAACCGCAGGAATCAAGCATCTCTTTACTCTCATACTGGTAAACCAGATTATTGGGAGGCTCCAACCTCTTTCTTTTTTGTTTCAGCCGGGAAAGGACGATCTCTTCCAGGATAGGCCAGTGGTTCTCGTAAGATGGCGGAATAAAATTTCCGGCCGATGATGCTTTTTTTAACTCTTCATAAAATTTCTCGAAAATCTGATGAAGGATAATTCCTCTTTCTGAAGGGTCCAACCATACACCCGGGTCTTCGGCCATCTCTTTGGGTGGCATTATTTTCAGAACATATTTTAAAAAATATAGATAAGGGCAAAAAGCGATCAATTCCAACCTGGAGCTTGACATTATTAATCCACGGTTAAGGCGAGGGTCTACCCGGTCGGGTTCCACATTTATTTTTCCGTTAAACCGGTTAAGCTCTTCCTGTTCCCTCTGCCGGGCGGCATTAAAACCTTCGGAGAGGGCAGGATAAAAGCGCTCAAAAAGGGATGATATATCTAAAGAGTTTTGCCTGGCAGAATATAAGAACCAGTCTGCGGAATCAAGAATTTCTCGAGATTTACCGGGAATGAACCCGGAAGTTTCCTGAAAACTGCTGTAAAAATCAGAATAATCTTTCTGTTTATCCCCGGTTTTTAAACGATATAGCTGGAGCATTAAGCTCGACGGGGCTAATTCCCGATTATCCTGGGTATTAAAACGGGAATAAGAAAGAATAATCTTACCCTCCAGGGAAGTAAACAGCTGAAGCATCTTGTATTGATTTTCTTTACCTTTTTCTCTGTTGGGATTAATACGGCCGCTATCCTTTTTCTCGTCATCCAGCAAGATAGAACCGGCGCGCGCCGAATCGGGAAATTTTACGGAATCCATTCCCACGATGAAAACATAGGGGCGGTTTAGCCAAATTCCCTTTTTGTAGCTGGCAGCATGCAGACAACCTTCTCTCGGTTCCGAACAATTCACCCGTTCATACCTGATTAAATCAACTATCAGCGTGAGGGCTTCACTTACAGGCATATCGGGGAGAGGATAATTGCTGTCCGTTAAAACGGTTAACTTTTCGGTTATCTTTTGAATCGCTTCTTCATCCAAATTATTATACTCGTCAATTTTACTATAACTGGTAACAATATTTACCAGCCCGCGGGCAACCTGTTTCGGTGAAATAGTATAATCAAAATTCTCCTGAGGTAATTCCTGAAATAACCGGGTTATAAATTCTCTAACCCAGAGAAGATCGTTTATCTTTTTACGGTATCCTTCCTGTCTGCTTTCGGAAACCTGCTCTATCTCCCTTTTTAACTGTTTTATACTTATATCCAATCCCTTGATATATCGGTTCCTTTTGTGCCCGATCGGAGAATTGCGCAGTAATGAAGCTGCTGTCTGCGGGGTTGGTGCATCTGCGTTCAACTCCTGTTCTTTGAACTGAAAATTGCCTCCGGTAAGCAAGTGATACAATTTTACCATACTGTAATTATCCCGCATCCAGTCAATCAGGGAGAAGAAAAGCTTCGCCGGAGATGTGTTTTTGATATTTATTCCGCTGCTAAAAGTAATATTAAAGGAATATTGCCGGGACAGCTGGTAGAGATACTGGGAATAGGGCTCCTGAGCAGTATAAAAAATACTCACTTTATCCAAAGGAATATTTTGGGATTTTATCTTTCGTATAATCCCCTTTACTTCATTATATTCTCCGTGAGATTGGATTAGCTCAAAATTAAGTTTTTCGGGTATTCCAGATGGTATATTATCTATGTCGTACAGATGCTCAAGAGGGTCATCCGGATATTTTTTTTCCTCTTTGTGGGATTTGGAAAAATAAAAGGAGGCTGGTTTTTTCAAGTTTCTTGGTGCGGGTAAATAGATAATCTTTGCTGCGGGCAGAATATTCTCCCGAAAAAAAATTTCCTCTGAGTAATCTAATTCGATATTGGAGGGGACGATGAATAACCCCTTTTCCGGCCAGTTCTTTTTTCGGCAATTGGTTGCCTGAAGGTAGATATCTGCCTCATCAATGTAATTTTGTTCTTCCAGTATTTTTTCATATTCTTGCATTATTTTAAGAAGGTCTTTGCTCTTTTTAAAGTTATTCATTGCGGATTGCGGAAAATTGCGGGAAGAGAATCCAGCCATTCTCAGTTCTTTTATAGCCAGGTAAATCGAGCGACTTATTCCGGGAGAAAATAGGGTGAGCCGAAAGTAAGCCAGCGATTTCTCCCGAGATAATTTTTTTAATATCTGAAAAAGAAATATCTGCCCCAAAGAATTATCTAAAACTTCTAATCTATTTTTTAAAATATAATCATCACAGTACTCCCTGGCCAGGTCAAAAAGGGTGGTGATATTCAGATTTAAAGCAAAGAATCCTTCCCTGGATAAGCTTTTTTTAAAGGTATTGCCGTCCAAATAAGAAGGCATAATTAAGTTTTTCCTATCGGTCAAATTCTCCCTACATATCCTCTTTAACGAAGTTAAAAGCAGATGCATATTACCCTCTTTTTGGTGACAGGAAATGGTTCTCTGTCACTTTTTATTTGATTTTTCTACTGAGATGTTCGACTAGAAAACATACCAGGGGACAGTTCTCTGTCAGGTTTTATTCTTCTACCCTTCCGCCGAGATATTTACCTAAAAATTCTTCCATAGCCCGATAAAAATCAAATCGGTTTTCTTCATTGGCAAAACCATGGCCTTCATTATCTTTCACCATATAGGGGACTTCGATTCCTCGAGCTTTCAATGCTTCCACCATTTGATCCGATTCAGCTTTAGGGACTCGGGGGTCATTTGCTCCCTGAGCGATAAAAAGAGGTACTTTAATTTTATCGACATAGAAGAGCGGGGAAGCCGCTTCCAGCAACTCTTTATCTTTTTCCGGGTCACCGACCATTTCGTAAAACATTTCCCGCAAAGGTTCCCAGTAGGGAGGTATTGCCGAAAACCAGGAAAAGATATTGGAAATACCCACATAATCAACTCCACAGGCATATAAATCCGGGGTAAATGTAAGACCGGCCAAAGTAGCATATCCGCCATAAGACCCGCCGTAAATTCCGATTCTCTGAGGGTCAGCTATCCCTTGCTCAATTAGCCAATTTACTCCATCGGTAATATCATCCTGCATTTTTTTGCCCCATTCTTTGAATCCGAGCTCCCAGAATTCGCGGCCGTACCCGGTAGAACCCCGGAAATTCACCTGCAAAACAGCATACCCCCGGTTAGCCAAGAATTGGACTTCGGGATTATATCCCCAATAATCTCTGTACCAGGGGCCTCCATGGGGATTGATAACTACGGGTAGATTTTGGGGAGTAGAGCCTTTGGGGATGGTTAAGTATCCATGAATAGTAAGGCCATCTCTCGAGGTATATTTGATTGGTAGCATATTTGCCATATATTTTTCTTCCAGCCAGGGACTGATATCTATCATCTTTCTGAATTCGCCTGTAGTAAGATCATAAAAATAATAAGCTCCCAAACCTTTATCGCTGTAAGTTATGATAATTAGTTTGTCTTCATCTCTGCTCCTGTCGGTAATTGCCACTTCGTATCCGGGTAAACGTTTCTCCAGATCTTCCTGTAATTCTTTACGTTTCTGGTCAAAAAAGAAGTAATGTCTTTTATCGGTATGATAGACAACTCCGGTAATTTTCTTTTCTTTTTTTGACCTTAATAGACTTGCGACGTCCACTTCCGAATGCTCATATATTTTTTCCAGGAATTTTGCATTGGCAATATCATATTTAAAGATTGCCCGTTTGTCCCTGTCAATATTTGAAGAAACGTAAAGATATTTGTTGTCAAAAGTAAAAAATAAGGGAGCTACGGTTTCTTTAAAACTGGTGGTAATAACTGCCTCGAAAGGATCGCTTTCCTTTTCTCTATATAAGATGCTGGTATTTACACCATCACTGGTAGTAGCAACCCGAAGTTTCCCTTCATGATCGGTTAACCAGCTAACAATATTACCGGGATTTTCGGCAAGCATTTCCATCTCTCCGTTATTGATGTTGATGCGATATACATCATAAAATCTTTTATCCCTTTTATTCATCATCATCAGCATCTCGTCCGGATTATTTTCAAGATCGTCGATCAAGTGAACTTTTACCTCTTCAAAAGGGGTTAATATTTTTTTATTTGAACCATCAATATCCACAGCATAGACTTTATAATTTTCATCTCCTGCATCATCCTGGGCAAATACAATTCTATTATCGTTAGCCCATAAATATCCGGCAATATCTCTTTCTGTAGCTTCGGTAATTCTGGTAATTTTTTCTTCCCCGATTTTCTGTACATGAATATTCAGGCGGCTTTCCCAGGGCTGAAGAAAAGCCCAGCACGTTCCATTGGGAGATAATGAAAAACCTATTTTTTCGGGATTCCTAAAAAAATCTTTCATGGGAATTAGTGGGGTTTCATCCTGATTGCTCTGAACCATTAAAGTTAGAGTGAGAAGTAAAAATATTGTAAGCACTGTGGATAATAAAAATTTCTTATTCATTTTTTATTCCTCCTTGCTTTACGAATTTTAATAAATCAACTCTTTTATCATTTTTTTTATAGAATATCATCCGGGGAAAATTGAGTCAATTTTCTCATTTTTTTAACCTGTAACTGTTATGATTTACGATTTGGTTTATTGACTTTCGTTTTTTGGGACGTATGTCGGTAGATTCCGGATAACCCATGGTTATAATAAGCTCAACTCTTTTTGACTGGGGAATAGCGAGTAACTTTTTTACCCCCCTTTCGTTAAACCATCCCAACATGCAGGTTCCTAGCCCTTCTTCTGTGGCTTGAAGACAAAGGTGCTCGGCAGCAATCCCGATATCAATAAGGCTAAATTGTTTATCTTTGATTGCTTCCGCAACTTTGTTTAAAAAGCCTGCTCTTTCCGAAATTAATATAATTAAAACAGGTGCTTGCAGGGAAAACCGATTGAAAGATATAACTTTATCAAAAGTGTTTCT